>Ga0208987_1000108_pt1 | contig 18946 bp, 17 predicted proteins | sample MedBloCARef_O2_FD_187845 | JGI IMG/M metagenome (GOLD analysis project Ga0208987, IMG submission 187845) | Forest soil microbial communities from El Dorado National Forest, California, USA - Mediterranean Blodgett CA Ref_O2 (SPAdes) (version 2) | ecosystem: Environmental > Terrestrial > Soil >... | reverse complement strand
GCAGACCCGCAGGCGAATCCCCCTCGACCAAGACGATTCGGCCACGGCGCAGCTGCCAATCCGAGCTGGCCCAGCCTACGTCGTCCTCGCGGCGGTGCAGCGGCAGCACGAACGCCGCCGGGGCCGTGGTGGATTTGTCGAGGCGTGCCAGTAGCGAGTCTCGGCCCGCGCCGGTGTCGTCAGCGAGGTCGTCGCCCGCGTCCACCGGATTCCCTTGCGGCTTACGGACTTTGGCCGCAAGTCGGGCCAGCGGGTCCTCGTAGGCCGGCCGCACTTGGGTGGGCGGTAGCCCCAGGCTGTCGGCGATCCCGGCGAGCAGCTCCTGGGCCGCCTCGTCCCTGGCTGCCGAGCGTGCCGGCTCGCCGGCCCAGGGGTCGGCCAGCAGCGCGTCGTCGGTCCACACCGGTAACCCGTCGGTGCGCCAGTAGATCCCAATCTGCCAGCGCGGCAACGGTTCTCCGGGATACCACCTGCCTTGCCCGCGATGGATCAGGCCTTGCGGCGCCCACACCGACTTCAGCCGGGCCGCCAGATCGGATGCACGCTCGCGCTTGTGTGGGCCGTCGGCGGCGGTGGTCCATTCCTCGTCGACCTGGTTGTCCACCGACACGAACGTCGGCTCGCCGCCGACGGTGAGCCGGACGTCACCGGCGAGGAGCCGCTCGTCGACGTGGCGCCCGAGGTCACAGATCGTCTGCCACGCCGCGTCGGTGTAGGGGAGGGTGACGCGCGGGTCCTCGTGCACACGGGTGACGGTGTTGCTGAATTCCAAGGTGGTTTCGCAGACGCCGGTGCTGCCGCTGATGGGCGCGGCGGCTGCGGGGAGCGCGGTGGCGGCCAGCGGGATGTGGCCCTCGCCGGCGAACAGCCCCGAGGTGGGGTCCATCCCGATCCAGCCCGCGCCGGGGATGTACACCTCGGTCCACGCGTGCAGGTCGGTGAAATCGGCGGCCGGCCCCGACGGCCCGTCGATCGCCTTGATATCGGAGGCCAGCTGCACCAGATAGCCGGAGACGAACCGGGCGGCCAAGCCGAACTGACGCAGGATCGACACCAGCAACCACGCCGAGTCGCGGCACGAGCCGATGCCGCTGCGCAGCGTGAAATCCGGTGTCTGGACGCCCGGTTCCATCCGAAGGCTGTAAGCGACGTCGACTCGGATCGCACGGTTGAGCGCGACGAGGAAATCGATGGTCCGGGTGCCGTCGGGCACCGAGAAGTTGCGCACCCACGCCTGCACGAGTTCCCCCGGGCCCGACCCCTCGCTGTCTTCGTCGACGGGCCGCAGGTACAGCTTGAGGTCCTCGAGGACCTCCTTGGGGTAGATAAAGCCCGACCCGCCAGGCCACGTCTCGGCCCAGTCCTCGATGAAAAAGTCGAACGGGTTGATCACCTTGAGGTCGGCAATGAGCCCGACGGTGATGGTCAGTTCCCGGGTGGGGTTCGGAAACACAAGCCGGGCAAGGAAATTGCCCAGCGCATCCTGCTGCCAGTTGATGAAGTGGTCGGCCGGCTCGACGCGCAGCGAGTAGGCGTCGATGGTCGTCCGTGAGTGCGGCGCCGGGCGAAGCCGCACGATGTGCGGGTAGACCTGAACCAGCCGGTCAAAGGTGTAGCTGGTGCGGTGTTCAAGCGCGACTTTGATACTCATACAAGTTGATCTCATCACAAGCGACAGAAGGGTGCAGCGCGCCGTGGTGCGGCTGCGTCGGGAAAGGCCCCGGTTGGCGCAAGACGGCGGGGTCCCACGCGTGGCGGGGCCCCGCCGGTCCGGCGGACGGATTGGCTATGCGGGCAGTGGCCCCGGCGGTGTGCTGGCCGGGGGGCCCTGCGGGTAACCGGGCTGGTCAAGGGGAACGATCACGCCGCCGGAGAGTTTCCGGTAGGTGTAGGTCTGCAGCAGCAACGCGACCGGGAAGGCGACGAACAGCCCGATCAGGCACAGCGCTTCACCGATCAGCATCGCCGCGTACTTCACCAGCCAGGACAGTAAGGTGCCGCCGACATCGGACCGGGTCGTCGCGATGCTGCTCTTCACCGCCGTGATGGGCGATTGGGAGCGGTCGACGACGAAATGCACGGCGAACTGGGCGAGGAACCCAAAGATGATTCCGGGGATGATGCACAACAACGAAAGCAGCGTGGTGGCCAGCGCGACCAGCAGCGCGGTGATGACGACCCCAACCAGATTGCGCGGCTTGAAGAATGTGGCGACGGTCACCGGTTTTCCGTCGGCAATGTCCAGGGTGCCGCTGATGATTGCGGCCTGCATGTAGATCAGCACCGCGAACAGCAACAGGGAGCCGATGGCGACGGCGATGACGCCGCCGGCGCCCACCTCCACGTTCGTCTGTTCGCTGGTGATGCCGTAGCTGTCGGTGGTCGTGGTGGTCGTGGTGGTCGCCAGACTGCTGGCGAGCGCGATGACGACGCCGACGATGACGCCCACTGCCACCAGGTAGCCGATGACAGGCACGACGAGCGCCGTGCCGTTCTGGGTGAACTTGGCCCAGGACCAGCTCACCGCCTCGCCGACGTTGAACTTGGACCCCACTGGCTGGTTGGGGTAGCCGGGCTGTGAGTAGCCGCCTGGCGGGGGGCCGTAGCCGGGTGGCGGCGGCGGGGGAGGCGCTCCGTACCCGGGCTGCGGCGGGTAGCCGCCCGGGGGCGGTCCGGATGGCGGAGGCGGCGGGCTGTAGCCCGGCGGCGGAGCGGAGTGCCGGCCTGGTGGCTCGTAACTGGGCGGTGGCGGGTAAGTCGGCGGGTTCTGGTTTCCGCCGTAGGGATCGGTGGGCTCGCCGGGATACTCGGGGGGCTGGCTCATGTCCGTCCTAATTCACTGTCGGATTGGCTCGCTGGGCACGCGCGCGGAGCTTGGCAAACCGGAACTTAGCAAATATGCGGCCCGGGCGCGCGGATTGGTCGCCTCTGGCCCGCAGGTAACTGCTCTGTAGGCGCGGGCATGGTATGCCTGAAGTCGTGTCCGACGGTCTGTTCGACGTGCCCGGCGCATCGCAAACCTCCGACTCCGACCTGGGCGTGTCGGCCGGCGCACCGCTGGCGGTCCGGATGCGTCCGGCCTCGCTGGAGGAAGTGGTCGGGCAGGATCACTTGCTGGCAGCCGGGTCGCCGTTGCGCCGCCTGGTTGAGGGCTCGGGAGTGGCGTCGGCCATCTTGTACGGACCGCCCGGTAGCGGCAAGACCACGCTGGCGGCGCTGGTCTCGCAGGCGACCGGCCGCCGGTTCGAGGCGCTCTCGGCGTTGTCGGCCGGTGTCAAGGACGTGCGCGCGGTCATCGACAAAGCCCGTCAGGCGCTCCTCAATGGCCAGCAAACGGTGCTTTTCATCGACGAGGTGCACCGGTTCTCTAAAACTCAGCAAGATGCGCTGCTTTCCGCGGTCGAGAACCGGGTGGTGTTGTTGGTGGCGGCCACCACCGAGAACCCGTCGTTTTCCGTGGTGGCACCGTTGCTGTCGCGGTCACTGATCCTGCAGCTGCGCCCGCTGACGTCCGACGACATCCGCGCGGTGGTACAGCGCGCCATCGATGACTCCCGCGGCCTGGGCGGGCAGATCGCCGTGCAACCCGAGGCCGTCGACCTGCTGGTGCAATTGGCGTCGGGCGACGCCCGCCGCGCGCTGACCGCACTGGAGGTCGCGGCCGAAGCCGTCGAGCCGGGTGGCGAACTGACGGTTGAAGCCGTCGAGCAATCCCTGGACAGAGCCGCGGTCCGCTACGACCGCGACGGCGACCAGCACTACGACGTCATCAGTGCCTTCATCAAGTCGGTGCGGGGGTCCGACGTCGACGCCGCGCTGCACTATCTGGCTCGGATGCTCGTCGCCGGGGAGGATCCGCGGTTCGTCGCACGCCGGTTGGTGATTCTGGCCAGCGAGGACATCGGCATGGCCGACCCGACGGCGCTGCAGATCGCGGTCGCCGCCGCCCAGACGGTGGCGCTGATCGGCATGCCCGAGGCGCAGCTGACGCTGGCACATGCCACCATCCACCTGGCGACCGCGCCGAAGTCGAACGCGGTCACCACCGCACTGGCGGCGGCGATGAACGACATCAAGGCGGGCAAGGCCGGTCTGGTGCCGGCGCAGCTACGCGACGGGCACTACTCGGGTGCGGCGGCGCTGGGCAACGCGCAGGGCTACAAATACGCCCACGACGCCCCGGACGGCGTTGTCGCCCAACAATATCCGCCGGATGAGCTGGTGGGCATGGACTACTACCGGCCCACCGGCCGCGGATTTGAACGCGATCTCGCGAGCCGGCTGGACCGGCTGCGGGCCATCATCCGCCGCAAGCGCGGCTAATCGTTGCGGTGCGCGGCTGGCCGCACACCGGGCAATCTCGCGAAGGCCTCAGACCAGCTCGGGCACGCGTAGCTGGGCGATCGACAGCTCGAATTCGGCGACGTCGATGATCTCGGCGCCCAGTTCGCGGGCACGCCTGCTGCGCAGCTCGGTCGCCCGGTCGCGGTTGACGGCCATCGAATCCATGGTGTCGAACGTCGAGCAGGACACCGCGCGCCTACTGGCGGGATGGTCGACCATCAGGCTGGCGCTACAGAACCCGTCCAGCTCCTCCATCTCCTGCAGCACCGCCATCCGGTAGAAGTCCAGCGATCGGTCGAGCAGGTCGGGCACCACCTTGAGCCAGGTGGCCCGCACACAAGCGCCCTCGCGGGCCCGGTGGCGGCGATGCAGCAATGCGATGTTCCACTCCTCGACGCTGGCGCTGCCGTCGAACATCAGCGCGATGTGGTCACGAATGATCGCCACTTTCTCGGCGCTGGACCGCATGGCCTTGATGGATTCCCAGGAGCTGGTGGCGATGCTGCGACCGGACTGCCGGTCGACCAACAACGACAGTCCGACGTACCCGTCGATCTCCTGCAGGGCGGGTATGACGACATCGCGAACATGGGCGATTCCGATATCGACCGACAAGGGTTGCCCCTCGATGGTGAAAGAGCGTGCGTACACGATGGCTCCCTTACTGTGTCGGGGCAGCACCCCCGGAGGCGCCACTGGTCCCACTGGATACGTTCCTCCTAGCGACTACCGCTGGCAATGGCTTGTCGGGGTCTTCTCGCAGTGTTCTCGCGGTCTGCTCCGGTGTGGCTGCGCTCACAAACAATTGGCTGGTCGCAGTGCCTCGCCCGTAGGCTGGATCGGATGCAGACCGATGTGTTGGATGTGGACACCGAGAGTCGCCGCATCGTGGACGTCACCGACGCGGTGCGCAGGTTCTGCTTCTCGTTCGGGGACGGCCTGTGCAACGTGTTCGTCCCGCACGCGACGGCCGGGGTCGCGATCATCGAGACCGGCGCCGGGTCCGATGACGACCTGATCGAGACGCTGGAACGGTTGTTGCCGCGCGATGACCGGTACCGGCATGCGCACGGCTCGGCCGGGCATGGCGCCGATCATGTGCTGCCGGCGATCGTCGCCCCGTCGTTGATGGTGCCGGTCTCGGGCGGCGAGTTGCAGCTGGGTACTTGGCAAAGCATCGTCTTGGTCGACCTCAACCGGGACAACCCGCGGCGGTCGGTTCGGTTGAGCTTTCTGGGAGGCTAGCGGCCAGCCAACGGACGGCTCCTCGACCGGTACTGTGTGCGGTCGGGATGGGTCGTTAGACAGCCTCCCAATAGCCCGGCGAATAGGCTGGAAGTCGACTTCAAGACATGTCGCGCGGGATCCCGGGTGAACACAGGGGAACAGGAAGAAGCGGAAAGAGTGCAGACACACGAGATCAGGAAGAGGTTCCTTGATCATTTCGTGAAGGCGGGTCACACCGAGGTGCCGAGCGCATCGGTGATCCTCGACGACCCCAACCTGCTGTTCGTCAATGCCGGCATGGTGCAGTTCGTCCCGTTCTTTCTTGGCCAGCGCACCCCGCCCTACGCCACCGCCACCAGCATCCAAAAGTGCATCCGTACTCCGGACATCGACGAGGTGGGCATCACCACCCGGCACAACACCTTCTTCCAGATGGCCGGCAACTTCTCGTTCGGTGACTACTTCAAACGCGAAGCCATCGCATTGGCGTGGGACCTGTTGACCAACAGCGTCTCCGAGGGCGGATACGGGCTCAACCCGGAAAAACTCTGGGCCACAGTCTATCTCGATGATGACGAGGCAGCGCAGCTGTGGCGGGAGATTGCCGACCTGCCTGCCGAGCGGATCCAGCGGCGCGGCATGGCCGACAACTACTGGTCGATGGGCATCCCCGGCCCGTGCGGTCCGTCGTCGGAGATTTACTACGACCGCGGGCCGGAGTTCGGCGTCGAGGGCGGGCCCGTCGTCAACGAGGACCGCTACATCGAAATCTGGAACCTCGTGTTCATGCAGAACGAGCGCGGCGAGGGAACCAGCAAGGAAGACTTCGAAATCCTGGGGCCGTTGCCGCGCAAGAACATCGACACCGGTATGGGTGTGGAGCGGGTCGCGTTCATCCTGCAGGGCGTGCACAACGTGTACGAAACCGACCTGATGCGACCGGTTATCGCCGTAGTCGCCGCTCGCGCACCCCGCGGCTACGACACCGGCAACCACGAAGACGATGTGCGCTACCGCATCATCGCCGACCACAGCCGCACCGCGGCGATCCTGATCGGCGACGGCGTCAGCCCCGGCAATGACGGCCGCGGTTACGTGCTGCGCCGGTTGCTGCGCAGGGTGATTCGCTCGGCCAAGCTGCTGGGCATCGACACTCCCATCGTCGGCGAATTGATGACCACCGTGCGCGACGCCATGGGCCCGTCGTATCCGGAGCTGGTCACCGATTTCGACCGCATCAAACGCATTGCGGTGGCCGAGGAGACGGCGTTCAATCGCACGCTGGTTTCTGGTTCGAAGTTGTTCGACGAGGTGGCCGACGCGACGAAAGCGACCGGCGCGTCAGCGGTGTCCGGCTCGGATGCCTTCACGCTGCACGACACCTACGGATTCCCGATCGAGCTCACCCTGGAAATGGCGTCGGAGGCCGGTTTGACGGTCGACGAGTCGGGTTTCCGTGAATTGATGGCCGAGCAGCGCAGCCGTGCCAAGGCCGACGCCGCCGCGCGCAAGCATGCGCATGCCGACCTCACCGCCTACCGCGAGCTGGTCGACGCCGGCCCCACCGAGTTCACCGGCTTCGACGAGTTAACTTCCGAGGCAACGATTCTCGGCATCTTCGTCGACGGCAAGCGGGTTCCGGTCGTGTCGCACGCCGATGGCGTCGGCGCCGATCGCGTGGAATTGGTCTTGGACCGTACGCCGCTGTACGCCGAGTCGGGCGGCCAGATCGCGGACGTCGGCACGGTCAGCGGGACCGGCGCGGGTGAGAGCGCCCGGGCGGCGGTCACCGACGTGCAAAAAATCGCCAAAACCTTGTTCGTGCATCGGGTCAACGTCGAGTCCGGAGAATTCGTGGAGGGCGACACCGTCGTCGCCGCAGTCGACGCGGGCTGGCGCAAGGGCGCCACCCAGGGACACTCCGGGACTCACATGGTGCATGCGGCGCTGCGACAAGTATTGGGGCCCAACGCCGTTCAGGCTGGATCGCTGAACCGCCCGGGCTATTTGCGCTTCGACTTCAACTGGCAGGGGTCGCTGACCGACGAGCAACGCACCCAGATCGAAGAGGTGACGAACGAGGCGGTGCAGGCCGACTTCGCGGTGCACACCTTCAACGAAAAGCTGGAAAAGGCGAAGGCGATGGGCGCCATGGCGCTGTTCGGCGAGGCCTATCCCGACGAAGTGCGGGTGGTGGAGATCGGCGGCCCGTTTTCGATAGAGCTGTGCGGCGGAACGCATGTGCACAACTCGGCGCAGATCGGTCCGGTGACCATCCTGGGTGAATCGTCGATCGGTTCCGGGGTGCGCCGGGTCGAGGCCTACGTCGGACTGGACTCATTCCGGCACCTGGCCAAGGAGCGGGCGCTGATGGCCGGGCTGGCCTCGTCGCTGAAGGTTCCGTCTGAGGAGGTACCCGCCCGGGTGGCCAACCTGGTGGAGCGGCTGAAGGCCGCGGAGAAGGAACTCGAACGAACCCGGCTGGCGGGCGCGCGGGCCGCGGCGACCAATGCGGCGGCGGGCGCGGAGCGTATCGGTAACGTCCGTGTGGTGGCGCAGCGGATGTCGGGCGGGATGACGGCAGCTGACCTGCGGTCCCTGGTAGGCGATATCCGCGGCAAACTGGGCAGCGATCCCGCGGTGGTGGCGCTGATCGCTGAGGGGCAGGGCGAAGCCGTCCCCTACGCCGTCGCCGCCAATCCGGCCGCTCAAGATCTCGGTATCCGCGCCAATGACCTGGTCAAACAGCTGGCTCAGGCCGTTGATGGGCGCGGCGGGGGTAAGGCCGATCTGGCGCAGGGCTCAGGCAAGAACCCGACCGGCATCGACGCGGCGCTGGACGCGGTCCGCTCAGAGATCGCCGCGATAGCGCGGGTCGGTTGAGTGGTCGCAGCACAGCACCGCCTGCCCGACCGGCCCGGCGACCCTGATCACGACCCCGGACGCGGGCGACGGCTCGGCATCGACGTCGGCAGCGTGCGGATCGGCGTGGCCGTCAGCGACCCCGACGGCATCCTGGCCACTCCGGTGGAAACCGTGCGCCGTGACCGTTCCGGCAAGCACCTGCGACGGCTCGCCGAGCTCGCCGCCGAACACCAATCCGTCGAGCTGATCGTCGGGTTACCCCGAACGCTGGCCGACCGCACCGGGCCGTCGGCGGTCGACGCGATCGACCTGGCCGAGGCGTTGGCCCAACGGGTGGCGCCCACGCCGGTGCGGCTCGCCGACGAACGGCTGACCACCGTCAGCGCCCAGCGCTCGCTGCGGGAGGCCGGGGTGCGGGCCAAGGAGCAACGAGCCGTGATCGACCAAGCGGCGGCCGTGGAGATTCTGCAGAGCTGGCTTGATCAGCGCCGGGCCACGCTGGCCCAGGCGGGGGATGCCATCGATGGTTGACAGCGTACGGCGGCAGCGGGCTGAACCCGCCGCAGTCGGGCCGCCTCGACACCGCATGAGCCGGCTGGCCCGGAACAAGGCCGAGCGCGGAAACCGACGACGCCGTTTCACCAGCCGGATCGTCATCGCCCTGCTCATCGTCGTCGTGCTGGGCGCCGTCTTCGTCGGTTCCAAGCTGTGGCACTCGATGTTCGGTTCCGACGACGACTACACCGGAACCGGCAAGCGCGACATCGTGATCCAGATCCAGGCCGGCGACTCCACCACGATGGTCGGCGAGACGCTGCACAACCAGGGCGTGGTTGCCACCGTCCGGGCGTTCGTCAACGCCGCGCACGGCAACAGCAAGATCAACTCGATCCAGCCGGGCTACTACCGGATGCGCACCGAGATCCCGGCGGCCAACGCCGTCGAACGGCTGGCCGACCCGAACAGCCGGGTGGGGCGGCTGGTGATCCCAGAAGGGCGTCAGCTCGACGACACCACTGATATGAAGACCAACGTGGTGACACCGGGGATCCTGACCTTGATCTCGCGTTCCACCTGCGTGGATCTGGACGGTGACCGGCGCTGCGTAGCGGCCGACGATCTGCGCGCGGCGGCGACGAACAGCACGACGACGGCGTTGTCGGTGCCGCCGTGGGCGATTCAGCCGGTTACCGAGCTGGGCAATGACCATCGCCGCATCGAGGGCCTGATCGCGCCGGGGACGTTCAACGTCGATCCTTCGGCCGCGCCCCAGGACATCCTCGCGAACCTGATCAGCGCCGGGGCCGTCGAGTACATGCAGTCCGGGCTGGTCGACACCGCCCAAAGCATGAAGCTATCCCCGTACGACATCCTGGTGGTGGCGTCGTTGGTGCAGCAGGAATCCAAGTCGCAGGACTTCCCGAAGGTGGCGCAGGTCATCTACAACCGGCTCAACGCCCACCACACGCTGGAGTTCGACTCGACCGTGAACTACCCGCTGGACCGCCGCGAGGTGGCCACCAGCGACGCCGACCGCGCCCAGAAGACGGCGTGGAACACCTACGTGTCGCAAGGCCTGCCCGCGACGGCGATCTGTTCGCCCGGCGTCGACGCGCTGCGCGCCGCCGAGCATCCCGAGCCGGGTGACTGGTTGTACTTCGTCACCATCGACGCGATGGGAACCACGCTGTTCACCAAGGATTACAAGCAGCATTTGGCCAATATCGAGCTCGCTAAGCACAATGGTGTCCTCGACAGCACGCCCCGTTAGCGCGGTGCCCCGAAAGGCGGCCGTGCTCGGGTCGCCGATCGCCCATTCGAAGTCCCCGCTCCTGCACCTGGCCGCCTACCGGGCGCTGGGCCTCAGCGACTGGACCTATGAGCGCATCGAGTGCGGCGCCCAGCAGCTGCCCGCTGTCGTCGGCGGGTTCGGCCCGGAGTGGGTTGGCGTGTCGGTGACGGCGCCGGGCAAGTTCGCGGCCTTGCGGTTCGCCGACGAGCGCACCGAACGTGCGGAGCAGGTCGGATCGGCCAACACCCTGGTGCGCACGGAGCGTGGCTGGCGGGCCGACAACACCGACGTCGACGGCGTGGCCGGCGCGATCGGGTCAACCTCGGGACAAGCGCTGGTGTGTGGATCGGGTGGCACCGCGCCGGCGGCCATCGTGGGGCTCGCTCAACTCGGCGTCGCCGCCATCACCGTGGTGGCGCGCGATCCGGAAAAGGCCGCCCGGCTGGTCGACCTGGGCAGCCGACTGGGCGTGCCGACGCAGTTCTGCGGCCTGGACAGCGCCGGGCTGCCCGACCGGGTGGCGGCCGCGGAGGTGCTGGTCAGCACCATTCCGGCTGAGGTGGCCGCGCGGTATGCCGGTACCTTCGCCCCGATCCCGGTGTTGCTGGATGCCGTCTACGACCCATGGCCCACCCCGCTGGCCGCCGCGGTGGGCGCCGCGGGCGGCCGCGTGATCGGCGGCCTGCAGATGCTGCTGCATCAGGCGTTCGCGCAGGTTGAGCAGTTCACCGGGCTGCCCGCGCCGCGCGACGCGATGACTTGCGCGCTGCAGACGCTGGATTAGCGTGCAGTCGGTCTGATACCGACTGTCAGTCGCCGAGCGTGGGGCTTATGGACGAATTGACGGCCCTTTTTGTACGTAGTGCCCACGCTCGGCGCACCCGCGGGAGTAGCGCATGCGGATCGTGGTCGCCAGTCTGGTGCTGGCCTGGTTGGCCGCGTTGAGCTGCTACGACGTCCGGCAACGTCGACTGCCCAACGCGCTCACCTTGCCCGGGGCCGCGGTGATCCTGCTCGCCGCGACGATGGCCGGCCGGGGTGTGGCGGCGCTGGCCGGCGCGCTGGCGCTGGCCGCGGTGTATCTGCTGGTGCACCTGCTCGCATCGGCGGCGATGGGGGCAGGCGATGTGAAGCTGGCGATCGGTCTGGGCGGGCTGGCCGGATGCTTCGGCGCCGAGGTGTGGTTTGTAGCGGCCCTGGCCGCGCCGCTACTGACCGCGCTGCTGGGGGTGGCCGGGACATTGCGTGGCGCTGTCGCCGTGCCGCACGGTCCGTCGATGTGCCTGGCGACGGCGGGCGCGGCCGGTTTGGCCCTGCTGGGCATGCCCGCTTAAAAATTGTCGCGCAGGAAAACGTTGCCGATATGGCTGCGCGCGCCTACCTTTTCGGGCTGGCCGACTAACTTCGAAAGGTTTTGACATACATGCCCGTTGGACGCCACCAGCAGGACACACCGGCGGATCTCGATCAGGTGCTCGCCGAGATCGCTGCGGATTACCGGCTGCGGTTGGCCGACGGCGGAACGGAGCCGCCGCTGCGGGGACTCAAACTCGTCCGGGACCACCGGTTGGGCGCCGTGCGATTGGCCCGTGAGCTCGGTGGCGCCGGGTACACGGTGCCGGAGTTCTTCGACCACGTCATTGCCCTCGCCGCGGCCGACCCCGATCTGGCGCACATCCTGCGGGTGCACTATGCGCTGGTCGAAGAACTGCAACTCAGGCCCAGGCGCCCGGGCAGTGACCGGTGGATCGCGGTGGTCGCCGAGGGTGGGTTGATCGGCGGTGCCAACACCGAACCGAGCCAGAAGTCGGTCGGCGGCAACAAGCGGGACACCCGACTGGTGGCGGGCGAGAACGGGTTGCGGCTGCGCGGCAAGAAGTTCTACAGCACCGGCGCGCAGTTCTCCGACTATCTGCGGATCACCGCGCAGGACGATGACGGGGCCCCGACCGCCGTGGTGATTCCGGTAGACCGCGCCGGCGTTGAGCACGTCGACGACTGGGACGGTATTGGTCAGCGCCAAACAGGCAGCGGTACAACGGTATTCGACGATGTCGAGGTCGCGGCGGATGAGGTGTTCCCGCTGGGGGTCAATATCGGCGTGGACCGCGCCCGGGGTGCGTTGGTGCAGCTGTATCTGCATGCGGTAGCCGCCGGGATCCTGCGGGCCCTGACGGCCGACGCCGCGGCGCTGGTGCGGGGGCGGCGTCGCACGTACACCTTTGCCAGCGTCGACCAGCCGACCGCCGACCCGCAGTTGCTGCAGATCGTCGGCGAGATCGACGCGGTGGCCTATGCCGCGCAAGCGTTGGTACGCAGCGCGGCGGCCGAACTCGCTCCGGCGCTGGACGCCGCGCGCGACACCGGGATCGATCCCGGACTCGAGCAAAAGTCGTCGATCGCCGCCGCTCGCGTCAAGGTCGCGATCGAGGAGCCGGCGCTGCGGGCGGCGTCACGCATCTTCGACGTCGGCGGCGCCTCTGCGGTTCTGGCATCGGCGCTGCTGGACCGGCACTGGCGCAACCTGCGGACGCTGTTCTCGCACAACCCGACCATCTACAAGGCGCGGGTGCTCGGCGACGTCGCCGTCAACGGCGCCGAACTGCCCGACACCAGTTTCTTCTGATCAGCGCCACGACCGCCGGGCCGAGCTGCACGAATCGGCTCTCGGAAGGCGACATGGGAAGATGGTCGGGTGTTGCGCTGGATCACCGCAGGGGAATCGCATGGCCGCGCCTTGGTGGCCATGGTCGACGGCATGGTCGCCGGCGTGCAGGTCACCTCCACCGAAATCGGCGATCAGCTGGCCCGCCGCCGGCTCGGCTACGGCCGCGGCGCCCGGATGGCGTTCGAGCGTGACGCGGTGACGGTGCTGTCCGGGATCCGGCACGGCGTGACGCTGGGTGGGCCCATCGCCATCGAGATCGGCAACACCGAATGGCCGAAGTGGGAAACCGTGATGGCCGCCGACCCGGTCGACCCCGTGGAGTTGGCCGAGATCGCGCGCAACGCACCGCTCACCCGGCCACGGCCGGGCCACGCCGACTACGCGGGCATGCTCAAATACGGCTTCGACGACGCCCGGCCGGTGCTGGAGCGGGCCAGTGCCCGCGAGACCGCCGCCCGGGTCGCGGCGGGGACGATCGCCCGGTCATTTCTACGTCAGGCGCTGGGTGTCGAGGTGCTCTCCCACGTCATCGCGATCGGCCCGTCGGCGCCCTACGACGGTCCGCCGCCGGGATTCGACGACTTGGCCGCGATCGACGCCAGCCCGGTGCGGGCCTTCGACAAGACTGCTGAGCAGGCGATGATCGCCGAAATCGAAGCGGCCAAGAAGGACGGCGACACCCTCGGCGGCGTGGTGGAGGTCGTGGCACTGGACCTGCCAGTCGGCCTGGGGTCGTTCACCAGCGGCGACAACCGACTCGACAGCCAGCTGGCCGCGGCCGTGATGGGCATCCAGGCGATCAAGGGCGTCGAGATCGGTGACGGCTTCGAAACCGCCCGCCGCCGCGGCAGCCAGGCCCACGACGAGATGTACCCCGGCCCGGACGGCGTGGTGCGCTCGACCAATCGGGCCGGCGGACTCGAAGGCGGCATGACCAACGGCCAAGTGCTGCGGGTGCGTGCCGCGATGAAGCCGATCTCCACCGTGCCGCGCGCGCTGGCCACCGTCGACATGGCAACCGGTGACGAGGCTGTCGCCATTCACCAGCGCTCGGATGTGTGCGCGGTGCCAGCGGCCGGCGTCGTGGTCGAGACCATGGTCGCGCTGGTGCTGGCCCGCGCGGTGCTGGAGAAGTTCGGCGGCGATTCGCTGACCGAAACCCGCCGCAACATCGATTCCTACCAGCGTGCCGTCGCCGATCGAGAGTCGCCGGCCGCCCGGGCATCGGGATCATGACGCCCCGCGCGGTGCTCGTCGGATTGCCGGGCTCCGGCAAGTCCACCATCGGGCGGCGGCTGTCCAAGGCGCTCGGGGTCAGCTTGCTCGACACCGATATGGCGATCGAGGAACAGACCGGCCGCGCCATCGCCGACATCTTCGCCACCGACGGCGAACCGGAATTCCGTCGCATCGAAGAGCAGGTGGTGCGCGCGGCCCTGGCCGATCATGACGGCGTGCTGTCGCTCGGCGGCGGCGCGATCACCAGCCCGGGGGTCTGCGAGGCACTCGCCGGTCACACCGTCGTCTACTTGGAGATCGGCGCCCGAGAAGGCGTGCGGCGCACCGGGGGTACCGCGGTGCGACCCCTGCTGGCCGGGCCGGATCGCGGCGAGAAGTACCGCGCCCTGATGAACAAACGGATTCCGTTGTACCGCAGTGTCGCAACCATCCGAGTCGACACCAACCGCCGCAATCCCGGGGCAGTGGTCCGCTACATCGTGTCGCGGCTACCCGGCCCCGAGAACCGACAACAGCCGGTGACGCCCGGCACCCCCAACACCAGCAAGGCCGCCACATGACCGAAACGACCGAACCGGTCACCGTGCAGGTGGCCGTCGACCCGCCGTACCCCGTGGTGATCGGCACCGGGTTGCTCAACGAGCTCGACCAACTGCTGGCCGGCCGGCATCGGGTCGCGATCCTGCACCAACCGGTGCTGACGCAGACCGCCGAGGCGATCCGCAGCCACCTGGTGGACCAGGGTGTTGACGCGCATCGCGTCGAACTCCCCGACGCCGAGGCCGGTAAGGAGCTGCCGGTCGTTGGGTTCATTTGGGAAGTGTTGGGCCGCATCGGGATTGGCCGCAAAGACGCCCTGGTCAGCCTGGGCGGCGGCGCGGCCACCGACGTCGCCGGTTTCGCGGCGGCCACCTGGCTGCGCGGCGTCTCGATCGTGCATGTGCCGACCACCTTGCTGGCCATGGTCGACGCGGCAGTCGGCGGCAAGACCGGTATCAACACCGAGGCCGGCAAGAACCTGGTCGGCGCATTTCATCAGCCGCTGGCGGTCCTGGTCGACCTGACGACCCTGGAAACGTTGCCGCACAACGAACTTGTCGCCGGGATGGCCGAGATCGTCAAGGCGGGTTTCATCGCCGACCCGGTGATTCTGGACCTCATCGAGGCCGATCCGCAGGCCGCGACCGACCCGGCCGGAGAGGTGCTGCCAGAGCTGATCCGGCGGGCGATCGCGGTCAAGGCCGAGGTTGTCGCGGCCGACGAGAAGGAATCCGAACTGCGCGAAATCCTGAACTACGGGCACACTTTGGCGCATGCGATCGAGCGCCGGGAGCGCTATCAGTGGCGGCACGGCGCCGCGGTGTCGGTAGGTCTGGTGTTCGCCGCCGAGCTGGCCAGGCTTACCGGCCGCCTGGACGACGCCACCGCCGAACGGCACCGCACCATCCTGGCGTCGCTGGGCCTCCCGGTCAGCTACGACTCCGACGCATTGCCGCAATTGCTGGAATACATGGCCGCGGACAAGAAGACCCGCGCGGGTGTGCTCCGGTTTGTGGTGCTCGACGGGCTGGCCAAGCCGGGCCGGCTGGTGGGTCCGGACCCGGGGCTGCTCGTGACTGCCTACGCGGGGCTCTATCCGGAAGCAGATGCCTGATGACTATGACAGTCAACGTCCTCAACGGTCCGAATCTGGGCCGGCTGGGCCGGCGCGAACCCGACATCTACGGCGACACCACGCATGACCAGCTGGCCGCCCTTATCGAGGGCGAGGCCGCTGAGCTTGGACTCAAAGCTGTTGTGCGGCAAAGTGATAGCGAAGCCGAACTGCTGGACTGGATTCACCTGGCCGCGGACGCGGGGGAGTCGGTCATCCTCAACGCCGGCGGTCTGACCCACACATCGGTGGCGCTTCGCGACGCCTGCGCTGAACTGCGCGCACCACTCATCGAGGTGCACATCTCCAATGTGCATGCCCGCGAAGAGTTTCGGCGACACTCCTACCTGAGCCCCGTCGCGACCGGAGTGATCGTCGGGCTGGGAACCCAGGGCTACCTGCTGGCGCTGCGCTACCTGGCCGCGAGTTTGCGCGGCTAGTCCTTCTTCGCGTCCGGCTTGGGGTTCTCGTCGCCGGTGCGGATGACCTCGGTTTTCGCGTCGTCGTCCTTCGTGGGGATCGTCTCGGTGGGTGCACCCCATCGTCCCGTCGGGATCGTTTCGGTCGGGCTGTCGCGTTCGGTCGTCGGAATTGTTTCGGTGGGCGCTTCGCGTTCGGCGGTGGCCACCGACGAGGTCTGTGCCTCCGGCTGGGCCGCTCCGCTGGCAGCCTCGTCGGCGCGCACGGCCGAGAACACGTCGGTGTCAGCCCGTTCGTCGGTAGCGCCAAGGCCGTGGTGCTTCTCGGGCTCCTTCTCGAACTGCCGGTCCACCCGCCAGCGGCCGACGGTCACACCGATGATGCCGGGGAGGAACACGCAGAGTGCGGTGAACGCCGCAAACGTCGTCAACTCGTTGATCAGACCGCCGGTGTACAGGCCGTTGTAAAACAGCGCGATGACCCAGGAGACGGCGCCGCTGAGGAGCCCAGCGATCAGTCCGGCCAGCAGCCAGGTCATCGCCAGGTCCTGGCGACGATCCGGATCCCGGTTGGTCCGGGCATCGGCCCGGCCGTCCAGCACCCCCCATACGACGACGCCGACGAGGAAGAGGAGCAACAGCACTACGCTGATCAACCCCGCCTGCGTCTGCCAGGCGTTTATTAACGCCCCTTGAAACAACCGGACGACCACCATGGCTGCGGCGAACACTAGGCCCCGCAGCATCCAGCTACTCATGGGGAACCAGAGTAGCGAGTACCGTCGTGAGGCGTGACACATTCCCAACGTCGAGAGAATTTAAAAGCGCAGATCGCCGCCAACGGGTTGGAAGCGATGCTGGTCACGGACCTGATTAACGTGCGCTACTTGTCTGGATTCTCCGGCTCGAACGGCGCGTTGCTGGTCTTCGCCGACGATCGCGGGCCGGTTCTGGCGACTGACGGCCGATACCGCACCCAGGCCGCCGAACAAGCGCCCGACCTCGAGGTCGCGATCGAGCGCGCGCTCGGGCGACATCTGATCGGTCGGGCCGCCGATGCGGGCGTGGGCAAGCTGGGCTTCGAAAGCAATGTGGTCACGGTCGACGGATTCGACACGCTGATTAACGAGCTCACTGAGCGGAATGCGGCCACCGAGCTGGTGCGGGCCGCCGGAACGGTCGAAGCGCTGCGCGAAATCAAAGACGACGGTGAGCTCGCCTTGCTGCGGCTGGCCTGCGAAAAGGCCGACGCCGCGCTGGCCGATCTGGTGCAGCGGGGTGGGCTGCGGCCCGGCCGGACCGAACGCGAAGTGAGCCGCGAGCTGGAAGCCTTGATGCTCGACCACGGCGCGGATGCGATTTCGTTCGAGACCATCGTGGCCGCCGGCCCGAATTCAGCGATCCCGCATCACCGACCGACCGACGCTGTCCTGGCGCAAGGCGATTTCGTCAAGATCGACTTCGGCGCGCTGGTCGCCGGCTATCACTCGGACATGACCCGCACCTTCGTGCTGGGCAAGGCCGCCGACTGGCAGCTGGAGATCTATCAGCTCGTCTCCGATGCGCAGCGGGCCGGCCGCGAGGCGCTACGGCCCGGCGCCGGGCTGCGCGACGTCGACGGCGCTGCGCGCCAGCTGATCGTCGACGCGGGTTACGGCGAGCAATTCAGCCACGGTTTGGGGCATGGCGTCGGTCTGCAGATCCACGAAGCGCCCGGCATCGGCGCCACGTCCGCCGGAACACTGCTGGCGGGCTCTGTGGTGACCGTGGAGCCCGGCGTCTACCTCCCCGGTCGCGGCGGTGTGCGCATCGAGGACACGCTTGCTGTGGCCGGCGAGACGGCTACCCCAGAACTGCTTACTCGGTTCCCCAAAGAACTGGCCGTCCTGGCCTAGCGCGCGGGGTCGGCCTGTTTGGCCGAGCCGGGTGGCGTAGCGCCCGCAGCGAGTGTCGCCTGTGGGGTTGAGCGCCGAACGGCTGCCGTTATGACATCGCCTCGGCCCAGGCCATGTGTCCCTCGAAGCCAAGCGTTCTCGCCATCTCGCGGTAGTGGTCTCGTAAGTTCGCGTAAGCCGCCGCGTCGCCGCGAGCCCGCGCGAGAAGAGTACGCAGCCGCAGTAGCCAGATGCCCCGTACGACCCGACCCTCATCGGCCGGCGCGGCCTCCAACCGATCGGTCGTGGCCTCGGCTTCGGCTAAGTCAGCGTCGGTCCCGCGGTCGAGCAGTGTCTCCACCAGGACACCGATCGCTGCAGCGCCGTTCGCCTGTGGCCGTCCGTCGCGGAGCAAGTCGTCGACGGCGGCACGCATGAGCGGTATGGCCCCATCACGGTCTCCACGCCGGGCCATTTCACGCCCCACCCACGTGTTGATGACAGGGATTTGGCCCAGGTTTTGCCCTCGGCGTTTGTAGACTTCGGCGACGTCGACCAGCAGACTCTGTCCGCGATCACGCTCGGCTTCTGTGCGACGGTGTACCAGCGCAGCGCCGAGCGTTATCCAGGCGAAGGCCAACGCCACGTCATCACCGGACCGTTCAGCAACCCGCACGGCATCCTCGATCTCGCGCATCGCGGAATCGTCGAGCTTGAGCACGCCATTCAGGATTCCCGGGAAATAGACGTACGCGGTGACTCCGACTTGGGAGAAGGGGTCGGCGCGGCGTGCCATGGCGAGGCCGTGCCGCTGGTCATCACGCCATCCAGGAAGGCCCAGCTCATACCGGGCAATACCCCTTG
>Ga0208987_1000107_pt1 | contig 19033 bp, 20 predicted proteins | sample MedBloCARef_O2_FD_187845 | JGI IMG/M metagenome (GOLD analysis project Ga0208987, IMG submission 187845) | Forest soil microbial communities from El Dorado National Forest, California, USA - Mediterranean Blodgett CA Ref_O2 (SPAdes) (version 2) | ecosystem: Environmental > Terrestrial > Soil >... | reverse complement strand
CCCCGAACACCGCGCAGTCGTGCACGGCCGGGTGGGTCCCCAGCGCCGTCTCGACCGGCTGCGGCAGCACCGTCAATCCGCCCGTGCTGATGGCGTCGTCGGCGCGGCCCAGCACCGTCAGCACGCCCTCGTCGTCGATGGTGCCCAAGTCATTGGTGCGAAACCAGCCCGCCTCGGCGAACGGGTCGGGGTCGACCGGGTTGCGGTAGCCCTTGGCCAGCGTCGCGCCGCCGATCACGATGCGTCCGTCGGTCGACGCTCGCAACCGGACCCCGTCCAGCGCGATGCCGTCGTAGACGCAGCCGCCGGCGGTCTCGCTCATCCCGTAGGTGCGGACCACCGCGATGCCCGCCGCGGCTGCGGCGTCGAGGACGGGGCGCGGGGCCGGTCCGCCGCCGAGCAACACCGCGTCCAATTCGGCGAGCGCGGCCGCGGCGGCCGGGTCGGCGAGAGCCTTGGCCAGCTGGGTGGCGACCAACGACGCGTATCGCCGCCCAGTACCCAATTTGCCGACGGCGGTAGGCAATTCGGCGGTGTCGAAACCGGCGGACACGTCGAGCTCGACCGGTTCGGAGCCGGCGAGCAGGCTGCGCACCAGCACTTGGATTCCGGCGATGTGGTGCGGTGGCAAGGCCAACAGCCAGCAGCCCGGGCCGTCGAGACGATCGTGGGTGGCACGCGCACTGGCGATCAGCGCGGCCGCGGTGAGCAAGGCTCCTTTGGGTGCCCCGGTGGTGCCCGAGGTCGTTACCACCAGGGCCACGTCGTCGTCGACCGGTTCGCCCACCCGCAACGCAGCCAGTTCGGATGCGTCATCGGGCGATACCGCGACGAACGCCGGATCACGACCGGCCAGCACCCGCTCCAATGCGGGGAGCAGTACTGCGGCGGCACCGCCGGCTGGGATGCTGAGCGCCCGCAGAGCGGCTATGCCTGGGCTCCGCCGTTGAGCTCGTCGTGCTCGTCGCCGTGCGCATCGTCGAGTGGCCAGCCCTTGGCGGCCAGCCGCGCTCGGACCCGCTCGATGTCGGTCTCCGACGGCAGCTCGTCGGTGAGCTTGCTGATCAGCACCCCGATGTCGATCTTGTCGAAATCGTCGCGCAGCATCAGCTCGTTGGCCACCAGCTTGACCTCGTCATTGGACAGTCGGTTGGCCAGCAGGGCAAGCAGAGCGAAGGTATCGGTCGGCGGAACGCCTTCCGGATAGCCCGCGCGCAACCACGAGACGACCGAATTGAGGAATCGGTTCACTTGCTCACTCCGCCCAGGGGCTTCGGTAGTTATGTGGACGACGATTCAATGCTACTTAAGCTTGGCCCCCAGGAAGGGGTACCCAGTGTGGTGCGCGATGAAATCGCGAGAGATGTAGAGCAAAGCGATAATGATCACCGCCACAACCAGCCCGTAGATCACAAAGGCCAGTCCGGACAGCACCGGGTTCTTCTGCGACGCGCTGCCGTCAGCGCCGACGCCTCCGGCGCCGATGGCCTGTAGCCGGATGCCGACTGCGAACAGCCCGGGCAGCGCTGCGCCGGCCAGCATGCTGAAGAGCAGGATCTTCAGGGTGGCTTCGTAGTTAAACCAGTCGCCGAAATGACTCATGAGGTGCTCCCCGCACTAACAGTGTCGTCCTTGGCGCCAGGACCGCCGGGTGGCTTATTGGAGTCCGAGCTTTCGAGTCCGGCGGTCAGGTCGCCTTCCCATTCGGCGTTGACGTTGTTGTGGTCGACCTTGGTCTTGCGCGACCGGACGTAGATCGCGCCAGAGACCGCGACCAACAGCCCGACCCCGACGACGGCGCCGGGATATCCGCCGATGAGGTGGACGATGTAGTAGGTGACCGCCCCGACCAGCCCGGCCAACGGAAGCGTCACTACCCACGCGACCGCCATTCGCCCAGCCACGCCCCAGCGCACCTCGCCGCCGGGCTTGCCCACTCCGCTGCCCATCACCGAACCGGTGCAGACCTGAGTAGTCGACAGCGCGTAGCCGAAGTGAGCGGACAGCAGAATGACCGCGGCAGAGGATGATTCAGCGGCCATGCCTTGCGGCGACTGGATTTCGACGAGTCCCTTGCCCAGGGTGCGGATGATCCGCCAGCCGCCCAGGTAGGTACCCGTCGCCATCGCCAGGGCGCAGGCCATGATGACCCACAGCGGCGGGACCGCGGCGCTCTTGCTGACCGAGCCGTAGGACATCAGCGCCAGGAAGATGATGCCCATCGTCTTCTGCGCGTCGTTGGTGCCGTGTGCCAGGGATACCAGTGACGCCGACCCGATCTGGCCGCGCCGGAACCCGGCTTCGGTTCGCTCCTTCTGCAGGCCGCGGGTAATCCGGTAGACCAGCCAGGTCGCGACCGCGCCGACAATGAGTGCCAGGAACACCGACACGAAGGCCGGGATGATGGCCTTGGACATCACGCCCTTCCAGATCACCCCGTGCGCCCCGACCGCAGCAATCGTGGCACCGACGATGCCGCCGATCAGAGCGTGCGAGGAACTCGACGGGATACCGAGAAGCCAAGTCAGCAGGTTCCAGACCACACCGCCGACCAAGCCGGCGAACACCAGTTCCAGCGAGACGATGCTGGAATCGATGAGGCCCTTGGCAATCGTGGCCGCGACGGTGGTGGAGAGGAACGCACCAATCAGGTTGAGCACTGCGGACAGCGCGACCGCTTGCTTGGGCTTGAGCGCGCCGCTGGCGATGGAAGTCGCCATCGCATTGGCGGTGTCATGGAATCCGTTGGTGAAATCGAAGGCGAGTGCCGTTGCTACGACAATGATCAAGAGGAACAGCTGTATGTCCACAGGGCCTGATTCTGATAGTCGGGTGTTTCCATTGTCGAATTCTCGGACATGCGAATCGCGGATATATCTCGACTCGTCGCCAGATGTTACCTCTCAGTTAACCGGACTTTGCCTCGCGTTCACCTCTGGTGTCGCGGCGTAACGGGTGGTCTCCAGGCACTTCGACGAAGATCAAACTGATCCCATCTGGATCGGTGACGTGCATTTCGCGTAAGCCCCACGGCTCTTGGCGTGCCTCGCGAGCAATCGGCACCCCGCGGCCTTCCAATTCGCTTTGGGTGGCTGCGATATCGCGGACCTGGAGCCACAGTGCGCCGGGAAAGGGGCCCCGGGAATGGTCGTGGTCGCTCCAACCGGCGAGCTCCAGCAAAGCCTGGCCCGCGAAAAATACAGTGCCTGCGCCGTATTCACGGGCGATCGCCAGGCCGATCTCGTCACGGTAGAAGCGCAACGACCGCTGATAGTCCGCCGGTCGAAGAAGCATCCGGCTTGCCAGGATCTCCATGGGGTCGTGTCTATCACGCCGCACAGCCGGGTCAGCTACCTGTCTCGCGGTTGGGCTGCAGGTTCTGGCGCTGCATGATCGAGTTCACGAAGCGGGGTCCGACGATGTCCAGCGCTCTGGCGGCGATCGCCATCCGCGGCGCGATCCGGACCGGTCGCTTGCGGGCGGCGGTGACCATCCACTCGGCGGCCTCTTCGGGCGTCAGCGCGGGCAATCCTTCGTAGGCCTTGGTGGGCGCGATCATCGGAGTGGCCACCAGCGGGTAGTACAGGATCGTCGAATGCACGCCGCGCGGGCCCCACTCCGTCTCGGAGACGCGGCTCACCGCCGACAGCGCCGCCTTGGACGCGTTGTACACCGAGAACAGTGGCGATGCCTCCGACAGCACGCCCCAGGTCGAAACGTTGATGATGTGGCCGTCGCCGCGCTCGAGCATGCCGGGCGCCAGCCCGCGGATCAGCCGTAGTGGCGCGTAGTAGTTGAGCACCATCGTCCGCTCGACGTCGTGCCAGCGCTCCAGCGACTCGGCGAGCGATCGCCGGATGGACCGGCCGGCGTTGTTGATCAGGATGTCGATTCCGCCGATGCGCTTTTCCACGTCGGCGACCAAGGCGTCGACGGCATCCAGGTCCGAGACATCGCATGCGATCGATATCGCCGTGCCGCCCGCGGAGGTGATCCGCTCCGCCAGCGCGTCCAGCCGATCCTGGCGGCGGGCGACGACGACCACGGTGGCGCCGTGGCGGGCCAACTGCTCGGCCCCGGCCTCGCCGATGCCCGACGACGCCCCGGTAAGCAGAATCCGTTTACCGCCCAGCTCAATCGGTTTGATGGCAGGCTGATTGACCAGCAGCTGCGGTGAAATGGGCGGGCGCATGCTTGCCAGCACGATCTGATCGGCGAACCGGCGCAGCGGACTCTTGCTCACAAGTCCGGAAGTCTAGGCGGAGGTTCACGCGGCGCCGGGGGCGGCGGACTGCTTCAATACGATCCGATGCAGGAAATCGCGTTGGTCCTGGCCTGCCTTGCCATCGGTGTTGCGTTGCGCCTCTCGGGTCGCCTACCCGATAACGCGACCCATGTGCTGGGCGGCTGGGTGCTCAATGTCGCGCTCCCGGCCGCGGCCTTCCACAGCGTTCACAACTTGACGATCAGTCCGGGCTGGTGGCTCGCCGTGGCTCGACGTGGTCTTCGCCATCGCGGTGATCGTGCCGCTCGGCCGTGCGCTGCGCTGGTCACGGCAACGCACTGGCGCGGTACTGCTGGCGAGCGGGTGGTGCAACACCGCGTTCGTCGGGCTGCCGATGATCGTCGCCTACGCCGGCGAGAAGTATCTCGCGCTTGGCATCGTGATCGACCTGTGCGGTTCCTATCTTGCGGTCTCCACACTCGGTATCGCCATCGCTTCGCTGGCCAGTTCGAGCCAATTCAATTGGCGGAAGGTCGCGAAGCGGATCGCGACCTTCCCGCCTTTCCTGGCGATCCTGATCGCTTTCGCCACTAACCATCTCGATCGTCCGATCTGGCTATCGGACATCATCGACGTGCTCGCGCACACGCTGACACCGCTGGCGATGGCGGCGGTGGGTTATGCGCTGCGGCTGGACCGCATTGCCGGGCGCTTCGCGCCGCTGTTCGTCGGGCTGGGCTACCGGCTGTTGTTGGCGCCATTGGCGCTGGTGCTCATGTACCTCGCGCTCGACGAGGCGGGCGATCCTGCCGCCAAGGTGGCGATGCTGGAGATGGCCATGCCGCCGATGCTCGGCGCCAGCATCATCGCCATGGAACACGACCTTGAACCCGACCTGATCGCCCTGCTGATCGGCGTCGGGGTGCCCTTGTCGATGCTGACGACATGGGGTTGGTGGTCGCTGATCCAGGTGCTGTGACGCTGCCTAGAAGTAGCGCGGGTAGGGGGTCCAGTCCGGAGCGCGTTTCTCCAGAAACGCGTCGCGGCCTTCGACGGCCTCGTCGGTCATATACGCCAGTCGGGTAGCTTCACCCGCGAACAGCTGCTGGCCCACCAGGCCGTCGTCAAGCAGGTTGAAGGCAAACTTCAACATCCGTTGCGCCTGAGGCGATTTGGCGTTGATAGCCGCTGCCCATTCGGCACCGACCTTTTCCAGCTCGGCGTGCGCGACGACCTCGTTGACCGCACCCATGTGGTGCATCTGTTCGGCGGTGTACGGGCGACCCAGGAAGAAGATCTCGCGGGCGAACTTCTGGCCCACCTGACGGGCCAGATACGCACTGCCGTAGCCGCCGTCGAAGCTGCCGACATCGGCGTCGGTCTGCTTGAACTGGGCGTGCTCGCGACTGGCCAACGTGAGGTCGCAGATCACATGCAGGCTGTGCCCCCCGCCGGCGGCCCACCCGTTGACCAGGCAGATGACCACCTTGGGCATGAACCGGATCAGCCGCTGCACCTCGAGGATGTGCAGCCTTCCAGCCCTGGCGGCATCAACAGTGTCGGCGGTCTCGCCGGAGGCGTACTGATAGCCGGAACGGCCGCGGATGCGCTGATCGCCGCCGGAGCAAAACGCCCAGCCGCCGTCTTTCGGCGACGGCCCGTTGCCGGTCAGCAGCACCACACCGACGTCGGAGGACATCCGGGCGTGGTCGAGAACCCGGTACAGCTCGTCGACGGTGTGCGGCCGAAATGCGTTGCGCACCTCGGGACGGTCGAACGCCACTCGCACCGTCGCGTCGCCGACGTGGCGGTGATAGGTGATGTCGGTCAGATCGCTGAACCCGTCGACTGCTCGCCATGCCTGCGGATCAAATGGGTTGTCACTCACGGCTTGTGAACTCCTATACCGGGTCAAGTCGAAAGACCGCGCAGCGGCCGGCCAGTGCCTCGAACTCGTCGGGTCGGCCCTCGGTGACGAGTCCGGCCCGCTTCATGAAACCGACGCCCGTGGGCACTTCGGTGGGGAAGACCCGCAGGAACGGGCGCGCGTCGTCGGCGGACAACTCCACCATCCGCACTCGCTCCCGCTTGCGGCCGCGGGCCACCGCGACTTCACCTGCGGCCCTGACGTTTCGCACCCAATCCGCGCCCGGGAAGCCGGCGACGACGTACTGCTTGCCGTCAACCGTCATCGGGGTGACTGGCGTCGATCGGGGCGCGCCGGACTTGCGGCCCGGCACGGTCAACACCACCGGGCTCTCACCACCGAAGCTCAGACCGAGCCGCGTCATCAGGATGAAGACCTTGTTCGCCGGTTTCAGCCACCAGGGCGGCGTGACGTCGCCAGCATCTGCCATGCCTGCAACAGTAGTCAGGCCGTCGGCGCCTCGCGGAAGGGTTCTTCGAAGCTAGCTAAGCCGTGGAGCTGCGGGCCGTCGCCCGGTGCGGTGACGCCGTCCAGCCGGGCGAGCGCGTCGGCCCCCAGCGTGATGTACCCCGCGCCCATATTCTCCTCGAGGTGCGCGATCGACCGGGTGCCGGGAATCAGCAACGTATTCCGCGCATGAGCCAACACCCAGGCCAGCCCGACCTGGGCGGGCGTGGCCCCCAGTTCGCCGGCGATGTCGACCACCACGGGGTTGTCCGCGACCTTGGGGAAGCCCGGGAACGCCGACCCGAGCGGGAAGTACGGCACCCAGGCGATGTCCCCGGCCGCACAGAAATCGAGCATCTCCTCTTGTGTGCGGTCGATCAGGCTGTAGGCGTTCTGCACGCAGACGATTCCGGCGGGCAGTGCGCGCCGCAGCACGTCGAGCGGTACCGCGCTGATACCGATCGCGCCGATCTTTCCCTCGTCGCGCAGCGCGATCATCTCGGCCAACTGGTCGTCGACATCGACGATCTGGTCGTCCTCGGCCTGCAAGCCGGGCCCCAGGTCGAGGCGCCGCAGATTGACCACGGGAATGCGGTCGAGGCCCAGCTGGCGCAGGTCGTCCTCGACCGCCGCGCGCAGCTCGGCAGGCCGTTGCGCCGGGGCCAGCGGTATCGGTTCCTCGCCGGTGAATCGCGCGCCGACCTTGCTGACGATGACCAGGTCTTCGGGGTAGGGCGCCAGCGCCGCGCGGATACGGCGGTTTACCTCGCCGGGGCCGTAGAACGACGCGGTGTCGATGTGGTTGACGCCGAGTTCGACTGCGCGACGCAGCACCGCGGCGGCGTCGTCGGCGGAGGTCTCGAACAGTTGCATTGCGCCATACCCGACCCGGGCGACTGCCGCGGTGCCGATGCTGCCGATTCCGCCTGGCTGTGGTTTGTCCGTCATGGTGCTCCCTAGATCGTGAGACACTTGGAAAAATGCGGAGGCTCCTCCGCTTGTCCGAGCGTAGCAGAAACGGAGGAACCTCCGCTTTGGCTGAACCAGTTCGGTCCGATGCACGCCGCAACCGCGAGAAGCTCCTCGAGGTGGCCACCGCAGCGTTCGCCGGTGCCCAGGGGCGACCGGTGTCGCTCGAGTCGATTGCTCGCGAGGCCGGCGTCGGGATAGGCACGCTGTATCGCCATTTCCCGAATCGCGAAGCCCTCGTCGAGGCCGTTTTCCGGGCCGAGCTGACCGAAGTGGCCGCGGCGGCGCCGCGACTGCTGACGCGCCATCCGCCCAAGACGGCGCTGCGGCGCTGGATGGACCGCTACGCCAGCTTTGTGGCTGCCAAGCGCGGGATGGCCGAGTCATTGCACGCCATCTTTGACTCCGGGGCCATGGAGCCCAGCCAGACTCGCGACAGCATCGCCGGTGCGGTCGATCTGCTGTTGCGGGCCGGCGTCGACGACGGCACGCTGCGCTCCGACGTACCGGCCGACGACGTGGTGTCCAGCCTGATCGGCATCTTCTTGGTCAGCGGTTCGCCGGAGCAGACCGGCCGCATGCTCGACCTACTGGTGGCCGGCATCGCCCGCTAGCCGACGGCGCGCCCGGCGCCTTCCCAGAACCGCGCCCGGACGGCCTTCTTGTCCGGCTTGCCCAGCCCGGTCAACGGCAGCGCGTCGACAATCTCCACCCGCTTGGGTGATTGCACCGAACCCTTGCGGTCTTTGACCGCGGACTGGATCTCGGCGGTCATCGTCTCGATCGCGGCGTCGTCGCGAGGCGCGTCGGCGCGCAACACCACCACCGCGGTGACGGCCTCGCCCCACTTCTCGTCCGGGGTGCCAACGACGCACACCTGCGCGACGGCCGCATGCTCGGCGATGACGTCCTCGACCTCGCGGGGGAACACATTGAAACCGCCGGTGACGATCATGTCCTTGACCCGGTCGACGATGAAGTAGAAGCCGTCCTCGTCCTCGCGGGCCATGTCGCCGGTGTGCAGCCAGCCGTCTTTGAAAGTCTTCGAGGTCTCCTCAGGTAAATGCCAGTAGCCGCCGGCCAACAGCGGTCCGCTGACACAGATTTCACCCGGCTCGCCCGCTGGCACCGGCTTGCCGTCCTCGCCCAGCAGCGCCACCCGGGCGAACAGCGTCGGGCGCCCGCAGGACGTCAGCCGCTTCTCGTCGTGATCGCTCTTGGCCAGATAGGTGATCGCCATCGGCGCCTCGGACTGGCCGTAGTACTGGGCGAAGATCGGGCCGAACCGCCGGATCGCCTCGGCCAGCCGGACCGGGTTCATCGCGGACGCGCCGTAATAGACGGTCTCTAGCGACGACAGGTCCCGGGTGTGCGAATCGGGGTGATCCATCAGTGCGTAGAGCATCGACGGCACCAGCATGGTGGCCGTAATCTTTTGCTCTTCAATGGTTTTCAGCACCTCGGCGGGGTCGAACTTGCCCAGCACCACCATCTCGCCGCCCTTGACGACCGTGGGCGTGAAGAAGGCCGCACCGGCGTGGGAGAGCGGAGTGCACATCAGGAACCGCGGGCTCTCCGGCCATTCCCATTCGGAGAGCTGGATCTGGGTCATGCTGGCGATGTTTCCGGTGGTGCCCATGACGCCCTTGGGCTTGCCGGTGGTGCCGCCGGTGTAAGCCATGCCTCCGATGTGGTCGGGTGCCAGTTCGGCGACCACCAACGGCTTGGGCTCGTATTTGGCTGCCTCGGCCGACAGATCGACCGCCACGTCCTTCAGCGCCTCGGGCACTGGGCCGATGGTGAGGACCTGCTTGAGCGAGTCCACCTTCTCCAGCAGCCCCAGCGCGCGCTCGACGAACGCCGGGTTGGGGTCGACGATCAGCGAGCTGGCGCCGCAGTCGGAGAGGACGTAGGCGTGGTCGTCCAGCGACCCCAGCGGGTGCAGGGCGGTGCGCCGATAGCCCTGGGTTTGGCTGGCCCCGAGGATCATCAGTACCTCGGGCCGATTCAGCGCCAGCAGCCCGACGGTCACGCCGGTGCCGGCACCCAGCGCCTCGAATGCCTGGGTGTACTGGCTGATCCGCTCGGCAAGCTGACCACCGGTGAGCGTGGTGTCGCCAAGAAACAGCACCGGACGGTCCTTGTGGCGCTTGAGGGCGCCCACCAGCAAGTGGCCGTTATGGGTCGGATGGCGCAACAGATCGTCACTCATGTGGCCAGACTAGAACGTGTTGCAATTCTTGTCTGCTGCCCCCTGGAATAGCGTCCGCAGCACTAGGCTTTCTGCCCATGGCCGACGCAGACCTCGTCATCACCGGAACCGTCTTGACCGTCGACGATGCGAGGCCGACCGCCGAGGCGCTCGCCATCGCCGACGGCCGGATCATCGCGGTCGGCGACCGGTCCGACGTCGAGGCGCTGATTGGCCCGAACACTCAAACCGTCGATGTCGGCGACGGCTGTGTGATGCCGGGATTCATTGAGGCGCACGGTCATCCGCTGATGGAAGCCGTCGCGCTGTCGGACCGCATCATCGACATACGCCCGGTCACCGTCCCCGGCCCCGACGACGTCGTCGCGGCCATCCATCGCGAAGTGGCTAACCGGGGAGCGACCGGCGCCTACCTGAACGGCTGGGACGCGCTGCTGCAGCCCGGCCTGCCGAAGCCCACCCTGGCCTGGCTCGACGACGTCGCACCGGATAGCCCGCTGGTGATCATCCACAACTCCGGGCACAAAGCCTTCTTCAATTCGCGCGCCGCGCAGCTCAACGGGCTGACCCGCGACACCCCCGACCCGAAGGGCGCCAAATACGGCCGGGACGCCAGCGGTGAACTCGACGGCACCGCCGAGGAAATCGCCGCGGTGTTCCCGCTCTTGAGTGCTGCCATCTCGGCCGAGGACTATCCGGCGATGCTGTTCGCCGAGTGCGCCCGGCTCAACCGGGCCGGGCTTACCACCTGTTCGGAGATGGCGTTCGACCCGAATTTCCGGCCGCTGGTCGAGGAGCTGAGTGGCAAGTTGACGGTGCGGCTGCGCACCTACGAGGTGTCCAATCCGCAGATGTCCACCACCGCCAGCCCAGGCCAGGGCGACGATATGCAGCGCCAGGTCGGCATCAAGATCTGGGTGGACGGCTCGCCCTGGATCGGAAACATCGCGCTGTCCTTCCCGTACCTGGACACCGAGGCGACCCGCACCATCGGGGTGACGCCCGGTTCCTGCGGGTGCGCCAACTACACCAAAGAACAGCTGACCGAAATCGTTGCGGCCTACTACCCGCTGGGCTGGCAGATGGCCTGCCACGTGCAGGGCGACGCCGGTGTGGACACCATCCTCGACGTGTACGAGCAAGCGCTGCAACGTAATCCGCGCGACGACCACCGGCTGCGGCTCGAGCACGTCGGCGCCATCCGCAACGAGCAACTCCAGCGCGCCGCGGATCTGGGTGTCACCTGCAGCATCTTCGTCGATCAGATTCACTACTGGGGCGACGTCATCGTCGACGGCCTGTTCGGACCGGAGCGCGGATCCCGTTGGATGCCAGCAGGATCCGCGGTGGCCACCGGGATGCGCATCTCGCTGCACAACGATCCGCCGGTCACGCCCGAAGAGCCGCTGCGCAATATCAGCGTGGCCGTGACCCGGATCGCGCCCAGCGGCCGGGTGCTGGGGCCCGAAGAGCGGCTGACCGTCGACCAGGCGATCCGCGCCCAGACCATCGACGCTGCTTACCAGCTGTTCGCCGACGACACGATCGGCTCGCTCGAGGTCGGCAAATACGCGGACCTGGTGGTGCTGTCGGCCGATCCGCGCACGGTGCCGCCCGAGCAGATCGCCGATCTCGACGTGCGCGCGACGTATCTGGCGGGCCACCGGGTCTACCAGCAATGACGCCGGGTCTGCCGGATCTGCTGGACCGCCTGCATGTGGTGGCGCTGCCGATGCGGGTGCGGTTTCGCGGCATCACCACCCGCGAACTCGCGTTGCTCGAGGGCCCGGCCGGGTGGGGGGAGTTCGGGCCATTCCTGGAATACGGGGCCGCGGAGGCCGCCGCGTGGCTGGCGTCCGGCATCGAGGGCGCCTATCGGCAGCCGCCGCCAGCGCGCCGCGACCGTATCCCGATCAACGCCACCGTGCCCGCCGTCGACGCCGCTGCGGTGCCCGAGGTGCTGGCCCGCTTTCCCGGTGCTCGCACCGCCAAGGTGAAGGTCGCCGAGCCGGGGCAGACGCTGGCCGACGACGTGGCGCGGGTCAACGCGACGCGCGAACTGGTTGCGACGGTGCGGGTGGATGCCAACGGCGGCTGGACGGTCGACCAGGCGGTGCAGGCTGCGGCGGCGCTGACCGCTGACGGCCCGCTGGAGTACCTCGAACAACCCTGCGCCACCGTCGACGAACTTGCCGAGCTGCGCCGACGGGTCGAGGTGCCGATCGCGGCCGACGAAAGCATCCGTAAGGCCGACGACCCGTTGGCGGTGGTCCGCGCCCGCGCGGCCGATATCGCGGTGCTGAAAGTTGCTCCGCTGGGCGGTATTTCGGCCATGCTCAAGATCGCTGCGCAGATCGACATCCCGGTCGTGGTCTCCAGTGCGCTCGACTCGGCGGTGGGGATCGCCGCGGGCCTGTCCGCCGCGGCGGCGCTGCCGCAGCTCGGCCATGCCTGCGGGCTGGGCACCGGCCGGCTGTTCCTCGAAGATGTCGCCGAGGTCGCCGTGCCCGTCGACGGAAGCCTGCCGGTCGGGCCGGTAGCGCCGGATCCCGCGCGGCTGCAGACGCTCGCCGCGCCGGCTGAGCGGCGGCAGTGGTGGATCGACCGGGTCAAAGCCTGCTATCCGCTGCTTGTACCGTCGTGCGCGTGATTAATCTGGCTTACGACGACCGCGGATCCGGTGAACCCGTGGTGTTCATCGCCGGCCAAGGCGGCCCCGGGCGCACCTGGTTACCGCATCAGGTCCCGGCGTTTCTGCAGGCGGGATACCGCGTCATCACGTTCGACAATCGCGGCATCGGCGCCACCGGAAGCGCCGAAGGTTTCACCACGCAGACCATGGTCGCCGACACCGCTTCGCTGATCGAATCCCTGGGCGCCGCCCCGGCGCGCATCGTCGGGGTGTCGATGGGTGCGTTCATCGCTCAGGAACTCATGGTGGCCCGACCCGAATTGGTCACCGCTGCAGTGCTGATGGCTACCCGCGGCCGCTTGGACAAGGCCCGCCAATCTTTTCATGAAGCCGAGGACGAGCTCTACGGTTCCGGCATCGCGCTGCCGCCCGCGTATGAGGCGAAAGTCCGTATACTGGAAAGCTTTTCGCGTAAGACTATCAACGATGATGCGGCCGTAGCGGACTGGTTCACCATGTTCAGCACCTGGCCGGTGCAACGCACCCCGGGGCTGCGTGCCCAGCTGGGTGTGTCCCCGAAGAACAACCGGTTGCCCGCCTACCGCAGCATTGCGGCGCCGGTGTTGGTGATGGGCTTCTCCGACGATGTGGTGACGCCGCCGCATCTCGGACGCGAGGTCGCGTCCGCCCTACCTAACGGCCGCTACCTGCAAATACCCGACGCCGGGCATCTGGGGTTCTTGGAGCGGCCGGAGGCGGTCAACAATGCGGCGCTGCAGTTCTTTGCCAGCGCGAAAACCTAAACTCTGGGCGCCCGAGCGGGCTGTGACACCCTGTAGGAATGAACCCGTCGACGACACAGGCCCGCGTTGTCGTTGACGAGCTGATCCGCGGCGGCGTTCGCGATGTGGTGTTATGCCCCGGCTCGCGTAATGCGCCGCTGGCCTTCGCGTTGCAGGATGCCGACCGCTCCGGACGGGTCCGCTTGCACGTCCGCATTGACGAACGCACCGCGGGTTTTCTGGCCATCGGTCTGGCGATCGCCGCTAACGCGCCGGTGTGCATCGCGATGACCTCGGGGACCGCAGTGGCCAACCTGGGTCCGGCGGTGGTGGAGGCCAACTACGCGCGGGTGCCGTTGATCGTGTTGTCGGCCAACCGGCCTTACGAACTGCTGGGCACCGGGGCCAACCAGACCATGGAGCAGCTGGGCTACTTCGGCACCCAAGTTCGTACCACCGTCAGCCTGGGGCTGGCCGAGGATGCGCCCGAGCGGCTGGATTCGCTCAACGCCACTTGGCGATCGGCCACCTGCCGAGTGTTGGCGGCTGCCACGGGTTCTCGCACCGCCAACGCCGGCCCGGTGCACTTCGACATTCCGTTGCGCGAGCCGCTGGTGCCCGACTCCGAACCGCGGGATGCGGCCGTTCCGCCCGGCCGGCCCGACGGTCGACCATGGACCTACACGCCGCCGGTCACCTTTGACCAACCACTGGATATCGACCTGTCGATCGACACCGTGGTGATCGCCGGACATGGTGCCGGCGCGCAACCCAACCTGGCGCAGCTACCCACCGTCGCCGAGCCCACCGCCCCGGCCCCGGCCAACCCGCTGCACCCGATGGCATTGCCGTTGTTGCGCCCCAAGCAGGTGATCATGCTCGGCCGGCCGACTCTGCACCGCCCGGTGTCGGCGCTACTGGCCGACTCGCAGGTGCCGGTGTACGCACTGACCACTGGGCCGCGCTGGCCTGACGTTTCGGGTAATTCGCAGGCCACCGGAACCCGGGCGGTTCCCGCGGGCACGCCTAATCCGGCGTGGCTGCGCCGGTGCGCGGAGGTCAACGGGCACGCGGTCGCGGCGGTCCGGACCCAGCTGGCGGCGCATCCGTTGACCACTGGTCTGCATGTGGCCGCGGCCGTGGCCGACGCGCTGCGGCCCGGCGACCAACTGGTGCTCGGGGCGTCCAACCCGGTCCGCGATATCGCACTGGTCGGCCTGTCCACCGACGGCATCAAGGTCCGGTCCAACCGCGGGGTTGCCGGAATCGACGGCACCGTGTCGACCGCGATCGGCGCGGCACTGGCCCACGAACGCACCGGATCTTCGGCAGACCCGCCCCGGACCATCGCGCTGATCGGCGACCTGACGTTCGTTCACGACAGTTCCGGACTGCTGATCGGCCCGACTGAACCGACGCCGCGGCAGCTGACCATCGTGGTGTCCAATGACAATGGCGGCGGCATCTTCGAGTTGCTCGAGCAGGGCGACCCGAGATTTTCCGACGTGTCATCGCGCATCTTCGGCACCCCACATGACGTGGACGTGGGCGCGCTGTGTCGCGCGTACCACGTGGAGAGCCGGCAGATCGAGGTCGACGAGCTGGGCGCGGCGCTGGGCGAATCCGGCGGCGGCATGCGGGTATTGGAAGTCAAGGCCGACCGGTCCTCGCTGCGGCAATTACACGCCGCCATCAGAGCCGCCCTGTGAGATCCCCAAAAGTCCTGCTGCACATCCTGATCCACGGCCGCAGTGATGAACCGCCGAAAACTCCGGCGCGAGCGTTGTTGCGGTGGGCGCGGATCGCGGTGCTGATCGTGGCCGGTTTGATCACGCTGCAGTCGGTGTTGCTGGTGGCTGGTGCCTGGCGCGACGATATTGCGATCCAACGCAATATGGGCGTGGTGCAGGCTGAGGTGCTCAGCGCCGGGCCGCGCCGCTCCACGATCGAGTTCGTCACACCCGAGCGGGTCACCTACCGCCCCGAGCTGGGCGTGCTGTATCCGTCCGAATTGTCCACGGGCATGCGGATATACGTCGAATACAACAAGAACAACCCCAACCTGGTCCGGGTGCAGCACCGCAACTCCGGGCTGGCGATCATTCCGGCGGGCTCCATCGCGGTGGTGGCCTGGCTCGTTGCGGTGATTGCACTGGCGGGGCTGGCACTGTTGGACAAGCGACTGGACCGCCCCGGTGCGTCCCAGCATCTGTCTTCCACCAGTTCATAGCTTGTTGACCAGGAGATTTCGCGCCCTGTATGCCCGTCGGCAACCTTTGCGACAATCAAGGCTGCCACCGTAGGGCTGTGCGCGTTGCCATCGTCGCAGAATCTTTCCTCCCGCATGTCAACGGTGTCAGCAACTCGGTGATCCGGGTGCTCGAGCATCTAAGCCGAACCGGTCACGAGGCTCTCGTCATCGCCCCCGACAATCCACCGGGACAACCCCGTGCAGATCGCATTCACGAGGGAGTTCGGGTGCATCGGGTGCCGTCTCGCATGTTCCCGAAGGTGACCACGCTGCCGCTCGGGGTGCCTATGCCCCGAATGCTGAAAGTGTTGCGCGGATTCGATCCTGACGTGGTTCACCTCGCGTCACCGGCGCTGCTGGGCTACGGCGGACTGCGCGCCGCGCGTTACCTGGGGGTGCCAACGGTCGCGGTGTATCAGACCGACGTTCCCGGTTTCGCGGAGAGCTACGGCATCGGGTTGACGACGCGGGCCGCGTGGGCGTGGTTCCGCCACCTGCACCGCCTCGCCGATCGGACCCTGGCGCCGTCCACGTCTACGGTGGAATCCCTTATCGCTCATGACATTCCGCGAGTACACCAGTGGGCCCGCGGCGTCGACGTGATCCGCTACGCGCCATCTGCCCGCGACGAGTTGCTCCGGCGGCACTGGTCGCCTGACGCCTTGCCCATCGTCGGGTTTGTGGGTCGTCTCGCGCCGGAGAAGCATGTGGAGCGGCTCGCCGGACTGGCGGCCGGCGGCGCCGTGCAGGTGGTCGTCATCGGCGATGGCGTCGACCGAACCAAACTCCAATCGGCAATGCCTTCAGCAATTTTCACCGGTGCGCTGTACGGGGAGGATCTCTCCGCCGCATACGCCAGCATGGACGTGTTCGTGCACACCGGCGAGCACGAGACGTTCTGCCAGGTGGTGCAGGAAGCCCTGGCGTCAGGGTTGCCGGTCATCGCCCCCGACGCAGGCGGGCCACGTGACCTGGTAACCCCATGGCGCACTGGACTATTGCTACCGGTCGCTGAATTCGAGGCCCGGCTGCCCGCCGCTGTCGAGCATTTAGTCGAAGAACGGCACCGCTATTCGCATGCCGCGCGGCGCAGCGTGTTGGCCCGCAGCTGGTCCGCCATCTGTGACGAGCTGCTCGGCCACTATTGGGCGGTGCAGTCGCCCTACGCCGGAGCCAAAACGCGTCCGTCGCTTCGGCGATACGCGTAAGCGACCTACGCGTTTCGTGGTTAGCCCTGCGCCAGCTCGGCGACCGGCTGCCACTGCTCCCAGGTGCGTAACCGGCTCTCGTAGTCGGCCTTGGCGGTGGCCAACGGGGAAGCCCCGAAGAAAACCCGCAGTGGCGGCTCCTCGGCGTCCACCACCTTCAGCAGCGCTGCCGCTGACGCTGCGGGATTGCCGGGATTGGCCCAGCGCTTACTACGTTCGGCGTCGACGGCGGCGCGCACCTCGTCGTAGTCGGACAGCGCGGTCGCGTGCCTTGCCGACGGGCCGGCCCAGTCGGTGTCAAAACCGCCCGGTTCGATCAGCGTGACGTGCACCCCGAACGAGGCGACCTCCTGCGCCAGTGCCTGCGAGAAGCCTTCCAGCGCCCATTTGGACGCGTGGTACATGCCGACCAACGGAAACGCCGAGATGCCCCCGATCGAGGACACCTGGATGATGTGACCGCTGTGCTGTGCACGCAAGTACGGCAACGCGGCCTGGGTGATCCACAGTGCGCCGAACACATTGGTCTCGATCTGATCGCGTGCGTCTTGCTCGGACAGTTCTTCGACGAACCCGAACTGGCCATATCCGGCGTTGTTGACCACGATGTCCAGCCGCCCGAAATGGTCGTGTGCCTGCTTGACCGCGGCGAAGTCCGCCTCGCGATCGGTCACGTCCAACCGAATCGGCAACAGCGCGTCGCCGTATTTCGCCGCCAGGTCGTCCAGCGAGGCCGTGTTGCGCGCGGTGGCGGCCACTTTGTCGCCACGCTCCAGTGCGGCGATCGCCCACGCCCGCCCGAATCCACGCGATGTACCGGTGATAAACCAAACTTTTTCAGTCACGGATGAGTGCAACGCATCTGCTGGCGACCCATTCCCGATCCGGCGGCAAGGTAGCGTTCACGTCGTGAGTCGCGCTGCCCTGGATAAGGATCCGCGGGATGTCGCGTCGATGTTCGACGGCGTCGCCCGCCGGTACGACCTGACCAACACGGTGCTGTCGCTGGGTCAGGACCGCAATTGGCGGCGAGCCACCCGGGGGGCGCTGCGGATCGGGCCCGGTCAGAAGGTGCTCGACCTGGCCGCGGGCACCGCAGTGTCCACCGCGGAGCTGGCCAAATCCGGCGCGTGGTGTGTGGCGGCGGATTTCTCGGTCGGAATGCTGGCGGCCGGTGGCGCGCGCAGGGTGCCGAAGGTGGCCGGGGATGCCACCAAACTTCCGTTCGGCGACGGCGTATTCGATGCGGTCACCATCAGCTTCGGGTTGCGCAACGTCGTCGATACGCTGGCGGGGCTGCGTGAAATGGCCCGGGTCACCCGGCCCGGCGGCCGATTGGTGGTGTGCGAGTTCTCCACTCCGACCAACGGGCTGTTCGCCACCGTATACAAGGAATATCTGATGCAGGCGCTGCCGCGGGTGGCGCGGGCGGTGTCCAGCAACCCCGACGCTTACGTGTATCTCGCGGAGTCGATCAGGGCCTGGCCCGACCAAGCGGCGCTGGCGCAGCAAATCACCCAAGCAGGGTGGACTGGAGTCCGCTGGCGCAATCTGACCGGCGGCATCGTGGCGTTACACGCCGCGCATAAACCTCTGCGCTGACTCGCGCTCTAGTGAGCGGCGGCCGCCTGCACGACGCCCACCTGGTCCGGGCAGTAGTGGTCGACGGCAGCCCCAAGGAACTGCAGCGATTGCCCCTCGGTGGTGCCCCGCGGCAGGTTGCGCTGGATGAAGGTGGCCGACTGGTGTGCGTCGTGATCCACGCCCCGACCTAACCGGTCGCAGGTGATCTTGCCGAGCCACGCCAGCTGGTCCTGCGGCTGGTAGATGCCGAAGCCGTTGACGGTGTTTTTGAACGGGGCGTCGTAGTCACTCGGCGGCGACGGCGTTCTCGGCGTCGGGTAGGGCGCCGTTGGCGGCGGGTCGGCCAGCGCGGGAGCTGTCGAATGCAGCGCGGGCACTGCCAGCGCGATTGCTGCTGCTGCCAAAGCGGCGGATGTGACCAGCTTGGTACCCCTCATTAGCCGAACTATACACGTCGACTTTGCACCGGCGCGGGCCAATGGATCAGCCCAAATGCGCCGATAGCAGCCACCCGCCGATCGATACCCGCCCGTCGGACTCCTCGCGGACGTCGGTGACGCCGGGCATGCCAAAGAAGTCTTTTGGGGCCTTGGCGTGCAGGCGCGCGGGCCTGATCTCGTCGACCACCCAGTACTTCGACACCACCTCGCGCAGCTCGTCGGCGGTCACCGCATTGATCGGGCCTTCCGGCACGGCGGCCTTGTCGAAAACCAGGGCGAAGTAGGAGGCGCCGGGGGCCGCGGCTCGGCTGATCGAACGCTGATAGCCCTCGCGCGCCTCTACCGGGATGGAGTGG
>Ga0208987_1000106_pt1 | contig 19112 bp, 22 predicted proteins | sample MedBloCARef_O2_FD_187845 | JGI IMG/M metagenome (GOLD analysis project Ga0208987, IMG submission 187845) | Forest soil microbial communities from El Dorado National Forest, California, USA - Mediterranean Blodgett CA Ref_O2 (SPAdes) (version 2) | ecosystem: Environmental > Terrestrial > Soil >... | reverse complement strand
GAGGATTTCGCCGACACCGTTCGTGGTGAACCCGCCGATGTTGGTGGCCATCCGCTCCAGGGCCGCACTCGCGGTCGGAATCGACCTCGGGTGCGGTAAGCCCTCACCTTGCTTGGACGTGACCCTCCAACGCCCAATCCGGTTCCGTGTCGGGTAAAGAGTCAGCGAGTTGTCCAGGTCTTGCATTGTCATCGTGACGACGCTGCGCTGCGCCCACCGGTTGATGCCCCCGTACAGCGACAGCAGCTGTCCAGGATGGAGGGCGATTTTGGTCAGCCAGAGCGCCCAACGCGGATATTTGCCACCGCCTTTCGTCGCAAGCGTCATCAGCAGCCCCATGGTGTTTAGACCCTTGCCCTGACGAAATGGTTCGATCAGGGTGTGCTCGTCAGGCTGAAACGATGAGGTGACCGTCACGCCGGAGGTGAAGTCGTAACTTTGCCGATCCCGCCACTTGGCGGTGACGGCGCCAACCGATTCAGAATTGGTTCGGCTCAGCAGACCGAGTCGATCAGACAGTTGAGGCAGGAACCCAGTCGCTTTCATCCGGTGCAGCAGCTGTTGGGTACCCCACGTGCCCGCGGCAATGACGACGTCGGCGGCGGTAAAGCTCTGTTTGTTGCGTCGCGGACGCCAAGTACCGGTGTCGACCGTTTCGACTTGGTAGCCGCCCGTCTGCAGCGGACGCACCGCGGTCACGGTGCGTTCCGGATATATTGCCGCGCCGAGCTTTTCAGCGAGGTACAGGTAGTTCTTCGGCAGCGTGTTCTTCGCGTTATGCCGACATCCGGACATGCACTCACCCACTTCGATGCAGCCGTTGCGGCGCGGTCCAGCGCCACCGAAGAACGGGTCCTCGGCCTGGACACCGGGTTCGGCGCGGCCATCGCGGCCGAAAAATACTGCGACAGGCGTCAATTCGAAGGTGTGCCCGACGCCCATTTCCGCGGCGACTTTTTGCGCAAGCTCGTCTACCGGTGTGATCGTGGGACTTTGCGAAACACCAAGCATCCGTTTGGCCTGGTCGTAATGGGCTGCCAGCTCGGCGCGCCAGTCGGTAATGTGGCCCCATTGCTTGTCGTGATAGAAAGCCTCCGACTTGGGCTCGTAGAGAACGTTGCCATAGTTCAGCGAGCCGCCGCCCACACCAGATCCGGCAACCACGATGGCATCAGGAAGCCGATGAATGCGGGTGATCCCCTTGAACCCCAACATAGGTGCCCATATATAGGGCTTGAGATCCCACGTGTTCTTGGCGAACTCGTCGTCAGCCCAGCGGCGTCCGGCCTCCAGGACTGCGACGCGGTATCCCTTCTCGGCCAGCCGCAGCGCCGTCACGCTGCCACCGAATCCGCTTCCTATGACCAGTACGTCGTAGTGCTGACCGCCGGCGTCGTCGGCGTCTGACTCGCGCTCGATTTCACCTGTTGGTGTGGCCATGTGGGTTCCTGCACTGTCGTGGATGCGTTATGTGCCAGATTGCGCCTCGCAGCTCGACGAGCGAATCCGTCGCGGCCCTAGTCGTACGCCCAGTCCGGGTCCGATTCCCCTGGTAGGAAGCCAGATGGTCAATCGTCCGCGCCATGCCGGTGCTGGGGTAGCGTCGAACGGCACCCCCGACAAGAGGCGGCATCATATGTTGCTGGGCCGAGCCCGCGAGTGCGAGGAACTCGACGAACTGCTCGACGCGGTTCGCCGCGGCGACAGCCAAGCGTTGGTGCTGCGCGGCGAACCAGGCATCGGCAAAACGGCGCTGCTCGACTATGCGGTTGCTTCCGCGCACGGCTTCAAGGTGGTCAGGGCCACGGGTTTGCAGGCAGAGACGGAGCTTGCCTTCGCCGCCCTCCACCAGCTGTGCGCGCCGATTCTCGACTTGTTGGAGCGGCTGCCGGAGCCCCAACAGGATGCGCTCGCAATCGGTTTCGGCCTGCGAACCGCCCGCAATCCCGGCGATGCGCCTGACCCGTTTCTGATCGGACTTGGAGTTCTCAGCCTGCTGTCGGAAGCCTCCGCTGAGCAGCCGCTGCTGTGCGTGATCGATAACGAGCAGTTCCTCGACCAGGCCTCGGCCGACGCACTCGCGTTCGCGGCCCGGAGACTCTTCGCCGAGCCCGTCGCAATGGTGTTCGCCACCACGCAACCCAGCCCCGAGCTGGCCGGGTTGCCCGAGCGGCAGGTGACCGGATTGCGCGATGACGACGCGCGCGCCCTGCTTGCGGGCGCCCTGGCCGCGCCGCTCGATGAGCACGTGCTGGATCGCATCGTCGCCGAGACGCGGGGCAACCCGCTGGCACTTCTCGAACTACCCAAGGCCATGTCGCCCGCCGAGCTGGCCGGCGGCTTCGGGTTGCCTGCCACGCCCGCGCTCTCGACTCGAATCGAAGACGGATTCCGGCGGAGATTCGAGTCGCTGCCGCCCGACGCGCAACTACTGTCGCTGGTTGCCGCCGCCGAATCGACCGGCGACCCAGCCACCGTGTGGCGCGCGGCCGAGCGGCTTGGGGTCGCCCATGAAGCCAGCGCACCGGCAGCGGCGGCAGGGCTGGTCGAATTCGGCACGCAGGTTCGGTTTCGTCACCCGCTCGCCCGCTCGGCGGCTTACCACGCCGCGCCCGCCGACCAACGTCAGCGGGTACATCGTGCGCTGGCCGAGGTGATCGAACCCGATGCCGATCCGGCTCGGCGGGCATGGCACCGGGCTCTGGGCACTACGGCCCCCAACGACGAAGTGGCCGATGAACTCGAACGCTCGGCCCATCTGGCGCAGGCGCGGGGAGGCATCGCGGCATCGGCGGCATTCCTGGCGAAATCTGTTGAATTCACTATGGATTCGGCCCGACGCGGTGAACGTGCATTGGCAGCCGCGCAGGCCAAACAGGAAGCCGGAGATCCCGACGCGGCCACCGCGATGGTGCGAGTTGCCGAGAGAGCGAGCCTCGACGAACTCCAGCAGGCCCGAGCCGACCTGCTGCGGGCACGAATCGCATTCGCCGTGAACCGCGGCCGCGATGCACCTGCGTTGTTACTCCGCGCCGCCGCGCGATTCGGCCCTCTCGACGCAACTTTGGCACGCCAGACGTTGTTGGACGCCTTCGCCGCCGCGCTGTTTGCGGGCCGGCTGGCGGGCGACAACGGACTGCAGCGGGTTGCCGAAGCCGCGCGACGGACCCAACCATGTTCATCACCGCCTACCACGCTCGATCTTCTGCTGGACGGACTCGCCCTGCTGATCATCGAGGGCACCACGGCGGCGACGCCCCTGTTGCAGCAGGCGTTGAGCCGTCTCCGTAGCGAGGATGCTCGCGCGTTGCCGCGGTTGCGATGGCTGTGGCTGGCATCGCGCGTCGCCATGGAGTTGTATGACGACGAAAGCTGGGATGTGTTGTCGGCCTGGCAGATTGAGCTCGCCCGTCAGGCGGGCGCACTGGGCTTGCAACCCATCGCTTTGCGCGGCCGTGTCGGCTTTCTCGTTGCTGCGGGGCGGCTGAACGCGGCCACCATGGTGCATGACGAGCAAGAGGCCATGTCGCAGGTCACCAGGAGTGAGCCCCTGCGTTACGGCGCTGTCGTCCTGGCGGCGTGGCGAGGCCAAGTCGATGACTTCGCTGCCTTGGTCCAGGCCAGCACGAAGGGCATCGAGCAACGCGGCGAAGGCGGTGGACTTACTCTTGTCGACTGGTCCACCGCCGTGCTCTACAACGCGGTAGGACGGTACCCGGAGGCTGTCGTCGCCGCCGAACGGGCCAGCAATCCCGACGAATTGGGGATGGGTGTCTTGATCCTGCCGGAACTCGTCGAAGCCGCCGCTCGCAGCGGAGAGCCCGACCGCGCCGCGGCAGCGCTGCAGCGGCTGTCGGATTCGGCCAAAGCCAGCGGGACGGATTGGGTGCGCGGACTCGAAGCCCGCTCGCGGGCGCTCGTCAGCGCTGACACAGTCGCCGATTCGCTCTACCGCAAGGCAATCGACCACCTCAATCGGACACGTGCCCGTGTCGACCTCGCCCGCGCGCACCTCGTCTACGGCGAATGGCTGCGCCGCCAGAAACGTCGCCTTGATGCTCGGGAACACCTGCAGGCCGCGCACGAGATGTTCACGGCACAAGGACTAGACGCCTTCGCCCAGCGCACTGCCCGAGAACTCCATGCCTCCGGTGGCCGCGCGGCCGCGCCGGGCCACCATCCCACCGCTGAACTGACGTCGCAGGAAGCCCAGGTCGCCCGGCTTGCCCGCGACGGCCTGTCCAACGCCGAGATCGGCAACCGCCTGTTCATCAGTCCGCGAACCGCCGAGTATCACCTCAGTAAGGTATATGCAAAATTGGGTATCACGTCGAGAAGTGCTCTGCCACAAATGGTTTGACCGCGCGGATCAAGCGTCAACGATCATCTCTGCCGCCCGTTCGGCCAGCGCGTATACGGTCGCCACGGTGTTGTTCGACGGCACCGTCGGAATGACCGAGGCGTCCGCTATGCGCAGCCCGCCCAGCCCGTGCACTCGCAATTGCCCATCGACCACCGAAAGTGCTGTGTTGCCCATCGCGCATGTCCCGACCAAGTGGGTGTAGGAGGTGGAACTCCTTCGCACGAAGGCGCGCAAGGCCTCATTGCTTTCGGCCGCAGGACCGGGCGAAACTTCTTCGGCGCGCCAATCATCCAGCGCATTAGCCATTCCGATTCCTCGGGCGATACGCACCCCATCGATCATCATGCGCATGTCGCGGTCGTCGCCGAAATAGTTCGGATCGATCATCGGGCGGCGGTCCGCACCGGACAGGCGCACCGTGCCCCGACTGAACGGCTGCATCAAGCACACGCCAATGCCGTAGCCGTGCTCGAGGCCCTCGAAGCCCACGAATTCAGGGGCACTGGAGTCAGAGAAGATGATTTGGAGATCCGGCGTCTCGTTCGCGCCGCCGCGAATCAACCCCATGACCTCGCCGTGGTTATTCAGGCCGGCGGGAACCGAACGTGCCGCTCGATACGCGACCATAACCCAGGCGTGGTCCTGCAGATTTGCTCCCACTCCTGGCAGGTCCAGGCGCGTATCTATCCCGACATCGCTCAAATGAGACTGCGGACCAATGCCCGACAACATGAGCAGTTGCGCCGACCCGATCGCGCCCGCGGCCAATATCACCTCGCCGGCGTGCGCGACCGAATTGCCGTTTGTGTCAGAGCTTGAGTACTCGACGCCGACGCAGCGGTCGCCCTTGATGAGCAGGCGATGAACCACCGCGTCGGTGACCAGTTCCAAGTTCGGCCGTTGCGAAGCCGGCCACAGGTAGGCGTCGGCCGCGCTCTGCCGTTGGCCGTCCACGATGTTCAGGTCGACCGCGCCAAAGCCCACTTCGAGCCCGCCACTGATGTCGAGAGCGCGGCGGTGTCCCGACTGAACTGCCGCCGACAGGCACGCGGCTTGCAACTCATTCAGCGGATCAGCGGGCGCAACAACCAGCGGACCGTCAGTTCCCCGCAGTGCGGGATCGCGGTCCGGGGCGGTCTCGCTCCGCTTGAAGTACGGCAACAAATCGTCGAAAGCCCAACCCTTTGCGCCGGCCGCCACCCAGGTGTCGTAGTTGGTGCGATGCCCGCGCGCGAAAATCATCGCGTTGATCAGCGACGAACCCCCCACGCCTCGCCCGCGCGGCACTGGGGTTGTCTTGCCCGTTGCGGGTTGAAGCGTTGACCACTCACCCCAATTCCACTCAGTCATCGAGAGCGAGGGCCATACGCCCGGCAACGAACTCTGTGGCGGCGGCGACGCACTCCCCGCTTCGAGCACCAAGACACGGGCGTCAGCACGTTCCGAAAGCCGGGCCGCCAATACCGAACCGGCGACACCGGCGCCGACGATGACGTAGTCGTACACGTCAACTGAGCTCGACATGGTTTCCTCTCAACGGTTTTCACGCTCGCGCCAGAATTTCGGCACGACCGTCACACCCTGGCGGGTTGTGATCACCACAGTGCCCGCTTGGCAGCGCAACCGAATCCGTTAAACCCCGAGTCCCTCGACCGGTCGTTGTTGGTCCAACCGGCCGATCAGATCTCGGGCGTCGGCCCTAACGCTGGTCGATCGCTACCTTGACGGCGCCGCTCTCGCCCTGGTTGGCGATCGCCAGAAAGGCGTCGCGCCACTGCGCTAACCCGAAGGTGTGAGTCAGCATGGGACGCAAGTCCACCCGGTGAGCAGCGGCCAGATCGAGATAGTGGGCGATGGCGTGCTTGCGCTCGCCGTCGATCTCCTCGATCCCGAAGGCATTGGAGCCCACGAGGGCGATTTCCTTGAAGTACAGCGGGCTCCACTCCCAGCGGCCGGGCGCATGGACACCTGCCTTCACCAGTGTTCCCGCGGGCGGTGAGAACCCGCACCCCCACCTCGAACGTCTCGGGCTTGCCGACGGTGTCGTAGACGACGTCGACCGCCCCGGGGTGCGCCATCGGCAGCCCTTGCAGCGGTTGGTGCAGCCGGCCGCCGCCCCAGGCGACGAGCTCTTCGATGATGGCCAGCCGTGGTTCGTGCGCCAGCACTTTGGCGGCCCCGAACTGTCGGGCCAGCTGTGCCTGGGCGTCGAAGCGGGCCACCACGGCCACGGCGACGTCGGGATGCAGCGCCCGCAGAATCGCCACCGCGCACAATCCCAACGACCCGGCGCCGTAGACCAGGACCCTGCCCGAGTGGGGCGGCGGGTGACGGGTGACCGCGTGCAGGGAGACCGAGAACGGATCGGCGAACACGGCCATCTCGTCGGGAATCGAGTCGGGAACGCCGAAGAGCATGCTGTCGTGCGCGGGCATCAATTCGGCGTATCCACCGGTCACGTCGGCCGATACCCCGGTGTGGATGCCTGGCTTGATGTCGCCGTCGGTGAAACTCCAGCACAAGCTGTAGTCGCCGCTTTCACAGGCCGGACAGGCCGGCTCGATGCCCCGCTGGCCCGCAAGACAGCCACGGGTTGAGCACCACCCGCTGGCCGACCTCGAGCCCGCGGGCCTTCGGCCCCAGCGCGACCACGTCGGCGACGACCTCATGCCCCATGACCTGTGGGAAAGAACAGAAGCCGCCCATGGCGTTGTCGGCGTCGTCGGCTCCGAAATCCATCAGGATCTGCTTGGAGTCCGACCCGCAGATACCGGTCAGCCGCGGCCGGGTGATTACCCAATCCTGATGCGGGAGTACTGGATCCGACAGCTCCCGCAACGCGGTCGGGGTGCGTGACAGATTCTCGGTCAACGGGTTGGCGTCCTCGGGGACCGCGAAAGGCTCCGGGCGGACGCCGTACACCAACGCCTTCATCGCGGTGCCATCCCCGCCACCGCGGCGATGAACGTGTCCAGGTCGGCGTTCTTGGCATCGACGACCGCTTTCATGTCCGGGATGTAGTGCTCGAATCGATCGCTGCCGATGGCCTCGATGATGCCTTCGGCGACCTCGGCAGCGGGGACTTTCGGTCCCTGGTAAATCGGCTCCTCGCTGCCCGGCTGATCCCAGATCTCGGTGTCGACCGGGCCCGGCTCGATCAGCTTCACCGAGACTCCGGTGCCGTACAAGTCGACGGCCATCGCCTCGCTCCAGCCGCACAGTGCGGATTTGCTTGCACAGTAAGCGGTTTCGTGGATGATCGGCAGCCTCCCGCCGACACTGGACACGTTGACGATCAGGCCAGAGCCGCGCGCCAGCATGCGCGGCAACACGGCCAGCGTCATGTGCATCGGGGCGAAGAAGTTCACCCGCATCACGTCCTCCACCTCGCCGGGCGCCAACTCGGTGACGGCCCGGCGTTTGGGGATAGCGGCGTTGTTGATCAGGACATCGATCCCGCCGAGACCATCCCAGGCCCGGACGGCAAGCTCGCCGATAGCCGAGGTGTCGGCCAGATCGGCCACCCACATCGCCGAGTCGGGCGAGCTGCGCCGGCAGTCCGCCAGCACCTCCCCCAGCCGATCCCGCCGGCGGGCGATCAACCCAACCACCGCTTCCCGCGCGGCCAACCCTCTGGCCAGAGCAGCCCCCAAACCCGAGGAAGCACCGGTGATGAGCACCCGTTGACCGACCGCGGCGTACGCCATGGGTCAAGGTTGCCGCTAACGGCCTGCGGCGTACAGTGGGAAAGGGTTGTTAAACTAGCTAACTATTAAGTAAGATGTGCTAAATACCTTTGATAGGGGGACGAAGAAAATGACTTCCACCACTGGCTCCACCAGGTACGAAGGCGATACCTGGGACCTGGCTTCCAGCGTCGGGGTGACCGCCACCATGGTCGCGTCGGCCCGGGCGGTCGCGACTCGCGCCGATCACCCGATCATCAATGACCCGTTCGCCGAACCGCTGGTCCGCGCGGTCGGCGTCGACCTGTTGACCCGGTTGGCCACCGGCGAACTGGACGCAAGCGAACTCAACGACGTGCACGATGGCACCACCGGATCTGCCGGCGCCATGTCCCGCATGGCCGACCACATGGCTGTGCGCACCAAGTTCTTCGACGAGTTCTTCGTGGACGCGACGAACGCGGGCATCAAGCAGGCGGTGATTCTGGCCTCCGGCCTGGATGCCCGCGCCTACCGGTTGGCGTGGCCCGCCGGAACAGTGGTCTACGAGGTGGACCAGCCACAGGTCATCGAATTCAAGACCCGCACCCTGGCCGAGCTCGGCGCCGCCCCCACCGCCGATCGGCGAGTAGTGGCCGTCGATCTGCGCGACGACTGGCCCACCACGCTGCGCACCGCCGGGTTCGATCCCAACCAGCCGACCGCGTGGAGCGCCGAGGGTCTGCTCGGCTACCTCCCCCCGGAAGCGCAAGACCGGCTGCTGGACACCATTACCGAACTCAGTGCGCCGGGCAGCCGGCTTGCCACCGAAAGTGCTACCAACCCGGCACCCGGTGACGAGGAGCTACTCAAGGAACGCATGCAGACCATCACCGAGCGCTGGCGCGCCCACGGTTTCGATCTCGACATGGCGGGACTGATTTACCTCGGTGACCGCAACGAGGCGGCGCCCTACCTGAGCGACCGCGGTTGGCGAGTGGACAACATCAGCATTGACGAGCTGTTCGAGGCCAACGGGCTGGAGCCGCTCACCGACGATGACATGCGGATGGGTGAGATGCTGTACAGCAGCGGCACTCTGGACACCAACAAATAGGAGCTAGTCCAATGACCAGTGGAAGAACTGAGGGTGACAGCTGGGGATTAGCGCACAGTGTGGGTGCGACGGCCACCATGGTCGCCGCCTCCCGCGCCGTGGCCTCGCAAGGACCCGATGCTTTGCTCGACGACCCGTGGGCCGATCCACTGGTGCGGGCGGTGGGGTTGGACATCTTCGTCCGGATCATCGACGGCGAGGTGAATTTCGAGGACGACGCGCTGATGAACCGCACCACGCGGATTCACCAGATGACGGTGCGGACGCGGTTCTTCGACGACTTTTTCACCGGCGCGACGAAGGACGGCATACGGCAGGCGGTGATCCTGGCCTCCGGACTCGACACCAGGGCCTACCGACTTTCCTGGCCGGCCGGCACGGTGGTCTACGAGATCGACCAGCCCGAAGTGATCGCGTTCAAGACCGACACGCTGGCCGACCTCGGCGCCACCCCGACCGCCGAGCGCCGAACGATCGCCATCGACCTGCGCGAAGACTGGCCTGCGGCACTGCGCGAGGGCGGATTCGACGTCACGCAGCCGACCGCGTGGAGTGCCGAAGGGCTGCTGCCCTACCTGCCGCCCGAGGCTCAGGACCGGCTGTTCGATCACATCACCGCGCTGTCCGCGCCGGGTAGCCGACTGGCCACCGAACACGTGCCCGACCCGAATGCCTTCACCGACGAGCGCCTGCAACGCATCACCGAGCGGTGGCGCAGCTTCGGTTTCAACCTCGACGCGTCCGAGCTGTTTTATCAGGGCGAGCGCAGTGTCGTCGTTGACTACCTCGGCACCCACGACTGGCAGGTGACCGCTCATCCCGCCAAAGAGCTTTATGCCCGCAATGGGTTTGAGTTCCCCGAGGACGAGTTCGCGGGCGCCTTCGGCGACATGAGTTACGTGGAAGCCACCCTCCGATAGGGTGTGGTGGTGCCACGCACTCACGACGATAACTGGGATCTGGCATCCAGCGTGGGCGCCACCGCGACCATGGTCGCGGCCGGTCGCGCCATGGCGACCAAGGATCCGCGCGGCTTGATCAACGACCCGTTCGCCGAACCGCTGGTGCGCGCGGTCGGGGTGGACTTCTTCATCAAGATGATGGACGGTCAGCTCGATCTCGACGCCGTCGAGAACGCCACGCCGTTGCGCATGCAAGCGATGGTCGACGGTATGGCGGTGCGCACCAAGTACTTCGACGACTACCTGATCAACGCAACGGGCACCGGGGTGCGTCAAGTCGTGATCCTGGCATCGGGCTTGGACTCGCGTGCCTACCGATTGCCGTGGCCTGCGGACACGGTGGTCTACGAGATCGACCAGCCACAGGTGATCGAGTTCAAGACCACCACGTTGGCCGGTATCGGCGCCCAACCCACCGCGACCCGGCGCACCATCCCCATCGATCTGCGCGCGGACTGGCCAACGGCGTTACGCGACGCCGGGCTGAACACGACGGCACCGACAGCCTGGCTGGCCGAGGGGCTGCTGATCTACCTGCCGCCCGAAGCCCAAGACCGGCTGTTCGACAACATCACCGCCCTGAGCGTGCCGGGCAGTGCGATCGCCACCGAATTCGTGCCCGGCATCATCGATTTCGATGCCGAGCGGGTGCGGGAGATGTCGAGCTCGTTCCGGGACCATGGCGTGGACATCGACATGGCATCGCTGGTCTACGCCGGCGAGCGCAACCACGTCGTGGACTATCTGCAGACCAAAGGGTGGCAGGTCGAAGGCGTGACGCGAACAGAGTTGTTCGGGCACAACGGTTTAGACGTGCCCGACCCCGACCGTGACGACCCGCTCGGCGAGATCATCTTCATCAGCGGAGCGCTCACCGGCTAGAGCCGGGACTCCCCCAGCCACAACACGCTGGCGCCGCTGAGCGTGCGCTCGACGTTGTCCAGCATTCCGGCGAACGAGCGGCCGAGCAGTGCGCCCAGCGCGTCTGGCACCGATGCGGCGGCGGGTTGCGATGATGCCCGAGGCCGCACGATGTCCAGCAGCGAGGAGCCAGGGAAGCTGACGACGCGCACTTCGGTGTCCTCATCCAGGCCGGCCAGGACTTTGGCCCTGCGCACCGCGGTGCGCAGCCCGCCGAGCTCGTCGACCAGGCCACGTTCCAAGGCGTCGGCGCCAGTCCAGATCCGGCCTCGGGCAACGGCATCCACGGCCTCGGTGGTCAGGTTGCGGCCCTGCGCGACACGTTCGACGAAGTCGGCGTAGAACAAGTCGGCCTCGGCCTCGCGATGCGCGCGCTGCTCCGGGGTGAACGGCGTGTCGATCGACCAGGCATCGGCATTGGCGTTGGTACGCACGGCATCTGAGGCCACGCCCAGCCGTTCCTTCAGATCCCGAACCACCAGCTTTCCGGTGATAACACCGATCGAACCGGTGATCGTGGCCGCGTTGGCCACGATCGCGTCGGCAGCCATGGCGACGTAGTAGCCGCCCGAGGCGGCGACCGAACCCATCGAAACCACCACCGGTTTGCCGCGGTCGCGGGCCCTGGTCACCTCGCGCCAGATGGTCTCGGACGCGGTGACCGAGCCGCCGGGGCTCTCCACCCGCAGCACGATGGCGGACACCGAATCGTCGGCGGCCGCCTCACGCAGGGCCGCGGCGATGGTGTCACCGCCGGCCGAAGAGTTCCCGATTGGCAGAAATTGAGGTCCGCCACGACCGTTGACGATGGGCCCCTCGAGGGTGACGATCGCCAACGTGGGCTTGGGTTTGCGGCCCGGAACCGACGGCACGGGCGGGCCCAGCCGTGGCCGCGACGAACCGGCGTACCGCGTCAAGTTGAGCCGCGGCGGCTTGTCCTCGGAGGAGGCGGATTCCGGCGAAACATCTTCTACACCAACGAGTTCCGCTATCCGCGCATGGGCTTCGTCCCGGAAACCGATCCGGTCGAGCAGCCCGGAGGCCACCGCCTCGTCGCGTAATAGCGGTGCCCGGTCGGCCAGCGCATCAAGCGTCCCGGGATCGATGTTGCGGGACTCGCCGATGGCCTGCCACACCTGGCCTTGCAGGCTTTCCAGCATCCGGGTCACTGCCTCCCGGTGCGAGTCGGTGAAGCCACCTTCGGTGAAAAGGTTTGCCGCCGATTTGTATTCGCCTTTCGCCACGAACTCGGCTTCGATGCCCGCCTTGTGCAATGCATCGCGCAGGAAGGTGGCGTTGCTGGCGAATCCGATCAACCCGACAGTTCCCGATGGCTGCATCCAGACCTCGCCGAACGCCGAAGCCAGGTAGTAGGACAGCGTGCCCGGATAGGTCTCGGCCCAGGCCAGCGACGGCTTGACGGCGCTGAAGGCCGCGATCGCCTCGCGCAGCTCCTGGACCGCCGCGGCCGGTGAGGCCTCGAGCTGGACGCGGGCGATCAGCCCGGCAACCCGCGGATCGTCGGCGGCGCGATGCAACGCGGCGACCGCTTCGCGCAGCGCCAGCGGCCTACCACCCCCGGTGATGATCGCCAGCGGGTCAAAGCCCGTCGTCTCGGGCGGCACCGAACGCAGGCTGAATTCGAGCACGCAGCCGTTGGGCACACCGTGGTGGCGAGCGGTGTCGACGCGGCCGGCCAGAGCCCGCACGTCGTCGACACCGGGAAGGGAAGGCAGGAAGGCGAACATGCTCTGCAGCGTACCGATCAGCCGCCGTAGGGTGGTCGGGTGAGGTTTTCGATCGCAATCCCCCAGTTCGACTACCACGATTTCGACGGCGATGGGCTGCGCTCGTACCTGGTGCGCGCCGAAGAGCTCGGGTTCGAGGGCGGGTGGCTGCTCGAGCAGACCGTCGGCCCGGCGCCGCTGCTGGCCCCGCTGGAGCTGCTGGCGTACTGCGCGGCCTTTACCGAGCGGCTGCGCCTAGGAGTCGCGGTGCTGGTGACGTCGCTGCACGAGCCGCTGCAGCTGGCCCAGTCCGTGACCGCTGTCGACCGGATCAGCCATGGACGCCTCGACGTCGGCGTGGCACCCGGTGGCGGCGCCCGCCAATTCGCCGCCTTCGGGGTGGACAAGGACCACTTCATCACGTATTTCACCGAGGGCCTCGAGCTGATGAAGGCGGCCTGGTCGGACGAGCCCACGGTGACCTTCCACGGCCGGTTCCGGGACGTCGACGGCCTGCCCTCTAACCCGAAGCCAGTGCAGCGACCGCACCCGCCGATCTGGTTCGGCGGCCTCGCCCCGAAGGCTTTAGCCAGGGCGGTGCGCCTCGGCGACTCCTTCCTGGGCGCGGGCTCGTCGACGACTGAGCACTTCGCCGGAGCGGCCGCCACCGTTCGCCGCGAGCTCGACGAACAGCAGAAGGACCCGACGCACTTCACCATCGGAAAGCGCGTTTACCTGATGGTCGACGACGACGCGTCCAAAGCCCGCGAGCGGGTTCTCGACGGGTTGCATCGCATCTACGGCAACGCGATTCCCGGCATCGGTGCGGTTCCGGTGTCCGGCACGCCCGACGACGTGGTGCGTGGGCTTCGCGAAGTGATCGACGCCGGCGCCGAGATGATCCTGCTCAATCCGGTCGGCGTCGACGTTCCCGAGAATCGCGAGCAGATGGAACGCCTTGCCGCAGAAGTCATTCCGCAGCTGGTTTGATCGACGATTGGCGTGCTCGCCTCGTCTAGCTCAGGCGCTGGGCCGCCGGCACTGCGGGAATCGAGCACAGGTGGCCCCTCACCCCTTGGGAGGCGGCGTGGAGCATCGTCACCTTGATGGTGGGATCGATCGTGATCTCACGGGGAATGCCCGAACAGAGCGATTTCCGAAGCGCACCACTGGATTCCGCGCTCAGCACGGCAACCGCGCTGATTGGTGCAGACGCCGAAAGCTAGGACAGCTCGGTGGCCGAGCCGCCGGCGGTGGTGATCTTCTCGCGCGCGCTGCCGCTGAACTTGTGGGCGGACACCTCGACCTTGACGGTCAGCTCACCGTCGCCAAGAACCTTGACCAACGAGTTCTTACGAACCGCGCCCTTGGCCACCAACTCATCGACACCAATGGCACCGCCCTGCGGGAACAGCCGGCTGATGTCACCGACGTTGACGATTTCGTATTCGGTGCGAAACCGGTTCTTGAATCCCTTGAGCTTGGGCAGCCGCATGTGGATCGGCATCTGCCCACCCTCGAAGGTCGCCGGCACGTTCTTGCGCGCCTTGGTGCCCTTGGTGCCGCGGCCGGCGGTCTTGCCCTTGGAGCCCTCACCGCGACCGACGCGGGTACGAGCGGTCTTCGACCCGGGCGCGGGGCGCAGGTCGTGCAGTTTGATCGTCATTAGGTTTTCCCTCCGGTTTCGGCCGGCTCCACCTTGACGAGGTGGCTCACTACCGCGATCAGCCCGCGGGTCTGTGGGTTGTCCTCGCGAACCACCGAGTGGCGAATCCGTCGCAGTCCCAGGGTGCGCAGGCTTTCACGCTGCTTCCAGCGCGTGCCGATCGTGCCACGCAGCTGGGTGATCTTCAGCTGGCTCATTGCTGCGCCGTCCCCTCTCGGGCCGCGCTCGCACTGGCCAGCGCATCACTTTCCCGCCGCGCCTTCAGCATCGCGGGCGGGGCGACGTCCTCGATCGGCAGTCCGCGGCGGGCGGCCACCTCCTCGGGACGCTGCAGCAGCTTGAGTGCGGCGACGGTGGCGTGCACCACGTTGATCGCATTGTCGCTGCCCAACGATTTGGCCAGGATGTCGTGCACCCCAGCGCATTCCAGCACCGCGCGCACCGCGCCACCGGCGATCACACCGGTACCCGGGCTGGCCGGGCGCAACAGCACCACACCGGCGGCTTTCTCACCCTGAACCGGATGCGTGATGGTGCCGCCGATCAACGGGACGCGGAAGAAGCCCTTGCGCGCCTCCTCGACGCCCTTGGCGATGGCGGCCGGGACTTCCTTGGCCTTGCCGTAGCCGACACCGACCATGCCGTTGCCGTCGCCGACAATGACCAGGGCGGTGAAGCTGAATCGCCGGCCACCCTTGACCACTTTGGACACGCGGTTGATGGCAACGACGCGCTCCAGGTAGTTGCTCTTGTCACCGTCGCGGTCGCGGCCACGTCCACCGCCGTCGCGCCGGCCGCGACCATCGCGGTCGCCGCCGCGGTCACCGCGGCTGTCACGACTCTCGGGGGCGCCCTGCGACCCAGCCGACTGTTCCGCCATTATGCGGTCCTTCCAATAACCATCAGAAACTCAATCCGTTCTCGCGCGCGGCATCGGCCAGCGCTGCGATCCGTCCGCCATAGGTGTATCCCCCACGGTCGAACACCACGCTGTCGATACCGGCCGCCTTGGCCCGCTCTGCGATCAATTGACCGACCCGCACACTGTGGGCTTTCTTGTCACCATCCAGGCCGCGCACATCGGCCTCGATCGACGACGCCGCGGCCACCGTGGTGCCGTTCTCGTCGTTGACCAGTTGCACATGGATGTGCCGCGCCGAGCGGTTCACCACCAGCCGCGGGCGCTGCGAGGTGCCCGCGAGCTTCTTGCGCAGTCGTGCGTGCCTGCGCACCCGGGATACCCGGCGGTTCGCGGATACACTCTGCCCCACCGGCTTCCGCTCAGCGGTGTCAGCTTTTCCTTGCGCCATGACTACTTACCTGTCTTTCCGACCTTGCGGCGGATCTGTTCACCCTCGTAGCGCACGCCCTTGCCCTTGTAGGGGTCGGGACGGCGCAGACGACGGATATTCGCCGAAATCTGGCCGACCTTCTGCTTGTCGATTCCCGTGACGGTGAACTTCGTCGGTGACTGGACCGCGAACGTGATGCCGTCCGGGGCCTCGATCACCACGGGGTGGCTGTACCCGAGTGCGAACTCAAGATTGGAGCCCTTGAGCTGCACGCGGTAACCCACACCGAAGATCTCCATCTTGGTGGTGTAGCCCTCCGTCACGCCGGTGACCAGGTTGGACACCAAAGTGCGCGACAGCCCGTGCAACGAACGGTTCAGCCGCTCGTCGTTGGGGCGGTTGACCACGATCGCGCCGTCGTCACTGCGCGCCACCGTGATCGGCTCGGCGATGGTCAGATCCAGGGCGCCCTTGGGCCCCTTCACCGAAACGTTCTGGCCGTCGATCGTCACGTCGACTCCCGCGGGAATCAAGACCGGCCGCTTACCAATTCGCGACATGGTTACTCCCTCTCACCACACGTACGCGAGGACTTCGCCGCCCACGCCCTGTCTGGCAGCCTGACGGTCGGTGAGCAGGCCCGAGGAGGTCGAGATGATCGCCACCCCTAGGCCGCCGAGCACCCGCGGCAGGTTGGTGGACTTGGCGTACACCCGCAAACCTGGCTTGGACACTCGCCGCAATCCGGCGATGCTGCGCTCCCGGCTCGGTCCGTACTTGAGCTGGACGATCAGCGCCTTGCCGACCCGAGCGTCTTCGGTCCGGAAGTCGGTGATGTAACCCTCGCGCTTGAGGATCTCGGCGATGTTCACCTTGATCTTCGAGTGAGGCAGGGTCACCTCGTCGTGATACGCCGAATTGGCGTTGCGCAGACGTGTTAAAAAGTCTGCGATCGGGTCCGTCATTGTCATGACAGCGTCTGTCACCTTCCTCGCGGTGGTTCCCTGCTCGGGCCTGCCGCGTGCCTGTCCTGGGTTGGTCTATGTCCTGTGGTCCGTTACCAGCTGCTTTTTTGCACGCCGGGCAACTCGCCCGCGTGCGCCATCTCGCGCAGGCAGATCCTGCACAGTCCGAATTTGCGGAACACCGCGCGCGGACGGCCACACCTGTTGCAGCGGGTATAACCGCGCACCGCGAATTTCGGTTTCGCGTTGGCCTTGTTAACCAGTGCCTTCTTAGCCATCTAGTCAGATCTCCTTGAACGGAAAGCCGAGGGCCCGCAACAGTGCTCGCCCTTCGTCGTCAGTCGTCGCCGAGGTGACGACGTTGATGTCCATGCCACGAGGCCGGTCGATCTTGTCCACATCGATCTCGTGGAACACCGACTGCTCGGCCAGCCCGAAGGTGTAGTTGCCGACGCCGTCGAACTGCTTGGGTGACAGACCGCGGAAGTCGCGAATACGCGGCAGCGCGATCGAGGTCAGCCGGTCGAGGAATTCCCACATCCGGTCCCCACGCAGGGTGACCCGGGCGCCGATCGGCATGCCCTCACGCAGCTTGAATTGCGCGATGGACTTGCGGGCCTTGCGGATTTCGGGCTTCTGCCCGGTGATCAGCGCCAGGTCGTTGACCGCGCCGTTGATCAGCTTGGCGTCGCGGGCGGCGTCGCCGACGCCCATGTTGACGACCACTTTGGTCACGGTCGGGATTTGCATGACGTTGCCGTAGCCGAACTCCTTGTGCAGCGAGTCCCGAATCTCGTTGCGGTAGCGCTCTTTCAGGCGCGGCTGAACTTTTTCCGCAGTGCTCATCAGATGTCCTTGCCGTTGCGCTTGGAGATACGTACGCGCTTGCCGGTCTCCTCGTCGAGGCGGTAGCCGACTCGAGTGGGATTGCCGTCCGAGTCGACGACCATCACGTTGGAGATGTGGATCGGGGCTTCCTGGGTGACAATTCCGCCCGACTGGGCCCCGCGCTGGTTGCTGGAGACCGCGGTGTGCTTCTTGATCGCGTTCACTCCCTCGACCAGCACACGGTCCCGTTCCGGATAGACCTTGAGCACTTTGCCCTTGGCGCCCTTGTCCTTACCCGCGATCACCAGGACGGTGTCGTTCTTTTTGACCTTCATCTACAACACCTCCGGGGCGAGCGAGATGATCTTCATGAATCGCTTCTCGCGCAGTTCGCGACCGACCGGCCCGAAGATGCGCGTCCCGCGCGGGTCGTTGTCGGGCTTGATGATCACCGCGGCATTCTCGTCGAACTTGATGTAGCTGCCGTCGGGACGCCTGCGCTCCTTGACGGTGCGCACCACCACGGCCTTGACCACGTCGCCACGCTTGACGTTGCCACCGGGAATGGCTTCCTTCACCGTGGCAACGATGACATCACCGATACCGGCGTAGCGTCGCGACGAACCACCGAGCACCCGGATGCACAAGATCTCCTTGGCACCGGTGTTGTCGGCAACCTTCAGCCGCGATTCCTGCTGAATCACCTGAATCTCCTGAACTGGTTCACGTGTGCACGGCAGGAGAACTCGCTTCGGCAAGCAGCGAAAACTGCCCACCAAAAAAACCTGACGTGCGCGGTCTTTGTCACCGAAGAGCACGCGGGGCCGATGATGTGGTGCATTACCGGCCGAGGTCTGCCCAAGGCAACCCCTAGAGTCTAGGGGAAGACCTGCGCAGAGCCAAATTCGTGCCGAAAGCGGTAACGGGCCAGTTTGAAGCCGCCGTGCGGCGGGCTAGTTCTTCGCGGTCTCTTCTGTCAGGTCGACGATCTTGGCGTCGACAGCGGCGTTTTTGACCGCGTCAATGCCCTTCTCCGCGCGGTTGGTTGGCCACGAAACACTGCACTCGGGTAGCGGCATCGTTCGGCTTGACTCCCATATCCACTAACCTCTGAGTCACTTGGTCGGGGGGCACGCCAGAATCGAGATCCGCCGCGATCACATGAACGCTGGGAAACCAAAATTCTGCATCTACCCCCGGTGGCGGAGGCTTCGTGTCGCCTCCCACGCAACGAACGTAACCACTGATACCAGTGTCAGCGTGCGCAGTCGATACCCCCACCAGCACAGCCGGGGCGATGAGCAGGACGGCGATGGCCATGCTGACTACCGCGGTGACATAGATGGAACGCATAGTCATTAATACCAAGCAACCGCGATCGGCAACCGCCTTTCAGTCGTTTGGTTGCCGGTTGGCAGAATCCGCCGGAGCTGCCGGTACCCCGACGAGAGCTCCGGCCGGCCAGATCACCGTCGGCTAACAGTTGTACGACACGGCATCCAGCGCGGCGGTTTTGGGCGCCAAATCACCAACAATGCGGACATGACGGTACCGGCGAAACCGGAGCGCGGGATCTCGCGGCAGGCGTTTTTGCGGGGCGCCGCGG
>Ga0208987_1000105_pt1 | contig 19239 bp, 10 predicted proteins | sample MedBloCARef_O2_FD_187845 | JGI IMG/M metagenome (GOLD analysis project Ga0208987, IMG submission 187845) | Forest soil microbial communities from El Dorado National Forest, California, USA - Mediterranean Blodgett CA Ref_O2 (SPAdes) (version 2) | ecosystem: Environmental > Terrestrial > Soil >... | reverse complement strand
TTTTTACCCTAATTTATTAGGGCACTCAGATAATTACATCCCAGCTAATCCAATGCAAACACCACCTTCGATAGTACCTGAATGGTATTTATTACCATACTATGCGATTTTAAGATCTATTCCAAATAAATTGCTTGGAGTTTTAGCTATGTTTGGATCACTATTAATATTATTGGTACTACCTTTCACCGATTTATCTAGAGTAAGAGGGAGCCAATTTAGACCCGCTATGAAATTAGCTCATTGGTTATTTATAGTTAACTTCTTTATATTAATGTGGATAGGTAGTCAACACCCTAACCCTCCTTTTGTTGAAATAGGACAAATTTCTACAGCGTTTTACTTTGCTTGGTTTTTAATAATAGTCCCAGTAGTAGGAGTATTTGAAAATAGCGTATTCGATCTTGCAGTGGAAAATTAGAGAATACTTCTATTTGCTAAAAAATCTTTTTTTAACTGATAGCACTAGAAAAAATAAAATACTTCTTATTTCTTAGATCTGATTACTTAAAGTCCTTTCGTTATTTCAATTATTCGTGTGAAAAGCTTTTGGCTTTATTAAATTTAAATCCAAGTAATAAACTCTTTAAATATTTTGCGTCTAATTGCATATCTTACAAAAATAGTAATTAAATGTCAAAAATATTAAGAGCCTAAACCAAAATTTGCTACACTTAACCACTTTTTTCCTAGGCCTGGAATTTAAGCCTATAAACTCTGCCTAGGTATTGGGAGTTATCAGGCTTACCGTTAAGTTTAAATATTTCTTTCTTAATAAAAATAAATAGCAATCCTTAGGATCTCTTTTTAAATTCCGCCTATTACTGAATTTTCAAAATTCTTGCTTTATTCTAATTGGATAAAGAAAAGGGCTATATAAAAAAAAACTCTTTTTATTCGTCATAAAAAAAAAATTAGAAGTTATCTATATTAAAATTTCAGTTTAAGAAATTAAACAATAAAATTACTTTAAATTTATAAAAGAGATTTAAAAAATAGTATAAAAAATATAAAATACGACAAATAAAATTAAATAAAAAAAACCTTTGAAAAAAAAATATAAATTGCGGAATTAATAAATATAAAAGAGATTTAAAAGATTGTATTAAACATATAAAATAGACATAACATAAAATAAACACTTTAAATTATAAATAAGATCATAGCCCTGCTTGGGGGTTTGTTTTTTTTTTTTACTTTTTTAACACATTATAATAAACTCGCTTAATTGTTTTTTTTTTCAGCAACAAAGTTTAATTTAATTATTTTGTCTAATTATAAGCAAGAATTTAATTTTGGTTCCGATTGAACGCTTTCCAGTAGTTTAAGGCATGCAAATTTATTATTAACAACAGTTAATAAAGTGTAGGGGTGAGGATATTAAATAAGATACACTATAATCTTCAGAAATAGAAGATATAAAAAAGGAATTTTTCTGTTATAGAATTCTATTTAATTCGATTAGGTAGTTGATGGGGTAAAAGCCTACCAAGCCGACGATCGATAGCCATGTTTGACAGATCAAATGGCCACATTGGGAATGAGATATCCCAAGTAGAGAACTCTACCAGCAGTCGAGAATATTAGTCAATGCTCGCAAGAGTGAACTAGCTAACTGGAATCACGAATGTGTCATTTGTGATAACGTAAAGGAAAAATAATGATGTCACTTTACTATTAGTGTTGTCAAAATCTGGTGCCAGAAGACTCGGTAAGGCCAGAGACGCAAGCGTTAGTCATCTTGATCAGGCGTAAAGGGTGTGTAGGCGGCTTTAAAAAAATAATAATTAAAGCTAGAATCAAATAGAGGTCACCGTGAGAGAACACTTAGTGTAGGGCTGATATCTGTAAATACTTAGTGGAATTCTAATTAGCGAAGGCTCTTTTCCAAATAATGATTGACGCTGAGAAACGAAGGGGAGGAACGACAATAGGATTAGATACCCTGGCATCCCTCTCTGTCAACGATGAATGGTAGTTGCTAGTTCTAATGAGTTAGTGGCGATGTAAACACGTTAACCATTCCGCCTTGTGAGTACAATTGCAAAGTTGAAAACAAAAAAATTAGTCGGTTTCGGAGCAAACGAAGTGAAGCATGTTATTTAATACGATACCCCGCGTAAAACCTTACCAGTTCTTGTATAACAAACTTTCTTATTTTTATTAAAATTTGAAATGGATAGTCTATTTTTTAAATAAATTTATCTAGTTACAGGTGTTGCATGGCTGTCGTCAGTCCGTATTTTGAGAAGTGAGGTTAATTCCGCTAACGGACGAAATCCCTGTATTTAATTTATACTTAATTACTAATGATTCTGATAGAGTTTCATTTGGGGCTAAGACAAGTCGTTATGGCTCTCATGAACTGGGCTATAGACGTGCCGCAAAAACTTTTACAAAGTGACGCAAACCCACCTGAAAAGTTTTTCATTAACACTTTTTTAACTGGATGCAGCCTGATCCTCTCTCAGCTAATCCAAGTTTTCGCTAATAATTACTTAATTAGTGAATTAAAAATAAAAAAATATTATTAAAGAGTTTCTAACAGGTATCAGGAAGAGCTAATCATAAAAGAAAGTTAAAATATAAACTTTTTCAACCGAATTGTCATCTGCAATTCGATGACATGAAGAAGGAATTTCGAGTAATCGTTGATCACTAGGCGCAACGGTGAATGTGGAATCCGTGATGAACTAACTGTCTGTCGCTGGGAAGAAGTTTGGGTAGGAGGAAAAAGGGGCGAAGTTATATCTTTTTCAAGAGACTGTTTAAATAATTTGTAACTTATAATTGAGCTAATTATTTTTTTTAATTTTTTAACTTATTATTAGACATCTTTTGTTAAGCTAATTAGCCTTTTTTAATCCACCTGGATAACATTTCAAAAGTCATAGCAAGGTAGCCGTACCGGAAGGTGCTGCTGGAAATTAAACATACATTTAACCCCCGTCCAAATATAACGATAACTTTTTAATTTTTTAATTAAAAATGGACATACAAGCCTTTTTTATTTATTTAATAATTAACATAAATTTAAGCTACGATAATTTTATGGTTAGCTTAGTGACATTTTCTATGTTTTTTTATATTAGCCGGCGGAGCGAGAGAATCTAGTATAAACAAACCTCGAGGTGTTCTTTCTAGATTGAAGCTTAATCCTTGATGTTTGATATTTGATGTTTGATGTGAAAATTAAAATTTAAAAAAGTAAAGTAAATCTTTCGTAGTTAATCTTTCGTTCTAATTCTACTATATTACCGTAAATTTATTTTAACAGATAATATGGATTAATTTTTTCTCATATACTGCTCGCTCTTTTTAATTTATTCATTTTATTGTTACCTTATGTACTAATATTTATTATTTAATTAATAAAATGAAATTAAATATAAAGTTAACAAAAAATTTTTTTTTTAATTTTCATTATAGGATAGATCATCTTTTACTTTTGTATGGTTTAACTGTGATTATTCATAATCTTTTTGCTGGCGGAGTCCTTCTGCTTGAATAGGACAATTACAATAAATAGCTTTCTGTATAACAAGACATTAATAATTTGCTAGATAGGTATAACTAAAGAATAGTAATAACAATAGCTCTTGAAAAGTCTAGTTTTAAGTCGCGTAGCTTCTACAACTAATTTAGTGGCTTCGCTGTCCCTTGCCTGCCCTTATGTAATTCTCTTGGCTCTGCCGCTAGACATAAAAATTCATTACTTTAAAGACAATAGCTACTCACTACAATAACACCGCTGCAAATAAATTTTTATTTTAATAGACAGAGATACGAAACAGGCATGGAGATAGATAAAAAATTTTTTCTTAATTTTCTTAGTTATTCTTTAAGGATTAACATTTAATTTATTAAAAAAAAAAGAAAAAGGGGTTAGCTGAGTGGTTTAGCAGTAAATTTACACTTTACAGACAGGGTTTCGATTACTCTACCCCTTAAATTTAAATATCTTATAAAAGATTTATTTTCACTAAGAGATGTCTAAAATTTTAATATAATATTTAATAGCAACATTCCCATTTTTTGAGGTTTTATATCTTTTTTATTTCTATTCTTTTTATAGTACTATGTCTTTAAAAATCAAATCAAATCCAATATTTTATCCAAGTCTCCTAGCCTCCGGAAAATCTTTTATATCTTTTATCTTTTCAGGGCCTTAATTTCTCTTTTTTTTTTTAAAATAAGTGGATGTAACAAATTATCATATTTTTCCTTAGTTTCAAATTTTACTAACTAATTTAAAAATGGATGTAGTGTAATTTAGACTGTTAGAGCTAGAGCTAATGCCTTATGGAAAAAATATATTTAACTTATATAAATTAAAGCATCCTACTATTATAGACTAAATTTTATTTAATATAAAAATAACAGCGATTATGACGAAATTTGGTAGCCGTGTGAATCTTAGGAATTCATGATCTTTTGATTGTAAGAGTTCGAGTCTCTTTAATCGTACAAATTAAATTTTTATTTAATTCTTTAAATTTTTTATTTGATGCCAAAGAAATAGTAATTAAGCGTATTTAATAAGAATTATAAAGATTAGAGGAAAAATAAGAAAAGGAATAAAAGTTAAAATTAGATAATTATGTTAGTTTATTTAATTAAAGAAATACTCACATAATAAAGAACGTAGCTTTAAAATAAACAATAAGAATAAATAAGCTATGAATAAATTAGTCATACTTGGTCTCACACTATTTAGCTTTAGTTGAATCTAACTGGTCAAGATAAATATAAATAGTAAAACAAAAATCTTTTATCTTTTTAAAAAAACTAAAGCTAATCTTAATAAATTAAGATTTCTCTTTTTAAAAATTAGCCTTAGATTGTTTAGTTTTTTTTCGTTTATACCATTTCTTAATTTAAATTAAAACATCTTTAGCTGAATTGGTACAGCGTTTGCCTTCGAAGCAACTGTTTATTGGTTCGAGTCCAATAGGATGTTAGACTAGATCTAACTTTTATTTAAGAGATACTATCCTTTAACTGGCAATTCTCTTAAATATTGTATTCCTTTTTATTTAATTTCAGAGATGTAAGTTCTGAAATTAAAATAATTTACTATAACAAATAAACTACTTTGATACAAACATCTTTTTATTTTAAACTTTTCTCAGTTAAAATTTAAATTAGAAACAAATGTAATTTTTTTATATTAGTTTTTTTTTAATAGTAATATTATATAAAATAAAAAAATTTTTTGTCAAATCGAATCGAAATAAAAATGTTCTCTTTAATAATGCAAGTATTATTATTAATAAAAAACGTTCTTTCTATATTCAATATCTCGAGCCGTTAAATTAAATAAAAATAAATGCTTAGTACTATTGTAAGAGAATTAAACTCTTCTGACCTCGCTACGCACTCCAGATTATCTATAGTAAAATAAATTTAGTTTATTTATTAATTTTAATAAAGTATTTAAACAAAATAGAGAATAAAAAAAATACTGCTTATTTTATTACATCGTGAAATTGAAATTAACATTTCACAACTAGAAGTTTTTTTTAGAACTAGCCTTATTTACGTCTTTTTTTTAACTTTGCTCCCCTAACGGGAGTGGGTTTTAATAATTAATTTTTATTATAGGTAAAGTTTCTAAATTATGAATCCTCCTTTCCCTTAAGGGCAGGAAATTTCTACTAATTAATATAATTGTTCTATAAAAATTCTTTATTTAATTCTTTTATTTAATTGAAACAATTGATAGTCTTGACAGTGTGACATTTATAAACAGTGATGCTATGGAGGATTTTATAAGACTTGCTCTCCCCTATAATAGAGGAGTTAGCCATGGCCTAAGCCTTTTGGCTTAGCCTTTTAATAGGGTACAAAAAATTAATTTATCACTTAAAATAAGGAGCCAATAAATTAAAAAAATGTTTGTATATTCTCCTTTAGAACAATTTGAAGTCGCTTCTTTAATCTCTTTAAATGCTCCTGTTTTTGGCTACTTAAGTCTTAGCCTAACAAATTTAGGTCTTTACTCTTTAATAGTTTTCCTACTAGTAATTGGGTTACATTTGGCTTTTAAAGGAGCAGGTGGTTCTACGTTAAATGACACTAAATTAATTCCTTCAACCTGGTCTATCGCTTTAGAAAGTTCCTTTGCAAGCATTAACGCTATCGTGCGAGAACAAATTGGACTGCGAAATGAAATCTATTTACCTTTTATTTATTCGTTATTCTTTTTTATAATTATTGCTAATTTAATTGGAAATACTCCTTATTCTTTTACAATAACTACTTCTATAGTATTATCTGTTGGATTAAGCTTTACTATTTTTATAGGAGTGACGATAATAGGACTTGCTAAACATGGTCTACATTTTTTTTCATTCTTCATTCCTTCTGGAACACCATTATCATTAGTCCCTTTACTGGTATTAATCGAATTAACTTCTTATTTAGCCAGAGCGCTTTCTTTAGGAGTTCGTTTATTCGCGAATGTAACAGCAGGACATACTTTATTAAAAATACTTTCAACTTTCCTGTACCAATTGTTTAGTAGCAGTATTATGGTAGCTTTATTCACTTTAGTACCTTACTCTATTTTTATAGCATTGATTGGATTAGAGATAGCAGTTTCTATTATTCAAAGCTATGTTTTCATATTACTTACTGCTTCTTATATAAAAGACGCTATTGAATTACATTAATACTTAAAACAAATAATAATTACTTTTAACCCCCGATATCTTAAATCAGAGATTTCAATCTGATATTCCCCCTATCTCGTAAAATTTACTTTTTAAATTACGTAACTTTTTTTCCGTATTCAATCTTGTTTTCATTCTATGTCTACGATGAGTAGCAACTCTAACTCTAACTCTATAAACACAAAAAATCTTAAGTTTATAACTCTTTTACTAATTAGCTAAAAATTTTAATTAAAAAAAATAATAATGAATAAATAAAAGGTAAATAGATTTCATATTTTTTAATATGTTTTAATCTGTAAAAATACATATGCTTTATACATTTACAGAATCTTTTATAAGTTAAAAATATTTTTAAGAATGTAAAAAGAATAGCTAGGATCTGTGGCAGAGCGGTTGAACGCACTCGTCTTGAAAACGAGAACCTGTTAAAATAGGTCGTGAGTTCGAATCTCACCAGGTCCGTGAAAGTTTAAGCAATAAAAATCTCTGCTCTTTATAGTTAAAAATATTTATTATTTTATTCAATTAAAATCAGGAAAATTTTATAAAAGCAGGTTATTTTTATTTAAATCTAAATAGTTAGCATTGAATAGCGTTACTTGTTTATTTTTTTTTAATGATGTACTTTTACACTATGAAACTAACAGTCTCATTCATTAGTATTAGTAGGGGCGCAAAGTCATTAAAAAAAATCAAATCTTTTTTAATGTAAATATTTCTTTCTATTCAAACATGGGGAAGGTATCTAAATACGCTGAGATGAGGGTCTCTCTCTATTTTAATAATACCTATAACTGGTAGCAAACAAATTGGTTTGTTGCTTACTTTGGGAGTAAGATCTTGCTCGTTCGAGTCGAGCCTACCAGACTAAGAGTGAGACTAATGCTAAACATTTAATTAAAATGATAAAATGTAAATCTAAAAAATCATTTTGAAGATATTAAAATAGAGAGCAATTAATCTCTGAAATTTCTTTAATTTTTAATATTATTAGGTAATCTTTTCTAATCTTAAAAGAAAAGAATATATTTAAAATTAAATTTTAGGGCTTTTCTCTTATTTTAATAGTAAATTCTCTCCTAATATTTTTTAATCTTAATTGTCAAACTAATCTAAGCTACCAAATAAGGCTCGTTAAGATCTAGCTAAGTATGCTTAAAGCTAACAAAAATTAAATAGACGAGTCTTGTACGCTTCATTCTCTCGCTCCGCCGCCCCATTCTTTTTTAATTTTAAAAATGTTAGCTTTCCCTAATCCATGTAAACAAAAGTTAATAATAATAATTCGGTCTACTAAATCTCAGGTTAGACTAACAAATTATTAACAAATTCAAATTATAAAATTAACTTACTTACAGATGTTTTTCCTAAAAAAAATAAAAGCTAAAGTTAATCGTCAAAATTACAAAATTAACACAATTATAATATAAATGAAAAATCTTTTTAATAACCAACTTAAATATTTAAGTTTTCACCAAAATACTGTTCGATCGTACTCGTCTCTTAGCAGCTCGTCAAGGGCTAATCAGAGAATAATTCGGTCTTCGCTTTCGCTTGTAATAAATAAAGATATCCTTAATTTAACTAAGGAAAGACATTTCTTAATTAACTTGCATGCTCAAACCCAAACTTTGCAGCCGCATCTTTTTAGTATGTTTACGCGTCTTTTTAGTCAAGGAAAGTTTATAAATAAAGAAATTAATCATGATGACAAATCTTATTCGCGGAAATCGACAGAAGAGGAAACAAAAAAAATAAAGGATACTTTACTATCTTCAGCTCACAGTTTCTTATTAAATAGCTTAGCTAATTCAGAGGGTGACGAAATAAGACCAGAATTAGATCCACGAAATCGTTTAAAAGGTTTAAGTAAATCTACATTAGATTTCAATAACTCTAGACCTGTGATTATGGAAAGAGGGAAAAAGAGACCTAACAGAAATAGAAATAATAAAGCCTCCTTACTTAACTCTAAGAATTCCCAAAAAATATTCAGTCGTCGCTCGATTAAACTGACTGAAAGGGATTGGAAAGAAATGTGGTCCCGAAAATTTACAAAATTTAATCGCTTAGGTTTTTATGCTCCAAATTTATCCGATAAAGTTTTCTTCGCTCATTTAAACGAAAGAAGCCAAAATATAAAGTCAAAATATACTTTCAATAATTTATTATCTAGTTCTCAATTAATAACTTATAAATTTAATAAGAATATTAAGAAAATAGATTTAAATTCTCTTTATAAATATTTAAAATCTTTTTTTAGAAATTTATCGAGTTTAATAAGTTTTCCCACATTAGAAAACTATCCTGATAAAATAAGAATACGATTATTTTATTATGTTATACCTTCCACTACTAAAAAGAATCTTCATAAAAGTTTACACAGCTACATAAGAAGCGATGAAAAATTATATAAAGAAATGATTCTTAAAAGAAAATTTAAAAATGTAATGGAAAATTTTAAAATTAAACTTTTTATAGCTAAATGGAAAGAAGAAAATTCTCTTATACGTAAACCTAATCCAATATCGTTTTTCAAAGAACTAAGTTTAGAATTTCTTAATAACCCTTTTAACGATAGAACATCTAAAGAAATCCCCTTAAATAATTTTGAAAAATTAAATGAAAATTTAAATACGCCTAACGATGAATTTAACAAATCTAATAAGACAACGCTGGATCTTTTCAAATTGGACTTATCTAAATTATCTCAACAACACGATCAATTAAAATATCTATTTGGTTTTACATTAACTGAGAAAACTCCAGAAAATTTACCCTTTCAGTCCTTCCATGACACTTTTTCTTTAAATCCAGAAGAAGTAGTAGACACAGAAAAAAACAAAAATCTCCCAGAAAGTCTAAAAAGCTTAAGAGATAGAAAAGTTTCTACTATCGTTTCTTTAAATAAAGAAAAATTTAAATATTTACTTTTTACTTTAGAAAAATTGTTTAAAAAAACAATCATATTGGATTTAGTTAGACTAAAATATCCTTATCATGAAAGCAATATACTTGCACAAGTCTTAGGCTTAAGTAGTAAAACTAAAAACTTTAGAGATATTATGAAAAAATTGTTATATACTGCCACTATTACCAATCCTACTAAGATGGTTAGAAAAAAAAATTTTTCTATTATACCTTCATATTTATCAGGCTTAAAGGTTAGACTGGGCGGACGGCTTCTAAGCCAAAGAGTAGTACCCAGATTTACAGTTCAATCTTTTCAAATTGGTAGTTTAGCTAGAGGAAAAATAAACTTTACTGATTCTTCTAGAATAACCCTTAAAAATAAAAGAGGTGCCTTTAGCTTTACAGTAACCACTAGTCATATCTTTGATAAATAAATCTTTTTGAAGTAATAAGTATGTAATAGAACAGACGATAATTAATTAAAACTTGGAATGCCTTTAGGCCATTCTCCCGTTAATTAAAAGACTCTATTTATATACTACATTTTAATTTTAAGTCTTAAAAGATATTTATTTTTTATTATATTGCTCTGCTAAAACTTAATCTGTAAGCCATAAAATCTTTTAATTTTAGTAACAGAATCATTTCTAAGTTATGGGAAAAATTAAGTTTTAGTAAGTTAAGTAGTTAAAATAAGATTTTTCCGTTTTCTAATTTCTTTTTTTTATAAATTTAAAGTAGTCATTCTACGATAATACTTAATCCACTCCGGTAGATCTAAGTCTTTTTTTTCTCTAAAAAGTTTGAATGAAGTTCGAGTCTGATACAAAAGAATATCTAATGGCTCTCGGCCACACACATTTATATAAATCTCAATGACGGTATATTTAAACTTCTAAATTTTTAAATTTAAACATAAAATTTTCATTTATTTTCTAAAGAATCTAATGGTTTTAACTTAGACACAATCAAAAAATAATATATTAACATTATAATGTTAGCAGCAGCAAAATACATTGGAGCAGGTTTAGCCACTATTGGACTAGCCGGTGCTGGAGTTGGGATTGGAGTTGTTTTCTCTGGGCTAATAACAGCTACAGCTAGAAACCCTCAATTAAGACCACAATTATTCGCTTACGCAATCCTAGGTTTCGCTTTAGCGGAAGCTACTGGACTATTTAGCTTAATGATGGCTTTCTTAATACTATATACATAATTATTTTTTTTTATATTTATATTTAACCCCCAGCCTTAACAACTCCCTTAAGGGCAAGGAAACTAGCGATTTTTTTAAACAATTTATGAATTTTAAGCTCAGATCTGTCAGTCCCCCCTTCCCCCGCACAGAAACGCCGCGCCGAAACTTTTCATTTTAATTTTATTTTCTGATCTATCTAAACAAATAAATCGAGATCTAAGCTCTATCTAAGAATGCTCCTCGTCTCTCTAGTTCACACACTCAAAACATCTAGCCGAAAAATAAAAACACGGCGAATAATCCCGCCGCCGGCGGAGCCCTTAAATTAATAATAAATTCATGTAAAAAATGTTAGGTTAAATTTCTTAATGTGTATATGCTGTCTAATAATAAGTCTATAGTTAAAAAAAAAAGAAAAAGTAATTTTTTTAATTACTTTTATTAAAATCATGTCTTTGTCGGTTAGGATAAAAAAAGTGAGAATCTATATGAAAAGATGGCTCTTTTCTACTAATGCCAAAGATATAGGTACACTTTATTTAATTTTTGCTGTTTTTGCTGGTATGATTGGTACAGCTTTTTCCGTGATAATTAGATTAGAATTATCAGCACCAGGAGTACAGTTTTTACAAGGGGATCACCAATTATTTAACGTAATCGTAACTGCTCACGCATTTATTATGATTTTCTTTATGGTTATGCCTGCAATGGTAGGTGGTTTCGGTAACTATTTAGTACCTGTACAATTAGGGGCTCCGGATATGGCAAACTTAAAATTCAGTTCTGAAAGTGAAGCTTATAAATCTAAAGAAGAAAACCCTAATTTAAACTTAGGCTCTTATCTTGCTGGTTTATATGAAGGAAATGGTCATATTTCTATGTCTAAAAAGGATAGCGATCATAAATATAATCCTAGATTTAATATTACATTTAATTTAAAAGATAAACCTTTAGCTGATAGATTGTTATATTTAATTAAAAAGTATAGTAGAATTGAATCAGGCTTTATTAGAATAAAACAGAATGAAAATGCTTGTGTTATAACTATTTCAAATCGAGACAGTTTAATCTTTATAGTAAATCTTATGAATGGTAAATTAAGAGGACCAAAAATATATACTTTTCATAAATTAATAGATTGGCTTAATTTAAATACTGAATTAAATATACCAAAATTAGGTCTAAATTCTAATCCCTTATCTAATGATGGCTGGTTAGCAGGTTTTGTAGATGCCGATGGTTGTTTTTATATACGTAATACTCCATTGACTGCTAAAAGTAAACGGAGAATTGCTTGTCGATTTACTCTTGAACAACGAAAGGTAGAGCCTGCAAGTAAAGAGACATATGCACATTTATTTATGCTGATAGCCCACTTTTTACAAACGAAATTAACTGTGCGTAATCAATCTATAAGTAATCGTCAATACTATATAATTTCTGTTTCTAGTCTTAACAGCATACCTGTACTTTTAGGATATTTATCCATTCACCCTTTATTTAGCTCTAAATATTTAGATTTTAAAAATTGGGAAATAGCAGCTAAATACATATTAAACAGAGAACAGTATAATAATGCAGAAATTATTGAATATTTAAAAGGTGAAATGAATAATAAAAGAACTAAATTTAATTGGAATCATTTAGATAATTTAAATTAGATAAAACACTTTCAGAGAAGGAGTGCCGTTTAACTAGTAATTAGTTATATTATTATATTACTATAAGCATGTAAATCAATAAAAAAATGTAACCATTGGGTAATGTTTAGTTATTTAGTTTTAATAATTATACTAAACATATAAGAGATTGTGCTGGAAAATTTTTATATTCCTCAAAGACTAAACGTAATATTTCCAAGAATCACAGGAAAAAGTCATAGTCTATCTATTTATACAAAATAAATAGTAATTGATTCCCTAGATTAAATAATGTCTCCTTTTGGCTTTTACCCCCTTCACTTATATTATTACTTTTAAGTTCATTAGTGGAAAACGGTGCTGGTACTAAAAAAAAAATCCTGTGCCAGCTAAAAATATCACTATTTGCTAGCAGAAAATTTAAAAATTGAGACCTGGTACTAATTCTTAATTGTTATGTAAAAATTCAGAGTTTCTTTATTTTTATTAGCAGGTAATTAATCCTTAGAGACTTTACGTGATATAGTTAATTTATAATTAAAGAAATAGTCCAAAAAAAAATAAGATAAAAATATTTTGATTTTGACAGGATTGGTTTTAAAAAGGGTCTATTTAATAGGTCTCTTTTCTTTATTACTATCTACTTTAAATCTTGAAGGAGATAATCTCAGTTTGTCAGGGTTAATCCTCTTACTTTCTTACTAAGTCAAGGGCTCTCCTATTTTAGCCTTGAACTTCTCGGAGGCTGAGCGCCTCAGCCTCAATTAAAATAAGACAATTCAAACCTCTCTCAGAATCTCGCCGGATTGGCAGAAAGAGATGGGTTTATAAAAAAAGCTAATAAAATTAGATCAGAAAATGGAAAAATACTTTATCCTTCAGTCACAATCATTTTTGCAGATAAATACTTACCTTTGGCTGAGATTTTAGCTAATAAGTTAAAAGGGACTGTAAATAAAGGTCAAGGTAATTATTATGTCCTATCTATCTACAGCCTTTCTGCTTTACATACTTTTGCACAATTGGTAAGTGGAAAATTTAGAAGACCTAAGATAGAAGCCTTACATCGGATCGGTTTATAGTTTGGCTTAATAATTATGGGAAGTTTGAATCTTTAATATTAAAAGCTTTGGATGGTTCTAATATAACTTCTAATTGTTGGCTTGCAGGATATGCTGATTGTGATTCTAATTTTCTTATAACTTTTAATACAGAATTAAAAATAGCTAAAAATATCCAATTGACCTTTCGTTTATCTCAAAGACAAACCTATCACCGTACTTTTGCTATTGAGGGAGGAGTGGCAGAGCCGCTTAGTTATTTACCAATACTTTCTTCTATAGCCTCGGCAGTTAATACTAAAGCTACCTCTTTCGAAATAACGCGACTTAATTCTAAGACAGATCTATCCTTTATTGAAAAAGGTTATTTAGTAACAGCTAAGTCTTTATCTTCTAGAGTTAAAATTATCGATTATTTTTCAAACAAAGAAAATTCGTTAATATCTAGTAAGCGTATGGATAATTTGGATTGGGTAAAAGCACATGACTTAGTAATAGCTAGGGTTTATAGAACAGAAGAAGGAACGGCTAAATTCATAGAGCTTAATTCCTCTATGAATAATCAGCGAACGAATTATGACTGGTCACATTTAGAACACCTTTCCGAAAGTCGTTAATATACTATTTTTATCTTATTTTTTTTGACAGGTTGGACAGTTTATCCCCCGTTAGCTTCAATACAATCTCATTCTGGAGGTTCAGTAGATTTAGCTATATTCAGTCTACACCTTGCTGGAGTTTCATCGTTATTAGGTGCTATAAACTTTCTTACTACTGTAATTAATATGCGAACCACTGGTATGTCATTACATACATTGCCGTTATTTGTGTGGGCTATTTTTGTTACGGCTATCTTATTATTATTATCACTGCCAGTGTTAGCCGGTGCAATTACGATGCTTCTTACAGATAGAAATTTCAATACGAGCTTCTACGACCCTGCAGGAGGAGGGGACCCCATCCTCTACCAGCACCTATTCTTAAGACAAGATAACCTTTTAGAGTTATTTGATTTAAATACTCTTTCTTCTACATCGATTATTATTATTAAAGACAAGTTTAACTTTTCAGCTTTTTATTCCAAATTACAAAGCTCTAACTTAAGGGGGAAAATAGAAAGAGTGTCCCTGGATAAGCCTTCTGAAGAAATATTGACCTGGTTCATAGGTTTAACTGAAGGCGATGGATCTTTTATAGTTAATAATAGAGGAGATCTTTCCTTTGTAATTACTCAAAGTACTTCAGATATACAGGTATTATACTTCATTGTAGAAACTTTAGGATTTGGGAAAGTAATTAGACAATCTGCAACCACAAGTAGATTTAGCGTCCAAAATAAAAAGGAAATAGAATTAATAGTATCTTTATTTAATGGTAATCTTATATTACCTAGTAAAAAAAAATCATTTGAATTATTTTTATTGGCTTTTAATTCTTGGGGTAGTCAAGGAAAACTCAGATTAGACGAAGTAGAACTGATAAATTCTGAAATTTTACCTAGTTTAAATGATAGCTGGTTAGCCGGATTTACTGATGCTGAGGGTTGTTTTTCATGTTCTTTCTTAGCCAACTCTAATGCTTTTAGGATTAGATATCAAATAGCACAAAAGGGCATGATTAATTTACCTGTTCTTCAGCATTTAGCAATAATCTTTGAAAAGGGAAAAGTTTTACCTCATTTTGTTGCTGATGTTAATGAGTTTATTATTGTAGGGTTAAAATCTTGTGAGTCTGTGTTTTCTTACTTTGATAAATGAAATTTATATACTAAAAAATCTATTTCATATACCTTATGGAAAAAAGTACATGAAAGTATTTCTAATAAAGAGCACTTAAATATTAATACTAGATTAATGTTAAAGGAAAAAGCAAGATTAATTAATAAAATTAATATCACTAATTTAAATTAGTTTTATTCATATGTATGTTGTATTTAAATATTTATATAAGTTAATAACTCTACTACTTGAGGAATAAAGGGTGTGGTTTAATGTATAAACGTTAATAAGTTATGAAACTGATAAAGGCAGGTGTAAAATAATAAAAGACCTTTATTTAGTGAATATTGTAAATATACCATAACCCTAGTCCTTGTCTCAATAAAAAGAATTAATAATTCTTTTTGTTATTTGCTTGCAACTCTTAATCTCTAATTATGGTTTTATCGGCTCCGTCCTTATAAAGTTAATTTAGAGGGAACAGCAAAGGGTAGGACAAGAATTCCCTGACAGGGGGATGATGTAATTATAATATAATTTGTAATTACTAGGCAACACTAGTGGAATATACGGTTAATAGTTTCTCCACTAAAGACCGTCGGTTTTTATTAAGAGACCGCTACAGACTGGGTCACTGGTGGGTATCTGCAATGATGCTTAATGTACAGTCGGTTTCTCCTTCATATTTTTATTATATGAACACAAGCCTATCGTCGAATATAAAGTTAAACTAAATATTGACCATATTAGAGGACATTTTAGACTAGATAGTACAGGGATCTAATACGAGAAATTATACTTAATTTAAGTTAGATTTGGAGAAATGGGTTCTTCGGTCATCCAGAAGTCACAAAAATAGGCTTCTTAATGTTGCTATGTGCGGGGATCACTTCTTTACCCCTAGGGGTTAGTTTTAAATACTCCCACCTGATAAAAAAATTAATAAAGGTTATAGTAACAACGTTAATACAAAGAAGTCAATCCGCAGGTAATTTCTTCACATTTTATAGTGTTGACGAAAGCACCTCAGAGACTTTACGCGACAAATCTGCGATTAAAAATATTTCTGTTCACGTACCTACTCATTTTAAACCCATCAATGATACTGATTTTGGTCATTACTTAGCAGGATTAATAGATGGTGACGGTCATTTTTCTAAAACTCCTCAATTAGTAGTGGTGTTTAATGAAGTAGATGCTTCTTTAGCCTATTATATCAAAGGAAGAATAGGCTATGGTAACGTTTATAAAGTTAAAAATAAAAAAGCGGTAATTTTAGTTGTATCTAAGCAAGTAGGAATAAATAAAGTTCTTGATTTAATAAATGGAAAAATAAGATCTCAAAATAAACTGGATCAAATAAAAAATAATATTTTGTTAAATAACTCTCATTCTTATTTTAAAACATTTTCTCACTTTAACGTTAATACCGATGTTAATTTAAATAATTATTGGTTATCTGGATTTTCTGATGCAGATGCAAGTTTTCAAATCAAATTGATAACTAGAAATAAAAAAACTGAAGTACGGTTAAATTTTCAAATAGATCAAAAAAAAAATGATTTATTGATTTTAATTAAAAAGTTTTTAGGAGGTAATATCGGATATAGAAAAAGTCAAGATACTTATTACTATGGTTCTACTAGTTTTGGTTCAGCTAAAAAAGTTATTAATTATTTTGATAATTTTAATTTGCTTTCTTCTAAGCATGTAAGTTATTTAAAATGGAGAAAGGCTTATATTCTCATTCAAAATAAAGAACATTTAACTACATCTGGATTAACAAAAATAACTAAGCTTAAAACCACAATGAACAGAAATTAGTCATTACTAATAAAAACGGATGCTATTAATGGCTCAGCAGGTTAAGATAAAGTCCTAACAAGAACGTGAGTTCTTGAGTGATAACGTTTAATAAATCATATTAAATTTTGATTATTTACTTATCCAAAATAATTGTTATATTTTAATTATACCAGGTTTTGGTGTTGTATCACATGTGGTTTCAGCCTTTTCTGGTAAACCAGTTTTTGGTTACATTGGTATGGTCTATGCCATGTTTTCAATCGGAATTTTAGGTTTCATCGTATGGTCTCACCACATGTACTCCGTAGGTCTTGATGTAGATACAAGAGCATATTTCACAGCGGCTACGATGGTGATTGCGGTACCTACAGGAATAAAAATCTTTAGTTGGTTAGCTACGTTATACGGTGGATCTATACGATTTACAACTCCTTTAATTTTTAGTTTAGGTTTTATCGCACTATTTACAATAGGAGGATTAACAGGAGTTATCTTAGCTAATGCGTCATTGGATGTAAGTCTACACGATACTTATTACGTGGTAGCACACTTCCATTATGTTTTATCAATGGGGGCTGTATTTGGCCTATTTGCTGGATTCTACTATTGGGCTCCTAAAATAGTTGGATTAACATACAATGAATTATTAGGAAAAATACATTTCTGGACACTTTTTGTTGGGGTTAATTTAACATTCTTCCCTCAACATTTTTTAGGTCTAGCGGGTAAATTTTATTTTCAAAAAATTAATGTAATCGTTTTTTATATTAGTGGCTCCCCTTCGAGCGGACAACGTTTAATAAGAAGCATTCTTGTATTATTAACTCTTATGCCTAGTGACTTAATAGATTTAGGTCTATTCATAGCAAATGTTGTACCTGTATCTATTTCTCTAAAACATAGAAATAAAAAAATGTTTCACTTTCCAAATGGACCACATATTAAACCAGAATGGTTAACTAATCCTGTACGAGTTTATGATAACCCTAATTTACATAGAAATTTAATAGGTTCTGAGAATAAAAAAAGATCTATTATATATCAATGGCTAAATCTTATTACAGGAAAAATATACATAGGTAGTGCTTGGAATGGTTCCACTAGATTATTAAGTCATTGGACACCTAGAACATTACGTAGAAAATCCCCTATTTATTCCAACATTAATAAGTATGGTATGCATAATTTTCAATTAGCTATACTTGAAGATTTGGGGACTTCAGGTTCTGTTACAAAAGAATGGATTATTTCTAGGCGGCGGAGCGAGAACAACATTATCTAAAAATGTTCTTTATTAATTACCCATTACAAACAATTAATTTCTCTAAAACAGCTGGTTCTACTAAACATTATAAGCATAAGCCTGAATTTGGATTAAATAGAAGAGGAGTTTTGAATCCAATGTATGGGCGTATTAAATCAAAAGAATGTATGGACATGCAATCTCAAGATAAAAGTGGGATTAATAATCCTAACTATGGTAATATTAAAACTTCTTCTACAATAGCTAAAATTACTAAATTAGTCTATGTTTATAATAGTTCAGATATGTCTTTCATTGGATAATTTTCTACTGTAAAAGGCTCTAAGCATTTTAAAATGGGCGAGAGACAGACACATTAATTAAATATATTAAAAACGGTATCCCTTTCAAAGGAAAAATATTTAGCCGTAAAATTTTGCATTAATTTTAATAAAAATAAACAAAAGTTGCCCCAGTAATATATTATAACACACATATTATTTGAAAAATTGGGTGAATTGCAAGAAGACTCTATAAGAGTTAATTTGCAGCTTATCTTAATACAACATAAAATTATGTAAATAGCATAATAAGTAATAAGCGAGTTCAACGACTAACAGGTGAGTAATGTTAACAATAACCCTGATACAAGCGCCCAACAATTGTTTTTACGATTGATGACATAGTCTGAACCTAGTAGTGATATTAGGAAATAGGGTTTAAATTCCCCTATGATAACAGGTTGATGCCTAGAAGAATTCCAGATTATGCGGATGCTTACGCAGAATGGAATGCAATATCAAGTTTTGGATCTATAGTATCCGTTGTAGCAACTGTTTTATTTGGGTACATTATTTATGATCTTTTCACAAATGGTAAACCAGTAAATAATTCACCATGGGAAGAACTAGAATATTTTGACTCTCGATCAGAGTACTACGACGAATTTGACCCTGAACTAGCTATTGCTGAATCATTGGAGT
>Ga0208987_1000104_pt1 | contig 19244 bp, 11 predicted proteins | sample MedBloCARef_O2_FD_187845 | JGI IMG/M metagenome (GOLD analysis project Ga0208987, IMG submission 187845) | Forest soil microbial communities from El Dorado National Forest, California, USA - Mediterranean Blodgett CA Ref_O2 (SPAdes) (version 2) | ecosystem: Environmental > Terrestrial > Soil >... | reverse complement strand
CCCGCGCAGCAGGTCCTGCCCCGCTTCGGTGCGCAATTCGCTTGCCCGCCTGCGCCATACCAGGCCGCGCCGCAGCGGAAACGCCAGCCGCTCCGGGTCGTCCATGTTGCACACCATCGGCGACACCTCGGCCAGCTGATATTTCTCCGCACAGGCCAGCAGCGTCGCCAGCACCCGGGTGTCCTGTGGGCGGCCGTCGTCATCGGCCAGCCATACCCAATCGGCGCCCTGCGCCAGCGCGTGCAGCATACCGAGGGCGAAACCGCCTGCGCCACCGAGGTTTCGGCGTGAGGCCAAGTAGGTGGTGGAAATCGGTTGGGCGGCAACAAGATCGCGGATTCGGCTATCCGCGGCACCATCGTTGTCGACCACAATCAAGTGATCGGGCAACCGGGTCTGGGTGCTCAACATGTCCAGCGACTTGGCCAGCTCGTCGGGGCGCCGGTGGGTGACCACGACGGCGAACACGGATTCACTCATCTCCGGAAACTTGCGGTGCTAGTGGTTTGTCGGATTGAGTCTCGGCGAGCACCTCGCGGACGTGGCGGGCCGCATCGTCGCCCTCATAGGCGCGCACGACGTCTTCGATGCCGCCGGTCATGCGGATGACTCCGTGGTCGATCCACATCGCGGTCTTGCACAGCCGGGCCAAAAATTCGTTGGAATGGCTGGCGAACACCAGGATTCCGGAACGTTCCACCAAGCCCTGCAGTCGCGACTGGGCTTTTTTAAGGAAGTCGGCGTCCACGGCGCCGATGCCCTCGTCGAGCAGCAGGATCTCGGGGTCGATGCTGGTAACCACGCCCATTGCCAGCCGCACCCGCATCCCGGTGGAATACGTGCGCAGTGGCATCGACAGGTAGTCGCCCAGTTCGGTGAACTCGGCGATTTCATCCACCTTGGAGAGCATCTGCTTTCGGGTCTGCCCCAGGAACAGGCCGCGAATGAGGATGTTCTCGTAGCCGGAGATCTCCGGGTCCATCCCGACGCCGAGATCGAAGACCGGCGCCACCCGGCCGGTAACCGTGGCCGAGCCGCGGGTGGGTTCGTAGATTCCCGAAAGTAGGCGCAGCAGAGTCGATTTCCCGGCTCCGTTGTGGCCGACCAGCCCGACCCGGTCGCCTAATTCGAGCGACATGGTGATGTCGCGCAACGCCTCGATGACGACGACGTTGGAGTTGTTGCGCCCGATCGTGCCGCCCGCCTTGCCCAGGAAGGCCTTCTTCAGCGAACGCGATTTAGCGTCGAAGATGGGGAATTCCACCCACGCGCTGTGGGTCTCGATGTGAGGGGAAAGATCCGGCACGATGCGCTGCTCGAGGCTTACAGGTATTGCCCGGTACCCGAGCCCGGCCCGTGGCCAGGCCGTCCGATCCCGGGAGGGAGGGCGCCCTGGCGCATCTGCTCGAGCTGCGCGCGGGCGGCCATCTGCTGGGCGAACAGTGCGGTCTGGATGCCGTGGAACAGTCCTTCGAGCCAGCCGACCAGCTGGGCCTGCGCGATGCGCAGCTCGGCGTCCGACGGCTCGGCGTCTTCGTCGAACGGCAGGGTCAGGCGATCGAGTTCGTCGCGCAGTTCCGGGGCCAGACCTTCTTCTAGTTCCCGGATGCTGGTGGCGTGGATCTCGCGCAGTCGCTTGCGGCTGGCGTCGTCGAGCGGTGCGGCGCGCACCTCTTCGAGTAGTTGCTTGATCATGGTGCCGATGCGCATCACCTTGGCGGGCTGCTCGACCAGGTCGGTCAGCGAGCGTCCCTCGGCGTCGTCGTCCTCCACCTCGCGAAGCGCCATGATCCGCGGGTCCACGCCACCGATGATCTCGACGCCGTCATCGTCTGGGCCGTTACTCATCCGGTCACCGTCCTCTAATTACCTCTAATGGTGTGGCGCTGCAGCGTTTCCGCGCCATTCGTAGATTTTCGCGCCGCCGTTGTCGTAGATCAGCAGCCACGACTTCGATTTCTCCAGCGACACTAGTCCGTCGGGCACCGCGAACCCGCGAACCGTGGGCGAGCTGACGTAGATGTACCGGATATTGAGCGCTTTGATCGCCGCGACCACTCTCGGGTCTGATTCGCCTCGACGGGCGAAGGCCCAGAAGATGTAGCGCTGCGGCCCGGGTCCGGTTTGCTGGGGATAGTCGTAATGTGTCCATAGCGGATGCAGATCGGCCACCGCGTACATCCAGGCGGTGCCGTCGGTGTTGGCGTCGCCGATCAGGGTGTCGTGTGCGCCCGGCAGTTTCGCGAGATAGGCCATCGCCATCAGGTCGCGCTGGTCGATTATCACCGAGTCGTATTTGTTCCCGAAGAGCACCAGATGGCGATACAGGTAGTGCCGCGCGATGAACACCGTGGTCAGCACCAGCAGCACCGCGGTCGTCGACACCCAGAATCGCTCGGGTAGTTCTTTGAATCGGGTGGTGACGCGTTTGGCGGCGGCGACCGCCAACAGGACCGCCGCGAACACCGCGATGGCGGCCATCGGCGTCACCAGCATCGTCACCACGGCCGTCAGGCGTCGCGGGTCGTTGTAGAAGAACTGGCTGAACTTCTCGATGACGGCGCCGGCCAAGTTGTGAAACGGCGCCCCCGAGTAGACCGTCGCCACGGTCAGCACTGCCCAGAGGGCCGGCGGCCACCAGATTCGGTGGTACAGCAGGATCGCCATCCCGATGTAGACCAGTGCGACCAGGCTGTATTGGGTCGGGAAATCGTTGAGGTGGCGGGTGTGCAGCAGCAGCGCGTCGATCACGCCCTGCTTGGCGCTCTTGAAGCTGGGGAATGCGTGCCCGGCGATGATGTCGGCCTGCCGCAACACCCCGATGAACTGCGGCGCCAATATCAGCGCCGTGGGCACCGCGGTGGCAGCCAGGGTCAGGACGTCGGCGAGGCGGCCGCGCACCGGGTGCCACCACGCGTCCAGCAGCCACCAGGCCAACAGAAACAAGATGACGATGAACCCGCCGGTCAGGTGCACCGACAGCACACCGACGAGTGCCAGCGTGGCGATCGGAATACGGTCGCGGTGCCGCAGCGTCGAGACGATCAGGAGAAAAGTCGGGATCGCGACGCCGTAGGCCGCCAGGTTCGGCATCGCGGCAACGCCGAATTCGACGTAGGGCACCGAGGTGAACGACGCCGACAGTGCCGCCGCGGTGGCCGCCACCCCCGCGGTGCGCCAGACGGTGGTCACCGGGCGCAGCAGATGCCAGGTGAGCATCGCCGCGCTGGTCGGAAAGAGCCAGATCGAAGCCGCCACCGAACCCAGCGTGTAGGCGGTGGTCGGTGCCGCCCCGGTGAGTTGGCACTGCACGGCGATCAGGGCGTGGAACACCGACGGGTAGTACAGCGGCTGGTGAGTCTCGACGTTGCGGAGCTCGCCCATGTGGGTCGACGACGCCTGGCCGGTGTCGAGGATGTAGCGCACCTCGTTGGCGTGCCAGACCGCGTCCCAGGTGCTGGGCACCGACTGCCACTGGGTGAGGCCGCGGTAGGCCGCCCACATGATCAGCAGCATGCCCAGCAGCACACCCGCGGCCACCGCCAGCGCCGGTAAGCCGGCGATTCCTCGCGCCTCCGCCTCGGTGTCGCGGTAGCGGGCAAGCAGCAGCTGCAAACCCGTCGCCACCACGCACACCGCGACCAGCGCGGCGAGCGCAGTCCAGCCGTTCCAAGGGATTCCGAGCGCACCGAACGGGATGATCGCCAGGGCCACCACGCCGTAGGTCAGTGCGGGGCCAACGGCGATCGCGACCGGCCACGTTAGCTGAGCAATACGAGCAACGATTGTCCCCGGGGCGATCAGCAAAAACAGCGCGATCAGCGTTCCGAACCAGAGCCCCACTCGACTAGTATGGCTGGCCGGGTGACCTTGCTCGGGAAGCCACCGTCTGGCTCGAACGTCTGTGGCACCCGCTACCGTCACAATTTCGCTCTATCGCGGAAGCTCTAAGGTGGCTGGCATGGCTTACGACGTCGCCCGGGTGCGCGGACTGCACCCGTCGTTGGGTGACGGGTGGGTGCATTTCGATGCGCCGGCCGCGATGCTGATTCCCGATTCCGTCGCCACTACCGTTTCGACGGCTTTCCGTCGATCTGGCGCCACCACCGCGGGCGCGCACCCCTCGGCGCAGCGCAGCGCGGCAGTGCTAGACGCGGCGCGGGCGGCGGTGGCGGATCTGTTCAACGCCGATCCCGCGGGCGTAGTGCTGGGTGCCGATCGCGCGATCCTGTTGTCGTCGTTGGCCGAAGCGTCATCCTCGCGGGCTGGGCTGGGCTACGAGGTGATCGTCAGCCGCCTCGACGACGAGGCCAACATCGCCCCGTGGCTGCGCGCGGCACACCGCTACGGCGCCAAGGTGAAGTGGGCCGAGATCGACATCGAGACCGGTGAGCTCCCGACGTGGCAGTGGGAAGGCCTGATTGGCAAATCGACTCGGCTGGTTGCGGTGGGGTCCGCGTCCGGAACGCTGGGCACGGTCACCGACCTCAGGGCGATGACCAAACTGGTGCACGACGTCGGAGGGCTGGTCGTGGTCGACCATTCCGCGGCCGCGCCGTACCGTTTGCTCGACATCAAAGAAACCGAGGTCGACGCCGTCGCGGTGAACGCCCTTGCGTGGGGCGGTCCGCCGATCGGCGCCATCGTGTTTCGCGATCCGGCGGTGATCAACTCCTTTGCCTCGGTCTCGACGCAACCCAACGCCACCGGCCCGGCGCGGTTGGAGGTGGGAGCACACCAGTTCGGTTTGCTGGCCGGCACGGTCGCCAGCATCGAATACCTTGCCGCCCTCGACGAGTCCGCACGGGGCAGCCGTCGCGAACGGCTGTCGCTGTCGATGCAGTCTGCCGACTCGTATCTGAACCGGATCTTCGACTACCTGATGGCCTCGCTGCGGTCGTTGCCGTTGGTGATGCTGATCGGCCGTCCCGAGGCGCGCATACCGGTGGTCAGTTTCGCTTTGACCGGCATCCCGGCCGAGCGGGTGGTGCAGCGGTTGGCGGACAACGGAATTCTGGCGACCTCCAACGAAACGTCGCGGGCGCTCGACGTGCTGGGCGTCAACGACGTCGGCGGCGCCGTCACCGTCGGGCTGGCGCACTATTCGACGACGGCTGAGGTCGACCAGTTGGTCCGGGCGCTGGCATCGCTGGGCTGATCGCCGCGCTCGACGGCTGGGCCGGTCGCTAAACGGTCGCGGGCCGAGTGTGGAGTCAGGGCGCCCACACTGCACACCGGAAGCCCTGAGCGCACACTCGACCGCTGGGCCGGTCGCTAAACGGTCAGCACGATCTTGCCGTGCACTTCGCCCGACACCAGCTTCTTATGGCCCTCGCCCGCCTGCTGGATCGGCATGCGCGCGCCGATGATCGGGCGGACCCGACCGTCAGCGATCATCGGCCACACCTTGTCGATCACCGCTTGGACGATCTCGCTCTTGCTGTTCGGGCCGCTCACCGGCCGGCCGCGCAGCGTGGTGCCCATCACCCGAGCCCGCTTGACCACCAGCTTGCCGATATTGAGCTCACCTTTAATGCCGCCCTGCATGCCGATGATGACGAGCTGTCCGTCGGTGGCCAGGGCGTCGATATTGCGGTCCAGGTAGGAGGCGCCCATGATGTCGAAGATCACGTCGGCGCCGTCGGTGTCCTCGCGCAGCCGCGCGACGAAGTCCTCGTCGTGATAGTTGATGGTGATCTCGGCCCCCAGGTCACGACACACGTCCAGCTTGGCCGCCGATCCGGCGGTGACCGCCACCCGGGCGCCCAGCGCGCGGGCGACCTGGATGGCGTGGGTTCCGATGCCGCTGGCCCCGCCGTGCATCAGCAACAACTGGCCCTCGTGCAGGTGCGCGGTCAGCACCAGGTTCGACCAAACGGTGCAGGCCACTTCGGGCAGCCCGGCCGCGTCGACAAGGTCGACGCCAGAGGGAATCGGCAGCACCTGGCCTGCGGGAACCGCGACCCGCTCCGCGTACCCGCCGCCGGCTAATAAAGCACAAACTTCTTGTCCCACAGTCCATTCGGTGACCCCGGTACCCAATTCGTCGACGACGCCGGATACCTCCATGCCGATGGTCTCGCTGGCTCCGGGCGGCGGTGGGTACTTGCCGGCCGCCTGCAGCACGTCGGCGCGATTGATGCCGGCGGCGACGACCTTGACCACTACCTCGTCGGGGCCGGGGGAGACGTCGGGTACTTCTTGCCAGGACAGCTGATCGGCGGACTCGGCGACGATGGCGCGCATGTCGGCCACGCTACTAGCCGCCCCGTTACCCTTATCAGCGGTGGCGTGGCAGAGCGGCCTAATGCACTCGCCTTGAAAGCGAGAGACGGCTAAAACCGTCCGGGGGTTCAAATCCCTCCGCCACCGCCGCGTCAAATCACCCGCGTCGCGGTGTCCAGTTTCAAACGTTTCCGCTCAACGCCGGGGTAGCCCCGCTAGCGCCGGCGGGCGAACTGGCTGCTGATGCTTCGCCAGGTAGCGAAGCACTGCACCGACTCCGTCGACCGGAGCGATCCGCTCGTCAGTGCGGACCACGGACGCTCCCACGGAAATCGCCAACAGCGGCAGCGCCTCGTCGGCCCGCAGTGTCTTGGCGGGCACCGCGCCCTGATCCAACAGCGCGTCGGCGTCGGGAGCGATCGCTGTCACGCCCGCATCGGCGACCACGGTGGCATCGTCGATATCGCCGATGAGCATGGTGTCGACGACGCCCTGACGCAGGGCAACGCAGACCGCCCCGAGCCCTTCGACGGCCAGCCCAGATCGCCGGCCGACTTCGGCGATAAATCGCTCCGCCGCGGTGTCCATCGCGCTTCGCCGCTGCTGCAGCATCGTGGTGTCAACGGCCCACTGAATCTCTTCGAAGTCGTAGCCGCCGCGTCGCACGTCGATCGGCAGCGGTATCACCCGCCGGCGAACCGACTCGGGCAACGCCGCCAGCAAACCAGAACGTAAATCCGCGTCCCCCACCAAGAACACCGCACCACACGATGTATTGCGAACAAGTTCGCCGACCCGATCGGCGACGGCGCGCAGCGTCGGACCGCCGCCGCCCTCGGCCTCGATTGCTTCCGAGGATCGGGTGAAATCGGTGTGGCGCGTGATGAATGCGCCGCGCGGGTCTGCCACCGCGAGCAGATAACGCGTGTGCTCGACGCCGTGTTCGAGGATCGGCACGATGTAGGGCAACTCCGACACTCGGACGACGGACCGAGCAGCCGGCCGCAGCAGGTACTCATTGAGGATGACCCCGGTTGCGCTCGCGATCACCGCGCGCCCGCCGCGCCCGCCGGGCGGAGGAAGGTGCATGACGGCGTGCTCGATTTCGGCGGTGATCGACGCGTCTCCCCCGAATTGCTCGAGGTTGTCGCGCAGTCCGCGCCATTTCAGGGCGAGCGCAACGGCCGTGTCGTCGGCTTCAGCTGAGCCGTCGAAGTAAACCGAGGTGAACGGCCCCGGCTCACCGAGCAGCTGGCGGAAGCGGGCCGAATACATGTCTTTCTGGGTGCCCGAAAGGCTGAGACGCAAAACACCGGGGCAGCTACTCGGTGCGTCGAAGAAACGACCAGGCGCCGGCGTGCTCGGCCCCTTAAGCGTTCGGGATTTCAGCGGCGATGCTATTCATCAAGGCGGTGTGGCGGCGCGCCAGCGGGTCCCGCCCGGGTTTGCCGCTGCTGATCAGCCCGGCGGATAGGCCACGTTGTGGGTCGGCCCAGACGGCGATGTTGACCAAGCCGAGATGGCCGAATGCGGCCGGCGCATTGAGCCCGAATGGCCCGAACCGGTTGGTGCCGAGGATGAATCCGGTACCCCAGCGGGCCGGCATCAGCCCCACCGCGAAATCCGGTCGCAGCCGCCGGCTTTCGGCGGCCGCGGCGCGCATCGTCTCCGGCTGCAGCACTCGCACGCCGTCGAGTTCTCCGCCCTGCCGCCAGATTTCAGCGAAGCGCGACAACTCGTTTGCCGTCGACACGGTGTTCGACGACGGGACGACGGTAGTCAGGAATAGCCGACCGTTGGTGTACGGGATGACCTCGTGCACGGTTCCGCCGATCGCTTTGCGGAACACCTGCGCGATCATCGGGGGCAATGGCCGACCGGTGGCGTGGCTGGGAGCCACCAGCGGGAGGTCTTTTTGGTCGACGCCGAAGTTCGTCCAGCGAAAGTCGAGTGGCTCGAGGATTTCGGTCGTCAGGATTTCGCGGATGTCTTTGCCAGCGGCTGCGTAGACGATTTCGCGCATCAGCGGGCCCCAGGTCAACGCGTGGTAGATGTGCACCAAGCCTGGCGGGTACAGCGGCCGCAAGCCACTGAGCATTTGCTGGGCGTATTCGTGATCGTCGGCACGTTTGACGTCCGGCCGGGGCCCGGTAGGGAAGGGCAGACCGGCGCTGTGGGTCAACACGTGCCGGATGGTGATCCGATGCTTGCCGTGACTGGTGAAGGTGGGGATGTAGTCGCACACGCGGTCGTCAAGTGAGAAGACGCCGCGTTCGGCGAGCATGTGCACCACCGTCGCGGCGACGCCCTTGGCCGCCGAGTACACGCAGAACGGGGTGTCGGTCGTGACCGGGATTTTCTCGGCATCGGGTGGGTCGCTGGGTGCGTTGCCCCAGCCGTGACCGATCGCGCGGTTGAGCACGACCCGGCCGTGGCGCCGAATGCACAGCTGGATCGCCGGGTGCATCCCGGCCTGATACCAGTGGCGGGCGGCCTGCCAGATCCGTTCGACGGCGGCGCTATCGATTTCGGAGTGGTCTTCGTCGCCGAGCGCCGTCACGGCATCCAAGTCGGTCGGGACGCGGATCTTGCCGTCTGCAGTCACTCCCGCGAGGGTACGTGGCGCCGGATTACTCGCCGGTGAACTGCGGTGGACGCTTGGCGAACGTCGCTGAGATGCCCTCGGTCAGATCCTTGGACGGCAGGAACGCCGCGTTCCAGGCGGCGACGTAACGCAGGTTCTCCGAGATGGCCGAGGTGCGTTGCTGGTCCAGCACGTCCTTGACGCCGTAGACCGCCAGCGGCGGGTTGGCGGCGATCTCGGCGGCAGTGGCGTGGGCAGCGGCCAGCGTCGCGTCGGCGTCGGTATAGACATCGTTGACCAGGCCGATCTTCTCAGCGCGAGCCGCGTCGATGTCCCTGCCGGTCAACGCCAGCTCCCGCAGATGGCCGTCGCTGAGGATCAGCGGCAGCCGGGCCAGGCTGCCCATGTCGGCGACGATGGCCAGCTTGACTTCCCGCACCGAGAACTTGGCGTCAGCGCTGGCGTAGCGGATGTCGACGGCGGAGATCAGGTCGACGGCGCCACCGATGCACCAGCCGTGCACCGACGCGATGGTGGGGGTCCGGCAGTCGGCGACGGCGTTGATGGCCTTCTGCATCCGCAGTATTTCGGCGTGGAAATCGGTGCGCGCGCGGGCCAGCGCCCCGTCGGCCAGCAGCGGGGTGAAGGTCCCGCCCATCGCGGGCACATCGAGGCCGTAGCTGAAATTCTTGCCCGACCCGGTGACGACGATGGCCCGCACGTCGTGGTCGGCGTCGAGCGTCGCGAACACGTCGGGCATCTCCGACCAGAACGCGGGCCCCATCGCGTTGCCTTTGCCCGGTCCGACCAGCGTCACCTGCGCAACCTGGTCCTTGATCTCGACCGTGACGGATTCGTATGTTTCGCCCATATCGAGACCGTAGCGTGGCGAATATGCCTCGTGATTTGCGACCCGGACCAGATTCACCGCCGAGCGACGAGCTGCGCAGCGCCGAGGAGACACTTGGGGTGCTGCAGCACGTGCTGCACCCCATCGCCCGCGACGATTTGTCCCGCCAGACTCCGTGCTCGGAGTACACCGTGACGCAGTTGACAGATCATCTGCTGAAATCGATCACTGGTCTCGGCGGGCTGGTCGGCGCGGAATTTCCTGAGCGCAACCAAAGCGATTCGGCGGAACGGCAGATCGTCGCCGCGGCGCGGCCGGCCGTGGATGCTTGGCATCGGCACGGTCTGGACGGCAATGTGCCGTTTGGCAGCGGCGAAATGCCCGCCAAAGACGCCTGCAGCATCTTGTCGATCGAATTCCTGGTCCACGCCTGGGATTACGCCGCTGCTGTCGGGCATGACGTGGACGCCCCTGAATCGCTGGCCGAATACGTGCTGGAGTTAGCGCGCAAGGTGATCAGGCCCGAGCTACGCAGCCGCGCTGGGTTCGACGATCCCGTCGAAGTGCCAGCGGATGCCGGCGCCCTGGACCAGTTGGTCGCGTTCACCGGCCGCAATCCGGCCCGATAACGCTGGCCGTTGCTGACGAACGTGAAGCCAGCTTCACATTCGAGCGCGAAAGCTACACCCGCTCAAGGTAGAAGTAGTAATAGCGGCCGTTATCCAGCACGCCTTTGCCGTTCATGATGCCCATCACGGCATCGTCGTCGATTTTCTTGAAGTGATCGTGCACGGGCGCCCCGTCGTAGACCATCGTGGCGATGACCTCGCCGCGGAACTCTTCGAGCCACAAGCTGGCCTCGCCGTTCATCCGCTCGACGTTGGAGTACTTGTTGCCGTCGGCGTCCAGGCAGACCAGCGGCTGACAGTTGCTGGCAGTCTTGAAGTTCTTGCCGAACCAGCCCAGCTTTTGCAGCGAACCGTTGGCTCGGTGTCCGGTGAGAAAGTCCCCGCCCTTCCACTCGCCGATCATCTCGTCAATCGTGGTGGGCTGCAGGGTCGCCCAGAAGTCGTCGAGCTCGGCGTCGGCAATGCCGTCGCTGCGTTCTTTGAATTCGCTAAACATTTTGCGGGCCAGGCTCATTGGTTACTCCTTGGTGATCCAATCGCGTGCGAATTCCAGCAGGGCGTCGTTTTCGTCGGGCGCACCGATGCTGACCCGGGCACCATCGGTGCCGTAGGGGCGCACCACAATTCCGGCTTCGGCGGCCCTCGTGACGAAATCCGTTGTGCGGGAACCTAATGGGAGCCAGACGAAGTTGGCCTGGGCCGCGGGCATCGCGAATCCGGCAGCACGCAAGCCGGCACCGACCCGCGCACGTTCGGCGACCAGCGCATCGGTGCGGGCCAACAGTTCGTCGGCGGCCTCTAGCGAAGCGATGGCGGCGACCTGCGCGAGGCTCGAGACGGTGAACGGCACATAGACCTGATCCAGCGCCGTGATCAGCTCGGGATGGCCGATCGCGTAGCCGATGCGCAGGCCGGCCAGCCCGTACGCCTTTGAAAAGGTGCGCAGCACAACAACATTGCTGTGCGCATGCAAAAGGCCCAGGCTGTCCGGTGCCATGCCGTCGCGGATGTATTCGACGTATGCCTCGTCGAGAGCGATCAGAATGTGCGAAGGAACCGCCGCGATGAAGCGGGACAGCGCGTCCGGGTCGACGACGGTGGATGTCGGATTGTTCGGGTTGCAGACGAAAATCAGCCGGGTGCGTTCGGTGACCGCGGCCAGCATGGCGTAGAGGTCGAAGGTGTGGTCGGTCAACGGCACTTGGATGGCGGTCGCGCCGGCCACCTGAACCTGCGGCGGATAGAGCTCGAAGCTGCGCCAGCCAAAGATCACCTCGTCGCCTACCGAGCAGGTGATCTGAACGAGCTGCTGGCACAAGCTGACCGAACCACAGCCGACGGCAATGCTCTCGGGTGCGAAGTCCGATCCCACGTGCTTTGCCAGCGCTGCCTTGAGCTCCACGCAGCCGTTGTCGGGGTAGCGGTTGACGATGTCGGTGGCCTGTTCGATGGCCACGCGGACGCTGGGTAGCGGGCCGAAGACGGTCTCGTTGCTGGCCAGTTTGATCGCGCCGGGCACGGTCTTGCCAGGGACATAAACTGGCAGCCCGGCCAGCTCCGGCCGTAGGCGGGCAGTCACTTCGACAGCATATGCCGCCGCTGTGTACGCTATGCCTCCGGCGGTTCCGGGACAGCGGAAAGGGGTCGGGTACCCTCAGGAAGTCCAATGGAGGCGTGCCAGAGTGGCCGAATGGGACTCACTGCTAATGAGTTGTCCCCCTTAAAGGGGACCGGAGGTTCAAATCCTCTCGCCTCCGCAGAGTTTGCCAGCGGACACACAATTGAACACAGGCGCCCGTAGCTCAACGGATAGAGCATCTGACTACGGATCAGAAGGTTGGGAGTTCGAATCTCTTCGGGCGCACACAGTTCAGAGGCGCTTCCGTGATTACGGAAGCGCCTTTACTGCTATCAAGCGCGCTGCGTCTGTTGTTCGATGTCGGCTAGGCAAGTCGACGAAAAGAGATTGACCAAAGCGTTGCCGATCAAACATGGTGACCCGATGATCCGGGCGCCAGTGCTCAGCACATACCGGATCGGAGCCGTGTGGGGGCGTAACTGTGAGCAAGGCGATCCGACTCCGGGTCGCACAGGCTTTCGCGCCCTCGGGCAGAGACTGAAAGTTGACCATTTACCTTTACGTTACGTTAAATAGTATGTAATCTGCGCCACAGGTACATCATCGGTATGGCAGCGTTCGAAGCCCCTGCAATGTGGCTGGCCTCGCATCGGCCTGTTAGGAGCACGCGGGCGCGTGAACCAACAGGGGACGGTTATGAGCTTTGCGATAGTCGGCTACGCAGCGCGCTTTCCGGGGGCTGCCGATGTGGACGAGTTCTGGGATGTGCTGCGGCAGGGACGGGAAACCGTATCGGAGGTGCCCCGGGACCGGTGGGATGTCGGGGAATTCTTCGACCCAGATCCCGAGGCGCCCGGGAAGATTGTGACCCGCCGGGCAGGCTGCATCGATGATGTAACGGGGTTCGACGCGCCGTTTTTCGGGCTATCGGCGCGGGAGACCCGGTGGATAGACCCACAGCATCGGCTGTTGCTGGAGACGGCGTGGCGGGCAGTGGAGCACTCGGGAACCGCGCCAACGGCTTTGGCGAACACCAGGACCGGTGTGTTCATGGGTCTGTCCACCCATGACTACCTGGGAATGATCTCGGGTGAAATGAGTTACGACGAGATCGAGGCATATCTGGCAATTGGGACGGCGGCTGCCGCAGCAGCGGGCCGGATCAGTTATCGGCTGGGGTTGCAGGGCCCGGCGGTGACAGTCGACACGGCGTGCAGTTCTTCGTTGGTGGCGGTCCATCAGGCATGCCAGGCGCTGCGTTTGGGCGAGTGTGACGTCGCGCTGGCGGGCGGCGTGAATGTCCTGATCAGCCCGGCGACCATGATCACCTTTTCCAAGTCGCGGATGTTGGCTCCGGACGGCCGGTGCAAGACCTTCGACGCGTCCGCGGATGGCTACGTACGCGGCGAGGGTTGCGGCGTCGTCGTCGTGAAACGGCTCCAGGACGCGATCCGCGCCGGTGACCGGGTGCGGGCCGTGATCCGGGGCAGCGCGGTCAACCAGGACGGTGCATCGGGTGGTTTGACGGTGCCGAGCGGCTCCGCCCAGCAGCGCGTTATCACCGAGGCGCTGGAGCGCGCCGGTCTCGTAGCCGGCGACGTCGGATACCTGGAGGCGCACGGCACCGGGACATCGCTGGGCGATCCGATCGAAGTCCAGGCCGCGGCTGCGGCATTCGGCGACGGGCGGGACGCCAGCCGGCCGCTGCTGATCGGATCGGTGAAGACGAATATCGGGCATCTGGAAGCGGCGGCGGGGATCGCGGGTCTGATAAAGGTCATCCTGTCGCTCGAGCACGAGGTATTGCCGCAGCACTTACACTTCCGGAACCCATCGCCGTACATTCCCTGGGACCGGCTTCCGGTACGGGTCGTGGACGAGGCCCTCCCCTGGGCACGCGACGGGCGGCCCCGTATTGCCGGGGTCAGTTCGTTCGGGTTCTCCGGGACCAACGCGCACGTCATTCTCCAGGAAGCACCTGACGGGTCAGCCCAGGTTGCTGCGGCACCAGTGGCGCAGTCCGACGACCGACGCTTCAACGTGTTGCCGCTATCGGCACGCAGCCCGGCTGCATTGGTGCAGATCGCTGACGGGTACCGCAGCTGGTTGGCCGCGCATCCGGAGGCCACGTTGTCGGATGTGTGCTTCACTGCCGGGGTCGGGCGATCGCACTTCGAGCACCGCGCCGCCTTGGTGGTGAATTCAACGGAATCCGCGCGCGAGTTACTCGGTGCGCTGGCCGATGGACGCCCGGCACCAGGTTTGGTGCGGGGGGATTGCGCTGATCCGCCGAAGACAGCGTGGTTGTTCCCGGGTCAAGGGAGCCAGTTCGCCGGCATGGCCCGAGAGTTGTTCGAGACCGAGCCGGTGTTCGCCGAGACACTGACCCTGTGCGCGGCGGCGGTCGCTGGCGTGCTCGAAAGACCACTGCTGGACGTTATTTTCGACGCGGAGGGCGACGACACCTTGCGGCAGACCTGCTATGCCCAACCCGCCTTGTTCGCGGTGGAGATGGGCCTGGCCAGGCTCTGGCAGTCGTGGGGCTTCGAACCGGACGTGGTGCTCGGCCACAGCGTCGGCCAGTATTCGGCGGCCTGCGTCGCGGGGGTGCTCGGTCTCGAGGACGGAGCCTTGTTGCTCGCTGAGCGCGGCCGCCTTTTCTTCAGTTTGCCCGCGGGCGGTCGGATGGTCGCGGCCTTCGCCGCCGCCGAGCGGGTGGAGAGCCTCACCGACGAGTTCCCGAGTCTGTCGGTGGCCGCCTACAACGGTGCTAATACCGTGCTGTCCGGACCTGCGCAGGATCTGGACCGGGCGGTGGGCGGGCTGATAGCCGACGGTGTCCGCTGTGAATGGCTGGACACCAGCCACGCCTTCCATTCGGCGCTGTTGGACCCGGTTCTCGACGAATTCGAGTCGTATGCGAGCCGGTTCGTGTTCGGCTCGCCACAACGGACGCTGGTGTGCAACCGTACCGGCGCGGCCGTCGGCAGGAACGCAAAACTGGATGGCTCCTATTGGCGCCGCCATGCGCGGCAGCCGGTCGAGTTCGCCAAAAGTGTGGGCACCCTGGCTGATCTGGGCTGCACGGTGCTGCTGGAGGTCGGCCCGCAACCGGTGCTCACCGCCGCAGCCATGCGGGCATGGCCCGAGACGGCAACCGCACCACAGGCGATCGCGTCGTTGCGTCGAAATGCTGCCGACCACCGCCAGATCATCGATGCTCTTGCTAACGCTTACATCGTCGGCCACCTGCCCGACTTCGGCGCTCTCCAGCAGGGAAAGAAGGTGCGCAAGCTCGACCTGCCCACCTATCCGTTCCAGCATCGCGAGTACTGGTTCCGTGAGAAGCGTGTCCGGCCCACCAAGACCGATGCCACGCGTACCGAAGCCGTCCGGCTTCTCGAGGACGGCCGGATCGAGGAACTCGCGGCGCTGCTCGACGGTGCGAGCGGCAATCAACAAACCATCAATGTGCTGAAACAGCTTGCTGCGCAGCATAACCAACAGCGTAAAGCTCAGTCCATTGCGGACGCCCGCTACGAGATTCGCTGGGAGAAAGCCGCTGCTACGGTCTCAGGTGCGGAAGCCGGCGAGGGAGCTGACTGGCTCCTCATTGGTGATGATGCCGAGGTACTTCAGCCATTAGTCGACGCGCTGAGCGCACGCGGGCACCGGACCCGGATCCTCGGGCTGCCGGTGTCCGACGCGGACGAGGAGCGACTCGAAGTCACGCTGCGCGCTGTGGTAGCAGACGAACCGAACCTGCGTATCCTGCATCTCGCCGCCCTCGATCCGGACACTGCACCATCGACGCAATCGCTGGAGCGGATGCAAAGCCGATTCCTAGGCGGAACACGGCGACTCTTCCGTGCCGCCGTCGCCAGTGAACTCCCCCGCACACCCATCTGGCTGGTGACCCGCGGCGCACAGCGGGTCACCAGCGCGGACACTGTGTCACCGGTGCAGTCCTGCCTGTGGGGGTTCGGCCGCGCTGCGTCCCTGGAACATCCACAACTGTGGGGCGGACTGGCAGATCTGCCTGAATGCGGTGCCGACGAGTGGTCCCGGTTGATCGACCACGTGGTGGCAGCACCGAGCGGCGAAGACCAAGTCGCCCTCCGGGATCAAGCGGTCTACGTTCCCCGACTGACTCGAAGCGCAGGCCAGCCGATCGCAACACCGCTGGCACTACGTGATGACGCAACATATCTGGTGACTGGTGGGCTGGGCGCGGTCGGACTGGAAATCGCCGGATATCTGGCCGAGCACGGCGCCCGGCATCTGGTGCTGACCGGCCGACGCGCACCCAGCGATGCCGCGCAACAGCGCATCGATGCGGTACGCGAACAGTGCGGCTGCGAATTCCGGGTCATCGCAGCCGATGTTGCCAATCCGGACGACGTCGCTCGCGTCTTGGCTACTGTGCGTACCGAGCTACCGCCGCTGGCGGGCATCGTGCACGCCGCAGGCGAGATCGGCACCAGCCCGTTGTGCTCCTTGGACGACACCGAAATAGAGCGAGTATTTGCCGGAAAGGTTTGGGGCGCTTGGTATTTGAGCGAGGCGACAGCGGACACCCAACTGGACTTCTTCCTTAGCACGTCCTCGATCTCCGCGGTATGGGGCAGCTTCGGCCAGACCACTTACAGCGCGGCCAACGCCTTCCTCGACGGGTTGGCCTGGCGGCAACGTGAGCAGGGTGTTTGTGGAATCAGCGTCAACTTCGGTCCGTGGTCGGCGGGCATGGCCGACCAGGACGCCCGTGAGCAACTAGATCGGCGCGGGGTCCAGACATTGTCACCCGCTGACTCACTGGCGGGGATGGCCGAGCTCATGGTGGCATCGGCAGCACAAGGGATTGTGGCCCGGATCGACTGGGCCCGCTTCCTGCCGGTCTACCAGCTCGCGGGCAAGCGGTCATTCCTGGCGCAGTTGGAGCGTGAGGTGCCCGAGTCGGCGCCGGCACCGACATCGTCTGGGACTACCCAATTGGTTGAACAGCTCACCCTCGCTCCAGTGCAGCAGCGGAAGAAACTTGTCTTGGAGTATCTGCGCGACACCGTAGCGGAAGTAACACGGATCGATGGGGCGGAGATCCGCGCGGAGGCCGGATTCTTCGACCTCGGCATGGATTCGCTGATGGCCGTCGAACTGCGGCGCCGGCTCGAGCTTGCAGTGGGCAGGGCGCTGCCGGCGACCCTCGCAATGGACTATCCACGACTCACCGACGCGGCGGACTACTTGCTCGGCGACGTCCTCGGCCTCAGCGAACAGGTGCCGGCCGAGCCGGATTCGGTAATGACGATTCGCACGGATGAGCCGATCGCGATCGTCGCGGTGGGCTGCCGCTTTCCGGGCGCGCCCGATCCCGACGCTTTCTGGGAGGTGCTGTCCGGCGGTGTCGATGCCATCCGGGAGATCCCGGATGACCGCTTTGACGTCGACGAGTTCTACGACCCGGACCCAGAGACCCCGGGCAAGATCTACAGCCGCTGCGGTGGATACCTCGAAGGCATTGACGGATTCGATCCGGAGTTCTTCGGTATTTCTCCGCGCGAGGCCGTGTGGATGGACCCGCAGCAGCGGCTGATGCTGGAAGTCGCGTGGGAGGGTCTCGAACGCGCGGGGTATTCGGCTGAGGCGTTGCGCGGCAGCCGAAGCGGCGTCTTCGTTGGGGTGGCTGCCAACGAGTATTCGCATCTGCTGTCCGCCGACTCGGTCCAGACCATTGAAGCCCATTTCATCACCGGCAACGCGCTCAATGTGATCGCGGGTCGGGTCGCCTTTGCGCTCGGACTGGAAGGACCGGCGGTAGCGGTGGACACCGCGTGCAGCTCGTCGCTGGTTGCCGTGCATCAGGCCTGCCAGGCACTGCGCTCCGGTGACTGCAATCTGGCGCTGGCCGGTGGGGTGAACGTCTTGTTGAGCCCGGCATCCATCGTCGCCGCTTCACGCGCCAGGATGCTTTCCCCCGACGGCCGCTGCAAGACCTTCGACGCAGCCGCTGACGGCTATGTGCGCAGTGAAGGCTGCGGGATTCTGGTGCTCAAGAGACTCAGCGACGCGCAGCGCGAGGGCGATCGGATTCTGGCGATCATCCAAGGCACCAGTGTCAATCAGGACGGCGCGTCCAGCGGTTTGACGGTGCCCAACGGCGGTGCCCAGCAACGGCTTATCTCCGCGGCGCTGGCTCGTGCCGGTTTTGCCGGTCGCGACGTCGATTACCTTGAAGCACACGGGACGGGCACCTCGCTGGGGGACCCGATCGAGGTCCAGGCCGCCGCCGCCGTCTACGGCGTCGGCCGTGACGCCAATCGCCCGCTGCTGATCGGATCGGCCAAGACCAACATCGGCCACCTCGAATCGGCAGCCGGGGTCGCCGGTCTGATCAAGGTCGTGTTGTCGCTGCAGCACGAAATGCTGCCCCAGAACCTGCACTTTCATAAGCCGTCGCCGCACATCCCATGGGACTCCCTGGCCGTGCGAGTCGTCGACAAAGCCACTCCGTGGCAGCCCAATGGCAGGCCGCGCCGCGCCGGCGTAAGTTCCTTCGGATTCTCAGGCACGAACGCACACGTGCTGCTCGAGGAAGCTCCGCCGCAATCCGAAGCGCGGACACCGGAGCCGGCCACCACAGATGAACCAGTCAGCGTGCTGCCGCTGTCCGCGCGGTCACCGGAGGCGCTGGTAGCGGTGGCACAGCGGTATGGCGCCTGGTTGGAGGCGCACCCAGAGGTCGATATCTCCGATGTGTGCCTCACCGCCGGGGCGGGGCGTTCGCATTTCGAACACCGGGCCGCGCTTGTCGTGGATTCGGTCCAGGGCACCCGCGAGCTGCTGGCCGAACTGGCCGAGAACCGGCTGGGACCAGGTGCGGTGCGTGGCGTGTGCGGCGACCCGCCGAAGACGGCGTGGTTGTTCACCGGGCAGGGCAGCCAGTACCCGGGAATGGCGCGCGAATTGTTCGAGACCGAGCCGGTATTCACCGACACCGTGAGGCGATGCGCAGATGCGGTCGACGGGATCCTGCCGCGTCCGTTGCTGGAGGTCCTGTTCGACACCGACAGCGACGACGGAAAGACGTTGCGGCACACTTCCTTTGCTCAGCCTGCACTCTTCGCCATCGAGATGGGCCTGGCACGGCTATGGCAGTCGTGGGGCATCGAGCCCGACGTCGTGCTTGGGCACAGCGTGGGCCAGTACGCGGCGGCATGTGTGGCCGGAGTGTTCAGCCTCGAGGATGGGGCACGTTTGTTAGCCGAACGCGGTCGGCTGTTCGGCAATCTGCCCGAGGGCGGCCGAATGGTGGCGATTTTCGCCGACGCCCAGCACGTGGAGCGCGTCGCCGACGAATTCGTGCCGGTTTCAATCGCCGCC
>Ga0208987_1000103_pt1 | contig 19444 bp, 10 predicted proteins | sample MedBloCARef_O2_FD_187845 | JGI IMG/M metagenome (GOLD analysis project Ga0208987, IMG submission 187845) | Forest soil microbial communities from El Dorado National Forest, California, USA - Mediterranean Blodgett CA Ref_O2 (SPAdes) (version 2) | ecosystem: Environmental > Terrestrial > Soil >... | reverse complement strand
AAATCCTGAAGAGTTTCATTGATCTAATATAAATTTAATAATTAAAGCTGGATTACTTTCATTATCAACTAAAAATGGTTCAGATAAATTCAATGTTGCATCTGAAAGTGATTTTGATGAAGCAAATAATGGGATTAATAAATAGATTTTTTCATCTCCAATTATTCTTATAAAAGATGATAATTCTTGTATAGTGAAATCATCAAAATGATGATATCTTCATCCAGATGTCATATCAACTTTTACAGATGAATGAACATCTCTTAAAAATGTAATTTGATTAGTTGTTAAATTCATTAATTTTTTAAATGTTTTGTTTAAGGTGTTAGCCGATTTTGAGTGTGAGATAATTTATGTTCTTTATATCGATTCGGATCTCGCTCAACTGGAATATTTCCTTATATTTGAATTAGTATAACTTTCAAGGGTTTAGAGATATAAGTAAGATATAAAAAAAAAAATAAGGGGTTTAATAAAATATAATGTTATATACTCTTTTATGTATTATTAAAAAAATAAAATATTATTTATATTGTTATCAAAAAGGGGGGTAAAACTAAAAGTATGATGATTATTTATCACTAAATCATACTCTTTTGAATTTGAAAGCAAAAATAATTGTTGTATGTTCTTCGATAGTAAATCCACTTGATTTATATTGATCTATAATAAATTTAATAATTAAACTGGAATTACTATTGTTATTTACTAAAAATGGTTCGGATAAATTTAAAGTTGGAAGAGAAAGGGATTGTGATGTACAAAATAAAGGAATAATTAAGTATATTTTATCTTCTCCAATTAATCTTATGAAAGATGTTATTTCTATTAAATTTGAAGCATCAATATAATGATGTCTTCATCCTGATCTCATATCAACTTTTATATTATTATCTAGATCTTTTAAGAAAGATATGTTGTTAATTGTTAAATTCATTATTTTGTTTTTTTATTTTAATTTAAGGTGTTAGCCGATTATGAGTGCGAGATTAATTATGTTATGTTATGTTCTTTATATCTCTATTCCAATCTCCCTCCACTGGAAATATTTCCTTATATTCGAATTAGTATAACTTTCAATTGTTTAAGAATATTAGTGAGATATAAAGGGGGTAAAAGATTTATTTTGTAGGCATTAATAATCTATAATGTATCAATATATAATGATCTACTTCATCATTAATATTAAACATTTCATAAATATTCGCTATTTGTGATGAAATTAGCGATGAAATTATAATTGGGTTGCTATAATTATTTACTATGAATTCTCTAGTAAGTATAACTCTAGGATTGTTTGGAAATAAACCTACTTTATCTTTTGAAATAAGTTCAATTGTTACTGCATAATCTTGTTCTTCTAATAATTCTAATCAATCTTTAATATTGAATATTGATCAATAAGGAGGTAAGATATGACAAAATGGTTTTCCATACGTTACGAAGTAACCAGCATCATTACCTAATCTAACTGATAAAAGTTCTTGGTAGTCACTTGTATACGTAATTTCTTGTGATGAAATTCCATTTGTAAAAATAATTCTAGAATTAGTATTTGAGAATTTTAATTTTAAAATTATAATTAAAATTAGAAAACACACAAAAATAATTAAAATGTATTCTAGATTAATAGCATATTCTGATCAAGAACTAATATATCATCTATCAACTGTATGATATGAAGGTGGCATAGAAGCTACTCTTTCATATGTTGGTTGAAATAAATCATAATTATAAATTCCTTGAGGTCTTGCTGGTTCAATATAATCAACTAATTCAATATCATTTGTTTGTCTATTTAAAACATTCACAGGAGATCTTGATAATTTTTTAATTAATTTGATTGCTGTAAAAGTTCCTAAAGGAACAGTAATAAATGCTAAAATGCATATTGTTATTATTTGATGTTGAGTTGTCATTTTTGTTTTTTTTTATTGAATTTTTTATTAATAATTTTTCGAAATCTTGGAAACTTAAATCTGTATCTTTTTTTAAACCTTTAATTTTATAAATAAATTCTCCTTCTATTGTTTCTAAACAATAAACTTTAGGAGTTAAGAAAATAGCTCTTTTACAAACATGTTCTAATTTTAGTTTTCCTAAAATTTTAGAATCTATAAAAGAACTATCTAATTCTGAATCGGTATAAATTGAATCAGTATCAGAATAATATAAATTAATATTAGGATTATTTTTAAATTGAGTCATATGAATTCTTGAGTAAGCAGTAATTGCTGCAGCTATACTTACAGAAACATTATGTTCTTCTTGATCTTCATTTAAATTATCAGATGAGTTGTAAAATACCATTATATAATCATCTATTTCTATTTTATTAGTAATTTGATCAATAAATTTATTTTCAAAATCTGAATAATAATCTTTGTGAATTACATTTATATTATCAAAATTCTCATCCATACCGAATCTTCCATATAAACTATTCAATAAAATTTTAGCTATAAAGTTCATGGGATCGTTTTTTGGATATTGTGATCTTAAATTATATAAAAATTCTACATATTCTTTGAATATATTTTTAGATTCAAATGTATATCCTCATAAGATATCGAAATTATATCCATATTTTATAGCATTTTTCATTTCTTCTGAAAATAACATATCTTCTCAAGTTCCAATTGGAGCTATTGTTTTACTAATTCCATTAACTTTAACTCTCGTTTGTAAAATTGGATGCTTAATGTCATCAGGAGCAGTTATTTTACAATAAAAGAAACCAAATGCATTTTCATCAATTTTTAATATATTTCCATTAAAATAAGTTGGCATTCCTGTAGGCAATAATTGAGATTGCATTTGAGAAGGATATAAAGAATTAACATCATAAGCTTTAATTATAACTCCATTAGGTGATTCTGGAATATACATATCCACATCACAACCGGTATATCCACTTCTAATATCATCAGCAATTTTACCAGATAATTGAGGAATAGTATTTTCAACCATGAAATTACTTCTAAAAATAGCAAATGCTAAAGACGATAAAGTTGGATAAAAATGAATGTTTTTAGCAAAAAGATCAAAGATCATACTATTAAATTTAGTTAATACTTGATATAAACTTATTACATCTAATCCATTATATTTAATTGCTTCATCTTTAAGATTTCAATTATTATTAAATTTAGATTTATAATCATTATATTGATCTTCTTTAACTTCCATAAAATTGTTGAATGTTGGAACATTTCCAATATAATCTAAATTATTTTCATTAACAAATAAATGAGGAAATATAGATTTTTTATCCTCTACTTTAAATGATTTTGATAAAGACTCTAATGAACCTAATAATAATAATAAACTATCTTTGAATTCAATTTTATAACTTCCATTTTCTCCATAGTTTACAGTTAAAGAAATTATTTTTCCACTGTGAATTATTGGTTTAATGGTTCCTAATTTTACTAAATATTTTAATAAAAATATTACATCGAATTTAGCTAAATTATGTGCATAAATTTTATAACCATCATATTTTCTAATTAATATAGATTTTAAACAGGTTAACATCATTTGTTCTACAGATTCAAAATCTGAAAGATAATATGATGATAAATTTTTACCATCATAAAATGCAATTAAATAAGGAGTTAATAAACCATTATTAATAATTGTTTCAATATCTATAGTTATAAAGTTATTTGTTAATGTTTTAACATTTTTAGTTTTACTAATAAATTTTGTTTTAAAATCTACTGTTTTTAAAACTTCTCGATTATCTTTGAAATAGAATTTTTTATTATCTAACATTCTCATAAACTTATTATCAGATATTAATTCATCTCTAAATTTAAATAGAGTAATTCCAGATTTTTTCAATTCTACTTCATTATAATTTTCAAATTGTTTAAAATGAATAATTTGTCCAAATTGATTTTGTAAAATATAATAAATATAATCCTTTAAATTTAATCTATCACTTATTATTCCAAAATCTAATGGATTCATTGAAATAACTAAACTATTATCTTTATAATTTTGATATTGAACATCTTTATTAAAGCTTGCTTTATTTTCTACTTTACCTTCTTTAAAACCATAACTAAATATTAATGATTCAATTGGAGTTTCTTTATAAAAACTACCTTTTAATTCAATATAATTTGATATAAATTCTGAATATCAATTTTTATCGTTATTATTAAGTCTTTGTACTTTACCGATAGAAAGAGTTTGTCCACTAACATATTTTATTTTAAATAATATAAACATATGATTATTTTCTGTAAAATCTTTCACTATTTTATTTCAAAATTGATCGAATATTTTTAAAAATAATTTTTGAGAAAAAAGTTTATTTTTTACATTGAAATTTAAATCTTCTCATTTATAATTAGGAGATGTTTTTCTTAATTTAATAATATTAGTACCTAAGATTAAATATTCAGTATTATTTACTAAGAAATTATCTAATTGTAATAATAAAATAAATAATATAATAAAGGGGGATAGAAATATAATTAAATGAATTACCCGTATTATAGGTTTTTCAACTAAAGTTAATATATGATTTTCGAAGGTAAATTTATTATTATTTAAACTTCTAATAAATTTATCATCATTTATTTTAATATCTTTATATTCAAAAATGAAATCACCTTCTTTAAATAATTTAACTTGATTGAAATTATCTAATTGAGTTATCAATACCATATTAGTTCTATTAACTTGAATTACAAATTGTTTTCCTATATTTAGAATTAATTTACCATAATCTAATGGATTTAATGTAATAGGCAATTTATAATGTTTATAATTTTGATATTTTATGTTTTTCATTGTTTGTTTTTATATATATGTTTAAAGGTGTTAGCCGATTATGAGTGCAAGATCGTTAACATATTTGTTAACTATTATATCTTATTCCTGATCTCCTTCACTAGGAATATTCCTTAATATCTGAATTAGTATAGTTTCAATGGTTTAGAGATATAAGTAAGATATAATATAAAAGGGGGTAAATAGAATATTATATTTTAACGTATTAATTATATAATATCTCAATTAAGATATTACAGCTAATAATTTGTAAAAGAAAAGAGTTAATCAGTAGAAAATTCCGTATAATTAAATAAAATAACAGGTCCTACATTATTTTTCATATCTTGAATAATAGTATCATCTAGATAGTAGCAATCTACCATTAAATTTAATCTTTCATCCAGAAATTTAGAAATAGTAGTAGGAGAGCTCATTTTATTTATTAAAATAGGTTTTGAAATAATCATTTGTGGAGCATCTAAATTATATTCAGATAACTCAGGAACAAATTGAAAATTAACAATGTAATTTTGTTCAGAATCTAAAGAATTTAATCAGTTACAAATATGAGATTTATCTAATACTAAAGCCATTGTTTTTGTTTCTCCATAAATATTTAATTTAGATATTCCTATTAGATCATCAAAATATGTAATTTTATTAATGGATAATGGTAATATTAAAGCTGTAGAAATAGTCATTTGTAGTGTATTATAATATAAAATAAATATAATTACTATAATTGACATTATTCTAACAATATAAAATTGTTTGTTTAATGGATTTATACCTATTATGAAATTAGATAGGAAAAATACCATTAATCAAAGTGTTGTTTGAGTTAAAACTAATAATCCAAATTTGATTTGAATTAATGTTAAAAATACTAATATTATTAGCATCATTTTGTTGTTGTTTTTTAAATTTGCATTTTGACTCCTCTATACTTTATTTAATTAAAATATAATAAAAATTTTGTTTATTAAAAACAATTAAAACTAATGAAGACTCGAACTTCATATATTATTTTAATATTATCACCTGATTTTAGTTTTATTAATTTAAAATATACACATAAAAGTAATATTTAAAATTTTACATAAAAGAGAATATTAACTATTCAGATATTTATTAATTTAATTCGAGAAATAAATATATCAAATTCAGATATAATATATTAATTATTATAAAATATTATAATAATATTTCAAAAATATTATTTAATTAGAATATTATATTTTTAGGTTAAACCTACATTAAATTTTATATTTTAATTAAATGTTTTATAAAATTTAATGTTTATAGCCTTAATCGTATAAAATTTTATATAAAAAATAAAATTCTAGATCGAACATTAATAAAATGTATAAAATTAATAATATATAACTTTTATTAATAGGCTTAAATCAAAGTAAAAATGAAATTCATATTAATAAATATATTAAGTTTTACAACAATAATATCAAGTGTATTAGTTATAACATCTAAAAATCCTGTGATATCAGTAGTATATCTAATTTCTGTATTTGTAAATGCAGCAGGTTATTTAATATTATCTGGTATAGGTTTTCTTGGTTTATCATATATTATTGTATATGTAGGTGCTATAACTGTATTATTTTTATTTGTAATTATGATGATTAATATTTCATTAACAGATATTATAGATACAGGAAAACAATATACTAAAAATTTACCTTTAGTTTTTGTAGTAGGTTCATTATTCTTATTTGAAATGTTTAACATTTTACCATTTAGTTTTAATAATGTATATGGTTTAAATTTAATTTTTGATACTATTACTAATTTTAATTTATTTATTTGAAATAATGATAAATTAAATTTTGTTAATAATATTCATACTACTTATCAATCAAATATTGCAGATATTACATTTATTTCATTTAGTCAAATAGAAGCTATAGGACAATTAATTTACACTTATGCTGCTATATTATTAATTATATGTAGTATTATTTTATTATTATCTATGATAGCACCTATTTTTATATCATTAAATAAAAAATAAATTTATTTAATTCATTCTATTATTATTTATTTACCCCCTTTTTTTATATAATTTTTCATGATAATATTTAATTTTATGTATTTAAATAAATTAGAGTTAAGTTACAGATGGTTTCTGTAATAGATCTGCAAAATCTATAAATATTAGGGTTCAATTCCCTCTTAACTCTATAATCAATAAAATTTCATATAAAAATAAATTATTATAATTAAAAGAAATTTATTAATTTAATAAAATTTATATAATTAAAATATATATTATAAATTCTCTTAGTTCAATGGTAGAACTGCATTCTTCTAAAGTGTTAATTTTGGTTCGAATCCAAAAGAGAATAAGAATATATTAAACTATTTAAACAAAATTTAATTTCTAAAGTTAAATAGAATAGTTTAACATTTTTCATAATAACTATTTAGAGAATTAAATTACAAATAATGTTTGTGCAAATCTTTAGAACCTATTAATTAGGTTGTTAATATAAAATAAATTATTGTTACAGTATCTTTACTTTATATATTTTGTTTTTTTAGATATATTTATATTTAATTAGATAAAAATTATATCTAATTAAATTTAATTAAATTATTTATTTTACTTATAAATATTAAAATTATTAATTAAAAATAATTTTTATTTAATTTATAAAGTTATGTTGTTAATTTTAATTAACTATAAATCAATATTTATATCTATTTCAATTTTATGAAAATGTAATATAAGATTATATTAAAAAATGATATAATTAAATTATTTTTAATAAATTACAAAAAAGAATTTAAAGACTAAAGTATAAATTTTAAAATGGATAGTCAATTATAAAATAAAATATAGATATAAATAAAGATGATAAATATATTAATCTATGAATACAAATAATTTAATTATAACTCTGTTAAATATAATAATAAATTTATTAGATGTATTATTAGTGATATTACCTATATTATTATCTGTAGCCTTTATGACTATAATAGAAAGAAAACAATTAGCAGCTCATCAAAGAAGAGTAGGTCCTAATACTACAGGATATTATGGTTTATTACAACCCTTTAGTGATGCTCTTAAATTAATAGTTAAAGAAACTGTTATACCTTCTCAATCTAATAAAATATTATTTTATTTAGCGCCTGTGTTTTCTTTAATATTTAGTTTATTAGGATGAGGAATAATTCCTTTTGGACAAGGTTTAACTTTATCTGATTTTACATTAGGAATATTATATACTATAGCTTTATCTTCATTAGGAGTATATGGAATATTATTTGCAGGTTGATCAGCAAATTCTACTTATGCCTTTTTAGGTTCTTTAAGAAGTACTGCAGCTATGATTAGTTATGAATTAATTTTAAGTTCAGCTATATTAATTATAATAATATTAACAGGTTCATTTAATTTTACAACTATAATTGAAAATCAACAAGCTATTTGATATATAATACCATTATTTCCAGTGTTTATATTTTATTTTATTTCTATATTAGCTGAAACATCTCGTACACCTTTTGATTTACAAGAGGCTAAAAACTAATAGATTTGGCCTCTATAAATATCGCTGTATGCTGGAAACTCCTAAAGCTTTAAGTACTCATCTAATTTTCAATAATAATAGTTATAAATAGATAGTGAAAATTTTAAAGATAATACAATGGACAATCAGCAGGAAACCAAAAATATTTAATTTTAAGACCAATTGTTTAAAATCAAATAAAATATTTAATTTAAGAAAATAAATAAAATTTACCCCCTTTTCTTTGAAATATTAATTTAAAAATAAAAGAGTAAACCAGAACAGATAGCAATACTACTGTTCTGGTTACATTATTTCTTAATATTATTTTATTAAACAAAACACAATAACTCTTAAAATTAAATATTGAATAGGATCCTCAGAGACTATACGCGATAATTTCTAATAACTAAATGAAATATCATATAGTCCAACCATTATTGAAAGATAATGGATAAAATATAATATTGAAATTATTATTATTACTTGTTTTACTGTTTTTAATTTATCAAATTTATTGTAATATACTTCAATACGATAATTTATTTTCTATTTTTTATATTCAGTGTTTTAATACTATACCTATTAAACCTCTAAAAACTTATAGTGATCTTTCTAATATTAATTTATTAAAGAAAGATTTGAGTAATTTAGGGGGGGTTTATGGTTTAATACATATTAAATCTTCTAAACAATATATTGGTTCTAGTTCAAATTTATATTCTAGAATAATGGATCATATAAAAGGTAGAAAATCTAACTTAAAATTACAAAGATCAATTAAAAAATATGGTTTAAAAAGTTTTAATTTAATAATATATTATTTTCATGAAGATCCTACTGTATTGTTAACAAATATTGAAACTATTGTTATATCTGCTTTTCCTTTTTCTTCTCTATTTAATTTAAAAAAAAAGGCTAATTCAATGTCAAGGTATAAGCATAAAAGCAATAGAAAAAATGAAAACAAGATTTGTAAATAAAGTTAATCATCCTATGTTTGGTAAACTCAGGAATAAAATAACTTAAAGTTTAATAAATAAACCTGGTAAATTAAACCCTATATTTGGAAAACTCATAGTTAAAATTAAAAAACAAAACAAATTTTTAATGTCAATTAAAGAGTATTAGACCATTAGGTTTATACGATAAAATTTATAATATAATTGAAAAATACTCTAATCAAATTGAATTAGCAAATAAGTGAAGTTTATTTAGTGTGCATAAAACGACTATTTCTATAAAATAGTCTCTATTTTACATTAAATCAAGTAAATATACTTTAATTTTTAAAGGTAAACTCTATATTAGAGGAATTTAATAAATTAATTAAAAAAAAAATAAGTAAAATAAGTAAATAAATAACTAATATATTATATTAGATTTGATATGTTTATTTATCAAATTAAGTTTATGTTGGAATCTGAATTAGTAGCTGGTTTCTTTACTGAACATTCTAGTGTACCTTTTGTTTTCTTTTTCTTAGCTGAATATGCTTCAATAGTTTTATTTAGTTGTATTACTTCTATTTTATTTTTAGGAGGATATCATATGCCTGAATTATTTATTAATGATTCTTTAATTAATTTACAATCTATCATACTTGGATTAAAAACATGTTTATTCTGTTTCATGTTTGTATGATTTAGAGCTACTTTACCTAGAATGAGATATGATGCTTTAATTGAATTATGTTGATTAAATTTATTACCTGTTTGTGTAGCTTTTATTATTTTAGTACCTAGTATTTTAATAGCATTTGATATATCACCTTATTAAATAATTAAATATAAATTATTTTATTAAATAATTAAATATAAATTATTTTATTTAAAATTTAAACAATTATTTATAATTTAAAATAAAATTTTAATCAATAAATATATATATTTAAATTTTTTATAATATATATTTGTTAAATGAATTTTATTCTATTACCCCCCTTTAAAATAAATAATGGACAATCACTTTAAAACTCAAAAATTTAAAATGATTCTGTGTTATTTTTAAATTAAATAATTAACGATAGTTTTAAAATATAAAAATATCTTAAAAGAGATACAAAAAATTGCAATTAAAGCATATAAAATATAACAATTAAAAAAATTATTGTTTAAATATCATAAGAATTTAATTTTGGTTCCGATTGAACGTTGTTCAGTAGTTTAAGACATGCAAATCATTATAATCGAAAAAATTTTAAGGTAATAAGGTGTAAAGGTGAGGATAGTAAATAAGTTACTTTATAATTTCCATAAATAGGAAATAAATAAAATTAAAAAATTTATATTAAAGGAATTATTCTGTTATAAAATACTATTTACTTTGATTAGGTAGTTGGTAGGGTAAATGCCTACCAAGCCGACGATCAATAGCTATGTTTGAGAGAACAGATGGCCACATTGGGAATGAAATCTCCCAAGTAGTATAATACTACCAGCAGTCAAGAATATTAGTCAATGCTCGAAAGAGTGAACTAGCTAACTGAAATCAATTATAATAATTGATAACATAAGGGAAAATAATGATATTACCTTATTATTAGTGTCGTCCAAAACTGGTGCCAGAAGACTCGGTAAGGCCAGAGACACAAACGTTAATCGTCTTAATCAGGCGTAAAGGGTTTGTAGGCGGCTTTAAAATTTACTTATAATAAAAATAATAAGTAAAAAATAAAAGCTAGAATCAAATAGAGGATATATGAAAGAATGCTTAGAGTAGGTCTGATATCCTTAGATACTAAGTAGAATATTAAAGGCGAAAGCTTTTTTCCATTAATGATTGACGCTCAGAAACGAAGGTGAGGATAGGAAATAGGATTAGATACCCAGATACCCCTCTCTGTCAACGATGAATGGTAGTTATTAGTAAAAATTTTATTAATGGCAATGTTAACACGATAACCATTCCGCCTTGTGAGTACAATTGCAAAATTGAAAACAAAAAAATTAGTCGGTTTCGGAGCAAACGAAGTGAAGCATGTTATTTAATACGATAATCCGCGTAAAACCTTACCAGTTCTTGAATAAAAACTTATATATATATTTTATATATAAAGGAATGTTTTAAATTTAAAAATATTTTTAAATAGTAAATAAAAACATTTAATACAGGTGTTGCATGGCTGTCTTCAGTCCGTATCGTGAGAACTGAGGTTAATTCCATTAACGGACGAAATCCCTATTGTTAATTAAAAATATTATAATTTAGATTTTATTACATACTTAACAATTTATGATTCTTATAAAGTATCATTTGGGGCTAAGACAAGTCTTTATGGCCCTTATGAACTGGGCTATCGACGTGCCACAAAAACTTTTACAAAGTGATGCAAAACTTTTTCTTAAAATAAATTATATATTTATTTTATTATTACAGATAATATTATATTTAATGTAAAATAAATAATCGAAAGATTAAATAATGCATTTATTTTTAATTTTATAAAAACAAATTAAATTTGGAAAATAGGAATAGCTAATCATTAAAAAAAGTTAAAATATAAATTTAGACGAATTGTTCTCTGCAATTCGGGAACATGAAGAAGGAATTTCGAGTAATCGTTGATAATAAGCGCAACGGTGAAATTAGCATCCGTGATGAACTAACTGTCTGTCGCTGGGAAGAAGCTTATATTGATGGAAATAAAAATGTTATTATAACTTTTCATAGTTAATATTTAATTTAGATTTTTTTAATTTAAATAGTTATTTATTTTTTTTAATAATATAACGGCTATGTAAAACTAATTAGTTTTTATTAATTCAATTGAGTAACATCTCAAAAGTCATAGCAGGGTAGCCGTACTGGAAAGTGCTGCTGGAAAATAAATAAAATTTACCCCCTTTTTAAATAATAATTAGTAAGAGATTAGTTGAGTGGTTTAACAGCATATTTACACTATGCAGACAGAGTTTCGATTACTCTATCTCTTATTTATAATTATTATATTATTTTAATAATAGTGTCTTTATAATTAATAAATTTTATGTTTAACAAATATATTCTTAATTTATATTATATATTTTTATATTATTTATATTTAAATTGAGAGATTTAACATATATTTTTTTTTTATATAAACATTTCTTAATTTGCGAGTGTGCCGAAATTTGGTAGCCGGGTAAATCTTAGGAATTTATGGTTATATAATCGTAAGAGTTCAAGTCTCTTTACTCGTATATAAAAAAAAAATATATATAAACAAAACTTTTTTTTGCAACCAAAGTATAACCTAAATAAGTTATATATTAAAATTTAATATAAATTAAATTAAATAAAAGTTAGTTAAGAAGAGGTTAATTGAATAAAATAAAATATTTAATTTATTTATTTAAGAGATTTTTAATTAGTTGAATATTATATCCTTTTTTTATTATTTCTTTAAATAAATAATAATCTAAAGTTTGATACAAATTAAAAATCTGTAACATCTTTAGCTAAATAGGGAAAGCGTTTGCCTTCGAAGCAATTGTATATTGGTTCAAATCCAATAGGATGTAATAAATAAATAATTAAAAAAAACATTAGTTAAATATAATTTAATTAATTATGATTGACATAATAAAAATACAAAAAATATTAAAAATAAAAAAATATTAATGTTATAAATAAAAGTAATGATGTTTATTAGTATCATGATTCTTATAGTGGCAATAGCCCTACCTTCAATAAATATTTCACCAAATTTATATTTAAGAATATCTTCTTTATTATTACTTTATACTGGAGCATTAACTTTAAATGCTTTTTATATTCAGTCAATTGGATCAGGTATAGGTATATATAATGGTTTATTTCAAATAACTTTATTCACACAATTATTTGATATAGTTATAGTATTAACAGGTTCTGTAATATTAATAGCTTGACCTTTAATAAATCATAAATTTATAGATAATAATTTTAATGAAGAAGGTCATAATATATTATCAATTAATAATTATAGAATAAAATATTCAATTATAGTATTAATATCAACTTTAGGTTCTTTATTATTAATAAGTTCTTCAAACTTAATCACTTTATATTTAAGTTTAGAATTACAATCTTTTGGAGTATATATTTTAGCTTCATTATATAGACATTCAGAATTAGCCATATCTGCAGGATTAAAATATTTTTTATTAGGTAGTTTAGCTTCTTGTATAATATTATTAGGTTGTGGTTTAATATATTCTTTCACAGGATTAACTAATTTAGATTCTATATATAGTATGATTTCAGTAATTGATAATAATAATATATTATTAGGTTTTAGTTTAGGTTTAATATTAATTTTTATAGGATTATTATTTAAAATAGCAGCAGCACCTTTACATAATTGAGCCCCAGATGTATATGCAGATAGTGCTACAATTATAACTACATGATTAACTATTATGCCTAAAATATCTATTTTATTAGTTTTATTTGAAATACAAACTCATATTAATTTAATAGAAAATATTAATATAATATTAGAGTTAAATAATATAATAAATAATAATACTTTAAGTTTTAATAATAGTTATTTATGAAGTAAAAATTTATTATTAATAAGTTCTTTATTATCATTATTAATAGGAACAATATTAGGTTTAGCTCAAACTAAAATAAAAAGATTATTAGCTTACAGTACTATTTCACATGTAGGATTTATTTTATTAGCTTTAGCTATTAATTCTGAACAATCTATAGAAGCTTTAATATTTTATATAATACAATATACTATTACAAATTTAAATACTTTTTTAATAATTATATTATTTGGATATATAATAAAAAATTCATTTAGAGATTTAATACAAAGTATAATGGTTGAAGATGAAACAGGAACAGAAAATGATATTAATTATATTTCAGAATTAAAAGGTCAATTTTTCTTAAATCCTGTATTATCAATAACTTTAACAATTTGTTTATTTAGTATGGCTGGAATACCTCCTTTAATAGGATTCTTCTCTAAACAGTTTGTATTATATTCAGCAATTCAAAATGGATATTACTTTATGTCTATTATAGCTATTATTGTAAGTATTATAAGTGCTTCTTATTATTTAAAAATAATAAAAATATTATTTACAGAAGAAGAAAATACATCCGAATATAGTGATAAAGAATTAAAAATAATTAATAATTTAAATTCTAATTCAGAAATAGAAATAAGTAGTACTAACAGTTTTATAATATCTACTTTAACATTATCTATTTTATTATTTGTTCTTAAACCATCAATTTTATTAAATAGTACAACAATACTTTCTTTATCTTTATTTAATTTTTAATGAATAATTTATTAATGTTATTTATTTTTGTTCCTATTTTAGCTTTAGTTTTATTGTTTTTAAATTTTCTATTTTCAGCTCATAGACCAGATGAATCAAAAATATCAGCTTATGAATGTGGATATTCAGCTATTAGAAAACAAAATAGAACTGATTTTCAAATTCAATTTTATGTAGTTGCTATGTTATTTTTAATATTTGATTTAGAAATATTATTATTATTCCCTATAGCTGTAACTTTATATAAAGTAAGTACTTTTGGGTTTAGTATAGCTTTAATTTTCTTTGTAGTATTAACAATAGGGTTTATCTTAGAAATTGGTTCTGGAGCTATCTCTATAGCTAAAACTACACAAACTAAAGTTAATAAATAAATTTTATCTTCTCAACTAATAGAAATATTAATTAATTTATCTATATTTATTAATAAATTTACCCCCTTATTTATATAATACATCTATATATTTTTATTTTTAAAGTAAAATAAAAGAATTTAAATTATACAACATAGTATTGATAAAATTTATATATTTAACTTTGTAATTGCAAAATATTAACAATATTTTATCAGATATTATCTTAATTTTAATAATTTCTTTGGGATTAATTAAATAAATAGAAGAAGCAAAAAAAAACAAAAAATGAAATAATCTAATAAATCTTAACAATAAAAATAAAATTATGAAAGACAAAAACAAATTAAGGAAAGTAAAATAAAAATGTTAAAATTCTTTAAAAATAATAATTAATAAATAATTAATAAATAATTAATAAATAAAATAAAAAATTAATCATTAAAAATTAAATTAACTTGATTAATCCTCTTAAATTAATTAAGAACATTAAAATTATCATAATACACTTTAATTACAAAATAATATAGCTTTTATTAAAGTGTATAGTTAAACATAACCCAAAGTGGGTAAACCTTGTGCAACTCAAAATGGTATATCTTTTTTAAAGTGGGGTCTAGATTTTATACCCACTTATTTATATAATTTAGTGATATATTATTTTAAAGGAAAATAAAATAAAATAATAATTAACTATAGCAATAAAATTAATATTCATATGTTATTTAATTTTTAATTAATTAATTAATTAATTAAAGTTATAATTAAAAATAATTGTAAGGATTAAATAGTTTTATTAAAAAATATTCAAATAAATTTATATATATTTAAAAGAATACATAAATTAAAGGGGGAATCTGATAATTGGTAATCAGTTGTATTTGCATTACAAATATGATAGTTCGAGTCTATCTTTCTCCATAAATTTATTTTTTAATTAATAAAATATAATAATTATAAGCCTCGATTGCTTAGTGGTCAAAGCGCTATTCTGAAGATATAGAAATGTGAGTTCAATTCTCTCTCAGGGCAAATTATATATTAATTAATTATGTTTTAAGCCGGAATAGTTTAATTGGTAAAACGAATTCCTTGTAAGACTTTGATATTGGTTCGATTCCAGTTTTTGGCAAAATTCAATTGATAAAAAAACAAAATAGTTATAAACAAAATTAATATGAGTTGTAGTTTAATTTGGAAAAACATCATTTTTTGGTAATGAATAATATCAGTTCAAATCTGGTCAACTCAGTAAATTCTTTTTTATAAAATATTTATAAGAAAGCAGAACTTGAGTGGTTGAGTGTCTCCCTTTTAAGGAGAAAGTCCTGGTTCAAGTCCAGGTGCTTTCAGTTCTAAATATAAATTTTATATAATAAATATATATTTACATAAATATTTATTATTCATAATTAAAAATATAATGTTAAAAATAGAGAAATAATCTTTTTAAATATTAAGGGCAGGTGATCCGATTGGTAATGGTGATTCTCTGTAAAAGAATTGGTTAACGCCGTAAAAGGTTCGATTCCTTTACTGCTCAATAATAAAAATCAAATGGTAGATGACAAATTGGTCAGTCGCTCCTTTTGGGTAGGAGACATAAAGCATGTTCGAATCGTGCCTACCATATTTAGGTGTTATGGCAGAGAGGTTATTGCGGAGTACTGTTAATACTTTTTTTCATAGGTTCGATTCCTATTAACACCTTTAGTTTTAATTATTTTTATAATATTACCTTACATTTTTTGTTTTTTAATTAGATTTATAATTTAATTAATTATTTAATACTAAATAAAGTTAAAAACAAAAAAAATAAAAAACAAAAAAAATATAAAAGAGTAATAAAAATAGCGAACATGTTGAAATTGGTAAACAATCTCTTCTTAAGCAGGAGTGGAAGAAATTCCTTAAGAGTTCAAGTCTCTTTGTTCGTATGTATTTATAACAATAGTGTATAATATAATCTAAATAATAAGTTATATTTAGACAGTTTAGTGTAACGGTTTGCACACTAATCTCATTAGTTAGTAGAAGGGTTCGATTCCCATTCTGTCTTTGTTAAGAATTCTTTGTTTATAATTTTTAATATTAAAAAACAATTTATTTAATAGTTTTTTTTGTTTTTTAATTGAAGAAATTGTCTATTTAAAGTACAAGTATTATAATTGAGTATAAATAAAATTTAGAAAAATTTTGTTTAATTATAGTAGAATGTGTTACTTTTGATAAATATTAGATAATTTAAACCTTTAAATTTGTATTAATTTTATGTGTTTATGAGAGATTAATTTAATTAATATTTATTTTATTTAATATCTTCATTTAATAGATAAATCTTTTCTAATTAATAATGTAAGATTTATAATTAATAACAAAAAGGTCTTTTAGTATAATGGTCGTACAGCTACCCTTCAAGTTGCTAGTGTCAGTTCGAATCTGGTAAAGACTATTTTTCTTTATATTCTTATTTTAACTAAAAATTTAATTAATATAAAAAGGTTAAAAAACAAAACAAATTTTTTAAAGTTAACATAAAAAATTTTTACTTTTGTTAAATCATATTATAAATATATTAATTTAAATAAATAAACATATAATAAAATTTAAAAGTATATAAATCTTAAAATAAAAAATTATAACTTTAATTTATAATAAAGGAATATATTTACCTTTATTATAAATTTTAATAATTGTTATTCGTTATTAAATTTATGAATATTAATTTAGTACTAATTTTAGATCAAATTTTTTTCTTGAAAATGTTACAAAATTTAATTATAATCATAAATTCTCCATTAGAACAATTTGAAGTAAGTAGTTTAATAAGTGTAATAGCTCCTATATTTGGTTATATAAATATAACTTTAAGTAATTTAGGTTTATATTCTATATTAATTTTATTTATAATATTAAATTTACATATAATAAGTAATAATGAAAATAAAATTTTACCATCAAAATGAAGTATAGCAATAGAAAGTATATTTACAACAATTAATACAATGGTAAGAGAACAATTAGGTAAAGAAATATATTTACCTTTTATTTATTCATTATTTTTTTTTATTTTAATAAGTAATTTAATAGGTAATATACCTTATTCATATACAATAACAACATCTGTAATAGTAACTATAGGATTATCATTTACTATATTAACAGGTGTAACTATACTTGGATTAAATATTCATAAATTACATTTTTTCTCATATTTTGTTCCATCTGGAACTCCTTTAGCTTTAGTTCCATTATTAGTTTTAATTGAAACTGTATCTTATTTAGCTAGAGCTTTATCATTAGGTATAAGATTATTTGCTAATATGGTAGCAGGTCATTCTTTATTAAAAATATTATCTACTTTCTTATATCAAATGTTTAATAGTAGTTTTATAATAGCTATATTAACTTTAATTCCTTTTGCATTCTTTTTAGCATTATGTGGATTAGAAGTTGCTGTATCTATAATTCAAGCTTATGTATTTGTATTATTAGTAATATCTTATATTAAAGATGCCATATATTTACATTAATTATATTTATTTATAATTGATAATTAAATTAAATCATTTATTAATTATAAATATAAATGTCTTAATTCTAATTATTATATTTTTAATAAACTCTTATAAATAATAATGAAAATAATTCTTAATCAATAGAGTCATAATAAAAAAGAATATTAAAAAAGTATTAAATTATCTATTATTAAATATAAATTAGATAAAATAATAATAATAAATGAATATTTAAAATAAATATATTTTAATAAATTTACCCCCTTTTAATTCTAAATTGAATATTAAATAATTATAAAACTCTTCTTAAATAAAAGAAATGGAATAGTTTACATTGGAAAGTTAAAACGATTGCTAATTGTTCGGGTATTCCCTTAGGTGTTCGAATCACCTCTATTCCGTTAAATTATGAATATAATTTTTTTTATTGTTTTTGATATTTTGTTTTATTTTTAAACAGATCCCGATCAAACACAGAGGAGTCAAAATGAAAAGTTAGGATACTAATATGGATTGACGACTTTATTCAACTAATGCTAAAGAAATTGGAACTCTGTATTTAGTATTTGCAATATTTGCAGGAATGATAGCTACAGGATTTTCAGTTTTAATTAGATTAGAATTATCTTCTCCAGGTGTACAATTTTTACAAGGAGATCACCAATTATTTAATGTAATAATAACTGCTCATGGATTATTAATGTTATTTTTTATGGTTATGCCTGCACTAATTGGAGGTTTTGGTAATTATTTTTTACCAATTCATATAGGAGCTCCAGATATGGCCTTTCCACGATTAAATAATATAAGTTTTTGATTATTACCTCCTTCACTAATTTTATTATTACTTAGTGCATTAGTAGAAAATGGAGCAGGAACTGGATGAACAATTTATCCACCATTATCAGGAATACAATCTCATTCTGGTGGTTCAGTTGATTTAGCTATTTTTAGTTTACATTTAACAGGGATATCTTCATTAT
>Ga0208987_1000102_pt1 | contig 19471 bp, 21 predicted proteins | sample MedBloCARef_O2_FD_187845 | JGI IMG/M metagenome (GOLD analysis project Ga0208987, IMG submission 187845) | Forest soil microbial communities from El Dorado National Forest, California, USA - Mediterranean Blodgett CA Ref_O2 (SPAdes) (version 2) | ecosystem: Environmental > Terrestrial > Soil >... | reverse complement strand
TGTGGGACAGCCGTTGCGTAGGTCAGGTACCATTTTCGGCGATCAACATACGAGAGGTATCCCATAAGCATGAGCCAGTTGCAGCCGTATTACGAAGAGTCCCAATCGATCTATGACGTTTCGGACGATTTTTTCGCGTTATTCCTAGACCCCACGATGGCCTATACGTGCGCCTACTTCGAGCGCGACGATATGACCCTCGAAGAGGCATCGAATGCAAAATTCGACCTGGCCCTGGGAAAGCTCAACCTGGAACCCGGCATGACCCTGCTCGACATCGGCTGCGGCTGGGGCGGCGCACTGGTGCGGGCGATCGAGAAGTACGACGTCAATGTCATCGGTATCACTCTCAGCCGCAACCAGTTCGAGTACAGCAAGGCCAAGCTGTCGAAGATCGGAACCCAGCGCACGATCGAGGTTCGGTTGCAGGGCTGGGAGGAGTTCGAGGACAAGGTCGACCGGATTGTCACCATCGGGGCCTTCGAAGCGTTCAAGGCAGAACGGTATCCGGTGTTCTTCCAGCGTGCCTACGACATTCTTCCCGATGACGGCCGCATGTTGTTGCACACCATTACCACCTACACCCAACAGCAACAGCTCGAACGCGGCGTCAGCATCACGATGAGCGATCTGCGTTTCGCGCGATTCATTGGCACCGAGATTTTCCCGGGCGGGCAATTGCCGGCGCAGGAAGACATTTTCAATCTCGCGGCAGGCTCCGGTTTCTCGCTGGAACGCGTGCAGTTACTGGGCGAGCATTACGAGCGCACGCTGAACCTGTGGGCGGCCAATCTGGAAGCCAATAAAGAACGGGCGATCGAACTCCAGTCAGAAGCGGTGTACGACAAGTACATGCATTACCTGACCGGGTGTGAGAACTTCTTCCGCAAAGGCCTCAGCAATATCGGGCAGTTCACCCTGGTGAAGTAGCGGCGGCAGTTGGAGACGTAGCCTCCGCTCGGGCGGGGGCTACTTCGCCAACGTGAATTGATCGACGTCGGTGTAGCCCTGGTGGAACAGCTTGGCGCAGCCGGTGAGGTACTTCATGTACCGGTCGTAGACCTCTTCCGACTGCAGCGCGATGGCGTCGTCTTTGCGCGCCTCGAGGGCGGTGGCCCACAACTCCAGCGTCTTGGCGTAGTGCAGTTGCAGTGACTGAACGCGCGTCATCTCGAAACCGACCGCGTCGGCGTGCTCTTCGACCACCGGAACCGTGGGCAGCCAGCCGCCGGGGAAGATCTCGGCCAGGATGAACTGGACGAAGTGCACAATCTCATGGGTCAAGGGGGTGCCGTTGGCTCTGGCCTCTTTGAAGGTGGGGCGCACGATCGTGTGCAGCAGCATGGTGCCGTCGCTGGGCAGTACGTCATAGGCCATCTTGAAGAAGCGCGGGTAGCGCGTGCGGCCGAAGTGCTCGAATGCCCCGATCGAGACGATGCGGTCGACGGGCTCGTGGAACTTCTCCCAGCCCTCGAGTAACACCCGGCGGGTGCGGGGGGTGTCCATCGTGTCGAACATCTTCTGCACGTGTGCGGCCTGGTTCTCGGACAACGTCAGGGCCACGACGTTGACGTCGTACTTCTCGATGGCGCGCCGCACGGTGGCGCCCCAGCCGCAACCGATGTCCAGCAACGTCATCCCTGGCTCGAGATTGAGTTTGCCCAGCGCCAGGTCGATCTTGGCGATCTGGGCCTCTTCGAGTGTCATCTCGTCACGTTCGAAGTAGGCGCAACTGTAGGTCTGGGTGGGGTCCAGGAAGAGCCGGAAGAAGTCGTCGGACAGATCGTAATGTGCCTGCACGTTTCCAAAATGCGGCGTGAGCTGCACGGACATGAGGAGGGGGGCCTTTCTGTATTCCGGGGGACGCGGTAGCTCGGGCAGACGAGGCTACTCGGTCAACGCCGGATGCATCTCTGCATGCTAGCGGGTTGAGACGGCGTCGGCCGGTTACGCGACCGGGTCCCAGGGTCACACGGGCAGGGTGCAATTGACAAAATGAACAGTTCGCCGCCGGTTGCCGGACCGGTTCAGTGCTCTCGCGGCGGCGGGATCGGCGTGGGGTGCGGCTCCTCCCGGAACTTCTCCAGTGATCCGCCAACCTGGACGATCCCGCACAGTGCGCTCCAACTGAGCATGGTCAGGTAGTCGATCAACTCTTCCCGGGTCATCCTCGGGTTCGACATCCACGAGTGGGTGGCCAGTTGCACGCCGCCGACGATCAGATAGGACCAGGGCTCCACCCCCCCGGTCTCCACCCCGGCCTGCTGCATGCGTCGGCGAAGCATCACCGCGATCATGCGGGCGATGATCCGCTCCGAGTCGGCGATCACCTTGCTCTTGCTGGCCGAGCTATTCGCCATCACGAACCGATACGGCTCGGGCTCGTCTGCCACGGTGTCCACGTACACGCGAAGGACCGCGCGGGTCAGGTCAATGCCATCCCGATTGGAGGACAGCGCGGCGGCCATGTTGGGAATCAACATGGTCTGGGTGAACCGCATCATCACCGCGGTCGTCAGGTCGTTCTTGTCGACGAAGTAGCGGTAGAGCACGGTCTTGGAGACCCCGATCTCGGCTGCGATCTCGTCCATGCTCAGGTGGCGGCCGAGTCGGCGAATTGCTTCGATGGTGCCGTCGACGAGCTCGTTGCGGCGGTCCACCTTGTGTTGATGCCAGCGCCGCTTACGACCATCCGTCTTCACGGTTCCAGCCGAAACTCGCTCTGCCACAGTCGCCGATTCCATTCCCTAGACGATCTCAACAATACGGCGTGTGGGCCCGGCCGTGGGACCGGGCGCGATTCATAAAATTGCCGCCTGAACAGTTGTCGTCACACTTATCTGCCGCGGCGATACATGATGGTGTGGTGGTACATAGAGCCTTCGACGGATCCGAGGCATCGGACCTGCCCGTCCCGGTACGAAACGGGATGACTTCGCCGCCTACCGAGCAGCGGACTCGTACGTCGTTGGCGGAGTCTTTCGCCGGGGCTGACCCGCAGGCGGACGCCGAACGGCGGGCAGGGCTACGCCGGATGAAACTGGTGGCCCTGAGTTTCCTGATCGGTGCCACCATCGTGTTCCTGGCCTGCCGGTGGGCGCAGGCCCATGGCGGCACGAGCGCCTGGGTCGGCTACGTCGGCGCGGCCGCGGAGGCCGGCATGGTCGGCGCGCTGGCCGACTGGTTCGCGGTGACCGCGCTGTTCAAGCATCCGCTGGGCATACCCATCCCGCACACCGCCATCATCAAGCGGAAGAAGGATCAGCTTGGCGAGGGCCTGGGCACCTTCGTGCGGGAGAACTTCTTGTCGCCGTCGGTGGTGGAGGCCAAACTCCGCGACGCGCAGGTGCCCGGGCGGCTCGGTAAGTGGCTGTCGGACACAGCGCACGCCGAGCGGGTGGCCAGCGAGGCGGCCACCGTGTTGCGCGTGCTGGTGGAGTTGCTGCGCGACGAGGATGTCCAGCAGGTGATCGACCGGATGATCGTGCGCCGCATCGCCGAACCGCAGTGGGGCCCGCCGGTGGGCCGGGTGCTGGGGACCCTGCTGGCCGAGAATCGGCAGGAGGCGCTGATCCAGTTGCTGGCCGACCGGGCGTTTCAGTGGTCGCTGAACGCAGGCGAGATTATCCAGCGGGTGGTCGAGCGCGATTCGCCGACCTGGTCGCCGCGCTTCGTCGACCATCTCGTCGGCGATCGCATCCACCGGGAGCTGATGGACTTCACCGACAAGGTCCGCCGCAACCCCGACCACGAACTGCGGCGCTCGGCTACCCGCTTTCTGTTCGAGTTCGCCGACGACCTACAGCACGACCCGGACACCATTGCGCGTGCAGACGCCGTCAAAGAGCAGCTGATGGCTCGCGACGAGATCGCCGGCGCGGCGGCGACGGCGTGGAAGACGCTGAAACGGCTGGTGCTCGAGGGCGTGGACGATCCGTCGTCCACGCTGCGCACCCGCATCGCCGAGGCCGTGATGCGTATCGGGGAATCCCTTCGCGACGACGCCGAGCTGCGCGACAAGGTCGATAGCTGGATCGCGCGGGCGGCCCAGCATCTGGTCACGCAGTACGGGGTTGAGATCACCGCGATCATCACCGACACGATCGAGCGCTGGGACGCCGAGGAGGCCAGTCGGCGGATCGAACTGCATGTGGGCCGTGACCTGCAGTTCATTCGGATCAACGGCACCGTGGTGGGCGCCTTGGCGGGGCTGGCGATCTACGCCGTCGCGCAGCTGTTCTTCTAGCGCCGCTTTCTAGTAGTGCTAACCAGTGCTTGCAAAAGCAAGCACTGGTCCGTAGGCTGATGCCGGATTAGCCAGCGGACGTAAGGAGCACGCCATGCCACCCGAGGAGAAGCTCTCCGCCAAGGTGACTACGGCCGCTTCTGACATGGCTTCCGACATCGGCAGCTTCATCAGGACCCAGCGGGAAAACGCTCAGGTCTCAGTGCGACAGCTTGCCGAACGGGCTGGCGTCAGCAACCCCTACCTGAGCCAGGTGGAACGCGGGCTGCGCAAGCCGTCGGCCGAGGTCCTGAACCAGCTCGCCAAGGCGCTGCGGGTATCCGCCGAGGTCCTCTATGTGCAGGCCGGCATGCTCGAGCCGAGCGAAAAAAGCGAGGTGCGTGACGCCATCGTCACCGACACGGCTATCACCGAGCGGCAGAGGCAGATTCTGCTCGACATCTACACCTCTTTCACCCAACAGAATGAGTCCGTCCCCGAGGAGTGTTCGACCGATGACGTCGCTGAGGTATAGACCAGCGGCGTTCTGGTTACCCACCACCAAGTGATCTAACCGTTTCAGGCCACTCACCGGCTGAGCACCGACAACGCTGTCGAGGCCGCCGAGCCTGGGCGCCGGGTGCAGCAAACGCGCACCGATCCGCACTAGATCCTCAACCCGACCCGACCGATTAGGAGGTTTTCGGCAAGTCGCGTGCGATGTCAATACGCGGGTCTTGACCCTCCTCATAGAGGAGCCGACGCTTGCCTCACCTTCCAGACCTAACGACCCAAACAGATAACGAAACAAACCATGAAAGGAAGAAACCATGGCTGAGAACACGAACATCGAAGAATTGCGGGCTCCGTTGCTGGCTGCCCTGGGCGCCGCGGACCTGGCACTGGCCACCGTCAACGAGCTGCTCAGCGGCCTGCGTGAGCGCGCCGAAGACACCCGCACCGACACCCGCAGTCGCGTCGAGGAGAGCCGTGCTCGCCTGGCCAAGCTGCAGGACGAGCTGCCGGAGCAGATCGGCGAGCTGCGCGAGCGGTTCACCACCGACGAGCTGCGTAAGGCAGCCGAGGGCTACCTGGACGCCGCGACCAACCGGTACAACGAGCTGGTCGAGCGGGGCGAGTCTGCCCTGCAGCGGCTGCGCAGCCAGCGGCCGTTCGAGGAGACCACGGCGCGTGCCGAGGGCTACGTGGACCAGGCCGTCGAGCTGACCCAGGAAGCGCTGGGCACCGTCGCGACACAGACCCGCGCGGTCGGCGAGCGTGCGGCCAAGCTGGTCGGCATCGAGCTGCCCAAGAAGGCGGAGTCGGTCAAGTCGGCGGCCAAGAAGGCGCCGGCCAAGAAGGCTCCCGCCAAGAAGGCCCCGGCCAAGAAGGCCCCGGCCAAGAAGTCGGCGGCCAAGAAGGTCACCCAGAAGTAGTGCGATCTCCGAGTTGCCCTGCGGGGCAACTCGGAGTCGACGTATTCGACGGCGCCCGCATACCCTTGAGGCGTGAACCAAGCCGTGGGTACCGTCATGTTGGTCTTGCAGATCGCCGTCTTGGTGACCGCGGTGTACGCGTTCATCCACGCGGCTATGCAGCGAACCGACGCTTACACCGCCGCCGACAAGCTAACCAAGCCGGTGTGGCTGGTGATCCTGGCCCTGGCCGTTGCCCTGACCTCCGTCCTGAGTTTCGTATTCGGGGTGCTCGGCATGGCGATCGCCGCCTGCGCGGCAGGCGTATATCTGGTCGACGTGCGTCCCAAACTGCTCGAAATTCAGGGCAAGTCGCGCTAACGGGATGAAAGCCCTGCTCGCCGTCTCGGCGGCAACGGTCGCAATGCTGGGCTCGATATCGGAAACAGCCTCGGTCTCCGCCGATCCCGGTGTCGGGGTGTCTAATCCGGCCTACGCTCCGCCCTTCATCGATCACACCGAATGGACGCAGTGGCAACGGCTGACCAGCCTGCGGGTCTTCCCGACGCCGTCCGGGCGGTCGGCCGCCAGGCAACCCAGAACGGATGCGGCCGCCGATGAGGCCTGGACCGAGGTGCTCGTGATGTCGCCGAACGCCGATACCCCCGGCATGCGCGCGCAATTCATCTGTCACTGGCAATTCGCGGAGATCGCGCAGCCCGGCAAGACCAGTTGGAACCTCGAGCCGTGGCGGCCGGTCGTGGACGACGATGACATGGTCGCGTCCGGCTGTAACCCGGGCGGCCCAGAAGAACAATTGCGGTGACGGGCCAACCGAGTCGAGAACGGGTCGCGGCGCTCGTGGATCACACCCTGCTCAAACCCGAGGCCACGACAGCTGATGTGGTCGCGCTGGTCGCTGAAGCGGTCGCGCTCGGTGTCTACGCGGTCTGCGTCTCGCCGTCGATGGTGCCGGCCGCCGTAGCCGCTCTAGCGGCTAGCGATCGTGCTCCGCTGGTAGCCGCGGTCGCCGGTTTTCCGTCCGGCAAGCACCTGCCGGCGATCAAAGCGCACGAGGCTGCCCAGGCGGTTTCGTCCGGAGCGGGCGAGATCGACATGGTGATCGACATCGGCGCCGCGCTGGCTAACGACCTCGATTCGGTGCGGCTCGACATCGAGGCCGTGCGTGCCGCGGTGCCCGCCGCGGTGCTCAAGGTGATCGTGGAATCGGCTGTGCTGCTTGGTCACTCGGGCGAGCGCACGCTGGCAGACGTGTGTCGTGCCGCCGAGGACGCCGGCGCCGACTTCGTCAAGACGTCAACAGGATTTCACCCGGACGGTGGGGCGTCGGTGCGTGCGGTCGCGGTAATGGCAGACACCGTCGGCGGGCGGCTTGGCGTCAAGGCGAGCGGTGGTATCCGCACCGCCGCCGACGCGGTCGCGATGCTGGATGCCGGAGCGACCAGGCTCGGCTTGTCCGGTACTAGAGCGGTGCTCGACGGACTCGGCTGAACGTCAGATGTTGGCGAAGCAGGGGTCGTTGTCGTTGCCGGCCGGGATGGTCGCGTTCTGCGTGGAGAAGTGGCTCGTCACGCCGGTGGGGGTCACCTGCACGCTGTCCGCGTGAATGCCCAGCGGGTAGTTCTTGGTCAGATTGTCGGTGAAGGCGTCCAGGCTCGACTGGACGCTCTCCTTGGGCAGGGTGAAGCCGAGCGCGTTGAAGCTCTGAATCTGCAACTGCAGCCCATTGCCGGACACCACCGGCTTGGTGGTGATGTCGTCCAGCATTCCCTTCAACTCGATGGTGCCGTCGGCAGGATGAGTGGTGACGCTGTTGGTGACGAAGGGACCCAGCACCGGAATCGAGTTCTGTACCGACTCCTTGATGCCGTCGGTCGTCCAGGTGATGGTGGCATCGAGTGATCCGATGGTGCCCTTGGACGTGGACGACTTGCTGAGCTGAACGTTTTTGATGCTGATGTCGATCTTCATGCCCCGGGCGTCACGGATCTGGTTGCCGGCGGTCGAGACCGAGATGTTGGTGAAGTGCTGGGTGGCCAGCTGCCACAGCAGCAGCGGCGCCACGCCGAACGACGCGGTGGCCTGATCCCTGACTTCGCACGCCACCGCTTCGGCGACCTTCGTGTCGGCCACGTGGCGGGCGTACAACTCGCCACCGATCAGCCCCGCCACCACCAGCGAGATCACGATGACGCCGATCAGCAGGAGGGACAACGGGTCGCGGATGGAGCGCTTGCGTTTCTTCCCCGGCGGAGGCTCTTGGCTGGGACTGGCCAGTCGTTCCGTCGGCCCCGGTGGGATCGGCGGCGGCGGCGGACCGGGCTGCTGCGGGTTGGCCGGGGTGGTGCCGAACTGCTCAGTCCGCTCCTGGGACGACGGCACGCTGGGCCCAGGTCGCGGCGGTGGGGCCGGCGGGCCGGTACGGATGTGCTCGGTCGGGCGCTCGGTTGGCTGTTGGCCCAACGGGCCCGGACTGCCGGGACGGCCCCACGTCGGCGGGCCCTCGTTGGGTGGTCCTGGTGGGTTCGTCACCCAATCGATTCTGCCCTATCGGCGCGAGCAAACTCAGACTGGTTGCGCAGCAGCGCAATCTTCTCGCGAGCGTCGGCGACCCTGTCCAGGTCGATGTCGGCGACCACCAATTGGGGATGGGCGCCGGCCGACGCGACCACTTCACCCAGCGGCGAGGCCACCAGACTGCCGCCCACTCCGGTCGGCGCGCCCGCACCGGATCCCGAGCCGGCCAGTGTGTCACCGGGATCGGCCTGACCGGCCGCCGCGATGTAGCTCATCGAGTCGAGCGCCCGCGCCCGCGCCAGCAACGTCCACTGCTCGAGTTTGCCCGGACCCGAACCCCATGACGCGCAGACGGCGATGAGCTGGGCGCCACGCCGGGCCAGCTCGGTGTAGAGGGCCGGAAAGCGGATGTCGTAGCAAACGGTCAAGCCGACGCCGATGCCGTCGACCGTGATCACCACCGGCTCGCGCCCGGGTGCGACGGTCCGCGACTCGGTGAAGCCGAACGCGTCGTACAGATGGATCTTGTCGTAGTGGGTGTCCGGTTGATTCGGCGCGCCTGGACCCGCAGCGATCAGCGTATTTGTCACCCGCCCAGCCCCGGCCGGGGTGAACATACCGGCGACCACGGTCAGGCCGGAGTCGCTGGCGATCCGTCGGACGCCGTCGGCCCACGGCCCGTCGACGGGCTCGGCGATCGGTCCCAGCGGGACGCCGAAGCGGCACATGGTCGCCTCCGGGAACACCACCAGCGTCGCGCCCGCGTCGGCGGCGCGAGCCGTGTACTCGCGCACCAGTTGCAGATTCGCTGCCGGATCGGTGCCACTGAGGATTTGCGCCAGCGCGATTCGCATACGCGCCAGCTTAGGCTCGGCGGATCAGCCCTTGTTGGTGATCCACTCCGAGGTGAAGTGCTGTTCTGCCTTCACCAGGTTGGTCAGCTGGGTGCCGATGATGTTCTCCAACTTGCCGCCGATCAGGGGGATCTTGACGTGAACGATGAGCTGGCATTCCAGCCGGGAGCCGCCCGACTCTGCCAAGGGAGACAGCACGGCAGTGCCCGTCACATTCGCCGGAGCGCCCGAGACCGATCCCGCTAACGTCCCCTTCGCGCTGCCGTCGCAGACCGCTCCCCAGCTCTCCTCGCGCCTGATGCAGAGGTCGCCGCGATGCAGTTGGGAGATCATTCCCGGCAGCTTGTCGCTGTGCACGATCTGCAGGGTGATCACCTCGATGCTGCCGTCGTCGCCGGACTCACCGCCTACTTGCAGCGACTCCAGCTTCGTGTCGTCGACGCCGGAGGCGGCCAGCCTGGCCAGCCAGTAGTCCGCCTCGGTAAAGGCCGCAAGGACCTCTTCCACGCTGTCCTGGTATTCGGCGGTTATGTCGAATGAACGCGGCATAGCTGGTCAGGCTACCGTTACGGGCCGTGGTCGGTTCGTTGTTTGCCGGTGCGTCTGTCGCCGATGCGGCGCCATTGGCGCCGCTGACCACGTTGCGCATCGGACCGGTCGCGCGACGCCTGATCACCTGCGCCAGCACCGAACAGGTGATCGCCGTTTTGCGGCAGCTGGACTCCCAGCGGGACAACGATCCGCTGCTGGTCCTAGCCGGTGGCTCCAACCTGGTGGTCGCCGATACCCTGCGCGACGTGACCGCGGTGCGGCTGGCCAACGACGGCATCAGCATCGACGGCAACCTGGTGCGGGCGGAGGCCGGCGCGGTCTGGGACGACGTGGTGGTCGCGACCATCGAGAGCGGGCTGGGCGGGCTGGAATGCCTGTCCGGTATCCCGGGATCGGCTGGCGCCACCCCGGTGCAGAACGTCGGCGCTTACGGCGCCGAGGTGTCCGACACCATCACCCGGGTCCGGGTACTGGACCGCGGCAGCGGGGTAGTGCGCTGGATACCGGCCGCCGAGCTCGGCTTCGGATATCGCACCAGCGCGTTCAAACGGGCCGGCGGTGTCCACGTCCCTGTCGTCGTGCTGGAAGTGGAGTTCGCGCTGGATGCATCGGGCCGCAGCGCGCCCTTGCGCTACGGCGAGCTGACGGCCGCGCTCAACGCGAACAGCGGCGAGCGCACCGATCCGCGCTCGGTTCGCGAAGCGGTGCTGGGGCTGCGGGCCCGCAAGGGCATGGTGCTGGACCCCGCCGACCACGACACCTGGAGCGTGGGCTCGTTTTTCACCAACCCGGTAGTGACACCGGAGGTCTACCAGCGCATCGTCGGCCGGACCGACGAGCCGGTGCCGCACTATCCGGCGCCCGACGGCGTCAAACTGCCCGCCGGGTGGCTGGTGGAACGCGCAGGATTCGACAAGGGCTACCCGGACGACGAGGCGGCACCCTGCCGGTTGTCCACCAAGCATGCGCTGGCACTGACCAACCGCGGCGGGGCCCGCGCGCAGGACGTGATCGCGCTGGCCCGCACCATCTGTGACGGGGTCCGCGACGTGTTTGGCATCACACTCGAGTCCGAACCTGTACTGGTAGGTTGCGCGCTTTAGCCGTTGATTTACCGCAGCAGTAACGCGGACCCGATTTGTCGTGACGGGGGTACATGCGCCCTCCCGGTATCTTTGAATGTCGTGAACACATCCGGTGGCCAGCCGCCGATCAACCGGCGCCTGGCGTTGGCGGCCCTTGGGCTCGGTGTGTTCGCCCCCAGCGTTTTGGCCGCCTGCGACAGCCCGACGGCCAAGCAAGAAGCGGAGAAAAAAGAGCAGGCGGCGGCGCACCTGAAGTTCCAGCCTGCCGATGCGGCCACCGATGTGGTCCCGATCGCCCCGATCAGCGTGCAGATCGGCGACGGGTGGCTGCAGAAGGTGGCGTTGACCAATTCGGCGGGCAAAGTCATCGCCGGGACCTTCAACGACGATCGCACCGTTTACACGATCACCGAACCGCTGGGCTACGACTCCACCTACACCTGGAGCGGCTCGGCCGTGGGCCACGACGGTAAGGCGGTGAACGTCGCGGGCAAGTTCACCACCGTGACGCCCAGCAAGAAGGTCGACGGCGGATTCCAGTTGGCCGACGGCCAGACCGTGGGGGTCGCAGTGCCGATCATCATCCAGTTCGATGCGCCGATCAGCGACAAGGCCGCTGTTGAGAAGGCGCTTACCGTCACCACCAATCCGCCCGTCGAGGGCAGTTGGGCCTGGCTGCCCGACGAGCAGGCGGGCGCCCGCATCCACTACCGCACCCGCGAGTACTACCCGGCGGGCACCACCGTGAACGTCGACGCCAAGTTCTACGGGCTGCCGTTCGGCGACGACCACTACGGCCTGCAAGACATGTCGCTGAAGATCCAGATCGGACGCAAGCAGGTGGTCAAGGCCGAGGTCACCTCGCACCGCATCCAGGTGGTCCGCGACGAGGGCGTCATCATGGACTTCGCCTGCAGCTACGGCGAGGCCGACAAGGCCCGCAACGTGACCCGCAACGGCATCCATGTGGTCACCGAGAAGTACGCCGACTTCTACATGTCCAACCCGGCCGCTGGCTACACCAACGCCCACGAACGCTGGGCGGTGCGGATCTCCAACAACGGCGAGTTCATCCACGCCAATCCGTCAAGCGCCGGCGCGCAGGGCAACACCAACGTCACCAACGGCTGCATCAACCTGTCGAACGAAAATGCCGCGGAGTACTACCCCACAGCGATCTACGGCGACCCGGTCGAGGTGACGGGAAGCTCGATCCAGTTGTCCTACTCCGACGGCGACATCTGGGACTGGGCCGTGGACTGGAATACCTGGGTCTCGATGTCGGCGCTACCGGCAGCGAATGGGCGCCCGCCGTCGACGCAGATCCCGGTGACCGCGCCGGTCACCCCGTCGACCGCGCCCAGTTTGTCGGGCACCCCGACCACGACCACCACGACGACCACTGCCTCGCCCAGCCCCGGCGGCTAGCCCCGGCGGTTGAACCGCGAGGCGCTCGCCTGATCGCGTGGCCGGATGACGATCAGGTCCAGGTCGACGTGCGAAGGCCGCGAGGCCACGAACCCGATGACCTCGGCCACGTCGGTTGCCACCAGCGGAGTGATGCCGGTGTAGACGGCGTCTGCACGCTGCTCGTCGCCATCGAAGCGGACCAGAGAAAACTCGGTTTCGACTGCGCCAGGGGCGATTTCGGTGAGCCGCACCGGCTGACCCAGCAGCTCCCCGCGCAGCGTGCGGTGCAGCGCGCCCTGGGCGTGCTTGGCCGCCGTGTACCCGGCGCCGCCGTCGTAGATCTCCATCGCCGCAATCGAGGTGACGGTGATGATCAGGCCGTCGCCGGAGTCGACCAGTTTGGGCAGCAGCGCGCGGGTGACCCGCAGCGTGCCCAGCACGTTGGTCTCCCACATCCACCGCCAGTGCTCCAGGTCGGCGTCGGCGACGGGCGCTAATCCGCGCGCGCCGCCGGCGTTATTCACCAGCACATCGACCCGGCTTAATTGGCGCGCCAGGGCAGCGACGGATTCGTCGTCTGTGACGTCAGCCACAATTGCGGTTCCGCCGATCTCATTGGCCAGCGCATTGATCCGGTCCGCACGACGAGCCACCGCGACTACGTGAAACCCAAGGGCTGCAAGGCTTTTGGCCGTCGCTTCGCCGATACCGGAACTGGCGCCGGTGACTACCGCGATTCGTTGATCCGCATTAGCTGAAGTCATCGAGACAACTCTAATAAACGTGCTAAATTCCAGTTGTGCATCACAGCGCCTTGTTCAACACCACCACCGCGTGTCTGTGCGCGGCATGTGCGTGTTGTTGCCGCGCACTTTGCCGCGCCTGACTCGCAGCAGGTGGGGCCGAAGACCGGCCATAGGACTCGGACAAAGGATGCTCGTGCGCTCGACTACTCTCACTCATTCTCATCATTCCCCTTCTCGCAAGGGTCACCTGCGGTTACACCGCCAGATCCTGCCGCCGGCGCTGCATATTTCTGACTCAGCGGCGGCTTCGGTATTCCGCGCGGTGCGGTTGCGCGGCCCGGTCGGCCGCGACGTCATCGCCGGCGTCACGTCGCTGAGCATCGCCACAGTGAACCGTCAGGTCATCGCGCTGCTCGATGCGGGTTTGCTGCGGGAACGCGCCGACCTGGCCGTTTCCGGGGCCATCGGCCGCCCCCGGGTGCCGGTGGAGATCAACCACGAACCGTTCGTGACGCTGGGCATCCACGTCGGCGCACGGACCACCAGCATCGTGGCCGCCGACCTGTTCGGCCGCACCCTGGACACGGTCGAGACGCCGACACCGCTCAACTCCGCCGGACCCGCGCTGACATCACTGGCCGAAAGCGCGAGCCGGTACCTGCGGCGCTGGCATCGGCGGCGGCCGCTCTGGGTCGGAGTCGCGATCGGTGGCACCGTCGACAGCGCCACTGGCCACGTCGACCACCCCAGGCTGGGCTGGCGCCAAGCGCCCGTCGGGCCGGTGCTGGCCGACGCGCTGAGCCTGCCGGTGTCGGTGGCCTCGCACGTTGACGCCATGGCCGGCGCCGAGTTGCTGCTTGGCCTGCGGCGATTCGCGCCGACCTCACCGACCAGCCTGTACGTCTACGCTCGCGAGACCGTGGGCTACGCGCTGGTGATCGGCGGCCGGGTGCACTGCCCGTCCAGCGGTCCGGGCACCATCGCCGGCCTGCCCGCATACTCCGAGCTACTCGGCGGCACCGGGCAACTGGAGTCGACGGTCAGCGACGAGGCGGTGCTGGCCGCTGCGCGCAAGCTGCGCATCCTGCCTGCCGCCCCGCCGGGCCGGCCGAACGGCTCCACGACCGGCATCACCGATCTGCTGCGGCTCGCCCGCGGCGGCAATGAGCAAGCCAAGGAACTGCTGACCGAGCGGGCCCGGGTGCTCGGGGGTGCGGTCGCATTGCTGCGCGACCTGCTCAACCCCGACGAGCTGGTGGTCGGTGGCCAGGCCTTCACCGAGTATCCGGAGGCAATGGAGCAGGTAGAGACGTCATTCACCGAACGCTCGGTGTTGCCGTCGCGGGACCTGCGCGTCACCGTCTTCGGAAACCGGGTGCAAGAGGCCGGAGCCGGGATCGTGTCGCTGGGCGGGCTGTATGCCGACCCGCTCGGTGCCATGCGCCGCGCCGGTGCGCTGGATTCCCGGCTGCCGGAGATCGCTCCGGAGACTTCCGCTTAAAGCGAAGGCTCCCGCACGCCTGAGCTGGTGGTGGGCCAGTCCTGTAATGATGGGTGTGTGCGGCACGACGACGTCCTTCTGCTGAACGATCCGCGTCGGGTGGCGGTTTTGGCCGTACACACCTCACCATTGGCCCAGCCGGGCACCGGCGATGCCGGCGGAATGAACGTCTACGTGCTGCAAAGCGCGTTGCATCTGGCCCGGCGGGGCATCGAGGTGGAGATCTTTACCCGGGCCACCGCATCCGCGGATCCGCCGGTGCAGCGGGTGGCCCCCGGTGTGCTGGTGCGCAACGTGGTGGCGGGACCGTTCGAGGGCCTGGACAAATACGACCTGCCCACCCAACTGTGCGCGTTCGCGGCCGGGGTGCTGCGCGCCGAGGCCTCCCACGAACCCGGCTACTACGACATCGTGCACTCGCACTACTGGTTGTCCGGCCAGGTCGGCTGGCTGGCCCGGGACCGCTGGGCGGTGCCGCTGGTGCACACCGCGCACACGCTCGCCGCGGTGAAGAACGCGGCACTGGCCGAAGGCGACACGCCCGAGCCGCCGCTGCGTAAGGTCGGCGAGCAGCAGGTCGTCGATGAGGCAGACCGGCTGATCGTCAACACCGATGATGAAGCGCGGCAATTGGTTTCGATCCATCATGCCGATCCTGCGAAGATCGACGTGGTTCACCCCGGCGTCGACCTGAACGTGTTCCGCCCGGGTGACCGATGGGCCGCCCGGGCCGCGCTGGGGCTGGCCGCCGACGAACAGGTGGTGGCGTTCGTCGGGCGAATTCAGCCGCTGAAGGCACCCGACATCGTGCTGCGCGCCGCGGCGAAGTTGCCGGGGGTGCGCATCGTGGTGGCCGGCGGGCCGTCGGGCAGTGGGCTGGCGTCCCCGGACGGGCTGGTCCGCCTGGCGAACGAACTCGGCATCAGCGAGCGGGTGACCTTCCTGCCGCCGCAATCCCGGGAAGATCTGGCCACTTTGTTCCAGGCGGCCAATTTGGTTGCGGTGCCGAGTTATTCGGAATCATTCGGTTTGGTCGCCGTAGAGGCGCAGGCCTGCGGCACGCCGGTGGTGGCCGCTGCGGTCGGCGGGCTGCCGGTGGCGGTGCGCGACGGCGTTACCGGCGCTCTGGTACCCGGGCACGACGTCGGGGATTGGGCGCATGCGCTCGATGAGTTGCTGCGCGTGGAGGCTGGGCCGGAGGGTCAAGCGATGCGCGTCGCCGCGGCCGCCCACGCGGCGACGTTCTCCTGGGAGAACACCACCGACGCGCTGTTGGCCAGCTATCGGCGCGCGATCGGCAACGGGCGGCAGCGCCGGGGCGTCGACGTGAAGCGGGACCGGGCGTCGTCGCGCAAGCCTCGCCGCTGGACATCGCGGCGCGGGGTGGGCGCATGAGTTCTCGCGCCGACGACGATGCAGAGCGAAGCGATGAGGAGGAGTGGCGCAAATGACGGTGCAGGCTGTGATCGAGCGTGCGCTACAGGCCAGCGAGCTGACCTACTCGAAACAGCCTGGCGCACATGGCGGCTCGGCCGGGCTGGTAGTCGAGTTGCCCGGCGAGCGCAAACTCAAGACCAATACCATCTTGAGCATCGGCGAGCATTCGGTGCGCGTCGAGGCGTTCGTCTGCCGCAAGCCCGACGAGAACCACGAGGGCGTCTACCGGTTTCTGCTCAAGCGCAACCGTCGGCTCTACGGGGTCGCCTACACGCTGGACAAAGTCGGCGATATCTACCTGGTGGGCCGGATGTCGCTGGAGTCGGTCAACGCCGACGAGATCGACCGGGTGCTCGGACAGGTACTCGAGGCGGTGGATGCGGACTTCAATACCTTGCTGGAGTTGGGTTTTCGCTCATCGATCCAGAAAGAGTGGGACTGGCGGGTATCGCGGGGCGAGTCGCTGAAGAACCTGGAGGCCTTCGCTCACCTGATCGACGATGATGACGACTCTCACGATGAAGACGGCGCCGGGGCATGAAATGCTAGGTCAATGGGAGACACCGCCACCTTAGTGCTGCTGCGTCACGGCGAAAGTGACTGGAATGCCCTCAACCTATTCACCGGCTGGGTCGACGTCGGGCTGACCGAAAAAGGCCGGGCCGAAGCGGTTCGAAGCGGCGAGTTGTTCGCCGAGCACGACCTGTTGCCCGACGTGCTGTACACGTCGCTGTTGCGTCGCGCGATCACCACCGCGCACCTGGCGCTGGATGCCGCCGACCGGCTGTGGATCCCGGTGCACCGCAGCTGGCGGCTCAACGAACGCCACTACGGCGCGCTGCAGGGTCTGGACAAGGCCAAAACCAAGGCCAAATACGGCGAGGAGCAGTTCATGGCCTGGCGGCGCAGCTACGATACGCCGCCCCCGCCGATCGAGAAGGGCAGCGAGTTCAGCCAGGACGCCGACCCGCGCTACGCCGACATCGGGGGCGGCCCGCTCACCGAGTGCCTGGCTGACGTGGTGGTCCGGTTCCTGCCCTATTTCACCGACGTCATCATCGGCGATCTGCGGTCCGGCAAGACGGTGCTGATCGTCGCGCACGGCAACTCGCTGCGCGCCCTGGTCAAAATCCTCGACCAGATACCCGACGACGAGATCTCCGAGCTCAACATTCCGACCGGAATACCGCTGCGCTACGACCTGGATGCCGATCTGCGGCCCGTGTTGGCCGGCGGTACGTACCTGGACCCGGAGGCCGCCGCCGCCGGGGCCGCGGCGGTCGCCAGCCAGGGCTCCAAGTAGCTTGCCGGCGTGTTGCGCCAGGTTGCGGCGTGCGCGCCGCGATGAGCATTTAAAGCCCCATTGGCCAAACATCGAGTGAACGAGGGCCGAACACCTGTGGCTCAAGCTGTGACTTGTGCGGTTTTAGCCTCGTTCCGCTAGGGCTGCGTTCACCAAATTTGTAGGATTTTGTGCGTGACCGTGTTCTCGGCGCTGTTGTTGGCCGGGGTGTTGTTCGTGCTGGCGCTGGTCGTGGGTATAGCGGCCGGCACTCGGTTGTCTCCGCGGGTGGCCCAACGCCGCCAGCGGGTGGCCGCCGAGTCGACCGGAATCACCGTCGCCCAGATGCTGCAGCGCATCGTCGCGCTGATGCCGATGGGTGCTGCGGTGGTCGATACCCATCGCGACGTCGTCTACCTCAACGATCGGGCGAGGGAGCTGGGCCTGGTGCGCGACCGGCAACTCGACGACCAAGCATGGCAGGCCGCCCAGCAGGCGCTGGCCGGTGCCGACGCCGAATTCGACCTCCAGCCACACAAGCGCGCGGCGGCCGGCCGGTCCGGCATCTCGGTGCACGGGCAGGCGCGGCTGTTGAGCGAGGAAGACCGCCGCTTCGCCGTGGTGTTCGTGCACGACCAGTCCGACCACGCCCGCATGGAGGCGACCCGACGCGACTTCGTGGCCAACGTCAGCCACGAACTCAAGACCCCCGTCGGCGCCATGGCTCTGCTCGCCGAAGCCCTGCTGGCCTCGGCGGACGACCCCGAAACCGTCCGACGGTTCGCTGAGAAGGCGTTGATCGAGGCCAACCGGCTGGGGGACATGGTCGCCGAGCTGATCGAGCTGTCCCGGTTGCAGGGCGCCGAGCGGTTGCCGAACGTGATCGATGTCGACGTCGATTCCGTTGTCTCCGAGGCGATTTCGCGGCACAAAGTCGCCGCCGAGAACGCCAATATCGAAGTTCGCACCGACGCGCCCAGCGGCTTGCGGGTGCTCGGCGACCAGACGCTCTTGGTCACCGCCCTGGCCAATCTGGTTTCCAATGCCATCGCCTATTCGACCCCGGGCTCGCCGGTGTCGATCAGCCGCCGCCGCCGCGGCGACAACATCGAGATCGCCGTCACCGACCGCGGTATCGGGATCGCGCTGGAAGACCAGGAGCGGGTCTTCGAGCGATTCTTCCGCGGCGACAAGGCGCGTTCGCGTGCCACCGGCGGCAGCGGACTGGGCCTGGCGATCGTCAAACACGTTGCCGCCAACCACAACGGCAGCATCGGAGTGTGGAGCAAGCCGGGCACCGGTTCCACGTTCACCTTGTCGATCCCGGTGCATCAAGACAACGATGGCGATGAAGAACCCGACCAACCAAGGGCTCGCGAAGCGCGGCCCAATCGGTCACAACGAGAGGAAGAATTAAGTCGATGACCAGTGTGCTGATCGTGGAAGACGAGGAGTCGCTTGCCGATCCGCTGGCATTTCTCCTTCGCAAGGAGGGTTTTGAAGCCAGTGTGGTGACCGATGGCCCGGCGGCGCTCGCCGAGTTCGACCGTGCCGGCGCCGACATTGTGCTGCTCGACTTGATGCTGCCTGGCATGTCGGGCACCGATGTGTGCAAGCAGCTGCGGGCTCGCTCCAGTGTGCCGGTGATCATGGTGACGGCCCGCGACAGCGAGATCGACAAGGTAGTCGGCTTGGAGCTGGGTGCCGACGACTATGTGACCAAGCCGTATTCGGCGCGTGAGCTCATTGCCCGGATTCGGGCGGTGCTGCGCCGTGGTGGCGATGACGACTCCGAGATCAGCGACGGCGTCCTCGAGTCCGGACCGGTGCGCATGGATGTCGAGCGCCACGTCGTCTCGGTCAATGGCGACGCAATTACCTTGCCGCTCAAGGAATTCGACTTGCTTGAGTACCTGATGCGCAACAGTGGGCGAGTGCTCACCCGCGGCCAATTGATCGATCGGGTCTGGGGCGCCGACTACGTCGGTGACACCAAGACGCTCGACGTCCACGTCAAGCGGCTGCGGTCCAAGATCGAAGCCGACCCGGCCAATCCGGTGCATCTGGTGACCGTTCGGGGGCTGGGCTACAAGCTCGAGGGCTAGTCGGCTTGCGCCATATGGGATGCCGAGAATGATCTGCGGGCATTCTTACTCGCGCGACTGACATTGTTGTCTCCCCGCCGACCTGATTGGCTCCGAATAGAGGTCTGAGTTGTAGATGGGCCGTGAGGTTTTCGGTCCTAGGCCGGCGGGTACGCGCGCCCAACGAGCATGCGAACAAGCCCCATTCGGTGCATGAGTTGATCGCCCGGATCCGGGCGGTGGTTCGTCGCGACGACGACTCCGAAATCAGCGAGGGCTTCCCGCTCAAGGAATCGACTTAGTTGACCACTACATGATGTGCGGCAGCTGGAGCCGCGAGCG
>Ga0208987_1000101_pt1 | contig 19643 bp, 18 predicted proteins | sample MedBloCARef_O2_FD_187845 | JGI IMG/M metagenome (GOLD analysis project Ga0208987, IMG submission 187845) | Forest soil microbial communities from El Dorado National Forest, California, USA - Mediterranean Blodgett CA Ref_O2 (SPAdes) (version 2) | ecosystem: Environmental > Terrestrial > Soil >... | reverse complement strand
GCGGGTCGCCGGCGCACCACAGCCGCCGCATTCCAGCGGCAGGACCAGATCGAGCACAGTCTCAGTGTGGCGGCTGCCGCCGACAGCAGGGCTGTGACGCTCAGCCCGGCAGCACCGGCAGTGCCCCGCCCATCATCAAGCCCGGCACCTCCGACCAGGTCTGCTGGCTTTCCGCCGCACCCGCCGAATACTGCAGCACGCCTTGGGGAGCCGCGACGTAGACCGTCGACGGGCTGGCCGCGATGGCGGTCAGAGGAATCGGCAACCCGTGGGTTGGCGCGTCGGAGTTGACCCCGTCGAGATTCACGTACGACACCGGATGGGCGGTGTCATTGCGGGTGACCACCATGTCGTCGCCGGTTCGCCAATACAGCGACACCACCGTGTTGCCCAGCCCGAAGCCCAACCGGCGCGGATACGTCAGCGCGTACTGCCCGCCCGGGGTCTGCTCGACACCGGTCAGGATGACCTCGCCACCGATCACCATCGCGGCGCGGGTGCCGTCGCGAGACAACTGCAAGTCGGTAATCGGCCCCGGGAAGCGGCTGGCCAACGCGCCGGAATCCACCGGAATGCGGGCTGGTTGGCCCGAGGCCGGTTCCTGAATGGCCCGCAACACGTTGTTGCCGTCCACCACCACCCACACCACGTCGTCCAGCGACCAGCTGGGCCGCGACAGGCTGTGGCCGTCGGCGGATTCGACTGCCTCGCCGCCGAGATCACCGATCCACAGTGACTCCGCCATATCCGGTGCGCCGCGGTGCAGCGTCACCACGGACGCCACCTGCCGCCCGCTGCGCGACAGCGCGGCGCCGGTCTGGTCGCCCATTCGCCCGAACGCCCCGGGCACCGTCGTGGACCGCTGTCCGTCCAGGCCGACCAGTGATCCGTTGACCAACGCGTGCAACCCGGCACCGGCGCCGTCGGCCACACCCGGGTCGGTGGCCGCGACGTCGGAGGTGGTCCACCCGTCGGCGAACCTGTCGTCCAACGGCGCCCCGTCGGCGTTGATCACATACGGGCCTCTGATGTCGGCCCGGGCCAGCGTCCAAATGATCTGTGCGGCAAGCAATTGCCGACTATGCGGGTCGGTGGTGGACAGTTTCTCCAAGTCGACGCGCGCACCGCCGTAGCCACGCCCGATCCCGCTCTTGCCGCCGTCGGCCCGGGCCACCGGCCCGCGCAGCCGCAGCGGCGGAGCAAGCAGGTTGCGGACCGTGTGCGCCATCTCGGGCCGCGGCCCCGCCAGCAGCTTGGACACCAGCTCGGTCGCCAACTGGTCGTGATCGGCGACCGCGACGTAGCGCGGGTCGGGAACCACCGTCTTGCCGGTCGGATCCGCGAAGTACAGCGTGTTGCGTTTGTAGGTGGCCTGGAACTGCTGCCAGTCCAGGAACACCCCGTTGGGCAGCCGGTCGATGCGCCAGCCGCCCGATGTCTTGACCAACTCGATCGGCCCCGGGTCGGGCAGCACGCCCTCGGCCGTCTCGAACACCCCCACGTCGGACAGCGATCCCAGGATGTCTGCCCGCATGGTCGCCGAAACACGTTCGGCGGCACGGGTTTCCACGAACACCACATGGTCGATCAGCAGTGCGCTACCGGCGTCGTCCCAGGCGTTGGACGCCGACTGGGTGAGGAACTGTCGTGCCGCCAGATGCCGGTTGGCGGGATCGGCTGTGGCCTTGAGGAATTCACGCAACAGCACGTCGGGATCCATACCCGGGGTCGGCTTGGGCAGATTCGTCGGTGCCGGCCGATCGACGGTGCCGATGGCTTGCGGGGCCGATGAGCTGGGCACGCTGGCGCAGCCGGCAAGCAGCAACACCGCCAACGACATCAAAGTCGCGAGCAGTCGGGGCATTACCCGCTCCGTTCCGCGGGTTCGCGGTGTCGTTGACGGTCTTTGCGTTCCGGCACAACAGTTTCCGCGCCGGGTTGCGCCGTTTGCGGAATCGGCTTCATCGGCAACGGGCTGGTGGTGACCTTGTGACCGCGAATCAGCGGAAGGGTCAGCCGGAAGCAGGCGCCCTGACCGGGTTCGCCCCAGGCCTCCAGCCGACCCTGGTGCAGCCGCGCGTCCTCGACGCTGATCGCCAGACCCAGTCCGGTGCCGCCGGAACGCCGCACCCGCGACGGGTCGGACCGCCAGAACCGGCTGAACACCAGTTTCTCCTCGCCCGGCCGCAGCCCGACGCCATAGTCGCGGACGGTGACGGCGACCGTGTCTTCGTCGGCGCCCATCCGGATGTCCACCGGTTTGTGCTCGGCGTGGTCGATGGCGTTGGCGATCAGATTGCGCAGGATGCGCTCCACCCGCCGCGGATCGACCTCGGCGATCACTCCTTCGGTTGGCATGTCCACCTGCAGCTCGGTGCCCGCGTCTTCGGCCAGGTGGCCGACGTTGCTCAGCGCGCTCTGCACGGTCGTGCGCAAATCGACTGCCTCCACGGACAATTCGGCCACACCGGCGTCGTGCCGCGAGATCTCCAACAGGTCGTTCAGCAACGTCTCGAAGCGGTCCAGCTCGTTGACCATCAGCTCGGTCGAGCGTCGCAGCGTGGGGTCCAGATCGGCGCTGTGGTCATAGATCAAGTCGGCGGCCATCCGCACCGTGGTCAGCGGCGTGCGCAGTTCGTGGCTGACGTCGGAGGTGAAGCGGCGCTGCAGGTTACCGAACTCCTCGAGTTGGGTGATCTGACGCGACAGGCTTTCGGCCATGTCGTTGAACGACACGGCCAGTCGGGCCATGTCGTCCTCGCCGCGCACTGGCATCCGTTCGGACAGATGCCCCTCGGCGAAGCGCTCGGCGATCCGCGACGCCGACCGCACCGGCACCACCACCTGGCGGGATACCAGCAGCGCGATCCCGGCCAGCAGCACCAGCAGCACCGCACCGCCGGTGATCATCGTGCCGCGTACCAGCGTGATGGTCGCCTGCTCGTTCTTCAGCGGGAAGATCAGGTACAGCTCCAGGTTGGCCACCTGCGACGAGGTCGGGGTGCCGATGATCAGGGCCGGACCCGAGAAGCCGTCGGTGTGCACCGTGGCGTACTGGTAAGCGGCCTGGCCGGCCTTGACGAAGCCCCGCAACGAATTGGGCACCTGGTCGACGGGACCGGCCGTGCTCGCCGCGCGCGGGCCGTCGCCCGGCACCAGCAGTGCGGCATCGAACGCACCGGCCAGACCGGCACCCGAAGCCGGCTCGGTTTTCGACGTCAATGTGTTGCGGGCCAACTGAAGACTGCTGTCCAGCGAGCGTGTCTCCTCACCGTTGACGATCCCGCCGACGGTGGTGCGCGCCCGGTCGATCTGCTCAATTGCGGCTTTGACCTTGACGTCGAGCACGCGATTGGTGACCTGGCTGGTCAGCACGAAGCCCAGCGCCAAGATCACTGCCAAGGACAATCCGAGGGTCAGCGCAACGACTCGCAGTTGTAGCGAGCGGCGCCAGGCAACGCCTACCGTGCGACCCAGCGCTCCCATGCCCCGGGGCACGGGGCCCGAGCGCCCCCAGCGACTTCTACTGCGTCGCCGCGGGCTCCAAATCACGGAGGTCCGGCCTTGTATCCCACTCCTCGAACGGTCAACACCACGGTCGGGTTCTCAGGGTCTTTCTCGACCTTGGCCCGCAGACGCTGGACGTGCACGTTAACCAGGCGGGTATCCGCCGGGTGCCGGTATCCCCACACCTGTTCGAGCAGCACATCACGAGTAAACACCTGGCGCGGTTTGCGTGCCAGCGCGACCAACAGGTCGAACTCGAGTGGTGTCAGGGAAATCTGCTCGCCGTTGCGGGTGACCTTGTGCGCCGGCACGTCGATCTCGACGTCGGCGATGGACAGCATCTCGGCGGGCTCGTCGTCATTGCGCCGCAGCCGCGCCCGCACCCGAGCGATCAGCTCCTTGGGCTTGAACGGCTTCATGATGTAGTCGTCGGCGCCCGACTCCAAGCCCAGCACCACGTCAACGGTGTCGGTCTTGGCAGTCAGCATCACAATCGGAACCCCGGAATCCGACCGCAACACCCGGCACACGTCGATGCCGTTCATGCCGGGCAGCATCAAATCCAGCAACACCAGGTCGGGTCGCAGCTCGCGCACCGCGGTCAGGGCCTGCGTGCCGTCACCGATGACCGCGGTGTCGAAACCCTCCCCACGAAGAACGATGGTCAGCATCTCCGCGAGCGACGCGTCGTCGTCGACGACCAAAATCCTTTGCCTCATGGAGTCCATGGTGTCACCAGAACGGGACAAAACTGGCGCACCACACGGGCGTTTCTCATTCGATAAGGCCAAATCGTGACAAATCTGTGCTATTCGCGGCCTATTCGAAGGTCAAATCGGCCGCCAGCCGACCTGGATCGACGTCTGCGTCGACGACCAGCCAGCGCCCGCCCCAGCCCGCCGCCGCCAGTTCGGCATACACCGCGCCAGTGCGCTGCTGCAGCCCGTCGTCGCGCTCGTAGCTGTCGCGCGCCCGGGTCGGATCGCGTTCTGCGCGGCTGCGGGCCCGCTCTCCGGCGAGCTCGGCCGTCACATTCAGCAGCACCTGCCAGTCCGGCGCGGGGAGCCCAAGGCGCTGGAATTCGAGCCCGTGCACCCAGGCCACCGCCTGCCCCGCGGCGCCCTCGTGCAGGCGGGCGGCGCTATAGGCCGCGTTGGACGCGACGTAGCGATCCAGGATCACCACGTCGCTCGCCCGAGTGAGCCGCTCGATTTCCCCGATTGCCGCGGCCCGGTCGAGCGCGAAGAGCAGCGCCATCGCATACACCGACGAGGTGAGATCTCCGTGCTCGCCGTGCAGCGCCTCGGCCGCGATGTCGGCGGTTACCGATTGGCCGTAGCGCGGGAACGCCAGCGTGGTTACCGACTTCCCGGAAGCCTCGAAGGACGTGCGCAGCCCCTCGGACAACGTCCGCTTGCCCGCGCCGTCAACGCCTTCGATCGCGATCAGCACGGCGCGAGCCTATCGAGCCCGCGTCGATCTAGTAGCGGTAGTGGTCCGGCTTGTACGGGCCTTCGACGTCGATGCCGAGGTATTCGGCCTGCTCCTTGGTCAGCCTGGTGAGCGTGCCGCCCAGCGCCTCGACGTGGATTTTGGCCACCTTCTCGTCCAGGTGCTTGGGCAGCCGGTACACCTCGTTGTCGTACTCGTCGTTCTTGGTCCACAGCTCGATCTGCGCGATCGTCTGGTTGGCGAAGCTGTTGCTCATCACGAACGACGGGTGGCCGGTGGCGTTGCCGAGGTTCAGCAGCCGGCCCTCGGATAGCACAATGATCGACTTTCCGCTGTCGCCGAAGGTCCACAGGTCGACCTGCGGCTTGATGTTGAGCCGCGTCGCCCCGGAGCGCTCCAGCGCCGCAATGTCGATCTCGTTGTCGAAGTGGCCGATGTTGCCCAGGATGGCGTGGTCCTTCATCGCCTTCATGTGCTCCAGCGAAATGATGTCCTTGTTGCCGGTCGAGGTCACGACGATGTCCGCGTCGCCGATGGCCTGCTCGACCGTCACCACGTCGAAGCCCTCCATCAGCGCCTGCAGCGCGTTGATCGGGTCGATCTCGGTGACGACGACCCGTGCTCCCTGGCCCTTCACCGCCTCCGCGCAGCCCTTGCCGACGTCGCCGTAGCCGCAGATGAGGACCTTCTTGCCGCCGATCAGCGCGTCGGTGCCGCGGTTGATGCCGTCGATCAGCGAGTGCCGGGTGCCGTACTTGTTGTCGAACTTGGACTTGGTGACCGAGTCGTTGACGTTGATCGCCGGGAAGGCCAGGTCGCCGGCAGCGGCGAACTGGTAGAGCCGCAGCACGCCGGTGGTGGTCTCCTCGGTGACGCCCTTGACCGACTCGGCGATCTTGGTCCACTTCTCTTTGTCGGTCTCGAAGCGGTTGCGCAGCACGCTCAGGAAGACTTTCCACTCCGCGGAGTCGTCGTCCTCGGCGGGCGGCACCACGCCGGCCTTTTCGTACTGACTACCGCGCAGCACCATCATGGTGGCGTCGCCGCCGTCGTCCAGGATCATGTTGGCCGGCTCGCCGGGCCAGGTGAGCATCTGCTCGGCCGCCCACCAGTACTCCTCGAGCGACTCGCCCTTCCAGGCGAAGACCGGGACGCCCTCGGGCTTCTCCGGTGTGCCGTGCGGGCCGACGACGACCGCCGCCGCCGCGTGGTCCTGGGTGGAGAAGATGTTGCACGACGCCCAGCGAACTTCGGCGCCCAGGGAGGTCAGGGTCTCGATCAGCACCGCGGTCTGCACGGTCATGTGCAGCGAGCCCGAGATGCGGGCCCCCTTCAGCGGTTGCACGTCGGCGTATTCGCGGCGCAGCGACATCAGACCGGGCATCTCGTACTCGGCCAGGTCGAGTTCCTTGCGGCCGAACTCCGCCAGCGACAGGTCGGCGACCTTGAACTCGATGCCGTTAACAACGTCGGTGGTCAGCGACTTTTCGGTCGTGGTCATGGCGTGTCTCATCCTCTTCGGTTCATGGGGCTCATATTGAGCGGGCTACTCAGCTTTAGTTAGCTTGGGTACGCTCTTCCGCCACTGTAGTAGGCGGCCCTATGCGCACCCGGTCAGGGGACGTTGATGACGCCGTGACGCTCCGCGAAGGGCGTCATCAGCCGGGCCAGATCCCGCGCGACGTCGTGATCGGCTTCCGGCGGCATCGATACGTAGCTCAGCGCCAGCCGCACGATGGCCCGCGCCAGCACTCCGGCGTCCTCGTCGCTGGTGGCCACCCAGCTCTGGGTCAATGCCAAGCCCAGCCGGGCCGAAGCCCGGGTGATGATGGGCGCGCTGTCGGTGGTGATGAGCTGCAGCAGATCGGGTTTGGCGACCCCGCTCAGCAGTGAGATCACCAGCGGATCCGAAGCCGACTCGGCGAAGAACGACCGGAAGCCCGCCAGGAAGGATTCGTAGAACTTGCCGACGTTGGCGTCCAACGCGGCGTGGATGGCGTCCACCAGGCGATCGGCCAGGCGCAGCGCGTAACCCTGCGCCAGACCCTGCCGCGAGCCGAATTCGTTGTAGATGGTCTGCCGGCTGATGCCCGCGGCGCGGGCAACGTCGGAAAGCGTGATGGCGGACCAATCCCGGGTCAGCAGCAGATCGCGCATCGCATCCAGCACCGAGTCGCGCAGCAAAACCCGCGACGCCTCGGCGTAAGGAATCCGCTCCACAGGCGCGAGAATAGCGCTTTCTAGCTGCATTTAGACCGCTATCGGAGCTGGGGTTGCAGTCCTCACCCGCGCGCGACCTCCACCATCTGGAAGTCGGATTTTGCGGCGCCACAGTCCGGGCAGCTCCAGTCCTCGGGGATGTCGTCCCAACGGGTGCCGGGCTCGATGCCGTCTTCCGGCCAGCCCAGCGCCTCGTCGTACTCGAAGCCGCACTGGATGCAGAGGAACAGTTTGTAGTCGGTCATCGGATCGCTCCTATCATTTCGAAATCGAGTTTTTCGCGCACCGCGCAGTCCGGGCAGCCCCAGCCGTCAGGAATCTGGCTCCACTGGGTGCCGGCCGGAAAGCCTTCTCTGGCATCACCTTTGGCCTCGTCGTAGACATAGTCACAGCCAGGACACCGGTAGGCGGTCATCACTGCTGCGCGCCATAGCGGGCCAGCAGCTTTTCCCGCAGTCGCGGCGCCACGTTGACCCGGGTGATATCGCCGTCGTAGTGCGCCAGCACCCGGTGGTCCATCACCTTGCGCCACAGCGGCGGGAAGTAGGTCAGCGAGATCATCGACGCGTAGCCGCTGGGCAGGTTGGGCGCGCCTTCCATGCTGCGCAGTGTCTGGTACCGGCGGGTGGGGTTGGCGTGGTGATCGCTGTGCCGCTGCAGGTGGTAGAGGAACAGGTTGGTGACGATGTGGTCGGAATTCCAGCTGTGCACCGGCGTGCAGCGCTCGTAGCGGCCGTTGGCATTTTTTTGCCGCAGCAGCCCGTAGTGCTCCAGGTAGTTGACGGCTTCCAGCAGGCTGAAGCCGAAGACGGCCTGGATGATCACGAACGGGATGAGCGCCGGGCCGAAGACCGCGATCAGCACACCCCAGAACACCACCGACATCGCCCAGGCGTTGAGCACGTCGTTGGACAGGTAGGTCTTGGGGTTCCAGGGACTAGCGCCCTGCCGTCGGATGCGTTGCGCCTCCAGCCGCAGCGACGAACGCAGGCTGCCGAACACGCTGCGCGGCAAGAACTCCCAGAACGTCTCGCCGAACCGGGCCGACGCCGGGTCCTCCGGCGTCGAGACACGAACATGGTGACCACGGTTGTGCTCGATGTAGAAGTGTCCGTAGCAGGTCTGCGCCAGGGTGATCTTGGACAGCCACCGCTCCAGCGCGTCCTTCTTGTGGCCCATCTCGTGCGCCGTGTTGATGCCGATTCCACCGAGAACGCCGACCGAGAGCGCAACGCCCAGCTTCCCTGCCCAGCTCAGCGGGGTGTCAAAACCCAGCCAGGTCAGGTTCGACGCGGTGAACAAGTAGGCGCCGAAGACCACGCTGAGGTACTGGAATGGGATGTAGACGTAGGTGCAGTACCGGTAGTACTTGTCGTTCTCCAGTAGCTCCATCACCTCATCGGGCGGGTTCTGCCCATCCGGCCCGAAGCCCAGGTCCAGCAGCGGCAGCAGGACGTAAAGCAGGATCGGCCCGATCCACAGCGGCACCTGGGCGGCGGCATGCCAGCCCAGTTGGTTGATGCCCCAGATCAGGGGCAGCAGCACGAACAGCGCCGTCGGGGCGATCAGCCCCATCAGCCAGAGACGACGTTTTTTGTCTCGCCAAACGGGAGCGACAACTTCTTCAGCAACATCAGCGGGTCTGAATGTGGTCATGCTTTGGACAATATCGATCTTTGCGTCTCATGTCTAGACAAATTATGTTGTTTTGTAAACTCGGTCCTAGCCCACCGGAATGGTCTTCTGGGCGTCGCGGCGACCCTGCACCGAGTGCCGGTAGCCGTAGCCGAGGTAGATCAGGGTGCCCACCACGATCCAGACCGCGAATCGCACCCAGGTCAGCGCGGTGAGATTGACCATCAACCACAGGCAGGCGGCTATCGAGGCGATCGGCAGCAGCGGCACCCAGGGCGCGCGGAACCCGCGCGGCAGATCCGGTCGGGTCCGGCGCAGCACCATGACTCCGGCGGATACCAGGACGAAGGCGAACAGCGTCCCGACATTGACCATCTCCTCGAGCTTGGTGATCGGGAAAACCGCGGCGGTCGCCGCCACCACCGCCGCAACCAGTGCGGTGATCCGGATCGGGGTGCCGCGGGGACCGGTCTTGGCCAACTGTCGCGGCAGCAACCCGTCGCGCGCCATCGCGAACAGCACCCGGCACTGCCCCAGCATCAGCACCATCACCACGGTGGTCAGCCCGGCCAGTGCCCCGATGGCGATGACTTCGCTGGCCCAGTGGATTCCGTTGGCGGCGAATGCCGTGGCCAGGTTCGCCGGTTTACCGCCCGGGATCGTCTTGAGCTGGGTGTAGGACACCATCCCGGACAGCACGACCGAGACGGCAATGTAGAGAACCGTCACGATCGCCAGCGACACCAGAATTCCCTTCGGGACGTCGCGCTGCGGTTCCTTCGTCTCCTCGGCCATGGTCGCCACAATGTCGAAACCGATGAACGCGAAGAACACGATCGATGCCCCCGCCAAGACGCCGTACCAGCCGTATTGGCTGCTGTGCGCGCCGGTCAGCAGCGAGAGCACCGACTGGTCGATTCCCCTGACGTCCTTGCCGGCTTCCGGTTTCGGGATGAACGGCGAGTAGTTGGCGGATTTGATGTAGAACGCTCCGACCACCACCACCAAAATCACCACCGACACCTTGATGGCGGTGATCACTGCCGAGACCCTCGAGGACACCTTGGTACCGACGGCGATCAGCAACGACACCCCCGCGACGATCAGCAGCGCGCCCCAATCGAAATCGACCGAACCGAATTGGACTGTGCCACCGGCGAATCCGAACACCGTGCCCAGGTAGCTGGACCAACCCTTGGACACTACGGCGGCACCGATCGCCAATTCCAGCAACAGGTTCCAGCCGATGATCCAGGCCACGAACTCGCCGAAGGTGGCATAGGAGAAGGTGTACGCACTACCGGCGACCGGCAGTGTCGAGGCGAATTCGGCGTAGCACAACGCGGCCAGCGCGCAGGTGACCGCGGCGATCACGAACGAAATCCAGATCGCGGGGCCGGTGATGTCGCCGGTGGTCGAGGCGGTCACGGTGAAGATGCCGGCGCCGATCACCACCGCGACACCGAAGACCGTCAGGTCCCGCCAGGAGAGTTCCTTGCACAGCCGGGTGTCTGGCTCGTCAGTGTCAGCGATCGACTGTTCGACCGACTTCGTCCGCCATCGATTGGCCATGCCCAGCCCCCTTCTCGGCCTTTTTCTGAGCCTGTTGGACCGCACAGTACTGGGTACTCAGCTGCTGATGGGGGTCAGCAAAGTAAACGCCAGGGACCACGCGCTGGTCATCGGGGCCAGCATCGCCGGCCTGTGCGCCGCGCGGGTGCTATCGGAGCGCTATGCGCAGGTGACCGTGTACGAGCGCGACGAGTTGCCGGGCACACCGACAAACCGTGCCACCGTCCCGCAGGATCGGCACCTACACATGCTGATGGCCCGGGGGGCCACCGAATTCGAGGGCCTTTTTCCTGGCCTGCTCAAGGACATGGTGGCCGCGGGCGTGCCGATCCTGGAGAATCGGCCGGACTGCATCCACCTTGGCGCCGCCGGCCATGTGCTGGGGACCGGGCACACCCTGCGCGACGAGTTCACCGCGTACGTGCCGAGCCGGCCGCATCTGGAGTGGCAAATCCGCCGCCGCGTGCAAGCGATCGACAACGTCGCGATCCAGCGGCGTTCGGTCGCCGAGCCGCGGTTCGACCGCAGCCGCGCACGGGTGACCGGTGTGCTGCTCGATGCTGCCGACCCCAAAACCGCGGACCCCGAGTTCGTGGCCGCCGATTTCGTCGTCGACGCGGCGGGTCGCGGCACCCGGCTGCCGGTCTGGTTGACGCAGTGGGGATATGCGCGGCCGACCGAACAAACCGTGGAAATCGGCATCAACTACGCCACCCACTACTTCCGCATCCCAGACGGCCTGATCCAGGAGCGGGTGGTCGTCGCGGGCGCGGCGCACGACCAGTCGCTGGGGCTGGGCATGCTCTGCTACGAGGACGGCACCTGGGTGCTGACCACCTTCGGCGTCGCCGACGCCAAACCACCGAGAACGTTCGCGGACATGCTGTTGCTCGCCGACGAACTGCTTCCGTCGCATTTCACCGACGCGCTGGCGCAGGCCGAGCCCGTTGGCGAACCGGCATTCCACGCATTCCCGATCAGCAGATGGCGCCGCTACGACAAGCTGGACAGCTTCCCGGCCGGGATCCTCCCGCTCGGCGACGCCGTGGCCAGCTTCAACCCCACCTTCGGGCAGGGCATGACGATGACGGCGCTGCAGGCCGGCCATCTGCGGCGCGCACTGCGATCCGGCACCGAAGACGTGGTCGCCGAGGTCAACCGGGCCACCGCCAAAACCACCTATCCGGTGTGGATCATGAACGGCATCGGCGACACCAGCTTCCACCACGCTCGCACCGAGCCGATCCCGTGGTGGTGGCGGCCCTCAGGTGCGCTGTTCGACCAATTCCTCGGCGCCGCCGAAACCGAACCCGTTCTGGCCGAATGGTTTTTGCGCCGCTTCTCGCTGCTGGACAGCCTCTATATGGTCCCGCCGCCGCGCATTATCGGCCGCGCCATCGCACACAACCTGCGGCTGTGGCGGCGCGAGCGCCGAGAACGTCGGCACGCCGACACCCAACGAGCGGTCACAAACCTACGGTCGCCCTGAACAGCTTGACGGGCTCCCGCGCGAGCAGCCGCACCGGGCCGTCGTCGGCGGCCACCCAGGCCGCCATGCCGCGTTCCAACGTCAGTGACCCGGACTTCCCGTGCACGGTCGTCGACCCTTCGGTGCACAACAAGATCTGCGGGCCTTCGTGGCTCGACGACGCGTCGACCTCATGCCCCAGATGCTCGCCGTCGATGGACAGCAACGCGACCTCGAATTCGTCGGCCGGCGTCTCGTAGATGAGTCCGATCCCCTCTTGGCGAACCGGCGAGCGCAGCTGCGCCTCGGCGGTGGGCGCGAAGTCCAGCACCCGCAGCAACTCGGGCACATCGACGTGCTTGGGAGTGAGTCCGCCGCGTAAGACGTTGTCGGAGCTGGCCATTACCTCGACGGCGAAACCGCGCAGATAGGTGTGCAAATTGCCGGCCGCCAGGAAAATCGCCTCGCCTGGAGCCAGCGTGATGCGGTTGAGCAACAACGCCGCCAACACACCGGCGTCGCCTGGATAGCGTTCACCGAGTTCCAGCACCGTCTTGGCTTCCGCCGCGAATTCCGTTGCCCCGGAACTGAGGTACGCAATGGCGCCGTCCAGCACGGCAGACACCAGCACGTCGATGTCGGGCTGCGGCGCGGTAATCCAGGTGGTGAACAGCGCCCGCAGTCCGTCCGCGTCGGACTGGTCGTTGAGCAATTCGATGAACGGGTCGAGGTCGGAGACCGCCAATGCCCGCAACAGCTCGATGGTGCGTGGCGCCTGACGAAAACCGGCCAGCGCCTCGAACGGCTGGACCGCCACCAGCAATTCGGGCTTGTGCGATGTGTCGCGGTAGTTGCGTACGGGTGAGGCCAGCGGGATGCCCAGCCGTTCCTCACGCAGGTAGCCCTCGATGGCTTGTTCGGCGCTCGGGTGGGCCTGCAGCGACAGCGGCTCGTCGGCCGCGAGCACCTTGACCAAGAATGGCAACACGTCACCGAACCGGGCGCGCGACGCGGCGCCGAGCTGGCCTTCCGGGTCGGCGACCAGAGCCTGCAGCAGTGAGGTTTCGCCGTGCTCGGTTTCTAGCCAGGCCGGGTCACCCGGGTGCGCGCCGAACCAGAGTTCGGCCTCGGCGTGGGCCGCCGGCACCGGACGGCCGGTGAATTCGGCGATGGCGGTGCGCGATCCCCAGGCGTAGGTCCGCAAGGCTCCGCGAAGCAGTTCCACAGTGACTACTTATCCCCGCACTAGTCGCAAGTAAACCGCGGCCATCTCCAGCCGAACGGCCAATACCGCCAGTTGCTGCTCAGCGGGCCCCGCCGCGGTCGAGGTCCGTTCGGGGGCATCCGGTATGTCCTCGGCCGTCACCAGATAGACGTCGTCGAGCCCGGCGACCCGGGCGGCCGCGACCGTGCGATCGCCGGCCAAGGTGAGCGCCAGCACCCGCAGCCGGTCGGGCAGCGGTCCATCGATCTCTTCGTCATGGAAGAGTGCATCGACCGACGGCGCGGGTGTCGAGTGCGCCGCGACCACCGCATCGGCCAGCCCGGTGGCGGCCACCACGTGGTTGGCGATTCGCAGCAGGATCGAACTGCCGTGCCGGGCCAGTGCCAGCGTCGCCGCGCAGTCACCGGCCAGCACCACCCGGTGCTCGGAGATGCGTGCGGCCATGGTCTTGGCGGGATTGGTGAAAAGCTCGCGGCCGGCGCTGTTGCGCAGCGCCTCGGCGTCCAGCTCGTCGGCCAGCGATGCCAGATCGATGCTCAGCCGCGGGTCCACCGAGTGCAATACGGCCAAGCCGGCGGCCAGATACCGGCACAACCCGAACTCGTCGGGGGCCCACAGCCGCGGCGCCAGCACCGTGGCGCGTCCGGCCGTGGAGTCCCGCAGCGGACCCTGGTACGGCGCGACGACGACCACCCGCGCGCCGCGGCGCACCCCGGTCGCGGCGGCCGCGACGACGCTTGGATCGCCGGGATCGTCGGCCGCCACAATGACGATGTCGAGCGGCCCCACCCAGGGCGGGGCCTCACTGACGACCGAGATCGGCGCCGACGCCGAGCTGCCCAGTGTCGCGGCCAGCATGGCTCCGGCGGTCTCGGCGGTCCCCCGGCCGGCCACCCAGATCACGCTGCGCGGGCGGTCTTCGGTGCGCAGCGTTTCCAGCGCGCCCTCGTCGACCGCGGCGGCAATGGCGCGCACCTGTGCACCCGCCGACGACGCGGCCCGCAGCAGGCCGTCGCGGTCGGCGGCGAGCAGGCCGTCGGTGTCTTCCAGATCGATCACCCGGGTGGCGTTCACGGGGCGGCCCCCGCGGGTGCCGTCACGGCGGTGATCTCGTCGCTGATCTGCGCGATCATCGCTGCGACATCCTCGACGGTGCGCCCCTCGGCGTTGAGCCGCAACAACGGCTCGGTGTTGGAGCTGCGCAGGTTGAACCAGCTGCCGTCGCCGAGATCGACCGTCACACCGTCCAAGTGGTCGATGGAGTGGATCCGGCTGCCGAACGACTTCAACACGCCGTCGACGCACGTTTCCACATCGGCGACTTTGAAGTTGATCTCGCCGGAAGATTCGTAGCGCTGGTAGTCCGCGGTCAGCTCCGACAGCGGCCTTGGCGGTCCATGCTGCTCACCGAGGGCTGCCAGGACATGCAGCGCGGCCAGCATCCCGGAGTCGGCTCCCCAGAAGTCCCGGAAGTAGTAATGCGCGGAATGTTCACCGCCGAAAATCGCGCCGGTGTCGGCCATCAGCCCCTTGATATAGGAGTGTCCGACCCGCGAGCGCAGCGGGGTGCCGCCGCGTTCGGCGACCAGCTCGGGCACCGCCCGGGAAGTGATCACGTTATAGATGACGGTAGCCCCGATTTCCCGGCCGAGCTCGCGAGCGGCCACCAGGCCGGTCACCGTCGACGGCGAAACCGGCTGTCCGCGTTCGTCGACCACGAAGCAGCGATCGGCGTCTCCGTCGAAGGCCAGGCCGATGTCGGCGCCGGTCTCCAGCACGAAGGCTTGCAGGTCCAGCAGGTTGGCCGGGTCGAGCGGGTTGGCCTCGTGGTTGGGAAACGATCCGTCGAGCTCGAAGTACAACGGCAACAGGGTGATCGAGTCGATGGCACCGAGGACGGCCGGCGTGGTGTGACCGGCCATGCCGTTGCCGGCGTCGACGGCCACCCGCAGCGGGCGCAGTCCGGAGGTGTCGACCAGCGACCGCAGGAAGTGGCCATAGTCGCCGAGCACGTCGCGATCGGCGATGCTTCCCGGCGGCCCGTCGTAGGCCGGTGTGGCTCCGGCGATCAGCTCGTCGCTGATCACCTGCAGTCCGGTCTCCACACCGACGGGTAAGGCGGCGGCCCGGCACAACTTGATCCCGTTGTAGGCCGCGGGGTTGTGGCTTGCGGTGAACATCGCGCCCGGGCAGTCCAACAGCCCCGAGGCGAAGTACAGCTGATCGGTGGACGCCAACCCGATGCGCACCACGTCCAGGCCCTGGCCGGTCACGCCGGCCGCGAAGGCAGCGGCCAGCCCCGGCGAACTGTCCCGCATGTCGTGGCCGATCGCCACGCATCGCGCACCTTCGGCACGCATCAGCCTGGCGAAGGCCGCCCCGATATCGGCGACGAACGACTCATCGATCTCGTCGCCTACCAGCCCACGCACGTCATATGCCTTGATGACACGGTGGACGATCTCGGCGGGCCGGGACATGCGGGGGCCTCCTGATACCAAATTCCTACGCCTGTTCGACGTCAGCCTATCGGCCCGGCGACGTGAGGGATTCAGGCAGTTTGCCCCGGTGGTTAGTCGGAGGGATCGGGCAGCACCCGCAGATGTCCCCGCCGGCGTCCGGATCGTTGCTCGGGGTGCGCCAGCACTCCAGCGCTCGGCGCGGTGGCGTGCGCCCCGGTGGTGTGCATGTGCTGGTCGGAAAATCCGTTCAATGGGGTGCCGGTCCCGCCGAGGTACGGGTGGCCATTCTCGGTCGGGCCGCCCTCGCGGACAGCATCGGCCAGGGCGACCAGGTCGTCCTCGTCGGGGTTGGTGGGCAGCGGGCCGGCGTGGCGCACCAGGTCCCATCCGCGGGGCGCGGTGATGCTGCCGGCGTGCTGGACACACAGATCCCACGAATGCGGTTCCCGCACAGTAGCGAGGGGACCTACGACTGCCGTCGAGTCCGAGTAGACGAACGTCAAGGTCGCTACGGCGTAATGCGGACACCCGGGCCGGCAGCAGCGACGGGGAACGTTCACGAGCGAAAGGCTATCGTGCGGAAACGCCACGCAAGCGCCGGACACGCGCAACCGGCGAGCGCACGATGTTCAACCGTTACCATCGGCGCGTGGCCGATTCGCGCAGCTCCCCGCCCGGTGGCTGGCCTCAAGGCCGGTCCGGTGGCCGGTCGACTCCGAACCGTGCGGCTCGGCGCGGCCGCGATATACGCGGTCCGTTGCTGCCGCCGACGGTGCCGGGCTGGCGCAGCCGGGCCGAGCGATTCGACATGGCCGTGTTGGAGGCCTACGAGCCCATCGAGCGACGCTTGCAAGATCGGGTGACCGACCTCGACGTGGCAGTCGATGAGATCCCCCGCATCGCCGCCAAGGACCCCGACAGTGTGCAGTGGCCGCCAGAGGTCGTCGCTGACGGTCCGATCGCACTTGCCCGGTTGATGCCCGCCGGTGTCGACGTGCGGGGCAATGCGACCAGAGCGCGAATTGTGTTGTTCCGCAAGCCTATCGAGCGACGGGCCAAGGACACCGTCGAGCTTGGCGAGTTGTTGCACGAGATCCTGGTGGCTCAGGTGGCCGTCTATCTGGACGTCGAGCCGTCCGCCATCGATCCGACGATCGACGACGAATAACCCAACGCGGGCCTGCGGATCAGATGACGCCGCGTTTGAGGCGGCGGCGCTCCCGCTCGGACAGACCACCCCAGATGCCGAAGCGCTCGTCGTGCGCCAGGGCGTAGTCGAGGCACTCGTGACGGACCTCGCAACCCAGGCAGATCTTCTTGGCCTCACGGGTGGAGCCGCCCTTCTCCGGGAAGAAGGCCTCAGGATCCGTTTGCGCGCAGAGCGCACGGTCCTGCCACTCGTCAGGGTTGGCCGGTGTTAACGGTTCGGGTTCGAATGCGACTGGCGCATCAGGAACCACCGTCAAGTGCGGCCGGGCAATTGGCGCCGGCGCGGAGCCAATAATCGTGCTGTGCGGTGTGCTTGTCATAACGCCCCGAAGGTGCTCATAAGACATGCTTTGTCCGCCTCCTCAGTTTGATTTTGAGAGAGTGAGTGTTGCCCAACTGTTCTGATGTAACCGACAATTCGAACAAGTGATCGAATCTCGGTCTGCGACACCGGAACCGGCCGGCTAACCGGGAAATGACACTGATGTGATTAGACACGGGTTGACCAGCCGGGTCAAGCGTTATGGCGCATTTCCATATCATCTTGTGACCATTTTTCGGCGTTTCCGTTGTAGAGCGCTGTCGGCGTGTCGATCACAGGCACCCAAAACTCCTCAATGTTGTCGTCAAAAACGGCGCCGCAGACCGACGCCGGTACTGTCGTCCGATGTGAAGGTCACCGTTCTGGTCGGCGGGGTTGGCGGCGCCCGCTTCCTGCTCGGGGTCCAGCAGCTGCTCGGCCTGGGACAGTTCGGCCCCCAGGCAGACTCAGGCACCAGTCATGAACTGACTGCGGTCGTCAACGTTGGCGACGATGCCTGGATCCACGGGGTACGCGTCTGCCCCGATTTGGACACCTGTATGTATACCTTAGGTGGAGGCGTCGACCCCGAGCGAGGATGGGGCCATCGCGACGAAACCTGGCATGCTAAAGAAGAATTGGCGCGCTACGGGGTACAGCCAGATTGGTTTCAACTGGGCGACCGCGACCTGGGCACACACCTGGTGCGCACCCAGATGCTGCAAGCCGGCTACCCACTGTCGCAGATCACCACGGCGCTGTCGGACCGTTGGCAGCCGGGCGCACGGTTGGTGCCGGCCAGCGACGACCGCTGCGAAACACACGTGGTGATCACCGATCCCGCCGACGACACCCGTCGGGCAATCCACTTCCAGGAGTGGTGGGTGCGTTACCGCGCCCAGGTGCCCACGCACAGCTTTGCCTTTGTCGGCGCCGAAAAGGCCAGTGCCACAACCGAAGCAGTTACTGCGATCGCGGATGCCGATGCCATCTTGCTGGCGCCGTCCAACCCGGTGGTGAGCGTCGGAGCCATCCTGGCCGTGCCCGGCATTCGCGGCGCGCTGCGCTCGGCCAAGGCACCCGTGGTCGGCTACTCGCCGATCATCGGCGGAAAGCCGTTGCGTGGCATGGCTGATGAATGCCTCAAGGTGATCGGCGTCGAATCCACCGCGGAGGCGGTGGGCCGGCACTACGGAGCGCGGCGAGGCACCGGGGTGCTGGACTGCTGGCTGGTGCACGAGGGCGATCACGCTGATATCGAGGGCGTCGCGGTGCGCGCCATACCGCTGCTGATGACCGACCCCGAGGCGACGGCCGAGATGGTGCGCGCCGGACTCGAGCTTGGGGGCGTGACTACATGAGTGAGCACGGTGCCGCCGCGACGATCGAGATTCTGCCCGTCACCGGGCTTCCCGAATTCCGGCCCGGCGACGATTTGGCTGCCGCGCTGGCGACCGCCGCGCCCTGGCTGCGTGACGGCGACGTCGTGGTGGTCACCAGCAAGGTGGTGTCCAAATGCGAGGGCCGGCTGGTGGCGGCGCCGGAGGATCCCGAGCAGCGCGATGAGCTTCGCCGCAAGCTGGTCGACGACGAGGCGGTGCGGGTGCTCGCCCGCAAGGGCAAGACGTTGATCACCGAGAACCGGATCGGGCTCATCCAGGCCGCCGCCGGCGTCGACGGCTCCAACGTCGGGCGGGCCGAATTGGCGCTGCTGCCCGTCGATCCCGACGGCAGTGCCGCGGCGTTGCGCGCGGCACTGCGCGAGCGACTGGGCGTCGAGGTTGCCGTCGTCATCACCGACACCATGGGCCGGGCTTGGCGCAACGGCCAGATCGACGCCGCGGTCGGTGCCGCCGGTCTGGCTGTGCTGCACGGCTATTCGGGTGCCCTCGATGCGCACGGCAACGAGTTGGTGGTCACCGAGATTGCGGTGGCCGATGAGGTCGCCGCGGCCGCCGATCTGGTCAAGGGCAAGCTGACCGCCCTGCCGGTGGCCGTGGTGCGCGGCCTGCACATCGTCGACGACGGCACGACGGCCCGGCAACTGCTGCGATCCGGCGAGGAAGACCTGTTCTGGCTTGGCACCGCCGAAGCGCTGGAGATGGGCCGGCAGCAGGCGCAGCTGTTGCGCAGATCGGTGCGCCGGTTCAGCGACGAACCGGTGTCGCCGGAGCTGATCGAGGCCGCCGTCGCCGAAGCCCTCACCGCACCCGCTCCACACCACACCCGCCCGGTTCGGTTCGTGTGGCTGCAGACTCCGGCCAGCCGGGCCCGGCTGCTGGACCGCATGAAAGACAAGTGGCGATCCGACCTGAGCGGTGACGGCAAGCCCGACGACGCCGTGGCGCGCCGGGTGGCCCGCGGCCAGATCCTCTACGACGCCCCTGAGGTCGTCATTCCGATGCTGGTGCTCGACGGCGCACACAGCTACCCCGACGCCGCCCGCACCGAGGCCGAACACACCATGTTCACCGTCGCTGTCGGCGCAGCCGTGCAGGCCCTGCTGGTCGCGTTGGCCGTTCGCGGGGTGGGTAGCTGCTGGATCGGCTCGACCATCTTCGCGGCCGACCTGGTCCGCGCCGAGCTCCAGCT
>Ga0208987_1000100_pt1 | contig 19648 bp, 19 predicted proteins | sample MedBloCARef_O2_FD_187845 | JGI IMG/M metagenome (GOLD analysis project Ga0208987, IMG submission 187845) | Forest soil microbial communities from El Dorado National Forest, California, USA - Mediterranean Blodgett CA Ref_O2 (SPAdes) (version 2) | ecosystem: Environmental > Terrestrial > Soil >... | reverse complement strand
CCCCTGCCGCTCCAGCCCCCCCGGCTGCGGCCGCCGAAGCCGCTGCGCCGGCGGCGCCCGCGCCCTCCGAGCCTGCGCCGTCGCCCACACCCCCCGCGGCCCCGGCCGCTGGACAGCCGACACCGCCGCCGCCCGGTCAACAGGCGCCGCCCCCCGGTGCGACGCCCGGCCCCCGGCCCGGCCCGATTCCGAAGCCGGCAGCCCGTACCCCACGCGTAGGGAACAACCCGTTCTCGTCGGCGCAGCCCGTCGAGCGGCCCATCCCACGTCCACATCCGCAGGCTCCGCGCCCGGGAACACCCAGACCAGGCGCCCCACGACCAGGCGGCGCCTCGCCCGGCAGCATGCCGCCGCGTCCCGGCGGTAGCGCCGGTGGCGCCGGTGGCGGATTCCGTCCGGCACGTCCCGGCGCAGGCGCCGGCGGCGCTCGACCCGGCGGTGGCGGCGGCCGGCCGGGTGGTCCCGGCGGCGGCCGTTCCGACGGCGGTGGCGGTAACTACCGCGGCGGCGGAGGCGGAGTAGGAGCTGCACCCGGCGGCGGCGGTGGTTTCCACGGCCGTCCGGGCGGCGGTCCCGGCGGCGGTGGCGGCCGTCCCGGCCAGCGCGGCGGTGCGGCAGGCGCGTTCGGCCGTCCCGGCGGTGCACCCCGGCGTGGGCGCAAGTCCAAGCGGGCGAAACGCGCCGAGTACGAGAACATGCAGGCGCCGGTCGTCGGTGGTGTGCGGTTGCCGCACGGCAATGGCGAGACCATCCGGTTGGCCCGCGGCGCGTCGCTGAGCGACTTCGCCGAGAAGATCGACGCCAACCCGGCTGCGCTGGTGCAGGCGCTGTTCAACCTCGGCGAGATGGTCACGGCCACTCAGTCGGTCGGCGACGAGACGCTGGAGCTGCTGGGCGGCGAGATGAACTACGTCGTCCAGGTCGTCAGCCCCGAGGACGAGGACCGCGAGCTGCTGCAGTCCTTCGACCTCACCTATGGCGAGGACGAAGGTGGCGAGGACGATCTGGAGTTCCGCCCACCGGTGGTGACCGTGATGGGTCACGTCGATCACGGTAAAACCCGACTGTTGGACACGATCCGTAAGGCGAACGTCCGCGAGGGCGAGGCCGGCGGCATCACCCAGCACATCGGCGCCTACCAGGTCCTCACCGAGCTGGACGGCAACGAGCGCCCGGTCACCTTCATCGACACTCCCGGTCACGAGGCGTTCACCGCCATGCGTGCCCGTGGGGCCAAGGCCACCGACATCGCGATTCTGGTGGTCGCCGCCGATGACGGCGTGATGCCGCAGACGGTCGAGGCCATCAACCACGCGCAGGCGGCCGATGTGCCGATCGTGGTGGCGGTCAACAAGATCGACAAGGAGGGCGCAGACCCAACCAAGATCCGGTCGCAGCTCACCGAATACGGTTTGGTGGCAGAGGAGTTCGGCGGCGATGCAATGTTCGTCGACATCTCGGCCAAGCAGGGCACCAACATCGATGCGCTGCTCGAAGCGGTGCTGTTGACCGCCGATGCCGCGCTGGACCTGCGGGCCAATCCGGACATGGAAGCCCAGGGTGTGGCGATCGAGGCGCACCTGGACCGCGGTCGTGGTCCGGTCGCCACCGTGCTGATCCAACGCGGCACGCTGCGGGTCGGCGACTCGATCGTTGCCGGCGATGCCTACGGGCGCGTCCGCCGCATGGTCGATGAGCACGGCGAGGACGTCCACGAGGCGCTGCCGTCGCGGCCGGTCCAGGTCATCGGTTTCACGTCGGTGCCCGGTGCAGGCGACAACCTGCTGGTGGTCGACGAAGACCGCATTGCCCGCCAGATCGCCGATCGCCGCAGTGCCCGCAAGCGCAACGCGCTGGCGGCGCGCTCGCGCAAGCGGATCAGCCTGGACGATCTGGATGCCGCGTTGAAGGAGACGTCGCAGCTCAACCTGATCCTGAAGGGCGACAACGCCGGTACCGTCGAGGCGCTGGAAGAGGCCCTGCTGGGTATCGAGATCGACGACGAGGTGGAACTGCGCGTCATCGACCGCGGCGTCGGCGGTGTCACCGAGACCAACGTCAACCTGGCGTCGGCCTCGGACGCGATCATCATCGGCTTCAACGTGCGTGCCGAGGGCAAAGCGACCGAGCTGGCCAACCGCGAGGGCGTCGACATCCGGTACTACTCGGTGATCTACCAGGCCATCGATGAGATCCAGAGTGCGCTCAAGGGCATGCTCAAGCCGATCTACGAGGAGAACGAGCTGGGTCGCGCCGAGATCCGGGCGATCTTCCGGTCCTCAAAGGTCGGCCTCATCGCAGGCTGCCTGGTCACCTCCGGTGTGGTACGCCGGAATGCGAAGGCCCGGCTGCTGCGGGACAACATCGTGGTGGCCGACAACGTGTCGATCTCCTCGCTGCGTCGCGAGAAGGACGACGTGACCGAGGTTCGCGATGGCTTCGAATGCGGTATCACTTTGACCTATAACGACATCAAGGAGGGCGACGTCATCGAGTCCTTCGAGCTGGTCGAAAAGGAACGCACCTGATGGCTGATCCTGCGCGGGCTCGCCGGCTCGCCAAGCGGATCAACACGATCGTCGCCTCGGCGATCGAGTTCGAGATCAAGGATCCCGGGCTGGACGGAGTGACCATCGTCGACACCAAGATGACCGCCGATCTGCACGACGCGACGGTGTTCTACACGGTGATGGGACCCACGCTCGATGACGAGCCCGATTACGATGCGGCCGCTGCCGCGCTGGAACGGGCCAGGGGGACATTGCGCACCAGGGTTGGGGCCGGCACCGGTGTGCGGTTTACGCCCACCCTGACATTCCTCCGGGACACGACGACTGACACTGTGCAGCGGATGGACGAGCTGTTGGCCAAAGCTCGTGCCGCGGACGCCGATGTGGCACGGGTTCGAGTGGGGGCCCAGCCGGCCGGGGAGGCCGATCCCTACCGCGACAACGGGTCGGCAATGGAGCCGGCGTCGGGGACACTGAACGGACTTGACGCTGAGGGCACTGGTGACGACGACCGACCCGAAGACTGAACTGGGCGAGGCCTCGTTCACCGGGGCCCACGTAGACGCTGTCGGAGCTGCCCAATTGCTTTCGGCGGCAACAACAGTCGCGGTGATCTGTCATGTTCACCCGGACGCCGACACCATCGGCGCCGGGCTGGGGCTGGCCACTGTGCTGGACAGGTGCGACAAACAGGTCGAGGTCAGTTTCGCCGCACCCGAGACGCTGCCGGAGTCGCTGCGTTCGCTGCCCGGCTGCCACTTGCTGGTCAGCCCCGACGCGCTCCGCCGCGACGTCGATTTGCTTGTGACCGTTGATGTTCCGAGTGTCAAACGACTCGGCGCGCTGGGTGAGTTAGCCGGCCCGGGCCAGCAGCTGCTGGTGATCGATCATCACGCCTCCAACCAGATGTTCGGCACCGCGAACTACGTCGATGCCTCCGCGGACTCCACCACGTTGTTGGTCGCCGAGTTGCTCGATGCATGGGGCAAGCAGATCGACCCCGACGTGGCGCACTGCCTCTACGCTGGGCTGACCACTGACACCGGCTCGTTCCGCTGGGCCAGCGCCCGCGCGTTCCGGCTGGCGGCGCGACTGCTCGAGATCGGTGTGGACAATGCGTCGATCAGCCGAACGCTGATGGACAGCCATCCGTTCGCGTGGCTGCCGATGCTGTCGCGTGTGCTGGACTCGGCGCGACTGTTCCCGGATGCGGCCGGTGGTCGCGGGCTGGTCTACGTGGTCGTCGACAACCAGCAATGGCTCAATTCGCGCCCGGAGGAAGTCGAGAGCATCGTCGATATCGTGCGCACCACGCAGCAGGCCGAGGTGGCCGCGGTCTTCAAAGAGGTCGCCCCGCAGCAGTGGTCGGTATCGATGCGGGCCAAGACCGAGGTGGATCTGGCCGCGGTGGCCTCGGTGTTCGGTGGGGGTGGACATCGCCTGGCCGCCGGATATTCGACCACTGGCTTGATCGACGACGCGGTGGCGTCGCTGCGCGCCGCGTTGGGTTAAAACGCCCAGCTGCCCGAAGGCTGCAGCACGAATCCGTGGTCTCCGCCGGTGGTGTCCAGGCACGCGACCAGATTGCCCGCACCCACCGCGCACGTGACGTTCAGGTAGGTCAGTTTCTGGCCGGGCGCCAACGGCTTTGCGCCATAGGGCAGTGCGGCGGGGTTGCCATCACAGCCGCTGTAGGACATCCTGCTCAATTCGTAGCCGGGTCCCTTGAAATTCACCGAACCCACGACGCAGTCGCCCGGCCGCAGGTGGCCGGCGCCCGGGAAGGAGACGTCGTCCATCCCGGGCATGTCTCCACTGCACTTGATGTCCTGCGAGGGCTGCGGTGCCGGGGCTGCGCCGCCGTAGAAGTCGCACACCAGGGTATTGGCGGCCGAGAAATTGATCCGCGGCGAGCTGCCGGCGCCGGATGTCGTGACGTAGCCGTCGGCCGGGACGGCAGTGAAACCGTCGAGATTGGGGAAACGTGGCGGCTGGGCGGCCGCGTGCTGCGCCGACGCGATCGCCGACGCGGTCGCCAGGGTCAGCACGCCTAGGGCGCGCATCGCGAGGCCGGCGACACCACGCATCAATTTCCTCCTGCGGTAGTGACTATGCGCGGGGATAGCTTTTGGGATCGTATTGGTTGGCGAGCACGGCGGCTAGCGCACCTGAGCGCGCCCACGCTGCAGCACTGCCTCCCGGTTGGCGGCGATGTCGTCGCCGCTGGTCCGGAATTGCCGGGCCGCCGTCGCCTCCAGCCACAGCCCCTCGCTGGTCTGCGACTCGTCGATCCGGTGGTAGGACGCCAGCAATGCCCGCACCGCGCTCTGGTTGTTGCCGACGATGGACGCGGCGACCTGGCGGGCGGTCGGCAATAGCTGATCGTGCGCCACCACCTCGGTCGCCAGCCCGGCCCGCAGCGCATCGGTCGCGGACAGGTAATCCCCGGTCATGCTCATCCGCCGGGCCAGGCCAATGCCCACTTTCTGGGGTAGCCGCACGCTCAGGCCCCAGGTGGGCAACAGGCCGACGCGCGCATGCGTGTCGGCGAACCGCGCCTGCTCGGACGCGATGACGATGTCGCAGTACAGCACCAGCTCGAGCCCACCGGTGACCGCGGCGCCGTTGATCGCGCCGATCACCGGCTTGGTCATCACCGGCCAGCGCGGCGAGATGTCCGGCAGCGCCGACTGGCCACCCAGCTCCTTGAGATCAAGACCCGCGCAGAAGACCGGGTCGGTGCCGGTGAGGATGACGACGTCGACGTCGTCATCGGTTTCGGCGTCGGTCAACGCCCCGAAAAACTGGTCTCGCAATGCCGAGGACAGCGCATTGCGCGATTGCGGCCGGTTGAGGGTCAGGGTGCGCACCCGCTCGTCGGTCTCGATCACCAGGATGTCGTCGGTCATGCCATCACCGTAGTCTCCTGACCTGCGGCGCCTATCCTGGAGGGATGTGCCGGAACATCACCGAGCTGCGCGGTTTGCAGCCATCGGCCACCGCCGAGGAGATCGCGGCGGCCGCCCGTCAGTATGTGCGCAAGGTCAGCGGTATCACCCATCCGTCGGCGGCCAGCGCCGAGGCGTTCGAGGCTGCCGTCGCCGAGGTCACTGAAACGACGATGCGACTGCTCGCCACCCTGCCGCCGCGCCGTCAGCCGCCGAAGACGGTCCCGCCGCTGCGCCGGCCCGAGGTCGTGGCCCGGCTCGCCGCGAAATGACCCGCACGGCAACGGTTCCCGCTCTCAAAGAGTGGAGTGCGGCGGTACACGCGCTACTCGACGGTCGCCAGCTGGTGCTGCTGCGTAAAGGCGGCATCGGGGAGAAGCGGTTCGAGATCGCCGCGCAGGAGTTCGTGCTGTTTCCGACGGTTGCGCACAGCCATACCGAGCGGGTCCGTCCCGAGCATCGCGACTTGCTGACCGGCGCCGCGGCCGACAGCACCGACGATCAGCTGGTGATCCGGGCGGCAGCGAAAGTCGTTGCCGCACTGCCGGTTAACCAACCCGATCGACTCGAGGAGATTGAGGATCTGCATATCTGGACCGCCGATTCGGTGCGCGCCGACCGGCTTGACTTTCGGCCCAAGCACAAACTGGCCGTGCTGGTGGTGTCGGTGATTCCGCTCGTGGAGCCGGTGCGCATCGTCCGCACCCCCGACTACGCCGGTTGCACGAGTTGGGTTCAGCTGCCGCTGCGGCCGGCGTTAGGGCGGCCGGTCCACGACGACGCCGCGCTAACCGCGGTCGCTGGCCGGGTCCGCGACGCCGTTGGCTGACAGGTCGGGCGCCCCGACCGGAAGCAGCAGCCGGGAGCGTCCGTAGCGCACGGTATGGGTGGCCGGCTTCAGCTGCCGCCCGGTCAACGTGGGCTCGTCGGTGCCGAGGTTGCGTGCATAGCGAGGGAACCAGCCGCCGGCGATCAGCACCCGAATGCGTGAACCCGCTGTGAAGCGGTGGGCGACGCTGTCGAGTTCCAGGCTGACCAGCTTGCGGGATTTCGGCGTGCTGGTCAGCCGCCGATAGCCCTCAGTGACGTTGCGGGAGTGGCCTTTCGCGTCTACCTCGCTGACCCGTACGAATAGATCTGCATGCGGATTGTCCGAGCTGTGCGCCAGCTCGACGACCGGGTTTCCGTACACGCAGACGTCACGGGTGAGGGTCGCGCTGGTGAACGCGAGCACGTCGTCGCGCGCTGCGAGCCTGCTGTCGTCGGTGTACCCGCTGTTGACCGACAGCAGCGGACCGCCGATGGTGGGAGTCGGGTCGGCGGGGTCATAGCGGAAGGTCGCCGGGGCGACCTTGGGCAGGTCGGCAGGGGCAACCTCGTCCAGATACCCGCCCGGCCGCAGATAGAGCGCGCGTTCGGTGGCGGCGGGTGGCCAGTCGGCCACGTTGCGCCAGCCCTGGCCGGTGACGTACACCCGCACCCTGCTCGGGCGTTGCGCGTCCGCCCCGCCCAGGTGGGTGTTCAGCCAGTCCAAAGTCTCGCGTGCGCTGGTGGACAGCCCCTTGCTGAGCAGCTGGGAGTGGGTCCAGGGCCCGATCGTGAGGGCGACGTCCACGCCGCGGCGCCGCAGGTGCGCGTACTGCTGCAGCGTCTGCTGCAGAAAGATGTCCTGCCAGCCGCCGATGAGCAGCACCGGCACCTGCACGCGGTCCAGCGCGGCGCCGTAGCGCAATCGCTCCCAGAACGGATCGTCGCCGCCGGGGTGTTCGACCCAGGATTCGAACCACGGCGCACCGGTGCCCAGAAATGCGCGCGCCGACTCACCGAACGGCAACCCGAGGGCGGCCTGCGCTACCTGGCGCGGCGCCCGCAGTTGGCGGATTCCGGCACGGACGCGGATCGGGTCCTCCTGGTTGGCCACCAGGTTGCTCCAACCCAGAAAGTCGTTGGTGAACGAACCGGTGCTCCACACCGCGGTGTTGAAATCGTGCGGCCCAACCGTGACCACGGCCGCGGCCAGCTCTGGCGGCGGGTCATCCAGGAGGGCCCACTGGGTGAATCCCAGGTACGACAGTCCGATGGTGGCGAATTGCCCTGTGAACCAAGGCTGTTCGCGCAGCCACGCCACGGTGTCGGCGCCGTCGGCGGCCTCGTTGACCATCGGCTCGAACGCGCCGCCAGACCCGAACGTGCCGCGCACGCTTTGCAGCACGACGTGGTAGCCGCGTGCCGCGTAGAGCCGGGCGAATACCAGCGAGAACGGAAAGGCACGCCCGTAGGGCCCGCGGACCAGCAGGGTACCGGCGGGGGTGGCGGTGGCCGGTGCGTAGTGATCGGCTCTTAGCTGCACACCGTCGCGCATCGGGACTTCGACCCGATTGACGGTGTACTGGGTGATCGCCCGGGGCAGACCCAGCAGCCGGCCGAGAGCGCTTTCGCCGGCTCGTCGGAAAGTGCGCGGTATCGGCGGTGCGGGCCGGGTGGCTGTCGTACTCACGAGCACCAGGCTAGGCCGGACAGACTTTCGACCTGGGACGGCGCCTAGAACTTGTAGTACGGCAACAGGTCGTTGGCCCGCTGCAGGTTGGTGGACGGGCAGTCGACCTCGGGGTTGGAGTAGACCGTGGAGTAGAACAGCGCCTGTTGCAGCACGCCGTAACTGGTCTTGAACGCGATCATGCAGGAGAAGAACCAGTAGCTGTTGTGATAGGTCGGCTTGAGCACCCAGTAGGTGGCAGCCCGGTGGCCCCCGATGTCGGTCTCCAGCGCGTCGGCCGGCAGCGACTTTTCGTAGGTGCGCCAGATGATGGGCTCAACGGCCAGCTGATAGTTACCCGCATCGAATTGGCAGCGCAGCCCGTCCTGGGGCTCGGGAGGGGTGAAGGCCAGACCGAGCCGCTGCAAGGCGTCGAACGGGACGTCCCGGCATGGATCGAACGGGCTCGGGTCGGTGGTCGCCACGATCGGGCTCTTCATCGTGGTCTCCATCGGCGCGGCAGTAGAGCGCAGCTCGACGGTGCGGGCTGCGCTCGGCACGGGCGGGGCGCTCTGGGCACCCACGACCACCGCGGTGACCAGCGCAGCTAACGCTCCGATCAAACGCATCCTGGCGAACACGACACCCCCTGACGTCGCGGCGGTCCTTTGCCGGGAGTGTACAAGTCGGCTCAGCGGCGTCACAGTCAAACGAGAACACGTTCTAATCCCGCAAGCAAGGGCCCTGGCTGGGCCCGGTCCTCTCGCCGGGTCGTTAGGCTGGTTACTCGTGGCTTTAGATGAACCGGGGCGCGACTCGACCGATGGGGCACAGCCGACTCTGTGGGCGGTCTCCGACCTGCACACCGGACACCTGGGCAACAAGCCGGTCACCGAGTCGTTGTACCCGACGTCGCCGGATGACTGGCTGATCGTGTGCGGCGATGTCGCCGAGCGCACCGACGAGATCCGGTGGGCACTTGACCTGCTGCGACGACGGTTCGCCAAGGTGATCTGGGTGCCGGGCAACCACGAGCTGTGGACCACCACCCGGGATCCCGTGCAGATCTTCGGCCGGGCCCGCTACGACTACCTGGTCAACATGTGCGACGAGATGGGCGTGGTCACGCCCGAGCATGCGTTTCCGGTGTGGACCGAACGCGGCGGCCCGGCCACCATCGTGCCGATGTTCTTGCTCTACGACTACAGCTTCTTGCCGAAGGGAGCGACGACCAAAGCCGAGGGCCTGGCCATCGCGCGGGACGCCAACGTGGTGGCCACCGACGAATTCCTGCTCTCGTCGGAGCCGTACCCCACTCGCGATGCCTGGTGCCGGGAGCGGGTCACGGCCACCCGCGCCAAGCTCGAACAGCTGGACTGGATGACGCCGACGATCCTGGTGAATCACTTTCCGATGGTGCGTGAGCCGTGCGACGCCTTGTTCTACCCGGAATTCTCGCTGTGGTGCGGAACCACCCAGACCGCCGACTGGCACACCCGCTACAACGCGGTCTGCTCGGTCTACGGTCACCTGCACATTCCGCGCACCACCTGGTACGACAGCGTGCGCTTCGAGGAAGTGTCGGTGGGCTATCCGCGGGAGTGGCGGCGCCGCAAGCCGCCCACCTGGCTGCGCCAGATATTGCCGGAACCCCAGTACGCGCCCGGCTATCTCAACGAGTTCGGTGGCCACTTCGCGATCACTCCGGAGATGCGGGAACAGTCCGAGAAATTCCGGGAACGGTTGCGGCAGCGGCGATCGTGACGGAGCAGATGCTGGTGTCCTCGGTGCTGCCCGGGGCGGCGTCCGACGGTCTGGCCTACTCGGAGTTGTATTCCGATCCGCCGGGCCTGACTCCGCTTCCCGAGGAAGAGGCGTTGATCGCCAAGTCGGTGGCCAAGCGGCGCAACGAGTTCGTCACGGTCCGGCACTGTGCCAGGATCGCGCTCGGTGAACTTGGCGTGCCACCGGTGCCGATCCTCAAGGGGGACAAGGGCGAACCCTGCTGGCCCGACGGCGTGGTCGGCAGCCTCACCCACTGCACGGGCTACCGCGGGGCGGTGGTGGGTCGCAGTGCGGCGGTGCGCTCGGTGGGTATCGACGCCGAACCACACGACACGTTGCCGCACGGGGTGCTGGACGCGGTCAGTCTGCCCGAAGAGCGCAGCGAAATACCGGAGAAGATGCCGCCAGGTCTGCATTGGGACCGAATTCTGTTCTGCGCCAAGGAAGCAACTTACAAGGCGTGGTTCCCGCTGACTAAGAGATGGCTGGGTTTCGAGGACGCTCACATCACCTTCGAGGCGGACAGCCAGACGACGGGTGCGTTCGTCTCGCGGATTCTGATCGATCCGGAGGCGTTGTCGGGTCCGCCGCTGACCGCGCTCAGTGGTCGTTGGTCGGTTGATCGCGGACTGGTGTTGACCGCGATCGTGCTATGAACCAACGGGAGGCCGGCCCGGGAATCGTCGTCGTCGACAAGCCGGCCGCCATGACCAGTCACGACGTGGTGGGGCGTTGTCGGCGAATCTTTTCCACCCGACGGGTCGGACACTCGGGGACGCTGGACCCGATGGCCACCGGCGTGCTGGTGATCGGGGTGGAGCGCGCCACCAAGATCCTCGGTCTGCTGTCGGCGACCTCGAAATCCTATGCCGCCACCATCCGGCTCGGCCAGACCACATCCACCGAAGACGCTGAAGGCGAACTGCTGCAAAGTATTTCAGCTGAGCACCTGACGGAAGAGGAGATCGCCGTCGCGGTCGCAGGGCTGCGCGGTGACATCGAGCAGGTGCCGTCGTCGGTCAGCGCGATCAAGGTCGGTGGGCGTCGTGCCTATCAGTTGATGCGCGAGGGCCACAACGTCGAACTCGCGGCCCGAGCGGTGCGCATCGACCGGTTCGAGGCATTGGCTCTGCGCCGGGACGTCGACGGCGTTGTCGATCTCGACGTTGAAGTCGACTGCTCGTCGGGGACCTACGTTCGCGCGCTGGCCCGCGATCTCGGGGACGCGCTCGGGGTAGGTGGGCATCTGACGTCGTTGCGGCGCACCCGAGTCGGCCGCTTCGGGCTCGACGAGGCCCGCTCACTGGACGATCTGGCGGAATCCCCGCGGCTGAACTGGACGCTGGACGAGGCGTGTCGGCTGATGTTCCCGTGCCGCGACCTGACCCCCGAGGAGGTCGACGCGACCGGTAACGGCCGGCCGCTGTCGCCTGCCGGAATCGACGGCGTCTATGCCGCCAGCGCGGCCGACGGCCGGGTGATCGCCTTGTTGCGCGACGAGGGTTCGCGAACCAAGTCAGTGGTGGTGATCCGCCCGGCGACGCTGTAGGGACGCGTCAGAGCCGGCTGAGCAGTTCGGCTTTCTTCGCGCTGAACTCCTCGTCGGAGAGGATGCCGCGCTGATGCAACCCGGCCAGCGATTCGATGGCCGCGACGATGGCCGCCGAATCGTCGGATGCACCGGTTGCGGGCTTGGCCGCCGGTGGCTCGGGCGCGGGTGGCTCGGGTGCGGGTGGCTCGGGCGGGAACTGCGGCGCCGGGCCGGACTGGTACTGGGACTGGTGCGCTGCGGCGGGTGCCGCGGCAGGCGGGTGAGCCACTTGCTGGGTGCCGAGTTCATGCAGACTTGAGACACTGAAGGTGCCGAACTGGCTGGTGAAGCCAACCGAGCTGTACCCGGTGCCCTGCTGCTGTTGCACGCCGCCGATACGGTGCTCGCCGGTGTCGAAAACCTTTGTCACCCCGTTGATCTGGATCGCGAGCCGGCGAGTTCCCGGAAAGAATGCGTAGCGCACGTCGTTCTGGCCGCCGGCGGAGCTCGGGACCCCGAGATCGCCCGGCCACCAGTTGTTCGGGCCGAACATGGCCCCGGCCTGCGAGCTCGGGGCGGGCGCCGGAAATACCGCGGTGGTGGCGAGCAGCTGGGAGAGCTCGTTGCACAACGCGTCGACACGGGCCTTGAGCGCGTTGTCGAACATGTTGCCGACCATCGTCATCCCGCCGCGCATCCATTGCCCGTTGCCGCCGAGCTCGGGGACGTTGAACTGGGCCATGGTGCCGCCACCCTCACGAAGGGCAATCAGCATGGCCAGCACCGCTTCTTGGGAGAGCCCGTGGCGTTGGGCGATGTCGGCGATGGCGTTGGCGGCTTCCGGGGTAACCGTTGCCTTCATAGTCGTGAGTCTTTCGTCGGCGGTCGTAATTTTCAGCCTACGCAAATACGCCGCGGGCAGGGTTCCAGCCAACCGGCCGCACGGTTAAGCTGCCGACTAGACGGGTGTCAAGAACCCTCGGGCTCGGAAGGGGCCGCGCAATGTCCAACAAAGTGTTCGTCGTCGGTGTCGGGATGACGAAATTCGAGAAGCCGGGGCGCCGCGAGGGCTGGGACTACCCGGACATGGCGCGTGAGTCCGGGACCAACGCCCTGGCCGACGCCGGCATCGACTACAGCGAGATCGAGCAGGGCTACGTCGGCTACGTCTACGGCGAGTCGACCGCGGGGCAGCGGGCGCTCTACGAACTGGGTCTGACCGGCATTCCGGTCATCAACGTCAACAACAACTGTTCGACCGGTTCGACCGCGTTGTTCATGGCCGCACAGGCGATTCGCGGCGGGCTGGCCGACTGCACCATCGCGCTGGGGTTCGAGAAGATGAAGCCCGGATCGCTGGCGACCACGTACGAAGACCGCACCAACCCGATGGACAAGCACGTCAAGGCGATGGCCGAGATCAGCGAGTTCGCCTTCCCGGCGGCACCCTGGATGTTCGGCGCGGCCGGCCGCGAGCACATGGTGCAATACGGCAGCACCGCCGAACATTTCGCCAAGATCGGCTACAAGAACCACAAGCACTCCGTCAACAACCCGTTCGCGCAGTTCCAGGACGAGTACACCCTCGACGACATTCTGTCGGCGAAGATGATTTACGACCCGCTCACCAAGCTGCAATGCTCGCCGACATCAGATGGCTCGGGCGCGGCGATCCTGGCCTCGGAGGGATTCGTCGATCGGCACGGGCTGGCCGGTCAGGCGGTGGAGATTGTCGGCCAGGCCATGACCACCGACTTCAAGTCCACCTTCGACGGCACCGCCAAAGGCCTCATCGGCTACGACATGAATGTCCAAGCCGCACAACAGGTTTACGACCAAGCCGGGCTAGGTCCGGAAGACTTCCAGGTGATCGAACTGCACGATTGCTTCTCGGCCAACGAGCTGCTGCTCTACGAAGCCCTCGGCCTGTGCGCCCCGGGTGAGGCGCCCAAGCTGATCGACAACGGCGACACCACCTACGGCGGACGTTGGGTGGTCAATCCGTCCGGCGGCCTGATCTCCAAGGGCCACCCGCTGGGCGCGACCGGGCTGGCGCAGTGCGCCGAACTGAACTGGCAGCTGCGCGGTCAGGCCGACAAACGTCAGGTCGACAACGTCACCGCCGCTTTGCAACACAACATCGGGCTGGGCGGAGCGGCCGTGGTCACCGCTTACCAGCGCGCCGAGCGCTAAGGGCGTCATGTTCGAATGGTCCGACACCGACCTGATGGTCCGGGATAGCGTTCGTCAGTTCGTCGACAAGGAGGTTCGTCCGCATCTGGACGAACTGGAAAGCGGTGAGCTGTCGCCCTATCCGATCGCGCGCAAGCTGTTCAGCCAATTCGGTCTGGACGTCATGGCCGCCGAATCCGTCAAAAAGATGCTCGACCGCGAGCGTGCCAAGCAAAACGGTGATGCGAGCGGCGAAAAGCCAGACAGCGCAGACGATTCGGGAGGCCTGAACGTCCAGGGCTCGATGGTCGCGGTCCTGGTTTCCGAAATCGCCAGGGTCAGCATCGGATTGCTGAGCACCGCGTCGGTCAGCCTCGGTCTGGGCGCAGCGACCATCATGAGTCGCGGCACCTTGGCCCAAAAAGAGCGCTGGCTGCCCGAGCTGATGACGCTGGAAAAGATTGCGGCGTGGGCGATCACCGAGCCGGACTCCGGTTCGGATGCGTTCGGCGGCATGAAGACCTACGTCAAGCGGGACGGCCAGGACTACATCCTCAACGGGCAGAAGACATTCATCACCAACGGGCCCTGCGCCGACGTTCTGGTGGTCTACGCCAAACTCGACGAGGGTGATTCGTCCGTGGACAAGCGGAACCGTCCGGTGCTGGTCTTCGTGCTCGATGCGGGGATGGAAGGGCTGACCCAGGGCAAGCCGTTCAAGAAGATGGGCATGATGTCCTCGCCGACCGGCGAATTGTTCTTCGACAGCGTCCGGCTGGGCCCGGACCGGCTGCTCGGCGGGAGCGAACAGCTCGCCGGCGGGGATGGCCGCGACAGCGCCCGGGACAATTTCGCCGCCGAGCGGATCGGGATCGCGATGATGGCGCTGGGCATCATCAACGAATGCCACCGGCTTTGCGTCGATTACGCCAAGACCCGCACGTTGTGGGGCAAGAACATCGGCCAGTTCCAGCTCATCCAGCTCAAGCTGGCGAAAATGGAAATCGCCCGAATGAACGTGCAGAACATGGTCTTTGCGACCATCGAGCGTCAGCAGGCCGGTAAACCACTGACGTTGGCCGAAGCTTCGGCCATCAAGCTGTACTCGTCAGAGGCGGCCACCGAGGTGGCGATGGAGGCCGTGCAGTTGTTCGGCGGCAACGGCTATATGGCCGAGTACCGGGTGGAACAGCTCGCGCGGGACGCGAAGTCGCTGATGATCTACGCGGGCAGCAACGAGGTTCAGGTCACCCACATCGCCAAAGGGTTGCTGGCCGAGTAGGGCTCAGGCCACGACCCAGACCGCCCGGGCGGCGGGGCTGCCCAAGTCCACGGTGGTCTCGTCGCCGTTGGCCGACTCGATCGCCACCGAGATCATGCCGGCGAATTCGCGCCGGGTCAGGACCCGGATCCGGGAGTCCAGCCGGATCCCGACGCTGGCGAAATAGCGCAGCATCTCGGGGTCGGCATCGGAGATGCGAGCCACCGTCGCGGTATCTCCGTCGCCGCACACCCACAGCTGGCGGGCCGGCGGCGTCGGAACCTGCCCGTCGGAGGCCGGGATCGGGTCGCCATGCGGGTCGCGCTGCGGGTATCCCAGCTTGGCGTCGATGCGGGCCACCAGGCGGTCCGACACCGCGTGTTCGAGCACCTCGGCCTCGTCGTGGACTTCGTCCCAGCCGTAACCGAGTTCGTTGACCAGAAAGGTCTCCAGTAGCCGGTGGCGGCGCACTACGGCCAGCGCGGCTCGCCTGCCCGCCTCGGTCAGCGTCACCGCACCGTATTTCTCGTGATCGACCAGGCCCTGCTCGGCGAGTTTGCGAATCGACTCCGAGGCGGTGCTGGCCGACACCCCGATCTTCGCGGCCAGCATCTTGGTGCTGACCTTTTCCACCGACCACTCTTGGGCATTCCAGATGACTTTCAAATAGTCCTGGCCAACGGCAGTGATACCGCCCGCCTCGTCATCAGCCCTCACAACCAAAAAGTCTAGGCACCCTCCGCCGGATCCCGCGTCCTGACCGGCACCTCGCCGGTGGACAGTGGGCGAATCGGGATCTTGTGCGCGCGGTCGCACCCGTTGCGCCGTAGGCTTGCGGTCGTGCAGCGCTGGCGCGGCCAAGACGAGATCCCCACGGACTGGGGCAGATGCGTACTCACCATCGGGGTCTTCGACGGCGTACACCGCGGGCACGCCGAATTGATCGCACACGCCGTGAAGGCCGGCCGGGCCCGCAACGTGCCGAGCGTGCTGATGACCTTCGACCCGCACCCCATGGAAGTGGTCTATCCCGGTAGCCACCCGGCGCAGTTGACCACGCTGACCCGCCGCGCCGAGCTCGTCGAAGACATGGGCGTCGACGTCTTTCTGGTGATGCCGTTCACCACCGACTTCATGAAGCTCACCCCGGAGCGCTACGTCCGCGAGCTGCTGGTGGAAAACCTGCATGTGGTGGAGGTGGTGGTGGGGGAGAACTTCACCTTCGGCAAGAAGGCTCTCGGCAACGTCGGCACCCTGCGTCAGGCCGGGGAGCGGTTCGGATTCGCGGTGGAGGCGATGTCGCTGCTCGCCGAGCACCTCAGCAACGAGACCGTGACGTTCTCGTCGACCTACATCCGGTCCTGCGTGGACGCCGGCGACATGGTGGCGGCCACCGAGGCGCTGGGCCGCCCGCACCGCGTCGAGGGGGTGGTGGTCCGCGGCCACGGCCGAGGCGCTGAACTGGGCTTTCCCACCGCGAACGTGGCGCCGCCGATGTATTCGGCCATCCCGGCTGACGGCGTGTACGCCGCCTGGTTCACCGTGCTCGGGCACGGACCGGTGACCGGGACCGTCGTCCCGGGTGAGCGCTACCAAGCCGCAGTGTCCATCGGCACCAACCCGACGTTCTCCGGGCGCACCCGCACCGTCGAGGCGTTCGTCCTGGATACCACCGCTGACCTGTATGGACAGCATGTGGCGCTGGACTTCGTCGCCCGAATCCGCGGGCAGCACAAGTTCGACTCGGTGCAGCAGTTGGTGGACGCCATCGCTGCCGACACCGACCGCACCCGTTCCATGCTGTCCGCGGGCTAGCGGCGCGGACAGGCACCCACACCACGACCGTCCGCCAACCGCGGGACCGATGGGGCGGCTGTGACAAAAGCGGAGCGTTTAGGCCTGCCGGTTAAACCGCTGCTAAACTCCGGACGACATCGGCGCGTGCTGCGGTTCGCGGTGGCCGTGCCTTGATACTCAATGATCGCGGACCGATTGATGGAGATAGTTTCGTGGCGCTTACAGCCGAGCAGAAAAAAGAAATTCTGGGCTCCTACGGCCTGCATGACACCGACACCGGATCGCCGGAGGCGCAGATCGCGCTGCTGACCAAGCGGATCTCGGACCTGACCGAGCACCTCAAGCTGCACAAGCATGACCACCACTCGCGGCGGGGATTGCTGCTGTTGGTGGGTCGCCGGCGGCGGCTGATCAAGTACATCTCCCAGATCGACGTCGAGCGTTACCGCTCGCTGATCGAACGGCTGGGTCTGCGCCGCTAACCCGGCCGCTGACCGCCGGCGAGGCACGGGCCTTGCTGGCAGGCCGGGTTCTCCGGTGTAGAGTGAGGGCGTTCTGGGCCACTTCGGCCCGAGCAAACGGTGCGGTCCGCGCAGATTCGCGTGCTCCGTTCCAGCGCGTCATGACGGAAGCAGCCCAGTCTGTATCGGGCGGTCTTCGGTAGTGGCTGCCGGGCTCCCCTGGATCTGGGGCAGGTCGGCCGCTTCGATCGATGGCCGTAGCCGCATTCAGACTTTCGATCTTCGGGAAGCTTCCAGGATGGCTCGCGGTGCCCGTCTGGGCCGGTGAGCTGTCCCGAAACCCTCCGGGTTGCGCGGTGACGACGCGAAAAAGCTGAATAACTCGAGAGAGGCCGTACGGACACCTATGTCTGTAGCTGAAATTGAAGAAGGCGTGTTCGAAGCGACCGCCATTATCGACAACGGGAGCCTCGGCACCCGCACCATCCGTTTCGAGACCGGCCGGTTGGCCCAGCAGGCCGCCGGCGCCGTCGTCGCCTACCTCGACGACGAGACCATGCTGCTGAGCGCGACCACCGCCAGCAAGACCCCGAAAGACCATTTCGACTTCTTCCCCTTGACGATCGACGTCGAGGAGCGGATGTATGCCGCCGGTCGCATCCCCGGATCGTTCTTCCGGCGCGAAGGCAGGCCGTCCACCGACGCGATCCTGACCTGCCGGCTCATCGACCGGCCACTGCGCCCGACGTTCGTCTCGGGCCTGCGTAACGAGATCCAGGTCGTGGTCACGATCCTGAGCCTGGATCCCAAGGATCTGTACGACGTGCTGGCCATCAACGCCGCATCGGCGTCGACCCAGATTTCCGGGCTGCCGTTCTCCGGGCCCGTTGGCGGCGTACGTGTCGCGCTGATCAATGGCCAGTGGGTTGCGTTCCCCACCGTTGAGCAGCTCGAAGGCGCGGTGTTCGACATGGTCGTGGCCGGCCGCAAGGCTGGCGATGACGTCGCGATCATGATGGTCGAGGCCGAAGCCACCGACAATGTCATCGATCTGATCGCCGGCGGCGCCGGTGCGCCGACCGAAAGCGTTGTGGCCGAAGGTCTTGAGGCCGCCAAGCCGTTCATCGCCGCGTTGTGTACCGCGCAGCAGGAGCTGGCTGATGCTGCTGGCAAGGAAACCGCCGAGTACCCGGTGTTCCCCGATTACCAGGACGACGTCTACTACTCGGTCGCCTCGGTAGCCACTGAAGAGTTGGCCGCCGCGCTGACCATCGGCGGCAAGGCCGAGCGCGACGCGCGCACCGACGAGCTCAAGGGTGAGGTGCTGGCGCGGCTCGCCGACACCTACGAAGGCCGTGAGAAAGAGGTCAGCGCCGCATTCCGCTCGTTGACCAAAAAGCTTGTCCGCCAGCGCATCCTGACCGATCACTTCCGCATCGACGGCCGTGGCATCACCGATATTCGCGCCTTGTCGGCCGAGGTCGCCGTGGTTCCGCGGGCGCACGGCAGCGCGCTGTTCCAGCGCGGCGAAACCCAGATCCTGGGTGTCACCACGCTGGACATGGTCAAGATGGCCCAGCAGATCGACTCGCTGGGACCGGAAACCTCCAAGCGCTACATGCACCACTACAACTTCCCGCCGTTCTCCACCGGCGAGACCGGCCGGGTGGGCTCGCCCAAGCGGCGTGAGATCGGGCACGGCGCGCTGGCCGAGCGGGCTCTGATGCCGGTGTTGCCGAGCGTCGATGAGTTTCCGTACGCCATCCGTCAGGTATCAGAAGCGTTGAGTTCCAACGGCTCTACGTCAATGGGCTCGGTCTGTGCGTCCACGCTGTCGCTGCTGAACGCCGGCGTGCCGCTGAAGGCACCGGTCGCCGGCATCGCGATGGGCCTGGTGTCCGACGACGTCGAGGTAGACGGCGGCGGCACCGAGCGGCGCTTCGTCACGCTGACCGACATCCTCGGCGCCGAGGACGCTTTCGGCGACATGGACTTCAAGTGCGCGGGAACCAAGGACTTCGTGACGGCGCTGCAGCTGGACACCAAGCTCGACGGGATTCCGTCGCAGGTGCTCGCGGGTGCGCTCGCGCAGGCCAAGGATGCGCGTGTGACGATTCTCGAGGTGATGGCCGAGGCGATCGACGAGCCCGACCAGATGAGCCCGTACGCGCCGGTTGTCACCACCATCAAGGTGCCGATCGACAAGATCGGTGAGGTCATCGGCCCCAAGGGCAAGATGATCAATTCCATCACTGAGGAGACCGGCGCACAGATCTCCATCGAGGACGACGGCACCGTGTTCGTCGGTGCTACCGACGGACCGTCGGCACAGGCCGCGATCGACAGGATCAACGCCATCGCCAACCCGCAGCTGCCCAAGACCGGTGAGCGATTCCTCGGAACCGTGGTCAAGACAACCGATTTCGGCGCGTTCGTGTCGCTGTTGCCCGGGCGTGACGGTCTGGTGCACATCTCCAAACTCGGCAGGGGCAAGCGCGTCGCCAAGGTCGAGGACGTGGTGAACGTCGGCGACAAGCTGCGCGTCGAGATCGCCGACATCGACAAGCGGGGCAAGATCTCTTTGGTCCTGGTGGCCGAGGACGAAGGCGCCGACAATGGGTCCGCTCCCGACGCTCCTGCCGATTCTCCGGAGACCGCACCAGCTGATGCCGCGACGGCCAGCAGCTGACCCCGCGCTGCGGCGGGG
>Ga0208987_1000099_pt1 | contig 19683 bp, 23 predicted proteins | sample MedBloCARef_O2_FD_187845 | JGI IMG/M metagenome (GOLD analysis project Ga0208987, IMG submission 187845) | Forest soil microbial communities from El Dorado National Forest, California, USA - Mediterranean Blodgett CA Ref_O2 (SPAdes) (version 2) | ecosystem: Environmental > Terrestrial > Soil >... | reverse complement strand
CCCGGGCCCGCGGCGCCTCCGGGGACGGTTGTGGTTCCCGGGCCGCTGGTGGCTCTCGGGCCAGCGCCCGGTCCTGCGCCGGCAGCGGCACCTGGGCCTGCGCCCGGCCTTGCCCCAGCGGCGGCACCGGCCCCGGCGCCCGCTCCGGCGGCACCCGCGGCACCTGCTCCGGCGGCGGCGGCTGCGCCAGCGCCAGGTCCGGCGCCTGGCCCCGCACCGGCAGCGGCTCCGGGTTACGGCCCGGACGCCCCGACCACGCAGGACTTCATGTATCCGTCGATCGGCAGCAATTGCCTTGCCGACGGCAGTAGCGCGCTAGCAGCCGCGCTGTCGGTGGCAGGGCCTGCCACCATCCCGCTGCCCGGTCCCAAAGCCGGCCAGACCGCCTACGTGTTCACCGCTGTCGGCACGCCCGGGCCCGCCGCGGTGCAGAAGCTGCCCTTGAACGTCACGTGGGTGAACCTGACCACGGGCAAGTCGGGCACCGTCACACTCCAGCCGCGCACCGACATCAATCCTGATGGGCCAACGACATTGACCGCCATCGCCGACACCGGTTCGGGCAGCATCATGTCGACGATCTTCGGCCAGGTGACCACCAAGGAAAAGCAGTGCCAGTTCATGCCCACCATCGGCTCGACGGTGGTGCCCTAGACCCTGCCCTGGCGCGAGCGCGGGTGTCACGGCACGACACCCGCGCTCGCCGTCAGTTCGGGCCTAGTAGGCCATGAACAAGATCGCGTCGCGGTCGTAATCCAGGCCAGGATGCACGCTCGAAAGGTGAGCCTGGGTCAGCTCGACCAGCTCGTCCTCATCCTTGCCGACGATGGCTTCTCCGCACGGACACGTGATGTGTGTCTTCACGATGGCGCCTTCCCTTCTGATGACCTTCTACTTCGCCGCCTTGGCTGCTGCTTTCATCTGTTTTTTATACGCTCGCACTTTCCCCATCGATTGGTCGTCGACGATATCGGCGACGGAGATGTGCGAACCAGCGTCGCCGAAGTCACCGGCGGCCGCACGCCAGCCCTTGGGTGTCACGCCGTACTGCTTGCCCAGCAGGGCCAAAAAGATCTGCGCCTTCACGTCGCCGAAGCCGGGTAATCCCTTGATCCGCCGCAGCAGCTCGCTTCCATCGGGGTCACCGGCGGTCCACAATCCGGCCGCGTCGCCGTCATAGCGGTCCACGACGATCTGCGCCAGCGTTTGGATGCGCTTGGCCATTGACCCCGGAAAGCGGTGTATCGCAGGCCTTTCCGAGCACAATGCAGCGAACTTGTCCGGGTCGTAGTCCGCGATTTCGGCGGCGTCGAAGCTGCCCATCCGGTCCGCGATCTTCTTCGGCCCCGCGAATGCGGTCTCAAATGTGACCTGCTGATCAAGAACCATCCCAATGAGCAGGGCCAACGGATCCTCGGCCAGCAGCTTGTCGGCCTCAGGATCTTGAGCGAGGCAAATTTTCACTGTCAACGACCAACCTTTCGCTGAACACCCTAAGACCGATGACGCATTGTTCGAAGACTACCTACCAGAACGGCGGCAACGATCGGCAGCTAACCACCGCGCTATCGTGACGTGGTGGTGGATGAGGCCAAATTGGCACTGATGCTGGCTCGCGACGAACTGCATCAGCTCGTCAGCGCCTATTGCCGGGCCGTCGACCGCGCTGACTATGACGCGCTTCGCAGCCTGTACCACCCCGACGCAACCGACTCGCATGGCTCATTCTCGACGGGCGGCGTCGAACAGTTCATCGCGCAGCTCGTGGCAGCGGAACCGTATGTGCTTGTCTCCCAACACAACATCACCACAACGAACTTCGTTGTTGAAGGCGACACGGCCCGCGGCGAGATCTACTGCCTGGTGTTCCACACCTTCGTCGGTCCCGAACACGACATCGACGTCATCATCGGCGGGCGGTACCTGGACACCTACACCAAACACGATGGCCAGTGGAAATTCAGTCAACGCACCATCGTGGCGGACTGGTCATACCAAAACGACCCGTCGGCAGTGAACTTCGCACACCCCAGCACCCGAGGAAGCCTGCGCGGCAAACCAGGCCAAGCCGACCCCTCGATCGGCTTATTCACACCGCCGAAAGGCTGACCCGCCTCGACACGAAAAGCACTGTCGGGCAACGACTAGCCGCTCTTGCGGCGAAACTCCCGATGGTTGCCCACGGCGCCCTGCGCCCGTGACTGCTTGCCGCCACCGTCTCTGTGCTCGGAGCCGCTCGCCGACTTGGCCGTCTTGCGTTCCAGAGCCTCGCGGAATTTACGCTTGGTCTCGTCGTCTTGCTCGGAGTTCGATTCAGCCATACCGGCAGCCTAGCCTTGCTACCGCTTACCCGGGGGCATGCCGTAAACATGCGAGATCGGCAGCGTCAGCAGCACCCGGCGATCGGTGACCATCGCCTGTCGGTACTCGTCCCAGTCCGGGTGCTCACCAGCGATGTTGCGATACAAGCCAATCAGCGCCTCGACGGTGTCGTCGTCGGGAGCGGCCGCCGGGGGCGTCAATTCCGCGATACCTTCGGCAACTGCATACGACCATCCGTCGTCGGAGTCGACCAGGATCGACGCCCGCGGGTCGCGTCGCAGGTTGCGGGTCTTGGCGCGCGGCTCGGTGATCGATACCCGCACCACGACCGCACGCGGGTCGAAGTGATAACTCACGTTCGACAGTTGGGGCCGCCCGTCACTTTTGATGGTGGCCAGCACCCCCAGTGAATTCCCACTGATCAGTGCCAACAGCTTGTCGTCGAAGACTTGGCGTCCCATGCAGAAAGCGTACGTCGTGGTGAAATCGGAGCATGACCACCTACGCGGCCTTCCTGCGCGGAGTTAATGTCGGCGGCGTCAACCTCAAGATGGCCGAGGTGGCGGCGGCGTTGACCGACGCGGGGTTCGCCGACGTGCGCACCATCCTGGCCAGTGGGAATGTGCTGCTGGAATCGGCCTCGGGGGTGGCCGCGGTGCGCAAGAAGGCCGAAGCGGCGTTGCGGAAGAACTTCGGCTATGACGCCTGGGTGCTCGCCTACGACATCGCCACGGTGCGCGCCATCGACGAGGCCTATCCATTCGAGCGCGAGGTCGACGGGTACCAGTCCTATGTCACGTTCGTCGCCGACGCCGCGGCGCTCGACGAGCTTGCCGCGCTGGGCGAGCACGCCGGCGCCGACGAGAAGATCAGCCGCGGTGACGGCGTCGTCTACTGGCAGGTACCCAAGGGCAGCACCCTGGACAGCACCATCGGCAAGACAATGGGCAAGCCGCGCTACAAGTCGTCAACCACCACCCGCAACCTGCGCACCCTGGCCAAAGTGCTGCGCTGAGTAGGTTGGTGTCGATGGACTCCACCCAACAGCCCGCCAAAGAGAACGTCACCCTCAGCGGTGTCTCCGAGACCGCCCTGCTGACGCTGTATTCGCGGGCATCGGAGGCCCGCCACCCGGATGCCGTGATCGACGACCCGATGGCGGTGACGCTGCTCGACTCGATTGACTTCGACTTCGCGAAGTTCGGCACGACAGGCAGCCAGGGCATGGCGCTGCGGGCCCGGGTGTTCGACATCCATACCCTGTCCTATCTCGATCAGCATCCGGCTGCCACGGTGGTGGCGCTCGCCGAGGGCCTGCAGACCAGTTTCTGGCGGCTGGACGCGGCCCGCCCTGACGCTCAATTCCGTTGGCTGACGGTTGATCTGGCGCCCATCATCGATGTGCGCACCCGACTGCTGCCGCCTTCGCCGCGAGTGACGCTGCTGGCCCAGTCCGCGCTGGACTACAGCTGGATGGATTCGGTCGACACGTCGGGCGGGGTCGTCATCACCGCCGAGGGCTTGCTGATGTACCTGCAGCCGGAGCAGTCGCTGGGCCTAATAGCCGAGTGCGCCAAGCGATTTCCCGGCGGGCAGCTGATTTTCGATGTCCCACCGGCCTGGTTCTCGAAAATGACCCGCTGGGGCGTCCTGCGGCCCTCGCGCCGCTACCGGGTGCCACCCATGCCGTTCAGTCTGTCCGCCAGCGAGGCGGCCGACCTGGTGAATGCGGTGCCGGGGGTGCGCGCGGTGCACGATCTGTTGCCGCCGCCCGGACGCGGTGCGCTGTTCAACGCCGCAGCGTCGTTCATCTACCGCACACCGTTCTTCGAGCTGGTGCGCCCAAGCGTGACGCTGCTGGAATTCGGCTGACCCCGGCCCTACTCGTCCGGCACGTTGGTGAGGTAACGCATCGCGTCGGACTTGGTCAGTCCCAGAGCTCGCGCCACTTGCACGTATTCCTTGGCCGCGGCCGCCATCGCCGCGTCGGTCGGGTCGAAGCGGGAGATGAAAGTGCCGAAGCGCCCCCGTGTTTCGACGATCGCCGCGGACTCGAGTTCGCGGTAGGCGCGAGCGACGGTGTTGGCCGCCACGCCCAGCTGACCGGCCAGGTCGCGCACTGTGGGCAGGCGGCTGCCGGGCGGAAGCGCACCGGCCCGGACTCCGTCGATAACCTGCGATCTGAGTTGGTCGAACAGCGGCTTGCCCGCTTTCGCGTCGACCCGTAGCCAATCCCGCAGTTCCACCCGTCCAGTATCACTCAGTCTTCGCCAAGCGAAGACTATCTTTGTGGAATGCGAGTGACGGTACTCAGCGGCGCAGGGATCTCCGCGGAAAGCGGCGTGCCGACATTTCGCGACGACAAGAACGGATTGTGGGCCCGCTTCGATCCTTACGAGCTGTCCAGCACCCAAGGCTGGCGCGACAATCCCGAACGGGTCTGGGGATGGTATCTGTGGCGCCACTACCTGGTGTCCACCGTCGCACCCAACGACGGGCACCGCGCCATCGCCGCCTGGCAGGACCAAGCCGAGGTCACCGTCGTCACCCAGAACGTCGATGACCTCCACGAGCGCGCCGGCAGCGCCCCGGTGCATCACCTGCACGGGAGTTTATTCGAATTCCGTTGTGCCAGTTGTAATCTGCCCTACAGCGATCCGTTGCCGGAGATGTCTGAACCCGCCCTGGAAGTCGAACCGCCGGTGTGCCCGCGCTGCGGCGGCCTGATCCGGCCCGACATCGTCTGGTTCGGTGAGCAATTACCCCAGGGGCCGTGGCAACAGGCCGTCGAGGCAACCGAGGCAGCCGATGTGGTGGTGGTGGTCGGAACCTCGGCGATCGTCTACCCGGCGGCCGGTCTGCCCGAGCTTGCACTGGCCCGCGGCACGGCAGTGATCGAGGTCAATCCCGAGCCCACCCCACTGTCCGCAGGCGCCACACTCAGCATCCGTGAGCCGGCGGGCCAGGCGCTGCCCGGACTACTGCAACGGCTGCCTGCCCTACTGAAGTAACGGTAGGGCTGGTGGGCTTGCGGGCACGACCCAGCGCTAACTCCGAGACCACCGGCCGAATCGTCAAGAACGGCAGTGTCCACTCCCGCCGGGAGGTGTCCACCTCGAACCCGGCATCGACGATCGAGCGCTCGGTATCGCGGTGGGTGTGGCAGTTACCGAGAAACTTCGGCCACACCGTCGCGTCGGCAAACCGCTGCAACCGGCCCCGGGCGCCCGCACTGGCCACATGCTCGAGATAGCGCAGTTGCCCGCCCGGCCGCAGCAGTGACAAGAGGTGTCGCAGCACGCTTTCGGGGTCGCACACCGAGCACAACACCAGCGAGCACACCACCGCGTCAAACTGCTCGCCGCCGAACTCCTCGACCGTCTGGCCGATCACCTGGACCTGAACCGGCGCGGTGGCGGCGGCGGCCCTGGCCCGCTCGGCCATATGCGTTTCGGGTTCGATGGCGACCACCTGCTCGACCGACTCGGGGTACAGAGCAAAGTTCGTTCCGATGCCCGCCCCGACTTCCAGCACTCGGCCGGACAGGCCGGCCAGATTCTCCCGGCGCAGGAAGCGCACCGCCCGGGATTCATGATTGACGGCGACGGGCCAAACGCGGGCAAAGAATGGATGATCGACCGTGGTCCCCGCGGCCTGCCTCATGCCCGAAACTCCTCCAAAGTTGATGCCCCCACCCGGGCCCCTGCCCGAGATTGCGATTCGGACCCGACAAGCCGCTCACCACGCACCCACACAAAGCGGAAGAACACACCTTATCGGGATCAAGAAACGCCTGGTGCAGGTTTGGCGAATAACGCCGCCACACCGTCGTCCGCAGGGGCCGGCGACAACCACCGACCGTGGCGCTAACCGATATTGATCACTGACTCGTCGACCGGTCTCCCGTTGCGCTGCACCGAGATCTCTTCCAGCTGCACGGGTTCGGGCGGTTCTGCCGCTACCTCGGTGATGCCGAAGCGTTCATGTACCCACACCAGCGGCTTGGGCGCCCACCAATTCCAGCGGCCCATCACATGCATGAACGCCGGAACCACAACCATCCGCACCAGGGTGGCATCCGCAAGCACGGCAAGAGTCAAGCCAAGACCGAACATCCGCATGAAGGACACGTGCGCGGCGATCAGCGCGGCGAACGACATCGACATCACCAACGCCGCCGCGGTGATGACGCGGCCGGTGCGGGCCACTCCGAGCGCCACACTTTCGTCGTTGGCGGCGTGCGCCTCGGCAGGGGTGATGGTCGCCGATCGCGCGGCCCCGGAAGCCAGCCAGTACTCGCGGATCCTCGCGATCAGGAACACCTCGTAATCCATGGACAGCCCGAAGGCGATACAGAAGAGCAGCACCGGCATGTTCGCCACCAGCGTGCCGCTCGGCGTGGTTCCCAGCGCCCCGAGATGGCCGTCCTGGAAGATCCACACCAGCGACCCGAACGCGGCAGTCAACGACAGGACGTTGCACATCAGCGCTTTCACGGGCAGAACCACGCTGCCGGTGAGCAGGAACAGCAACACGAAGGTGATCCCCGCCATCAGGCCCAGCACCAGCGGAAGCCGGTCGGTCACGGCGTCGACGCTGTCGCGGTTGATCTGCGAGACACCGGCCATCTCAACGGTCCGCCCTGCGGGTCCGGCCACCTGGTGCAACCGCTTGAGCTGAGTGCCGGAGGCGTCCGAAAACAGCGGCGCATTACTGCTCACCGTCACCAAGGCGCTGCCGTCGTTCAACCCGGTTGCCGCCGTCGGTGGTCCCACTCGGTTGCCGCCCACGAACGTCCCACTGGGCGCCGACACCGCCGACACGTCGGAGACTCGCGACAAGTCGGCCGCGTAGGCATCGAGATCCGCCGGGCTCAGGCCGCGAGCGTCGGGGATGGCGATCGGCACCGACGTCGCAAAGTCGTGCGCGAAATTGGTGCGCAGCTGATCACCGACTTGATGCGATGACGTCGAACTCGGCAGCACCCGGTCGTCCGGGAACCCCCACTTCACCGAGATGAACGGAAATCCGAGCAGCACCAGCAGCGCAATGACGGCCAGCCCGACCGGCAGCCAGCGGCGCATCACGAACTTGCTCGACCGGTACCAAAACAGCTGCTCGACGGGTTTGTGCACCGGATCGGCGCGGCCCAGCAACCGGCGCACCAGCCGGCGCACGTCCAGCGAGTCAAGGCGCGGACCCAGCAACGCGATAGCTGCCGGGGTCAGCACGATGGACGAGGTCGCGACGAAAGCCACGGTCGCCACGCCGGCGTAGGCGAACGACCTCAGGAAGTACATCGGGAACAGCGCCGTGGCCGACATCGACAACGCCACGGTGACCGCGGAGAACAACACTGTGCGGCCCGACGTGGTCATGGTGCGGATCAGCGCCTGGTGCGGGTCACTGCCCTCGGCCAACTCGTCGCGATAGCGGCTGACGATCAGCAGCGTGTAATCGATGGCCAGAGCCAAGCCCAAAGCCGTGCTCAGGTTGAGCGCGAAGATCGACACGTCGGTGGTAAACGTGACGAGCCGCAGCACCGACATGGAGCCGACGACGGCCAGTGCGCCCAGGGTCATCGGCAATGCAGCGGCCAGCAGCCCGCCGAAGACCCAGATCAGCACCAGAAAGCTCAGTGGGATCGCGATCATCTCCATGACCAGCAGGTCGGCCTGGTTCTGGGTGTTGATCTGGGCGTATTGCATCGCCGAGCCGCCCGCGCGGACGGTGACGTCACCACGATCGTGGACGAATTGGTCGGACAGGGTTTGGGCGTTTTTCTGCGCGTCGTTTTCCCCGCCCTTGAGGTTGACCACGATCAACCCCGACTTGCCGTCCTTACTTATTAGGTCGGCGGCGGCTTGCGGCGGCGCAGTCCACGGCGAGGACACGTTGTACACCAGCGGTGAGCGTTGCAAATGGTCGACGAGATCGGTGCCCACCGCGCGGGCCGGTTCACTGTTGGTGCCCGCGGGCGCTGTCACCAGGAGCAACAGCTGCTGACCGCTCTGCCCGAACTTGTCGCTCAACACCGCGATGGCGCGCGCGGACTCGGAATTGGGGTCTTGGAAACCGCCGGGAGCCAGGCTCTTGGCGACCGGGATGCCGAAGATCGCCGCGGCGATGAAGACCAACACTCCGACGGCGAGGATTCGTCGCGGCGCCGCGATGGCCAGTCGAGCGATCCGTTGCAGCATCGTGTGGGTCCTTCCCCTGGCGTCGCACCAAGTGCACGCCCAATCCGCGGGAACTTATCAGCGCTAAATGACAGGCGTCAAACAACACTGTCCACCAAACGAAATGACAACGCGGTTTGTTCAAACCGCGGCGAAATTGGGGGCGGGAAGCCGCGCCCGACCGGTCGAAGCCGGCGATTACTGCCCAGTAACGCTACTCACGAGTAAATTGCCATAATTTTCCGAATCGTGACTCACTGATTCCTTAATGGTTGCTCTTAGGCTCAGTGTCATGTGGATCGACGACACGAGTGCCGACGTCATCAAGGCCGACTTCGAAGCCCTTTACCACGGCGACATGCTGGTGGAAGGTGAGACCTCGGAGCAGTTCGACGAGTGGCACCCCCTGCAGACGGCAAGCTGACCATCATGAGCATGCTCGCCCGGCTTCTTATGGCCGAACCCAATGTCAGTCGATGGTTCCGTCGATCCCACTGATCTTGATTCCTTAACGAAAGCCCCCGCCATGGCGGGGGCTTTCGTTTTTGGCGGTTCCGGATATCCCGCTCAGCGCGGCGCCATGCGGATCGCGCCGTCGAGGCGAATGACCTCGCCGTTCAGCATCGGGTTCTCGATGATGTGCACCGCCAGCGCCCCATACTCGTCCGGGTCGCCCAGCCGGGCCGGGTGGGGCACCTGCTTGCCCAGCGACTTCTGCGCCTCCTCGGGCAGCGAGCCCAGCAGCGGAGTCTTGAACAACCCCGGCGCGATGGTCACCACGCGGATGAGATCGCGCGACAGGTCGCGCGCGATCGGCAGTGTCATGCCGACCACGCCACCCTTGGACGCCGAGTAGGCAGCCTGGCCGACCTGGCCCTCGAACGCGGCGACCGAGGCGGTATTGATGATGACGCCCCGCTCCTCGCCGACGGGTTCGGTCTTGGCGATGCGCTCGGCGGCCAGCCGCAGCACATTGAAGGTGCCTATCAGGTTGACCCCGACCACCTTCTTGAACGCGTCCAGCGGGAACGGGCCGTCCTTGGAGAGCGTCTTGATGGCGTTTCCGATGCCGGCACAGTTCACGTTGATGCGCAGCGGGCCCAGCGACTCGGCCGCATCGAGCGCTCCGGCGACCGAGTCCTCGTCGGTGACATCGGCCTCGACGAAGCGGGCGCGATCGCCCAGTTCGCGAACGGCGTCTTCGCCGCGCAGATCGATCACGACCACTTGTGCACCCGCGTCGAGCAGCCGTTTGGTGGTGGCCAGGCCCAGGCCTGACGCGCCTCCGGTGACGACGGCAACGGCGTCCTTGATCTCCATCCGAGTCCTTTCGTGCTGCGATCCTGCCAACCAACCTGTTGGTCGGGACTATACCCAGTCGTCGAGGACGGCCTGGGCGTCGGTCACCGGCACCGCCGGACGCGGCGTGTCCGGCGCGGTCCGGGAGAACCGCGGAGCGGCCCGGGGCTGCAGACCGCCGTTGACTTCGTAGAAGGTGTCGCGCTCGGTGATGTGCGGTTCCGTCTGCACCTCGGCGAACGACAGCACCGGGGTGACGCAGGCGTCGGAGTCGGCGAACACCTTGGCCCAGTGGTCGCGGTCGTGACGGGCGAACGTCTCGGTGAACACGGCGCGCAGTTCGGGCCAGCGAGTGACGTCGTTCTGCGGCGGCACGTCGGCAGCGTCCAGGCCCAGCCCGGCCAGCATGGCCGCGTAGAACTGCGGTTCGATGGCGCCGACCGCGACGTAGCGGCCGTCGGCGCACTCGTAGGTGTCGTAGTAGGGCGCGCCGCTGTCGAGCATGTTGGTGCCGCGCTCGTCCGACCACATCCCGGAACTGCGCATCTGCCACATCATCTGGACCAGCACGCTGGAGCCGTCCACCATGGCGGCGTCGACGACCTGTCCCTTGCCCGAGCTCTGCCGCTCCCACAACGCGGACAGGATCCCGACCAACAAGAACATCGACCCGCCGCCGAAGTCACCGACCAGGTTCAGGGGCGGCACCGGCCGCTCGCCCGCCCGGCCGATCGCGTGCAGGATCCCGTTCAGCGAGATGTAGTTGATGTCGTGGCCGGCCTGCTGGCTGCGCGGGCCGGTTTGGCCCCAGCCGGTCATCCGCGCGTAGATCAAGCGGTCGTTGACCTTCGCGCAGTCCTCGGGGCCGAGGCCGAGCCGTTCGGTGACGCCGGGGCGATAGCCCTCGATCAAGACGTCGGCCTTCGCGATGAGGCCCAGGACGAGTTCGCGGCCCTGCTCGGACTTGAGGTCGGCGGCCACCACGCGGCGGTTGCGGCTCATCGCGTCCTTCGCGACGCCGCCGGGACTTGCCGAGGGCCGATCGATGCGCACCACGTCGGCACCCAGATCGCCCAGGATCATCGCGGCATGTGGGCCCGGCCCGATGCCAGCGAGCTCGACAACTCGCAATCCACTAAGAGGTCCGTTCGACGGAGCCGCCATGACCCACCGACCTTTCGTCTGCTCTGACGCCTTGACCCATTCCGGGTCGAACAACCGGCTGTTCGCATCTTCGCAGTTGCCCAGGATGGCCGCGCAACCGGTCGCCTAGGGTGAGCGCATGCCGGAATCCGCGATCGCCACACTCGCTCCCGTCGCAGGGCTGGACGTCAGTTTGTCCGACGGCGTGCTGTCGGTGACCATCGATCGGCCCGACAGCCTGAACTCACTGACCACTCCGGTGATCACCGGCCTCGCCGACACGATGGAGCGCGCCGCGACCGACCCCGCGATCAAGGTGGTCCGCCTCGGCGGGGCAGGGCGGGGCTTCTGCTCAGGAGCCGGCATCAGCGCCGACGACATGTCCGGCAGCGGCGGGGTTTCGCCGGACGAGATCGTCCTTGAGATCAACCGGCTGATCTGGGCGATCACCGTGCTGCCGCATCCGGTGGTGGCCGTCGTCCAGGGACCGACGGCCGGTGTCGGGGTTTCCCTGGCCTTGGCCTGCGATGTCGTATTGGCTTCTGACAAAGCATTTTTCATGCTTGCCTTCACCAAGATCGGCTTGATGCCCGACGGCGGCGCCTCGGCGTTGGTCGCTGCTGCGGTCGGCCGGATCCGGGCGATGCAAATGGCGCTGCTGCCGGAACGACTGCCCGCCGAGCAGGCCCTGTCCTGGGGCCTGGTCAGCGCGGTCTTTCCGCACGACGACTTTGTGAGCGAGGTGGACAAGGTGATCGCCAGGCTGGTGGCCGGCCCCGTGGTGGCGTTCACCAAGACAAAGCTCGCAATCAATGCGGCCACGCTCACCGAGGTGGATCCGGCCCTGCAGCGTGAATTCGATGGGCAGGCCGTCCTGCTCCGATCGCCCGACTTGCGCGAGGGCGCAACGGCGTTCCAGCAGCGGCGCACACCCAACTTCACCGATTCGCTGCACGCATAATCCCGTCCTCTGGTGCGTCAGTTCCGAATAACTGACAAGCACAAAAGGAGGATCCATGTCAGATGGACAAGTTCGTTGCCTGGTAACTGGAGCGACCGGCTACATCGGCGCTCGGTTGGTTCCGCGGTTGCTGGACGAAGGCCACCGAGTGCGCGCGTTGGCCCGCGATCCGAACAAGCTGGCGGAGGTGCCGTGGCAGCAGCAGGCCGAGGTGGCGCGCGGTGACCTGAACGATGTCGACTCGCTGATCACGGCGTTCGACGGAATCGACGTCGTCTACTACCTGGTCCACTCGATGGGCACGTCAAAAGATTTCGTCGCTGAAGAGACCCGAGCCGTCCGTAATGTCGTGACCGCCGCGCGCCGTACCGGGGTGGGCCGGGTGGTGTATCTGGGCGGGCTGCATCCGGACAACCGCGAGCTCTCCCCTCATCTCGAATCGCGCAAAGCCGTGGGCGAGGCCCTCATCGACTCCGGCATCGAGACCGTGGTGTTGCAGGCCGGCGTGGTCATCGGGTCGGGGTCGGCGTCGTTTGAAATGATCCGCCACCTCACCAACCGGCTGCCGGTGATGACCACACCTAAATGGGTGCACAACAGAATCCAGCCGATCGCGGTCGACGACGTGCTGTATTACCTGACTGCAGCGGCGACGGCATCCGTGCCGTCATCGCGGACGTGGGATGTCGGCGGCCCCGACGTGTTGGAGTACGGCGACATGATGCAGGTGTACGCCGAGGTCGCCGGACTGCACCGGCGCTATCTGATTGTGCTGCCGTTTTTGACGCCGACCATCGCCAGCCTGTGGATCGGGGCGGTAACCCCGATCCCGTCCGGTTTGGCGCGCCCGCTGATCGAGTCGCTGGAATGCGACGCGGTGATGCGCAATGCCGACATCGACGACGTCATCAAGCCACCGCCCGACGGCCTGACCGGCTACCGGGACGCCGTCACACTCGCGCTGCACCGGACGACGCACGGCTTGTCCACCACGTGGGAATCGTTGCGCCGTGCGCCGGCTGACCTGCTGCCCAGCGACCCGGACTGGGCAGGCTAGCTCAGAGTCCGAACAACGGAGGCAGGGCGAGCACCATGATCAGACCCCAGACGAAGTGAGTCAGCATCGGTGCCAGCACCCCGCCGCTGGCCCGCCGCTCCAGCGCACAGACGAATCCCAGCAGCACGGCGGCGAAGCCCAGCATCGGGTTGCCGCTGGCCATCGTGGCGACGGTGTACAGGATTGTCGAAATCGCCACCGGCTGTAGCCGACCCAACGCGGTGTACAGGGCGCCACGGAAGAACACCTCTTCGGCGACTCCGTTGACCAAGGTGATCAACACGACGAAGAGCACCGTCCCGTGGCTTTCGAACTGCAGCACCCGGACGATCAAGGCCGCGACGGGCGGAATCTCCCGGGCGATCAGGCCGCCCAGCACGAAGATGCCGCCGAGTCCTAGTCCGATGGCCACGCCGGAGATGACCGGGCGCTGGTTGCGGCCGCGCCAGTTGATGCCTCCCAGATGCAGCGGCCCGGACACGAACGCACCGAAGATCCACACCGCCGCCAACACCAGGGTCAGCCAATAAAAGCTCGACTCCCCCGGTGTACGCCGCAGCGAAAACCCAAGCACCGCTGCGCCGATCACCAGGGTGACGGCGACGACGATACGCCTGCGCCGTAGCGCCGCAGGCGATTCATGGTGTGGCACAGCAACATTAGTGACCGCACGACGCAGCTCGGAGGGCACGCTGGCGCGGTAGGGAGCCACGGGCTCAGTCACTCCTACAGCACCTCCGGGGTCAACGCGACCAGCGTGTTACGTCTGGTTTGCGCGGCGCCGGCAAGCGTTCTGGCGAACCGCCGCACGCGCCGCGCGTCACCGCCCGCCCACTCCGGATCGGTGTCGGCAAGGTCATGCGGATCGGCCAACGCATTGACCGGCCGGGCCGGGTTGCGCCGGCCCGCCAATGCCAGCGCAACGGCCTGCTGCGCGCCGAGCAGCCCGCCGGGCGGATCGGGCACCCGATCGCGCAGGCCGCTGACCGAGGCCACCATCGGGTGATCCAGCGAGTCGACCAGATCTCCGGCCAGCCCAAAGGGCACCGGCAATGTGTATGCCAGCACCCGCGCGGTCACCGCGGTATGGAATCCGGGCACCCGGAAAATGACCTGCCGCTTGCCCGCGACGCGCGCATACGTTTTGAGTAGGCCTCGATACGACGTGGTGTCGGGGCCATGGATGTCGTAGGCGCCCGCGGGCACTTGGGCGGGATCCGCCGAAGCGACAAGATAGTGCAGCACATCGCGGATGGAGATCGGGTCGATCGGGTTGTCCAGTCGGGGCGGGGTCGGGATGACCGGGAACCGGTCCGCCACGTAACGCAGCATCTCGAACGACGTCGAGCCGGCGCCGATGATGATCGCCGCACCCAGCCAGACCAATTCCGGGCCACCCACGATCGACAGTGCCTGGGCCACCTCGGCGCGGCTGGCCAGGTGCTCGGACAGGGTTCGGTCGCTGGGCACGAAACCACCCAGGTAGACGATGCGGTGCACGCCGGCCTCCCCGGCAGCCGTCGCGACAATGGCGGCGGCGGCGTTGTCGGCCTCGCGGAAATCGCGCTGACCGATCGCGTGGACCAGGTAATACACCACGTCGACCGGTCCGCCCGCGGCCTCGGCGGCAGCTGCGAAGGCGTCCCGCGTCGACTCGGGATCGGATGCGTCCAGACGCACCGGAACAACCTGGTCGAACCAGCCGAAGCGCTTGAGCCGCTCCGGGTTTCGGCTACTCGCAATCACTTGGTGCTGGTCGGCTAGCAGGGCCGTGACCAGCCGCGATCCCACGTAGCCGGTGGCGCCGGTGACTAGAATTCGCATACCTCGACCCTAGCCCGGCTTCGACGGGTGCCGCGCTGCACGCAGAGGTGACCAGTGGTCAGCATCACAACGACACAGCCTGAACCTATCTACCTACGGCACCGTAACCACCTACGTAAGTACCATCCCAGGGGGCGATTTTCGTGCGCGTACATTCCACAACCACAACGACCTATGCTGATCCGTCCATCGCGTCAGTTGCAGTGAAGTTTCCGCCAAACAGGTACACCCAGGACGAAGCGATCGGCGCGCTGACCGACTTCGCCGGCCCGGAATTTCGGCGGTTTGCCCTGAGCAGCGGGGTTGCCTTCCGCAACACCGCGCTCCCGCTGCCCCGATACCGCGAGCTCAGCGGCTTCACCGAGGCAAACGATGCCTACGTCGACATCGCCCTCGACCTCGCCGAGCAGGCGTTTCTCGCAGCACTTGAAGAGGCGAAGGTCAAGCCGTCCGAGGTCGACATCGTCTTTTCGACGACGGTGACCGGGCTTGCTGTGCCGACATTGGAGGCGCGGCTGGCCGCGCGGGTCGGGCTGCGTCAGGACGTCAAACGCGTCCCGCTGTTCGGCCTGGGCTGTGTGGCCGGCGCGGCGGGCACCGCACGCATGCACGACTACCTGCGCGCGTTTCCCGACCAGGTGGCGGCGCTGCTGGCAGTCGAACTGTGCTCACTGACTATTCAGCGCAAAGACAATTCGGTTGCCAATCTAGTCGCTACCAGCCTCTTTGGTGATGGCGCCGGCGCCGTTATCGCCAAGGGCGCCAACCGGGTTGACGGCGATCAGCGTCCCGGTCCCAGGGTGTTGGCCACCCGCAGCCGGATTTACCCCGACACCGACGAGGTGATGGGCTGGCGGATCGGCACGGACGGCTTCCGGATCGTCTTGTCGGCCGACGTCGCGACCGTCACCGAGAAATATCTGGGCGACGATGTTCGCAACTTCCTCGCCGACCATGGGCTGACACCGAAAGACGTGTCCGCCTGGGTCTGTCATCCCGGCGGGCCGCGGGTGATCGAGACCGTCGAGGAAGTGTTGGACCTGCCCGACGGGGCGCTTGACCACACCCGAAATTCATTGCGCAACAACGGCAACTTGTCTTCGGTGTCGGTGCTCGACGTGCTTCGGGCCAATTTGGCCGATCCGCCGGCTGCTGGTTCGATGGGGCTTATGGTCGCCATGGGTCCGGGTTTCTGCTCTGAGCTGGTACTACTGGCGTGGTAGCGACCCTTAACGAGATGGTGAAGACATGTACTACCTGCTGATCCTCGCGGTCGGGCTCGAACGCGTCGTGGAGCTGGTGCTGTCCAACCGAAACGCCCAGTGGTCTTTTACTCAGGGCGCCAAGGAATTTGGTCGCCCGCACTACATCGTCATGGTCATCATCCACACCGCCCTGTTGGTCGGCTGCGTCGTCGAGCCGTGGGCACTGCACCGGCCGTTCATTCCCTGGCTGGGCTGGCCGATGCTGGCGGTGGCGGCGCTGAGTCAAGTGCTGCGCTGGTGGTGCATCACGACGCTGGGCCGCCGGTGGAACACCAGGGTCATCGTGATGCCGCAGGAGCCGTTAGTGCGGGCCGGCCCCTACCGGTGGTTGCATCATCCGAACTATGTTGCAGTGGTGGCCGAAGGGATCGCGCTGCCGCTGATACACACCGCGTGGCTGACCGCCGCCACTTTCACGCTGGCCAACGCGATTCTGCTCAGCGTGCGCATCCGGGTCGAGAACTCGGCGCTGGGCTACACATGACGTCCTACGACACCGACCTGCTGATCGTCGGTGGCGGCCCGGGAGGACTCGCTACCGCGTTACATGCCCGGCGCCTTGGACTTTCGGTCATCGTGGCCGAGCCACGGGAGGGTCCCATCGATAAGGCCTGCGGCGAGGGCCTGATGCCCGGCGGGCTGGCCGAACTGACCTCGCTCGGTGTAGATCCGGCCGGCATGCCCTTTTGCGGCATCGCCTATGTCAATGAACGTCGCCGGGCCGAGGCATTGTTTCGCGGCGGCGCGGGCCGGGGTGTGCGACGCACCACCTTGCACGCCGCGCTAGAGGCCCGCGCCAAAGAGCAAGACACCGAATGGATCCGGACGCGGGTGACGACGGTCGAGCAAGACGCGCATTCGGTGACGGCTGCCGGTGTTCGCGCGAAGTGGTTGGTGGGCGCCGATGGACTGCACTCGACGGTCCGGCGGGCCGTCGGAATCAAAGCCACCGCAGGAACGCCGCGCCGCTATGGCGTGCGTTGGCATTTCAAGGTGCCGGCGTGGTCGGAGTTCGTCGAAGTGCATTGGTCCCGTTGGGGCGAGGCGTACGTGACGCCGGTGGAACCGGATCTGGTCGGCGTGGCGATTCTGTCTCGCGGCCAGCCCGACCTTGCCTGGTTCCCGTGGCTGGCCCAGCACCTGGGCGATGCCGGCCGTGGCCCCGCGCGCGGCTGCGGCCCACTGCGGCAAGTGGTTTCCCGCCGAGTCGCGGGACGGGTGCTGCTGGTGGGCGACGCAGCGGGCTACGAAGACGCGCTGACCGGTGAAGGCATCAGCCTCGCGGTCAAACAAGCCGGTGCGGTGGTCAAAGCCATCGTCGACGATGCACCGGAGTCATATGAGGCGGCGTGGCACCGAGTCACCCGCAATTACCGGCTGCTCACCCGCGCGCTGGTGCTGGCCAGCACACCGCGCCCCATGCGCCGTGCGATTGTGCCGGCCGGCCAGCTGCTGCCCGCCGCGTTTCAGCGCGGGGTCAACATCCTGGCGGGCTAGCGCGCCTTCCAGACCGGTTCCCGCTTCTCCGCGAACGCCAACGGCCCCTCCTTGGCGTCTTCGGATCTGATCAGGGTCTGCATCTCGCGCAGGGTGCGATCCCAGCCCGGCTCGTCGCCGACGATGACGCCATCGTCGACGCCATAGGCGACGCGCTTGCTGGCCTGCACCGACAGCGGCGCGTTCACGGTAACCCGCGCGGCCAGTGCCAGCGCCGCATCCAGCACCGACCCCTCCTTGACGACCTGGTTGACCAGGCCCCACTCCCAGGCGTCGGCGGCGGTGACTGGCTCCCCGGTCAACAGCAGCTCCATCGCCACTTTGCGGGGCAGCTGATCCATGATCCGGAAGACCCCGCCGGCCGCGGCGACCAGACCGCGCTTGACCTCGGGCAGACCGAACTTGGCGAGCTCGTGAGCCACCACCAGATCACTGGCCAGCGCCAGCTCGGTGCCCCCACCCAGCGCCGTGCCATTGACCGCGGCGATGGTTGGCTTGTCGACGAAGTGGCGTACGTAGCCGGCAAAGCCCCACTCCGCGTGGTCAGGGTGGTAGATGTTCTCGCGGCGCGAGATGGCTTTGAGATCGGCTCCGGCGCAAAACGATTTGTCGCCAGCGCCGGTGATCACCACGGCACGCACGCCGGGGTCGTTTTGCGCTTCTTCCAGCGCCTCCCCCACACCGATGCTGACGGCGGCGTTGATCGCGTTGCGGGCCTCGGGCCGGTTGATCGTAATGATCAGCACGTTGCCGGAGCGCTCGACGAGCACCGCCGGCGGCGCGCTGGGATCTGTCACAGCAGCTCGACGATGGTCGCGTTGGCCTGGCCGCCACCCTCGCACATTGTCTGCAGGCCGTAGCGAATTCCCTTGTCCCGCATGTGGTAAAGCAGCGTAGTCATGATTCGAGCTCCCGAACCACCGAGCGGGTGGCCAAGCGCGATCGCCCCGCCGTTGGGGTTGAGCTTCTTCTCGTCGGCGCCGATGTCCTTCAGCCAGGCCAGCGGTACCGGCGCGAACGCCTCGTTGACTTCGTACGCCCCGATGTCGCCGATGCTCAGCCCGGAGCGCTTCAGCACCTTTTGAGTGGCCGGGATGGGCGCGGTCAACATGATCACCGGGTCGGCGCCGGCCAACGTCGCGGTGTGCACCTTGGCAATTGGCTTGAGCCCCAACGACTTAGCCTTCTCGGCCGACATGAACAGCAGCGCGGCCGAACCGTCGGAGATCTGCGAGGAGTTGCCGGCGTGGATCACGCCGTCTTCCTTGAAGGCAGGCTTCAGCGACGCCATCTTCTCCATCGGAGTACCGCGGCGGATGCCTTCGTCCTTGAGGACCGCGTTACCGTCCTGGTCCTTGATGCCGACAATCTGGTCGTCGAATGCACCGGAATCCTGTGCAGCAGCCGCCTTTTCATGTGAGGCCAGCGAGAATTCGTCAAGCGCGATACGGTCGAGCCCCCACTGCTCGGCGATCATTTCCGCGCCCAGGCCCTGGTTGGGGATCTGACCTTCGTAGCGGTCGATGAAGGACTGGGGGTACGGCCGTCCGCCGTTGGCCAGCGAGGCCCCCATCGGGGTCCGCGACATCGACTCCACACCGCCGGCGACGACGACGTCGTAGTGTCCGGCAATCACGCCGGCCGCGGCGAAGTGGATGGACTGCTGGCTGGAGCCGCACTGGCGGTCGACGGTCACGCCCGGAACGGTTTCCGGCCAGCCCGCTGCCAGCAACGAGGTGCGGGCGATGTCGAGGGCCTGCTCGCCGGCCTGCATCACGCAGCCCCAGATCACGTCGTCGACGATCGCGGGGTCGATGCCGGTCCTGTCGACCAGGCCGTTGAGCACCTGCGCGGACAGATCGGCCGGGTGCACCCCGGAGAGCCCGCCGTTGCGCTTGCCGACCGGTGAGCGTACTGCCTCGACGATGACAGCTTCAGGCATGGTTATGTCTCCTTTGACTCCGGTCTTGCCTCGATTGTCGACCAAGGGGTTGGGCGACCGGGTGGCGGAGCGGCACGCACTGGTCGTGCACGGGCTGCGGCACGGCGATCCGGGCGGGCGGCCGGAGGCGGTGGACCGGGCCGGCTCCCTCTACAGCGGCTGGCGGGTGCCGGGTGTCGAGTCGGCCGCCGGGC
>Ga0208987_1000098_pt1 | contig 19691 bp, 18 predicted proteins | sample MedBloCARef_O2_FD_187845 | JGI IMG/M metagenome (GOLD analysis project Ga0208987, IMG submission 187845) | Forest soil microbial communities from El Dorado National Forest, California, USA - Mediterranean Blodgett CA Ref_O2 (SPAdes) (version 2) | ecosystem: Environmental > Terrestrial > Soil >... | reverse complement strand
GCGCGCTGGGCGCTGGGGTGGCAGGTACTCAACCCGCACCGGTGATCGCGGGCTGGCTTGCGGTGCTGCTCGCGGCGTCGCTGGCGGCCGGGCCGCGACTGTGGCAGGGACCGGTCGCGGTGCTGCTGGGGGTGTGCTGCGGCGCGGGGATGGTGCGACACTGCGTGCGCCGATTCGGCGGCATCAGCGGCGACGTGCTGGGCGCCGCGATCGAATTGACCACGACGGTCAGTGTCGTGACGCTTGCGGCGTTGGTCCGGTTCTAGCGCGCCACAGCGGCGGCCGAGGGCATTAGCCCAGCCGGGTCGTCCAACCGTGGGTGTCGGCGAAGGTGCCCCGTTGGATTCCGGTCAGCGTGTCGCGCAGCGCCATCGTCACTTCACCGGGCTTGCCGTCTGCGACGGTGAACTCGGCGTCGCCGTGCTTGACATGTGCGACCGGGGTGATGACGGCGGCGGTGCCGCAGGCGAACACTTCGGTGATCTCGCCGACGCCGGCTTTCTTCTGCCACTCATCGATATCGATCTTGCGCTCCTCGACGCTGAATCCTGCGTCAATAGCCAACTGCAGCAACGAATCCCGCGTGATACCCGGCAATAGCGAGCCGGACAACTCCGGCGTCACCAGCCGCGCAGTCCCGCCGCTGCCCAGCACGAAGAAGAGATTCATCCCGCCCATCTCTTCGACGAAGCGACGCTCGACGGCATCCAGCCACACCACTTGGTCGCAACCGTGTTCCGCGGCTTCGGCCTGGGCCAGCAGCGACGCTGCGTAGTTGCCGCCGAATTTGGCCGCACCGGTGCCGCCCGGGCAGGCCCGCACGTACTCCGTCGACACCCAGACATTGACCGGATTGATGCCGCCTTTGAAATACGCGCCGGCCGGCGAGGCAATCAGCAGGTACCGGTACTGACTGGCCGGCCGTACCCCAAGGCCGGGTTCCGTCGCGAACACAAATGGCCGGAAATACAACGCCTCTTCGCCGCCGGCCGCCGGCACCCAGGCGTTGTCGACGGCGACGAGTTGGCGCAACGACTCGAGGAACAGCTCGTCGGGCAGTTCGGGGATCGCCAGTCGCTGGGCCGACGCACGCATCCTGGCGGCGTTGGCATCCGGACGAAACGACACGATGGAGCCGTCGGTCCAGCGGTACGCCTTCAGCCCCTCGAACACTTCCTGGGCGTAGTGCAACACGATTGCGGACGGGTCCAGCTGAATCGGCCCGTACGGGATGACCCGCGCGTTATGCCAACCCTGGCCTTCGACGTAGTCGATCGACACCATGTGGTCGGTGAAATATTTGCCGAATCCCGGCTCACGCAAGATCGATTCACGTTCGGCGTCGGTCGCCGGAGTCGACGAGCGCGAAACCGTGAACTCGAGTGAGCCGGTTGTCATGGCGCCGATTCTATCTGGGCGCGCTAACGGGTTTTCAAATCGACAAAGGGTGGGCGCACGATTTCGCACTCGGCAGCACGACCGCGGACGTCGACGGTGATTCGCTGGCCGTCCTGGATTCCGGCGTCGGTGTCGATCAACGCCAGCGCGATACCGACCTGCAACGTCGGAGAGAACGTTCCCGATGTGGTCACCCCGACCGGGGTGTCGCCGGCCAGCACGGTCAGCCCGGGACGCAACACTCCGCGCCCGACCATCCGCAGCCCGCGCAACAGCCGCCGCGGGCCCGCCGATTTCTCGGCAAGCAGCGCATCCCGGCCGAAGAACGCATCCTTCTTCCAGCCGATGGCCCAGCCGCACCGGGCCTCTAGCGGCGAGATGTCGAGCGAAAGTTCATGCCCGTGCAGCGGGTAACCCATCTCGGTGCGCAGGGTGTCACGGGCGCCCAGACCGGCTGGCTCGCCGCCGGCATTGGAGACCGCGGCCACCAGGGCATCGAACACCACGCCCGCGGACTCCCAAGGCGGCAGCAGTTCATAGCCGTGCTCGCCGGTGTACCCGGTGCGGCAAACCCGCACCGGCACCCCGGAGAACGTGGCATCGGCGTAGCCCATGTAATCCATGTCGGTTGGCAGCCCCAGCTCACCGAGCACGTCCGCCGAGCGCGGGCCTTGCACCGCAAGCACCGCATAGGAGCGATGCTCGTCGGTGATGGTCAGACCGGCCGGTGCCGCAGCCTGAAGCGCATCGACCACCGCGGCGGTGTTGGCGGCGTTGGGCACCAGGAAGATCTCGTCATCGTCGACGTAGTAGGCGATCAGGTCGTCGATGACACCGCCGGATTCGGTGCAGCACAACGTGTATTGCGCCTTGCCCGGCCCGATGCGGCCCAGATCGTTGCTGAGCGCAGAGTTGACGAACTGCGCGGCGCCCGGCCCACGAATCAAGGCCTTGCCGAGGTGGCTGACATCGAACAGGCCTACCGCATTGCGCGTCGCGTTGTGCTCACTGACCGTGCCCGCGTAGGCCACCGGCATCAGCCAGCCACCGAACTCGGCGAAACTGGCCCCCAATTCGCGATGGCGGTCTTCCAGCGGTCCCTTGATCAGCTGCGCATCGGTCACGACGTCCCACCCTAGTTCGACGACGATGCGCGCCGCGAAGCGGCGGGAGGTGGGGGTACCTCCCAGCCGTGCAGCGGCGGGAGGAGGAGTCGAGCAAATTCAACCGAGGGGCACTGCACCTGGCAGACTCGGGTAGGTGATCGATCCGCTGGACTCCGATGCGCTTGAGGCCGCGGGAATTGCCAACCCACGCGAGCGGGCCGACCTGATCAAGTACCTGGACGACCTTGGCTTCACGGTCGACGAGATGGTTGAAGCCGAACTCCGCGGGCGGCTATTCGGGTTGGCCGGTGATGTTCTGTCGTGGTCGGGGCGCCCGGTCTACACGCTGCAGACCGCGGCCGAGGAACTCGGGATAGCGGCCGAGGACGTCGCGCGCGCCTGGGCTTTGCTCGGGCTGACGGTCGCCGGTCCCGATATTCCGGTGCTGAGCCAGGCCGACGTCGATGCCCTGGCAACCTGGCTCGCGCTCAAGACGATCGTCGGCCAGGACGGCGCATTGGGCCTGCTGCGGGTACTGGGCGCCGCCATGGCCCGGCTGGCCGAAGCCGAAGCGACAATGATCCGGGCCGGGACGCCGGACATCCAGATGACCCACACCCGCGACGAGCTCGCCACCGCGCAGGCGTACCGCTCGGTCGCCGAGTTCATCCCCAGGCTCGGGGCACTGATCGACATCGTGCACCGCCATCATCTGACCAGCGCTCGAACGCACTTCGAGGGTGTCCTTCGCGACACGTCCTCGGCCGTGGTGTGCGGTGTCGGATTCGCTGATCTGTCCGGCTTCACCGCGTTGACTCAAGCGCTTACCCCGGCGGAGTTGTCACACATGCTCAACGAGTTCGCCGGCACCGTCTCGGACGTGGTGCATGCCGACGGCGGCCGGATAGTGAAGTTCATCGGCGACGAGGTGATGTGGGTGAGCTCGGCGCCCGAAGCGCTGGTGCGGGCGGCGGTTGATCTCGTCGAGCACCCCTCGGCGCGCGAGGAAGGGCTGCAGGTCCGTGCCGGCCTGGCCTTCGGCACAGTGGTGGCCATCAACGGCGACTACTTCGGCAACCCGGTCAACCTGGCCGCCCGACTAGTGGCGGCAGCGGCGCCGGAACAGATCCTGGCCACCTCCGAGCTGCATGACAGGTTGCCCGGCTGGCCCGCGGTCGCCCAGGCGCCGTTGACGCTCAAGGGCTTTGAGGAACCGGTGATCGCCTTCGACCTGCACGCGGGGACGCTGCCACTCTAAGTCCTACCCCGGTGACTAGGGTGATTACGCGTGAGCACCGAACTGGGATACCAGGCCCCTTCCGTCACTGTCGCCACGTCGCTGCCCAAACGCGGTGCGGGTTCGTCGGTATTGCTCGTGCCGGTCGTCTCGACCGGTGACGAAGACCGGCCGGGCGCGACCGTCATCTCGGCCGAGCCTTTCCTGCCGGCCGAAGCCATCGCCGAGATCGAGGCCGGCTTACGCGCGCTGGACGCCACCGGCGGCAGCGAACAGGTGCACCGTCTGGTGGTGCCGTCGCTGCCGGTGGCCAGCGTGCTGACGATCGGCCTGGGCAAGGCGCGAGACGAATGGCCGACGGACACCATCCGTCGTACGGCCGGGGTGGCGGCGCGCTCGCTGGGCGGTGCAGAGGCGGTGTTCACCACGCTGGCCGAGCTGCCCGGCGAGGACCTCGGCTCCGCTGCGGTCGAAGGGCTGATCCTGGGCAGCTACCGGTTCACCGCCTTCCGCAGCGGCAAGACCGCCCCCAAAGACAAAGGGCTGAGCAAGATCACGGTGCTTGCGACCGCCAAGGACGCCAAGAAGCACGCCGCACACGGCGCGGCCGTCGCGACCGCCGTGGCCACCGCCCGCGACTTCGTCAACACCCCGCCCAGCCATCTTTTCCCCGCCGAATTCGCAAAGCGCGCAAGGGCTTTGGGTGAATCCGTCGGCCTCGAGGTGGAAGTTCTGGACGACAAGGCACTGCAAAAGGCGGGCTACGGCGGGATCATCGGCGTCGGGCAGGGCTCGTCGCGGTTACCGCGGCTAGTGCGGCTGATTCACCGCGGTTCGAAGCTGGCCAAGAAACCGAAGCAGGCAAAGCGAGTGGCCTTGGTCGGCAAGGGCGTCACGTTCGACACCGGCGGCATCTCAATCAAGCCGGCGGCGTCGATGCACTACATGACCTCCGACATGGGCGGTGCCGCCGCGGTGATCGCGACCGTGACGCTGGCCGCCCAGCTCGAGCTGCCGATCGACGTGATCGCCACCGTGCCGATGGCCGAGAACATGCCGTCGTCGACGGCGCAGCGCCCCGGTGACGTGCTGACGCAGTACGGCGGAATCACGGTCGAGGTGCAGAACACCGACGCCGAGGGCCGGCTCATCCTGGCCGACGCCATCGTGCGGGCCTGCGAGGACAACCCGGACTACCTGATCGAGACGTCCACACTGACCGGTGCGCAGACCGTGGCGCTGGGTGCCCGCATCCCGGGGGTGATGGGCACCGACGAGTTCCGCGACCGGGTCGCGGCGATCTCGCAGGCCGAAGGTGAGAACGGCTGGCCGATGCCGCTGCCCGACGACCTCAAGGACGACCTGAAGTCCCAGGTGGCCGACCTGTCCAACATCAGCGGCCAGCGCTTCGCCGGCATGCTGGTGGCCGGGGTGTTCCTGCGGGAATTCGTCGCTGACGGGGTGAGTTGGGCGCACATCGATGTGGCCGGCCCGGCCTACAACACCGGCGGCCCGTGGGGGTACACGCCCAAGGGTTCCACCGGTGTGCCGACCCGGACCATGTTCGCCGTGTTGGAGGACATCGCCGAAAACGGCTAGCCGACACGAAAACTGCGGTTGTTTAGCCGGCCCACATCGTGGCTAACCTCCCCACCGATCGCTACTCGACGGGAGGCAAATTATGACCGCGCGACGATTGATAGTCGTGGTAGGTGCCGTGCTTCTGCTCGCCGGTGTGATCGGGCTGCTGGTTCCGGTCTCGGTGTCCGACGGAAACGGCGGTTCCATCGGATGCGGAAACGCCATTGCTACGGATCTTTCCGCGGCGCGGCAGGCCAACGACAAGAGTGTGGCCAACATTCCGATCGTCAACCAAATCGTTCCGCACACCGACTATGTGGCGCAGTGCCAGTCATCGGTGGGAGGCCGCCGTGCGTGGACCATCCCCTTAGCGGTGGTCGGGATCATCGGAGTCGCCGGTGCGCTGCTGGTACGACGAACCCAGGGAGCAGCCGCGCCCTGAGCCGGCGGCTAGATCACCCGCATTCGCGCGGTGCTACGCAGTGCCTGCGGCAGGACACGCGAAACGCCGTACAGCGCATAGGCTTCCGGTGCGACCGGACGAATCGGCTTGCTCTTCTTTACCGACGACAGGATCGCGTTGGCAACCTTGTCGGGCCCGTAGTGGCGCAGCGCGAACATCTTGCCCAGCTGGCCGCGGCGGCCGTCGACATGGTCGTCGAGCTTTCCGGCGGGCGCGTCGAAGCGGGTGGTGTTGACGATGTTGGTGTCGATCAGACCGGGGCAGATCGTGGTCAGCCCAACGCCGGCGGCGTCGAGTTCGGCACGCAGGCAATCGGAGAACATGTACGTCGCAGCCTTGGAGGTGCAGTAGGCACTCAGCGACTGCAGCGGGGCGTAGGCGGCCATCGACGACACGTTGACGATGTATCCGCCGGTGCCGCGCTCAACCAGACGCCGCCCGAAGGAGCGACAGCCGTTCACCACGCCGCCGAGGTTAACGTCCAGCACGCGGTCGAACTGCTCGGCCGGAGTGTCCAGGAAGTTCCCGGCCTGCCCGATGCCGGCGTTGTTGACGACGATGTCCGGCAGCCCGTGCTCGGCGCTGACCCGCTCGGCGAATAGCTCGACCGCCGCGCCGTCGGACACGTCGAGCACATACGGGTACGCGGTACCGCCACGCGCGATGATTTCTGCCGCGGTTTCCTTGACGGCCGCCTCGTCGATATCGCTGATGACCACTTCGGCGCCGTCGCGGGCGAAGGCGAACGCCGTCTCGCGACCGATGCCGCTGCCGGCGCCGGTGATCGACACCAAAGTGTCGCCGAAGGCCCCGCGGGGCCGGCCCACCTGCGCGCGCAGCAGCGCGCGGCTTGGCTCATTGCCGTCGGTCACGTCAGCGAAATCGTGCACGGCGGCCGCCATCACCTGCGGGTGCGACATCGGCGAAAAGTGACCCGCCTTGATGTCGCGCCGCCATAGCCGCGGCACCCAGCGCGCGGTGTCGTCGTAGCCGTACGGACGCACGTATTTGTCGTGGGCGTTGACGATGAGTTGCACCGGAACGTCGATGACCGGAACGGGGCCCCGACGACGGGAGAACGAACGAAAGTAGTTGGCCGGATAGGTCTTAACCGAACGGGCGGCGTCGGAAGCCAGGTTGTCCGAGTGCCGGATCTGCTCGTCGGGGATGTTGTCGACGATGTTGCGCCGCGCTGTCTTGCTCCGCAGTGTCGCCCGAAGGATCAGCGACGGCAGCACCGGTATCGAAAAGAACACCATGTACGTCAGCCGCAGCGCCTGACTGATCGCCCGGGCAAACCTTCGAAGGCGCCACGGCTGACGCAGACCGCTGAAGATGTACTCGACGAGTTGGTCCTGACTCGGGCCGGATATGGACGTGAAGGTGGCGACCCGGTCACGGGCACCGGCGCGCGTCAGGTACTCCCAAATGCCTACCGAACCCCAGTCGTGAGCCAGCACATGCACGGGCTGGCCTGGGCTCAGCTCGCCGGTCACCGCGGCGAAGTCGTCGGCGAACCGCTCCATGGTGTACGCCGACACCGGCTTCGGCGCCGACGAATGCCCGACGCCGCGGTTGTCGTACCGGATGATGCGAAACCGCTCGGCCAGCAGCGGGACGACACCATCCCACAACACATGCGAGTCCGGCCACCCGTGCACCAGCACGACCGTCGGCCCGCCGGCGTTGCCCTCTTCGTAGACCGCGATGCGTGTGCCATCGGCGCTGTCGACGAAATGCTGCTGTGTTGCCGGCATCGGAACCCCCACCTGCAATTTGCTCTGACTATCAGTGGCCACACCGTAGCAAGCGCGCTCAGGGCGGCCCGGCGCTCTGATGCCGGTCTGCCCTGAATGTGTGCCCGCGTAGCGGCAATGACAGGATGGTTTGGGACATCTGTTCACGTTCCACATCGGTACACCGCGGTGTGGTAAGCAGATGACGACCTGCGCCGACTACGAGCGATCGAGGAGCCAAAGGATATGTCCTTCTCCGTCCAGATGCCGGCACTCGGTGAGAGCGTCACCGAGGGGACGGTGACCCGCTGGCTCAAGCAGGAGGGCGACACGGTCGAACTCGACGAGCCGCTCGTCGAGGTGTCGACCGACAAGGTGGACACCGAAATCCCGTCGCCCGCCGCAGGTGTATTGACCAAGATCGTCGCGCAGGAAGACGACACCGTCGAGGTCGGCGGCGAGCTGGCCGTTATCGGCGACCCGGCCCAGGGCGGCGCGCCGCAAGCGCCGAGCCAGCCCGAGCCCGAGCCTGAATCCGCGGCGCCGCCCGCCCAGCCGGAGCCAGAGCCCGCGCCACCCGCCCAGCCAGAAGCCGAGCCCGCACCGGCTGTCCCGCAGCGTTCCGGCGGCGGCACCGCGACTCCGGTGCTGATGCCCGAGCTCGGCGAGTCGGTGACCGAAGGCACGGTGACTCGCTGGCTCAAGAAGGTCGGCGACGCTGTCCAGGTCGACGATGCGCTGGTGGAAGTGTCCACCGACAAGGTGGACACCGAGATCCCATCCCCGGTGGCCGGCGTCTTGGTCAGCATCACCGCCGAGGAGGACGCCACGGTCCCGGTGGGCGGCGAGTTGGGCCGGATCGGCGACAGTTCCACGGCCGCCGCTGCTCCCCCGCCCAAACCCGCGCCGACGCCAGAGCCCAAGCCGGAACCGGCTCCGCAACCCAAGCCCGAGGCCGCACCCCAACCTGCGGCCAAACCGCCTCCCGCACCGGAGCCCAAGCCCGAACCGGCTCCGACGCCCAAACCCGAACCCGCACAGGCCCAGCCGACCGCGGAAACCGGCGACTCCGGTGCCGAAGGGGCGCCGTATGTCACCCCGCTGGTGCGAAAGCTGGCCAACGAAAACAACATCGACCTTTCCGAGGTGAAAGGCACCGGCGTCGGCGGGCGCATCCGCAAGCAGGACGTACTGGCCGCCGCGCAGCAGAAGGAGCAGGCCAAGGCCGCACCCGCGCCGGCAGCCCAAGCTCCGGCCACCCCGGCGGCACCGGCCCCCGCGGCCGCGTCCACTCCTGCACCCGCGCTGGCCCACTTGCGGGGCACCACGCAGAAGGCCAGCCGGATCCGTCAGATCACCGCCAAGAAAACTCGCGAATCCCTGCAAGCCACGGCACAACTCACCCAGACCCATGAGGTCGACATGACCAAGATCGTGGGATTGCGGGCCAGGGCCAAGTCCTCGTTCGCTGAGCGTGAGGGGGTGAATCTGACCTACCTGCCGTTCATCGCCAAGGCCGTGATCGACGCTCTGAAGATTCATCCGAACATCAACGCCAGCTACAACGAGGACACCAAGGAGATCACTTACTACGACGCCGAGCACCTCGGCTTCGCCGTCGACACCGAACAGGGCCTGCTGTCCCCGGTGATCCACAACGCCGGTGATTTGTCGTTGGCCGGTTTGGCCCGCGCGATCGCCGACATCGCCGAGCGTGCCCGGTCGGGCAACCTGAAACCCGACGAGCTTTCCGGCGGCACCTTCACCATCACCAACATCGGCAGCCAGGGCGCCCTGTTCGACACGCCGATTCTGGTCCCGCCGCAGGCCGCCATGCTGGGTACCGGCGCCATCGTCAAGCGGCCCCGCGTGGTCGTCGATGACGGCGGGAACGAATCGATCGGTGTTCGCTCGATTTGCTACCTGCCGTTGACCTATGACCATCGGCTCGTCGACGGGGCCGACGCCGGACGTTTCCTTACCACCATCCGTCACCGGCTCGAAGAGGGAGCGTTCGAGGCCGACCTAGGGCTTTAGAGGGGCTTTGCGAACGTGGCTCAAGTTGGTCACCGGGCCGTCATCGCGATAGCGGGTTCGTCCGGCCTCATCGGCTCGGCATTGAGCGCTGCCTTGCGCGCTGCCGATCACCGGGTGCTGCGCATCGTGCGGCGCACGCCGGCGAATTCCGAGGAATTGCACTGGAATCCGGCGAGCGGCGAGTTCGACGCCGCCGCCCTGACCGACGTCGATGCCGTCGTCAACTTGTGCGGCGTCAACATCGGTGCGCGTCGCTGGTCGGGCGCCTTCAAGCAGAGCCTGCGCGATAGCCGCATCGGTCCTACCGAAGTGCTGGCTACCGCGGTCGCCGACGCCGGAGTCCAAACCCTGATCAACGCCAGCGCGGTGGGTTACTACGGCAACACCAGAGACCGGGTGGTCGACGAAAACCAGCGAACGGGAAGCGGTTTCCTCGCGCAGTTGTGCGAAGACTGGGAAGCCGCCACCCTGCCGGCGCAATACGGCGGCACCCGGGTGGTACTAGCCCGCACCGGCCTGGTGATGGCTCCGGCCGGCGGTGCGCTGCGCAGGATGCGCCCGCTGTTCTCAGCCGGTCTGGGCGCTCGGTTGGGCAGCGGCCGCCAGTACATGTCGTGGATCAGCCTCGAAGATGAAGTGCGCGCACTGCTTTTCGCGATCTCGCACTCATCGCTGTCCGGCCCGGTGAACTTGACCGGGCCGGCCCCGGTCACCAATGCCGAGTTCACTACCGCATTCGGCAGCGCGGTCAACCGCCCGACCCCGATGGTGCTGCCGGGCTTCGCGGTGCGCGCCGCGCTCGGGGAATTCGCCGACGAGGGGCTGCTGACCGGCCAGCGCGCCATCCCATCGGCGTTGGAGCGTGCTGGTTTTGAGTTCCACCACAACACCATCGGCGAGGCGCTGGGCTATGCCACCGCCCGGCGCGAGCACGACTGATTACGCGACGTCTGGATCGTCGAGGTCGTGCCGTTCGGTCGTGCATTACGGAGTCTGCCGACTGTGTCCACCCAGACTGGCAGCGCTCATCCAGAAAGTCATTGTTAGAACCGCGAAGGGGACGTCCAGCGCCACTGGGTGGGTAGCGATCCGATGAGTACGCGCTGAGTTTTCGTGGAACGGCGTGCGCCTCCGCTGCACTCTGTTATTAACCAAAGACCCGATCATCATGACCTCGCTCAAGCCGATCATCCTGGCCGCCGCAGCGGCAGTTGCGGTCGCCTGCGTGCCAAATCACAACGCAGGCAACGCCGCCCAGCCAACTACGGCAGCAGCGGCCCACTCACCAGCGACGGCGCAACAGGCAGCGGAGACGATCAAGGCCGCGATCCCGGAGGTGACCAGCCTCATCACAATCACTGAGGACAACGACGCGAACAACATGATCGAGCGCACAACCGGTTACGTCGCCGCGACGGTGCTGGTCGACTCGCGAATCACCGAGGGGTGCGAGACGAGCAAGCCCGGCATCGCTTGCGGGGCTGGCGTTGAGCAGTGGCCAGATGCGGCCGCAGCCCAGAAGCGGACCGACTACCTGAAGACGGTGCTGTCATCGATGCCAGTCCTCGGCACGGAATACAAGACGGTGAAAGGCAACTTACTGCTGCGTGTCAGCGGGAAACTGAAGCCGTCGGCCGCCCAGGCGTATCAGACAACCTTCACCGGCTGAGAAAGCGCTGACTCAGAAAAACGTTCGGTCCGTCTAGCCCAGCTCAGAGCGCACATCGACGGGTCAATATCGCCGCAATTCGTAAGATTGCGGAGACGCACTACTGCCCAGGGGGACATCTGTGACCGTGGGACGAAACGGAAGCATCCGCCGCCGCAGCGCCCATCGCCGGGCACTCGACAGCCAACCGGCCGGCCTCCGATCAGCCACCGCGGCGCAATCACCGGGCGTTTTTTTCTTGGGTACCTGGAGCGGCCGCGAGACCGTCTCGCGCGCACCGCTCAGTGCGCAGCGTGTCGTAACATCCCCGCAATGGCACACTCGCGCTCGCTGCCTGTAATCACCGTCCTTATCGCCGCTGGACTCGGCACTACCTGCACAGCTTGCAGCAGCGGCACCACCACGACGAACCCTGTTCACAGCGAGCACGTCAGCAAAACGACGTTCAAGGGCAAATGGCCCGTCACCCTGGACGGCGGGACCTTAGCCTGCGACACGACAAAAGCGGACTCCCTCACATTCGCCCCGGACGGAACCACCGACATTTACGCGGAGAACGGGTCCGCGATGGGCTGGGCATCGAAAGAAGGATGGAAGAACTTCCGCGACATCTGGGCTATCGACCCAGATGGTCCAGGTCCAAACGTCGACGCCACCGACTTCGATAACGAAGGGCATAAGCTCTGCGGCAAATAGATGGCACACGGCTGCACTAAGTGAAGTCAACCGACATCATTAACTTCAGTTAGTCGTATAAGTGAGGTTAAACTGGAGGCATGACCTCACTTAGTGGGTGCGCGGCCGCGCTAAGTGAAGTCAATCGACACTGTTGACTTCACTTAGTACATAAGTGAGGTTAAACTGGAGCCATGACTTCACTTAGCCCCGTCACCTACGAGAACGTTCGTTGGGAACCCGAGGGGATGCAGTACGCGAGTTCAGCGCTGCCGAAGTACGGCACCTACCACCCCGCTGTGCCCGCCAACATTGCCGACCTGGTCCTGGACCTGCCGTCGCCCGTGTTCGCAGGAGCAGAATCCACCAGCAACGAGATCACGCGCTTCGACGCCGAACTCGGCGGCGAGATCGCACCGTTTGCCGCCGTGTTGCTGCGATCAGAGTCCGCCGCCAGCTCACAGATCGAGAACCTGACCGCATCCGCGCGCAATATCGCCGAGGCGGAGTTGTCTACTGGCAGGGCCAAGCGCAACGCTGAGATGATCGTCGCGAACACCGCTGCGATGCAAGCAGCGGTGTCGCTGTCCGACAGTGTTGACGCCGACGCCATCCTGGCGATGCACCGCGCGTTGATGGCCAAAGAGCCAAGCCATACGCCAGGCGAATTCCGTACCGAGCCAGTGTGGATCGGCGGTGGCTCCACCCCCATCGGCGCGACATTCGTCGGCCCGCGCCACGAACTGGTCCCCGGCGCGATTGGCGACCTGATCGCCTTCGCGCAGCGCGCCGACGTTCCCGCGCTGCCGCAGATCGCGGTGGCCCATGCACAGTTCGAGACCATTCACCCCTTCACCGACGGGAATGGACGCACGGGCCGCGCACTGGTGCAAGCCCTGCTGCGCAACAAAGGCCTGACCCGCCAGGTGACGGTACCAATCTCGGCCGGGCTGCTGGCCGACACGGACGCATACTTCGCCGCGCTGACGAGCTACCGCGACGGTGACGCCACGCCGATTGTCGAGCTCTTCTCGCAGGCCAGCATCCTGGCTATCGCGAACGGGCGCCAGCTGGTGGCCGACATTCGCGATATCCGGGAGAGCTGGAACGACGTGATCACCGCGCGGTCGGACTCGGCGGTGTGGAAGGTCGCCGATTTGTTGACGCGCCGGCCGGTCGTCAACGCTGCGCTACTAGACCAGGAGCTCGGCATCGAGTCCACCAACGCTCACCGCTACCTTAGGCCGCTCGCCGAGGCGGGAGTCCTTGTCGAGACGACCAGCGGACCCCGGAGCCGAGTGTGGCGTTCCCCTGAAATACTCGCCGCGCTCGACGCGTTCGCCGAACGAGCCGGGCGGCGAGGCTGACCGCCCACGGCCACGGCGGCCAGCAGAATCTGCAGCGCGGCCATCCGGCCACCCGGGCCGGTTAGACAAGCCAGCCGTCCGGCCACCCGGTTAGACAGCCGGCCGGACACTACGCGCGTTCTGCATTGCCTGGCGCGAACCGCATCGCCGCGACACCGTTTCGCCGCACAGAGAACCACCACCACGGCCCATCCGGCGCCCGCTCTACCTGGCTTTCGATGCTCGCCCAACGGGTAGCCGACCGCATCATCTGAGTCCATGCAGGCTTGTTCCCGATATCACCGTGTAAGTGAATTACCTTGAGTTTGTGCGTGATCGCCAATTCAGCCTCACCCGGCCTGGTACGCAGTCGCTTGTCGTTGGTGATGATCACCCAGCCGCGATCACCGACGATTGGTATCCATTGCGGGTCCGGAATCCCTGACGGCAGTAGATCTTCGACCGGTTGACGGCTAAATCGCGCGGTGTCTCTTCGGAGCACGACCATGCCGTTGCCGAGGCTCAGCAGGTTTTCATCGACGACGAATCTCACGTCTTCGAGTGCAACCATTGCCGGCGCCCGCCCCTACGCCGCCGCTAACCTATACCTCTCGGTGTAGCCAATCGCTTGATCCACCTGCTCAACGCTAAGGCCGTACTCTGCCGCTAGAACCTCGTGCGGCTCACCGCCTTTCGCCATGCCCGCAATCGTCACTGGCGATACGCGGCGGCCAACAAACGTCGGCTGCCCGCTGTACCGCATCGGATTGATCACGATGTCGGGGAAGTCCGGGTCCGCGGGGATTTCAACGATGATGGCATTGCCGTTCTCGTCATTTTCGAGGGTCGACTTCTTGGCGAGCCACCGGCCGTCGCCGAGCAACTGCTGACCGGTCCGTACGACGATCTCCAACTCCGTGTCTTCATCCTTTATCGTCAAATCCCGGTCGTAAGAAGATAGATAAGATCGCATGTGCGCCAAGGGATACTGCGTATCGAAAGTCCGGCGCAGCTCGTCGATTGCAGCCCGCATCCGCGGAATCGGCACGTTTTTGATGTCGCGGAACTCGTGGAGCATTCGTGTCTCGACAAATTCGCCCCAGGTAACCCACGCAGTGTCGCGCGGTTTGGTGCGCAAAATTGGATCGTAAACTCTGCCGGATCGTTCGTAGCCGTTGATCCAGCGCCGAGCTGTGCCGCCGCGCAAGCCGATCAGCCGATCGACCTCGGCATACACGTAGACCTCACGATCAAGCATCGAGGTAACCGCCATGCCGGAAAGCATGACACAACGCTAACCAGGGGGGCCGACAGTTGGCCGTAATGGAGGGCTAGGACACGTGACCGATATCGCCCGTTCCGCCCGATAGGCGATGATCGGCGGCCTGCCGGCTTCCAGCGCCGCGACTCGCTGCTCAAGTGCGCCGACACGGGCGACGAGGTCATCGACCGTGGCAGCCAACCGGTGGCGACAACGACGCATTTTCAAAGGCTTCGGGCAGTCGACGGCGAACGACTCTGGCTCGGCACCGGCCAAGTGGGGCGCCGCAACCGATTCTCTGCCGCTCTCGCGATCCACGACGCCGCCGGTACCCGTACCTCCGAAACTATCCCCGCCCACCGACAAATATCTCCGCATTGTTACTGCAAAACCGTTGTGGTACAACTGGTTTCAGATTCGGCGACGCTCAATCGTCGACGCGCGAAGCGGCCTCAGGATCGCACGAGTAACCTCGCGACCATGAGCTCTATCAGGTCGCAGCCCACCGCGATCGACGTCCGCCAGCTCGGCACCGTCGACTACCCCACGGCCTGGCAACTGCAGCGCGACCTGGTTGACGCGCGCGTTGCCGGCGGCAGCGACACGCTACTACTGCTCGAGCATCCAACCGTCTACACCGCGGGGCGGCGCACCGAACCACAGGAGCGGCCGGCCGACGGCACCCCCGTCGTCGATACCGACCGCGGCGGCAAGATCACCTGGCACGGACCCGGGCAGTTGGTCGGCTACCCGATCATCGGTCTGGCCGAACCGCTGGATGTCATCAATTATGTTCGGCGCCTTGAGGAATCGCTGATTAAGGTGTGCGCAGATGTGGGCCTGAACACGACGCGAGTCGATGGCCGCTCGGGCGTGTGGGTGCCGGGCAGCGCCGGCGGGCCTGACCGCAAAGTCGCCGCCATAGGTGTCCGGGTGTCGCGCGCGACCACGCTGCACGGGTTTGCGCTCAATTGCGACTGCCATCTGGACGCGTTCAACGCCATCGTCCCGTGCGGCATCACTGATGCCGGGGTGACGTCGTTGTCGGCGGAATTGGGACGCCGGGTTACCGTCGACGAGGTCCGCGCGGCGGTCGCAGTGGCGGTCTGTGATGCGTTGGACGGCTGCCTCGCCCTTAGCTGGCAGCCCGCCGCAGCCCGCGTAGCATCGACACCGTGACCGTTGCGCCCGAAGGCCGCAAGTTGCTGCGCTTGGAAGTGCGCAACGCGCAGACCCCGATCGAGCGCAAGCCACCGTGGATCAAGACCCGGGCCCGGATGGGACCGGAGTACACCGCGCTGAAAAGCCTGGTTCGTCGCGAAGGTCTGCACACCGTCTGCGAAGAGGCCGGCTGCCCGAACATCTTCGAATGCTGGGAGGACCGCGAAGCGACCTTCCTGATCGGCGGTGACCAGTGCACCCGCCGGTGCGACTTCTGCCAGATCGACACCGGTAAGCCCGCCGAGCTGGACCGCGACGAACCCCGACGGGTCGCCGAGAGTGTGCAGACGATGGGGTTGCGCTACGCCACCGTCACCGGTGTGGCCCGCGACGACCTGCCCGACGGCGGGGCCTGGCTGTATGCCGCGACCGTGCGCGCCATCAAAGAGCTCAATCCGTCGACCGGCGTCGAGCTGTTGGTCCCTGACTTCAACGGCGAACCCGCACGTCTCGAGGAAGTCTTCGAGTCGGGCCCAGAAGTGTTGGCGCACAACGTCGAAACCGTGCCGCGCATCTTCAAGCGGGTCCGGCCCGCATTCACCTACCAGCGCAGCCTGGGCGTGCTCACCGCGGCGCGTGACTTCGGCCTGGTGACCAAGAGCAACCTGATTCTCGGGCTGGGCGAGACCCCCGACGAGGTGCGCACCGCGCTGGCCGACCTGCATGAGGCCGGCTGCGACATCGTCACCATTACCCAATACCTGCGTCCGTCGGCGCGCCACCACCCGGTCGAGCGCTGGGTGCGGCCCGAGGAGTTCGTCGAGTTCGCGCAGCACGCCGAGGGGTTGGGATTCGCCGGCGTGCTGGCCGGGCCGCTGGTGCGGTCGTCGTATCGGGCGGGCCGCCTGTACGAGCAAGCCGCCCGCACCCGCGCCTCGGGTGCCTCGGCGCATAGCTGACCGGCCCGTCCTATTCTTAGTGACTATGGCTAAATCCCGTAACTCCGCAGAGAACAAGGCCGCCAGGGCGGAAGCTCAGGCTGCCCGCAAGGCTGCGTCTCGGGAGCGGCGCAGTCAGCTGTGGCAGGCATTCAAGGTTCAACGCCAGCAGGACAAGCGTCTGCTGCCGTACATGATCGGCGCCTTCGTCCTGATCGTGGCCGCCTCGGTGACCGCAGGTGTGCTGGTCGGCGGCCTGACCATGTTCACCCTGATCATTTTCGGCGTGGCGCTGGGTGCGCTGGTGGCGTTCATCATCTTCGGTCGCCGGGCCCAGAAATCGGTCTACCGGCAAGCCGAGGGACAAACCGGCGCGGCGGCCTGGGTGCTGGACAACCTGCGCGGCAAGTGGCGGGTCAGCCCGGGCGTGGCCGCTACCGGCCATTTCGACGCGGTTCATCGGGTGATCGGCCGCCCCGGCGTCATCTTCGTCGGTGAGGGATCGCCGACGAGGGTCAAGCCGCTGCTAGCCCAGGAGAAAAAGCGCACCGCGCGGCTGATCGGCGACATCCCGATCTACGACGTCATTGTGGGCACCGGCGAAGGTGAAGTTCCGCTGGGAAAGCTGGAGCGCCACCTCACCCGCCTTCCGGCCAACATCACCGTCAAACAGATGGACGCCCTGGAGTCGCGGCTGGCCGCGCTGGGATCGCGCGCCGGTGCCGCCATCATGCCCAAAGGCCCGCTGCCGAACGCCGGCAAAATGCGTGGCGTGCAGCGCACCGTGCGCCGCAAGTAACGTCCGCTTCTCCCTCGGCGACGATGCGTGCGTCTAGCGCCGCACCACCCCGGTGTTGCTCACCCGGTCATGCAGGCCACGCCCGTCCCAATCGGCGAACAACGCCGGAACTACCAGCGCGAGCAATAACCCGCGTACCGCTAACCGGCCGATGCCCACCGGCACCCGCCCGCCCACCGAGACCACGCCAAGACCGAGTGCCAACTGGCCGGGCGTGAAACCAAACAGCCGCACAAACACCAAGCCGAGCAGCAACCAGATCACCAAAATCGCCGTCGACAACATGTCCTTGGTGATAACGCCAAAACCCACGGCCAGCAGCGCAAGGCCGTAAGAGAGAAGCCAGTCGATGAACAGCGCAACGACGCGGCGACCCATCGGCGCCAGTGATCCGGTCCCGCTCTCCGGCAGGCCCAGCGCTGCACCGGGGTATGCGGGTTGTGATTCCGGCATCATGCACCGCGCCGTTGCGAGCGACCGGAGACGGCGGTGCGGTCCATGGGGCCCACAATAGAACCCGCCGCCGACCCGCTCCCCTTCGCGAGAGGGCGGTCAAGTAACCTCCACGCAACATGGGGTTGATTAGCGGACAACATCATCTCCATAGCGTCAGGCCGCGGATCACCAAGCAAAGGAGCGTTCAGTGACGGATAAGACGCCCGACGACGTCTTCAAACTCGCCAAGGATGAGAACGTCGAGTTTGTCGACGTTCGGTTCTGTGATTTGCCGGGCACCATGCAGCACTTCACAATTCCCCTTTCATTCTTCGATCAAAGCGTATTCGACGATGGCCTCGCGTTTGACGGCTCGTCAATTCGCGGGTTCCAGTCGATCCACGAATCTGACATGCTGCTCCTCCCCGACCCCGAGACAGCTCAGATCGACCTCTTCAATGAGGCCAAGACGCTGAACCTGAACTTCTTCGTGCACGACCCGTTCACCCTCGAGCCGTACTCGCGCGACCCGCGCAACGTCGCCCGCAAGGCCGAGAACTACTTGAAGAGCACGGGCGTCGCCGACACCGCTTACTTCGGTGCCGAGGCCGAGTTCTACATCTTCGACTCGGTGAGCTTCGACTCGCGCACAAACGGCTCCTTCTACGAGGTCGACGCGATCTCGGGATGGTGGAACACCGGCGAGCCGACGGAGAACGACGGCAGCCTCAACCGCGGCTACAAGGTCCGCCCCAAGGGTGGCTATTTTCCGGTTGCTCCCACCGACCACTACGTCGACCTGCGTAACAGGATGCTGCAGAACCTGATCAAGGCCGGTTTCAGCCTGGAGAAGGGCCACCACGAGGTGGGCACCGGTGGTCAGGCCGAGATCAACTACAAGTTCAACACGCTGTTGGCCGCGGCCGACGACATGATGCTGTACAAGTACATCGTCAAGAACACCGCGTGGCAGAACGACAAGACCGTTACGTTCATGCCCAAGCCGCTGTTCGGTGACAACGGCTCGGGTATGCACACCCACCAGTCGTTGTGGAAAGACGGCAACCCGTTGATGTACGACGAGACGGGCTACGCCGGTCTGTCGGACACTGCGCGGCACTACATCGGTGGTCTGCTGCACCATGCGCCGTCGTTGCTGGCCTTCACCAACCCTACGACAAACTCCTACAAGCGCCTGGTTCCCGGCTTCGAGGCACCGATCAACCTGGTCTACAGCCAGCGCAACCGCTCAGCGTGCGTGCGCATCCCGATCACCGGCAGCAACCCCAAGGCCAAGAGGCTGGAGTTCCGCTGCCCCGACTCATCGGGCAACCCGTACCTGGCCTTCGCGGCCATGCTGATGGCCGGCTTGGACGGCATCAAGAACAAGATCGAGCCGCAATCACCGGTCGACAAGGACCTCTACGAGCTACCGCCCGAAGAGGCCGCGAACATCCCGCAGGCACCAACTCAGTTGTCCGCGGTGATCGACCGTCTCGAGGCCGACCACGAATACCTCACCGAGGGAGGCGTTTTCACGCCCGACTTGATCGAGACGTGGATCAGCTGGAAGCGTGACTACGAGATCCTGCCGGTGCAGGTGCGGCCGCACCCGTACGAGTTCGCGCTCTACTACGACGTTTAAGTCGGTCTAGACGAGACCACCCGCGCTGCGATCATCGGATTGCGGAGCGGGTGGTTTTGTCTTCGCCGGGTGGGCCGGTGCGGCGAACTATGTTGCCAACACCCTCCTCGTCACAGGTCCGACGCTCTATCCTTTGAGGGTCTCAGCAAACGCTGGGGCCTGGGCGGAGGTCGGATGACGGCCGTAGCAACCTGCCGGACGTGT
>Ga0208987_1000097_pt1 | contig 19728 bp, 20 predicted proteins | sample MedBloCARef_O2_FD_187845 | JGI IMG/M metagenome (GOLD analysis project Ga0208987, IMG submission 187845) | Forest soil microbial communities from El Dorado National Forest, California, USA - Mediterranean Blodgett CA Ref_O2 (SPAdes) (version 2) | ecosystem: Environmental > Terrestrial > Soil >... | reverse complement strand
TATAACGACTTCTTCAAGTTCGCCTATAGCATCCTGCCGACTGACGGCGTGATGCTGCTGCACTCGATCACCGGTTTGACGGGAGGACAGATCGTCGAGCGCGGTATGCCGGTGTCGTTCGAGATGGCTCGCTTCGTCAAGTTCATCCTCACCGACATCTTCCCGGGCGGCCGGCTGCCGTCGATCGAGAAGGTCGACGATCACGCGACGAAGGCGGGTTTCTCCGTCACCGGTGTCCAGTCGTTGCAGCTGCACTTCGCCAGGACCCTCGACCTGTGGGCCGAAGCTCTAGAGGCGCACAAGGACGAGGCCATCGAGATCCAGTCCGAAGAGGTCTACGAGCGGTACATGAAATACCTGACCGGCTGCGCCGACCTGTTCCGCATTGGGTACACCGACGTCTGCCAGTTCACGCTCGAGAAGGGTTGAGAGTCGCACGCTAGCTCCTCGGGCGTGCGGCGCTCAGACGTCGAAGGCGATCGGGAGGGTCGTCGGCCCGCTCAGTGAGGTCGCCGGCTTCCATGGCGCAGGCCCGGTCCGCCGCGGGTTGGACATGCGGCGGGTAACGGCCTTGAGCGCTTCGGCGATTTCCAGCCGGGCCAGGTTCGCCCCGAGGCAGTAGTGCACGCCAGCGCCGAAGGTCAGGATTGGCGGCAATCCCTTGCGGGTGATGTCAAAGCGATTGGGGTCGTCATAGATTGCGGAATCTCGGTTGGCCGCAGCGGTATTCGCGAAGACCATCGTGCCAGCGGGGAAAAGTACTCCGGCGAGTTCGACGTCTTCGGCGGCGGCGCGCAATAAGGAGTTGGAGATGCCCGAGTGGCGCATGGTCTCGTCGACCGCGGGCACTGCCAAGTCGGGCGTTTTTCGCAACAGCTCCCATTGATCAAGGTGATCACAGAGGACGTCGATCGAGGCGGCCACCTGGTTGCGCGTGGTGTCGGTGCCGGCCAGCAGCAAAGCGGCGGCGAGCATACGTAGCTCGTCGGCGTTGAGTCGGTCACCGTTGTGCTCGGCACGGATGAGGTCGGACAGCAGGTCGTCAGTCAGGGTGTGGCGACGTCGGTCGACCATGTCGTCGACGTACTCGTCGAGTTCGCCCCAAGCGCGCATCACCTCGGGCACTCCGTCGGGTGTGAAGGGGAAGGTGAACGCTTTGAAGATGTCGTCTGCCCAGACTGAAAACTGTTGCCAATCTTCGCGGGGAGCGCCGAGCAAGGCGCAGATGACGGGCACGGGGTAGGGTCGCGCGATGTCGGTGACGACATCGCAGTGGCCCCAGCGGCTGATCGGTTCGACGATTTCGTCGATCACTTCCTCGATCGTGGCATGCAAGCGCTCAACCGCCCGGGGGGTAAAGGCCTTCGATACGACGCTGCGAACGCGCTGGTGTTCGGGGCCCTCCATGCCCAACAACGAGGTGACGACTTTGTCCCACAGGGGTCCTGAGGGGATGCCCTGTGCGGCGAGGATGTAGCCGGGTGGGACCTGAAACCGATGGTCCCGCAGGACGGTTCGTACATGTTCGTACGAAAGTATCTCCGGCCCAAAGGGTCCCAGTGCGATCGGCGCCAATCGCTGCGCGGCCAGAAGTTGCGGATAGATCTGCGCTGGCGCCGCGGTCGGGTCGTACTCGATGGTGGGCAGACCGGCGTCGAACACGCTCGGGCTGGCGGTGTGGACGGTCATTTGTCCTCCATTCCGGACCGGTCGCGGTCACCAGGTGACGGGCAGCGGATGCCATAAACGACAGTCCGACTGTCACTTCTGTCTACTGTAGGGCCGACAGAATTGGCAATCAACTGTCATTTCGTGGCGGTCCGGCATCTCGCCGGTCCGAGCCCTTCATCACCAACCGGTGCGCGCCGGGACGATCCGACGTGCGCCACGGGCCAGTCGAGAAGGTTCGAACTGCCAGACCTCGGCGTCCTCGATATTCCACGCGTAGGTGGGTGTGTTACTGACCAAGAGGTTGCGAAGCGCTTGGTGCCCAAGCTCATCCGAGGACCAGGCGTAGAGCTGGCCCCACCTGGGCTGGATAACTCCGACGTCGAGCACGTGGCCGAGTCCGTGTTCGAGCGCGATGTACCTTTCCACGTCGTCGCCGAGTGGGTAACGGTCCGGGAGGATGCGCGAGAGCGACATGAAAATCCCGGTCATGCCCAAGCGAGGGTCACCGAGGGGTCGCGCAAACGCGGCGAGCCAGCCAAGGGCCAGGCGCGGTGCGGCCACTAACGCGTGGGCATAGAGCACCCGGATGAGGACGACGTTAAGAAAGAACCGTTCCACCCTCGTCTCCTGGCAGGCTAATTCCTCGTTGGCCAGATAAGCCGCGGCAATCGAGGCGTTATGCGCGCGGTACCAGTTGCGTGCGGTTGGCTGCCGGATGAACTCGAGGTGAGTGCCAACCGAGGGCGAGGTGGGTTCGCCCGAGTGCCCAAATGCGAGGGCCCGGGCCTCGGCTGTGTCACGCAACAGGGTCTCGTTCACTACCCGCCACCACGGGCTGCCCGGACAAGGGTCCTGTGGGGGGTTGAGGAGCCCCCGGCGCAGTTGCCAACCCATGAACGCCGAGGCCGCACGCCGGTAGGGCAGGTAGCCGCGATCCACGCCGTGCGGGACATCATATAGCCGACGTAGCAGCGCCAGCCGCCCTAACGGATCATCCCGTACAGCCGCAACTAGCGACTGCGCGTAATCCGCAGCCGAAATGCCTGACGCATCTGGATTATCAAAGGGCATGTTCACACGCCTCCGTGCCGCCACTGTCGACCGTCCCGTTTATCTTCCACCGCTTCGGCAAGGTCAGGTGGCCAGTTTTCTTGCATTCAGGCCGAAAGCAGTTCATAGCTGCGACACAGCGCTTCCTCAGCCTGCGGCGGAAAGATGTTAGGTAAGTTTCCGGGATTGCTGTGCGAGGGACGCCTGTCGGCAATCCCTGTTGGGCAAGGGGGGATTGTGAGTTACGAGACTGCTGCCGCTCCGCGGCCCGAATCTATTGAGTCGATCGCGCCTGTCGACAAACTCGGCGACCCGCGCGCCGAGCATGCCGCCCAGGTGCTGACCAAGCCACGGTTACGCGGATGGATCCACCAGTACTGCGCCGTCGTGGCCTTGATCGCGGGTACGGGACTGGTCGCCGTGTCTTGGGCGGAGGCATCCAAGCGGGCCGGGCACTCGACACTGACATACGCGCTGACAGTCGTCGCGCTGTTCACGGTCAGTGCCGTCTACCACCGCGTCGACTGGAAGTCGGCGACCGCCAGGCAATGGATGAGGCGGCTCGACCACTCGATGATCTTCCTGCTCATCGCCGGCAGCTACACGCCGATCGCCAGGCTGGCCCTGCCGCGCACGACGGCGTATGTGGTGATGGAGGTCGTGTGGGCCGGCGCGGTGGCCGGAATTGCACTGACGCTGTTCTGGCCGACGGCGCCGCGCTGGGTCGGTGTGCCGCTCTACCTGCTGCTGGGCTGGGTGGCGGTCTGGTTCGCCAAGACCATCGTTCACGACGCCGGCTGGGTCCCGACGATACTGCTTGCCGTCGGCGGTGTGCTGTACAGCGTCGGTGCGGTGTTCTACGCCCTGCGCTGGCCCGACCCGTGGCCGAGGACATTCGGCTATCACGAAATCTTCCACGCTTGCACCGCGGTTGCGGCACTCTGCCACTACATCGCCATCTGGTTCGTGGTCTTCTAGACCCGGTGACGGTCTATCTCAGCGATTTCTAAGCGGGGGTGCCGTATGTATGAGGGTGACATCGACACACTGTCGCAACCGGTGCGACGGAAGTGCGTCGATGTTCTGCGCTATCACTCTGTCTGGCAACGTGATCCACTTACCAAACGAGACCGGAAGACCACCATCTGATGAATGACGCAACGAAACGGGCGTTAACCAAGGTGCCGGCGGTCACCCTGGGCTTCTGGGTCATCAAGATATTGGCGACAACGCTGGGCGAGACGGGCGGCGACACCGTATCGATGACGCTGGACTGGGGCTATCTGGCCGGGGTCGTGCTCTTCGGCGTCACCCTGATAGCGCTGGTTGCCGCGCAAATCGTCGCGAAGCGTTTCCATTCGGCGTTGTACTGGGCGACGATCGTGGCCTCCACGACGTTCGGCACAGTATTGGCCGATTTTGCCGACCGATCGCTGGGGATCGGCTACACGGGCGGATCGCTTCTGCTGCTTGGTTGTCTCGTGGCCACCCTCGGGCTCTGGCGTTGGGTGGAGGGGACGGTATCGGTTAGCACCGTTTCGACCCCGAAAGTCGAGGCCTTCTACTGGGCGACCATCACGTTTTCGCAGACGCTGGGCACCGCGCTCGGCGATTGGCTCGCCGATACTCGCGGATTCGGTTACGAACGTGGCGCTCTGGTATTCGCCGCGGGCCTCCTTGCGGTCGTTGCGTTGTACTACTGGACCGGCGTGTCCCGCGTCGCGTTGTTCTGGGTCGCGTTCATCCTCACGCGACCCCTGGGTGCAACCGTTGGTGACTTCCTTGACAAGCCCGTCGCCAACGGCGGCCTAGCCTTGAGCCGTCCGCTGGCCTCGGCCGTCATCGCGGCGATAATCGTTGTGTTGCTGATTATCTTGCCGCAACGCCCAGGACGTCACCCCGGCCAGGCGAACGAGGACGCGGCGGCAGGGGAGCAATCAGCCAGCGGCGACGAGCGGCAACCAACCTTGGGCAGCGGCAATCCAAACCCATGACTGCATCGCGTCTTCGCGCACACGGCGCTCGAAGTAGCGTACCGATATGAGGGTTCTACTCGTCGAGGACGAGCCACGGTTGTCGGCGACTCTGTCGATGGGGTTGAAGGCCGAGGGTTTCGTCGTCGTGTCCGTCGGCACCGGCGTCGAAGGCCTGCACGAGGCGATCGAGAATCGCTTCGACGTGGTGGTTCTTGACATCATGCTCCCCGGACACAGCGGATATGAGGTGCTGCGTCGGATGCGGGCGCAGGACGTGTGGACACCGGTACTCATGCTGACCGCCAAGGATGGCGAGTTTGACGAGACCGATGCATTCGATCTCGGAGCGGATGACTATCTGACGAAACCGTTTTCATTCAGGGTGCTCGTTGCGCGCGTGCGCGCGTTGGTACGTCGTGGCGCACCGGAGCGCCCGGTGGTGTTGACCGCTGGCTCGCTTTCGCTGGATCCTGCTCGGCACACCGTTGAACGCGATTCGACACCAATCACTTTGACCCCCCGGGAATATGGGGTGCTGGAATTCCTCATGCGGAATAAGGACATGGTGGTGACCAAGGCCGAGATTCTGCACAACGTATGGGATGCCCACCACGAAGGCCCGGACAATGTTGTCGAGGTGTACGTGGGTTATCTGCGTCGTAAGATCGACGTTCCATTCGGCACCAACACTATTGAGACAATCCGCGGCGTCGGCTACCGGTTGTTGTGCTGAGATAGCGCCGCGATGATCGTCGAGTGCCCTTAGCGTGAGGGTGATTTGGGCTGGCGACCGGTCTCAGCATTTCTCAGCGTCAGCTCAGCGTAGCCCCTGTACCGTCGGGCGCTGTGACTGACACGACACGCTCCGAGCCCCTGAAAATCCACCGAGTGCCGCTGAGCAAGGTACCCGCGGTGACGGTGTGGTTCTGGATCATCAAAATCCTATGTACCACTGTGGGCGAAAGCTTCGCGGACTGGATCAACGCCAAGCTGGGCGTGGGTTTAAACGCGACCGCAATGATCTTCACGGTGTTGCTCGCGGCCGTGTTGGCATTGCAGTTGCACCTCAACCGTTATGTGCCCTATGGGTATTGGCTGACCGTGGTCATCGTGAGCGTGACCGGCACGCTCTACACCGACGTCCTCACTGACGATTTGGGTGTTCCGCTCGCGGTGAGCACCAGCATGTTCGCCGTCTCGCTAGCCGTCGTCTTCGGTGTGTGGTTCGCGCGGGAGCGCACCTTGTCGATCCACAGCATCGTGACACGGCCCAGAGAATTGTTCTATTGGCTTGCGGTACTAGTCACTTTCGCGCTGGGCACCGCCGCCGGCGATTGGACACTGCAGTTGACGGGCTGGGGACCTGGCGCCTCGGTGCTTCTACCGGCAGGGCTGATCGTGGCCATCGTGATCGGCTGGCGGATGGGCGCCAACGCCGTGTTGTCCTTCTGGCTTGCATACGTTTTGACCCGCCCGTTGGGCGCGAACCTTGGCGACTGGCTTGCGTCTCCGCGCTCGAGTCAAGGCCTCGGCTTAGGGGCCGCCGCCACCAGCGCCGTTTTCCTGGTCGCGATCCTGGCCACGGTCGCCTACCTCACCTTGACCCGCGCCGACGTCATGGAGGGGCGGGAGGGGACCCGATTGCGGATCGCTGTCACGCGTCCCGCGCGGGAACGGATGATGCTCGGCTATTACGTCGTCGTTGCCGCGGCTGCTGTGGTGCTGCTCGTCTGGTCGGCCGCTGGGCCACATTCCGCCGCGATAAGCGAGGAGGAAGCCAGCCCGACGGCGCCGGCCATGACGCTTGCCCCGGGACAGCTGACGGCGCATTTCCCGGCGTCCGACGTCGCGAAGTTCCGCGCCATCGTCCAGGCCACGCTTGCCAAGGTGCAGACCGGCGATCAAAGCGGCGCCAAAGCGCGGATCACCAACCTCGAAACCGCTTGGGACGACAACGAATCCAATCTGAAGCCGATGGACAAAGACGCCTGGGGCGTAATCGACCGTCAAATCGACTCCGCCCTCAAGGCCGTGCGGACGCGCAATCCTGACCCCGCTACCGAGACGCATACGCTGAATGAACTCCTCACCGACCTTCGTTGAGTTAGTCGGTTACGGGTTTGTGGGCTCAGGGAATTCCACGATCATCTTGGTTCCGCCGCCGGGTCGGTCGTCGATGGTAACCGTGCCGCCGTGGGCTGCCACGACCTCGGCGACGATCGCGAGTCCCAGGCCGGATCCTCCGCCGCTGCGGGCGCGATCCGAGTCCAGGCGAACGAAGCGTCCGAAGACCCGGGCTCGTTCTGCCGGCGCGATTCCTGGGCCGTCATCACTGACAATGAGAACGGCGCTGCCGTCTCGGCTACCGACCGCGATGTCGACGCGTGATTTCGCATGGCGGACAGCGTTATCCGCGAGGTTGCGGATCACCCGCGACACCGCGACAGGGTCACCGATCAACGGCGCGTGGGAGATGTCGGTGTGGATTGTGCATCCGGCGTCGCGACGCAGCCGGCCCGCCTCGACCTCAGCGAGGTCGCCAAGGGGCACCTGCTCTTTGCGCAGCACCAGGCTTCGTTCGTCGGCGCGGGCCAGCAGAAACAGATCTTCGATGAGCGTGCGCATCCGGTGGGCCTCGGGGAGCAGGGTGTTGATCGCCAACTCCGCATCGAGTAGTTCGGGATGAGCCTCGGTGACTTCCAGGCCGGAGATGATGGTGGCCAGCGGGCTGCGTAGTTCATGAGACGCGTCACCGAGGAATCGCCGTTGTGCGAGGTGGGCCGCCTCGATGCGCGCCAGCATTTCGTTCATGGTGACTGCCAGGGCGGCGATCTCGTCGCGACTGGAGGGCACGGGCACCCGCTCGGCCAAATCGGATGCGGAGATTTCAGCCACCTGGCTGCGGATCGCGTCCACTGATTTCAGGGAGCGGCGAACGAGCCAGTAGCTTGCCGTTGCTGCTACCACAATGATGATCGGGGCACCGGCAGCCAACAGCAGCGCGACGGTTCGTGCAGTCGCCTCGACGGCTTCACTACCGCCTCCGACTAGCACCGTGTAGTCGCCGGATGCAGTGTGGACCCGTTGACCGCTGACGCGCATGTCGTCATTGCGCACCGCGTCGTCGGACATGCCGCGACGCAACTTGAAGTCAAATTCGGTGATCGGGACCAATGGTGTCTCAGGCGCGGTCCCGGACCGTTCGATGACCTTTCCGTCGGGGGCGATTAGTTGGACTGCCACTACGCGCGGGTCGGTGGTCAAAAGGGCGTTATTGAGGTCGTCGAGCGAATCAGACCGCAAGGCCTCCGCAATGCTGCGCACTCTCGCGGCAGTGGCATCGTCGACCCCGGACAACAGCGACCGGTACAGGATCGCGTCCAATCCTGCGCCTGCCACCGTGAATGCCACCAACACGACGATCGCCGACACAGCGGCCGAGCGAGCGGAAATACCCAAGTTGTGGGCGAACGCCAAACGCGCGAGCCCGGCTCGCCGAACTGGCCAGAAGGCAGACATCCGCACAGTCTGATTCTGCAGGGCTGTGGATTGACTGAGAACACCGTGGCTCATGACGAGGCGGCGCCCGAACATCTAGCTCGAAATCCTTCTCAGCGGCATCTCAGCGGCCCACTCATACCCTGGCGCTCCCATGTTGAGAACCGAACGCGGTGGCTTCGCGGCGCCCGCGCAGTCAACCGCGACGGACTCTTTGAGCGTGGGCGCGCGCTGGTCGATGGCAGCGATATCGGTCGGGGTGACATCGAGCTCCTTCCTGTTCATCAATGGCGTTGCGTTCCTGATCCCCGCATTGGTAGCCGGGCGCGGAACCTCGCTGGTTCAAGCAGGATTATTGGCTTCGATGCCTAGCTGGGGCATGGTGGTCACACTGTTTTTTTGGGGCTACCTCACGGATCGGTTGGGTGAGCGGATTGTCATGACCGTGGGCTCTGCACTTACCGCGGCCGCGGCGTATGCCGCCGCATCGGTGCATTCGCTTATGGCCATGGGCGTATTCCTGTTCCTGGGTGGCATGGCCGCCGCCAGCTCTAACACGGCCGGCGGCGGGTTGGTATCCGGCTGGTTTCCGCCGAACAGGCGCGGCCTAGCGATGGGAATCCGCCAGACTGCGCAACCACTTGGAATCGCCCTGGGTGCCTTAGTGATTCCCGAGCTGACCCAGGGCGGCCCGAATTCGGGTCTGATGTTTCCCGTACTGCTATGCGCGGTATGCGCACTGGCCAGCGCGATCGGCATAGTCGACCCGCCCCGGAAACCCCGAGCCGCGGCCGACGACAAGGAACTGGCCAACCCGTACCGCGGGTCGTCCACGTTGTGGCGAATCCATATGGTTTCGGCGCTCTTGATGATGCCGCAGGCGGTTACGGTGACGTTCATGCTGGTCTGGCTCATTGATCGCCACGGCTGGTCGGTCGCGGCCGCAGGCGGTGTGGTTACCGTGTCACAGCTGCTAGGTGCATTGGGCCGCATCGTGGTTGGCCGCTGGTCTGACCGGATGGGCTCACGAATGCGACTGGTCCGGGTAATCGCCATCGCCGCCGCCGCAAACCTGTTCCTGCTCGCCCTCGTCGATCAGCACGGATCGCGACTCGCCGTGCCGTTGATGATCGGCATATCCGTGCTCGCGGTCCTCGACAATGGGTTGGAGGCCACTGCGATCACAGAGCTCGCTGGGCCGTTCTGGAGCGGACGGGCATTGGGCACTCAGAACACCACCCAGCGACTCCTCGCAGGCGCGGCACCCCCGCTGTTCGGTGCACTGATCACAGTGGCCGCGTACCCACCGGCGTGGGCGCTGTGTGCATTATTCCCGCTGGCAGCAGTGCCATTTGTGCCGTTACACGTGCTTCCACCCGGCGTGGAAACTAGAGCACCGCGGTAGTCGGACTAAGCCGCGGAGGGACAGGATTGAGCCAGTCAGCACTGTTCTTAGTTGTGTTCTTGGCGTGCGTAGTCGAGGCGGTCGAGGCGCTGACGATTGTGTTGGCAGCGGGTATGGCACGAGGTTGGCGGTCTGCAGCCACCGGATGTCTGGCCGCCCTGCTGTGCCTAGCAGTGATCGTGGCGGCCATCGGCCCGGCTATCTCGGCGATTCCGCTCGACGGGCTGCGGCTTTTGGTCGGTGGGCTCTTGCTCGTCTTCGGCCTGCAGTGGCTGCGCAGCGCGGTGCTGCGAGCAAGTGGAAACAAGGCACTCCACGACGAGGCTGTGGTCTTGCAGAACACGTTGGCTGCCGCACGGCATGAAAATCCTCACCGCGCTGGTGGCGTTGTGGATTGGTACGGTTTCACTTTGGCCTTCAAGGGCGTTGCGCTTGAAGGCGTCGAAGTCGTCGTTTTCGTCGTGACGTTCGGTGCCAGCCAGCACGACATCCCACTGGCGGTCGTGGCGGCCGGCTTGGCGGTGATCGCGGTGGGCAGCGCGGGCGTGGTGCTGTGCGCCCCCCTGACCCGAGTCCCCAAAAATCTCATGAAGTTCGTTGTCGGAGTGCTGCTTACCGCCTTCGGGATGTTCTGGAGTGCTGAGGGCGCCGGTGCGCATTGGCCGGCTGGTGACGCGGCGCTGCTCGTTATCATTCCTGCGACGGTCGCTTATGTAGTGCTACTGGTGACAGTGTTCCGGCGCCGCTCGCCTGTCAGCGATGTTCGGTAGTACCGCCGTGATCCGATGGATGGGGGCGGTCGGCCGGTTTTGGTATGAATTCGTCGTCGGTGATGACTGGCGGATCTCGACGGGCGTGGTTGCGGCGCTGGGCATTACCGCTTTACTCGCCCGAACAACCGCCCTGCCCGTCTGGTGGATCGTGGTTGTGGTTGTCCTGGCTCTGTTGCCGCTGAGTATCCGAAGATCGGTCAGGGGACGACGCACTCCGTAGTTGTCGCGATACAACGCATGTTCACAGCACTCCCTTAGCTGAGGCTCAAAAACGTTGGGTACCAAAGAGAAATGGAGACACGGATACACCTCACTGCCGCGTTTATGTTCGTCATCTACCTGACTGCATTGATCTATGGTGTGTGCAACTACCATTCCGTGCCGGTGGCGCAAACCCAACGATCAGAACTCGCCGCGGTTAGCCGTTAGTCGGCTGGCTCAACCAACGGGACCAAGTCGACACGTCGGACACCGCGGCGAACACCGAGCACAAATGCCTTCTCAGCGGCTTCTCAGCGGCGTCCTCATACGCTGGCGCTCCTATGGTGAGAACGGAACGCGTTGCCTTCCAGGCACACAGATTGCGGCGTCGGCTCCGGTGGACGGCGCTTCGTGGCGATGACGCTAGCCGTGGCGTGGGGTACTCCGGCACCCACGGTGAACAGGCTGATCACCCAGCAGACATAGCTTTCGGCGACCGATGAACGTCGAGCAATTGCGGCGAGTACTCGCCGACCTTCCGGCCGAGACCCCGATCGTTCTTGAGGATTCCAACACGGGCTGGATGGAGCATGTTGCGCTGTATTTAGCCCCCGCGCACATTCATCACCGCATTTCTGGCAACTATCTCGATGTTCGTCATCAAGAGGGCGCCGACAACTGTCACGCGCTGTTGATCAGCGGCTTTCATCAATCCGACGAGGGTGTCGTCGAAATCTCTCCGCGTTCGGCTTGGCCGAAAGTGATCGACGCAGAGGCTGACGTATCGCGACCGCGGGGGTTCGGTGACCAAGATGCGATCAATCCGGCCGCAAGAAAAAGATGCGAGCCGTCCGGCGAGGCCGAGCCCAACGGAGCTTGACGATTGGCGTGGTGCCTCATCGGTCGAAATCGGTCTGTTCGCAACTCGGGAAGCGGGTACTCGGGCAAAGCGGAGCCTGGTCCGCGGAACGATTAGCGGAGGCGTCAGATGGCTGGAGTCGACAACGACCTCATTACCGAAGGTCGAGACGCTGAAGTAGATCGCGATCTGGTCGCCCAGCCTCACCAGCTGGAGGGTCCGGTCGCCGAAGCAGAAACCACCGCGGCCGAGATGAGTTCCGACGATCAGCCTCTCGGCCAACCGGGGCGCCGCTTTGACCGGCGATCGCCCTTTTTCGTCGGGATGGCAGCGGCCGCCGGTGTCGCGGTCACCTACGGAGCGGCGCGTGTCCTGGAATCGATGTCCTCGGTACTGGTTCTCATCGGCGTGGCGTTCTTTCTCGCACTTGGTCTTGAACCGGCCGCCTCCTGGTTCGTCAACCACAAGGTGCCGCGGTGGGCGGCTACCACGCTGGTGTTCGCCATCTTTCTCGCGTTATTGGGCGCCTTCGTTGGTGCCGCAATTCCTCCACTCGCCCAACAGGCGGGTGAGCTGATACATGAAGCGCCGCACTATGTTCAGCAGGTACAAGACCACTCCTCGGCCGTCGGCAGGCTCAACGACCGCTTCCATCTACAACAGCGGATCACCGACGCCGTCCACGGCTCGGGTGGATCGCTGCTCAACGAGGTGGTCAATGCGGGAACCGCGGTCTTCCAGGCGGTGGCGGATGTGCTGATCGTCGTGGTGCTGACGGTTTACTTCCTGGTCGACATGCCCCGCATCCGCACCACCCTGTACCGGATGGTGCCCCACAGTCGTCGGCCGCGCGCCATCCTCATCGGCGACGAGGTCTTCGCCAAGGTGGGCGCCTACGTCCTTGGCAATGTGTTGATCTCGGTCATTGCCGGGCTCGCCACCTTCATCTGGCTGATGGCCTTCTCAGTTCCCTACCCGCTGTTGCTGGGTATCTTCGTGGCACTGTTGGACTTGGTACCGGTCGTCGGGTCGACCATCGCCGGTGTGGTCGTTGCCGCTGTCGCGCTCACCGTGTCGCTTCCGGTCTGTATCGCCACCACCGTGTTCTTCGTGGTGTTCCGGCTTGCCGAGGACTACCTGCTGGTGCCCAAGATCATCGGGCGAGCGGTCAAGGTTCCGGCACTGACCACCGTCGTGGCCGTCTTGATCGGTGGCTCGCTACTTGGGATGGTCGGAGCTCTCGTTGCCATCCCGATCGCGGCCGCGTTGCAGCTGCTGGCGGAGGAAATCCTTTTTCCGCGCCTCGACAACGGCTGAGCGCAGTCTTCGGGGCGGCGTCCCGCTGGGTCGCGGAAATTCAGACGGTGCCTGTCATCGAGAAGTTGCTGCGATTCTCTGGCGTGGTGGAGTGTGCCGTTGGTTCAAGCGGCTGGTGCTGTTGCGGATCGCGATCTCCAGCCTGCGCCGCCCTTTTCGCGCCACGGCGAAATCTCTTTTCGGGCGCGGTCTCAGGAGCGTCATCGGAGGTGGCGCGCAAAAACCGGTCTGGGAGAGCGAGTTTGACGATCGTGCGCAGCACCTGCAGGTATTGGCGGGGCAGCGAGCCGGTGGTGTAGGGCAGGTCGTATGCAGCACAGACGGCCTGCACCCGCCTCGCGATTTGAGCGTAGCGGTTGCTGGGCAGATCGGGGAAGAGATGGTGTTCGATCTGATAGCAGAGGTTTCCACTCATGAACGCGAGCACCGGTCCAGCGTGAAAGTTGGCGCTGCCCAACATTTGTCGCAGATACCACTGAGGCTTGGTCTCGCCTTCTAGGGTCTCGGCCGTGAACTTCTCTGCTCCGTCGGTGAAGTGACCGCAGCAGATCACCGCATATGCCCATAGGTTGCGTAGCAAGTTGGCCAGCGCGTTCCCGAATAAGACGCGCCGCCAGCGCCGCCCGCCGAGCGCCGGGAAGAGCAGGTAGTCTTTGGCCGCCTGACGCGCAACTTTCCGGCTCATATCCCGGGCGCAAGCGGATTTTTCGGCGTCAGTCTCCGCGCGATCTCGTTCGGAGTGCAAGCCGTGCATCGCGATACCCCATTCGAAAACGGCCGCCAGCAAAAGATGTCGCAGCGGTTGCACCAGATTGCTGCGTTTCCACTGCTGGTCACGGGTGACCCGCAGAATGCCGTACCCGAGGTCGTCGTCGACGCCGACGACGTTGGTGAAGACGTGATGGCGGTAGTTGTGGGAGTACCTCCATTGTGAAGACAGCCCCGCCATGTCCCACTCCCAGGTGTTGGAGTGGATTTCGGGGTCGTTCATCCAATCCCATTGACCGTGACCGATATTGTGGCCCAGTTCCATGTTCTCGATGCTCTTGGCCGCCGCTAGGGCGAGCGTTCCCACTGCCCATCCGGTCCTGGTTCGGCTGGCACCGATCGCGATGCGTGCGGCGAGGTCGAGGCAACGTTGAAAAGCGATGGTGCCCTGAATATAAGCCCTGTCGTTGGCGCCGCGCGATTCCTCGATGTCGAGACGGATCGCGTCCAATTCGAGGGCTAGTGCCTCGACGTCCGCGGCGCTCAGATGGGCGTATTCGGCTACATCTGCGATGGCCATTAGTGCTTCACCTAACGGTCGGAGGAAGATACATGAGGCCGGCACGCTCGATGCGTTCCGGCAATTGGTAGGCGAGCTGGAGCGCGACACCGCCCCCGAGGCTGTGACCGACTACGTTGACCCGACGATCGCCGAGGGTGAGTGCGATCACCGGGTGGGTGCGCGCCAGGTCCCGGATAGCCTGCTGCCAGGTGCGACGTGTGCCGCCCAGACCATGGCTGAGCAGCACCACTGGACCGGCTCCGGCCTTGGTGTACGAGATCGCGCCGCTGTTCAGCGGCATGCGGTGTTCCACCGCTGAAGCTGTCGAAGTTTTCAGGCCGATGTCCTTCGTGCCGAGGACTGCCGGGTGACAGCCCGCTTTGGATGCGTTTGCATTGTGCGCTCTCGAGACGAATGTACCGAGTTGCCCGGTTGTGAGCGGTCGCTCTCACGCTGTCGCCGCAGGGGCGGCGTGTTCCGGGCCGGCTGGGCTGTCAACCAGGGTTCACTCTACTCGTGTGATCGGCGTCCGACTCGCGCCGCGAGAGGTGGTCTCTCCGGGTCTGCGCAGCGAACGGGTAGCTGGCGCGATCGACGCGCGCAATTACGCGTTGGCTGTCGCCGATGGTGCTCCCTCAGTCGGCTGCGTTGAGGGTCGGCTTTCAGCACTGTCAGCCAGCGACCTCAGCCGAACCGCCCCGGTAAGCCTCAAGGCCCACCCGGGGCGGGAACCCAGCGAGCTGAGTTCGGTATTCGATCACGATCGTGACTATGACGCTGCTAGGGCATTTATCCCTTGTTTAGCAAAAGATCTGAGAGCCTGGCGCTCCGAGTTCACCGTAGGCAACATATCGCTCGGGTCGCCTATGTGCAGGAGCCTGCTGACGGTTGGGCCGACCACAATTGCCCAGCGAGTTCCCGTGATGCGGCAGTCGTTGTCAAGCGCGACAAGAACGGAAATCCCTCTAGCGCAGAGAAAATTAATCCCACTGAGGTCGAGGATCAGCCCCCTGGCACCTTCGATGAAGCGGTGGGTGTAGTCGGAGAAGCGGTCGATGTTGGTGGCGTCGATCTCGCCAGTGACCTTCACGATGGTCGCCTGGTCTCGGCAATGAGCGCGCATCAGGGCGCCGTTGCAATGGACGATGGAGTTGTCGGGCCTGAAGCCGCAGTTATTGGGGGCGTTCCGGGAAAGGGGAGCGATCATCACTGGATCTCGTTTCGATCGTGGGTACGAAGTGGGCTCGGTACGCGGCGACCGAATCGAAACGCGGTGGCTTTAGCCAGGAGACAAGATCCGTCATGAATGCGGAAAATTGCTGATGCGCTAACCGGATATCCACAGGCTGTAAATTCTACCTTCAATAGAAGAGTACCCCATATATGGCTGACCTGTACCGTCGACACACTTGCCAAATTCCACGCGTGCGGGTTCGCGTAAGAAACCGGCTACGTCTATTTTGAAATCTGGTCCATATCAATCACTCTCGGATTCACTCATCCGAATTCAGTTGATTGACTGCGGAACTGGCGCTGCCAAGATCGGTTGGCTCGGATCCAGCCGGAGGCCGCCGGGCTGCGTCGTTACCTACCCGCCGCAGGCACCTGATCTCAACGATGTCTTCCCGCGAGACCAACCCATACGGCAAATGCATCGTGGCGCGCTTCCATGGGCGCAAGACGCTTGCATAGAAAGCATCTTGTGACGCCGCCCGGTGATAGACAGGCTGTATGACTGTATGCCTGGTTCACGGCAATCCCGAGACCGCTGTTGTCTGGAACAGATTGGTTCCCCTGCTCGATCGCGGACCTGTCGTGCGCCTGTCCCCACCGGGTTTCGGCGCCGCAGTGCCCCCGGGGTTCACGGCCACGGTGGAGGAGTACCGCCTCTGGCTGGTCGCCGAGCTAGAGCGCTTCGAGCAGCCGGTCCACCTAGTGGGTCACGACTGGGGCGGCGCTCACGTAGTAAACGTCGCGATGACGCGGCCCGAACTGATGCACAGTTGGGTATGCGACGTGATCGGCCTCTTCGACCAGGACTACCAGTGGCACGATCTAGGCCAGGTGTGGGCGACGCCGGGAGCCGGCGAGGACGCGATTGCGGCGATGATCGACCCGCCCGTCACCGAACGTGCGGCGGCATTGGTGAAGAAGGGAATGCACAAGGACGTCACGTTAGCCGTCGCCGAGGGGCAGAACGCCGCCATGGGTGAGTGCATCCTTCGGCTTTACCGCGACGCCGTCCAACCCGCCATGGCCTGGCTAGGTCGCAATCTTGAGCGAGCCGCCCTACGGCCAGGCCTGTCGATTATGGCCAGCGAGGACCACTTGGCGGGCACCGACGAGCAGCGTCGCCGCGCAAGTGCCCGCGCCGGCGCCGAGATCGCAGAGCTCGATGGACTGGGCCACTGGTGGTTCACGCAAGACCCACAACGAGGCGCCGAGGCGATCAACCGCTTCTGGGCAGCGCTGGGACAAGAGTGAACCCCCGACGGTCTTGACCCCGTCAAGGCTCGAAAATGAAACCGAACGTAGTGAACGGGACGCCAGCGCCGCCAGCGTGACTCTGACGGTGTGCCTCATTCCGCCACCTCGCGTGTTTGTTAGGCCTCGCTGATTTTGCTTGTAGGCGGTGTCGCGCGCCGAGATGGACGTGAACGCGTGCAAGCAGGAGCTGGACGGCATCAGACAGGCCGTTGAATATAAAGGCTGGACGATCACGCCGGATTGGCGAATCGATATGGGCAACAACGCGGTCGGGCGCGATCCGATCAAGGCCGCCGCGCTGCAGAAGCTGCAGGGCGACCTCAACGCGTGCAAGGTGCATGCCCACAACACCGACCACGAGCTTGCCACCGCAATCGGTGCCGCCGTCGGCGAAGTGCCGCTGGATGCCGTGGGGTCCGCCAAATGGAGAATCATGTTGGACGTATCGAATACATGCTTGACCGTGAGAAATATACTTCGCTCCGAAGACATGATGCTGGGTCGCGCGGGGTCATATTCGGCGATGGAGGTCGACTTCTTGAGTAAAAATGCTGCGGCATACGGATATGAGCGGGTTGGCGATTCCTGGGTTTACGTGGGTGGTGGGTGAGGGTGACATTGTCTTTGTCTTTGAAATTTGCAACAGATGTTCAAGAGATTGTGGGACCGGTAATACAAGAACTCGGATTTTATCTAGACGAGGTTGACGATAGCTCCGACGAAGGCGGGAGACCGCAGCACATCGTCTACTACCGTTCAAACGATTGCAACATTCAGGTATATCAATCATCTCGCGAGGGCGAAACAAATTGCATGATTGCACCGTTGGATGTTCCAAATCAATTCGGCTTACGCGCTAAGAAGTGGCAGCATCTTACTAGGTTTACCCAACGGCCCGATCTACCGCTGGATGAGTTGGCCGCATTAGCTAGAACTGAATATAAGTCTTATGCGGATCCGTTGTACTGGGTTCGGGATCGCATTCTCAAATACTATGAGGCAGTGCATGCAGGAATTCTTGAAATGTACGGTCCTGGATAGTTGCTATGCACGACAAAAAGAGATGGCTTCATGCAAGATAAATCTGCGGAACTTCAAACTGCGATAGATCGATTGGCGGCAACGCTTGGCGTTCGCCCGGCACCTGTCGGGTTCCTTACAAAAGATGGCATAAATGTCTATGTCGGCGACGACGGCTCATATCACTTCGCGTTCTACGAGCGAGGGAAACTCGGTTTCGACCGATCGGGCAGTCTCGATGGTCTCCTCTACTGGTACTGCGAAGATGTGGTTTCAAGCCAGGCGGCCAAATGGGTAGGAGACCGAGCGGAACGCTTCAAATACGAATATCAGGTGCTGGCGAATTTGAATGTCGATTGGGCTAAGAGACATGTCAGAGAGACTGCAGCGCTTTTCCATAATGGCCAGCCGGAGGACATTTCATTGCTTCCGGACATCGGCGAAGTGTTATGACAATCGATCACATTTTTTGAGAGATCCGGTGACCGGATACACCCCCGACATCCTCGCCGAGGGTCTCGACGTGATCTTTTGCGGCATCAATCCGGCGTACAGCGCCGCCGTCGACGGGCATAACTTCTCTCACCGCAACAACCGGTTCTGGGCGGTGCTGCATCTCGCCGGCTTCACCGATCGGCAATTGCGGCCCGAAGACGAACAGCAGTTGTTGCAGTTTGGCTGTGGAATCACCGCGGTTGTGGCGAGGCCTACCCGGCAAGCAAACGAGATCACGGCCCAGGAGTTCCGGCAAGCACGGCCAAGCTTCGAAGCAAAAATCCGTCGGTATCGGCCGCGGGCGACAGCCTTCCTGGGAAAGCTGGCCCTCTCGGCGATGACCGGCGCCACCCACATCGACTGGGGCCCACAACAAATCGCATTCGCCGGAACCGAAGCCTGGGTGCTTCCCAATCCGAGCGGCCTCAACCGAAGCTTCACGCGGGACGCGTTGGTATGCGCCTACTCTCAGCTCCGATTGGCGCTGGCGGACCGCGAACACTAAGCCCGCCTAGCCATCGGCCTTGACGTCCGTCGGCCACGAATGCAGCCAACCGCCTCCGCTATAGTAAGGTAAGCCTAAGCTTAGGTGGCGGAGGCCTCGGGCGCGCAAAATGACGGGAGCGAGCATGACTGCCGAACCAGAATTCTCGTTGATCGTCGGTTAGGGCAGCGACATGGGCAATGCCGAAGACGCCGCCGACCGGCTTGATCATTTGCGGTTCGCGGTGCTTGCCCTCGGTGACAGTGGTTACGACCTGTTCTGCAATGCGGGCCGACTCCTTGACTAACGCCTGGAAGCCCTGGGCGGCATCCGGATGGTGGAACGCGTCGATGTCGACGGCGTCTAGATGCAAGCCGCCGAGGCATGGACGACCGATGTCGTCAAACTTCTTGCCGCCGAGCGCACGGATTCCGCTCCCGCAGTTGTGGTTAGCGTCGCGGAGTCGCACTCGTCCGACAATGCCGAGCAGTCGCGCCGCGAACGCATTCATGCTCTCTTCGAGGCCCGGGTCGTCGTCAATCGACTGCTTACGACGGCGGAGTCCGACAAGGAGGTCCGCCACTACGAGGTCGACCTCACCGGCTCCGGGATCGCCTACAACACAGGCGATTCGATCGCTGTGCATGCCAGCAACGATCCGGTCCTCGTTGACGCGATCCTCACCGAGCTCGGCGCGGAGCCCGACCGGGCAGTGGCCGGCTATGACGAGCCGCTCGGCGCGCTGCTTGCCCAGAGTCTCGAGATCCGGACGCCGTCGCGGGCGCTGCAAACGTTGGTCGGCTGCCGAACTCAAGACGCCGCTGCGGCAAGCGCGTTGGGCACCGACGCCGTTGCCGCGCCGGGCTCGTGGCTGTACGGCAAAGACGTGCTCGACCTGATCAGATTGGGTGAGCTAACTGTCAATGAAGTCGTCGATACCCTGCGTCCACTTCAGTCACGTGACTATTCGATTGCGTCGAGCCCGCTGGTACACCCCGATCACGTGCACCTGACCGTGGCGACGGTGCGCTACACCGCTGGGGATCGTCAACACGGCGGCGTGGCCTCGACGTTTTTGGCGGACCGGGGGGACACGGTACGGGTGCAGCTACGCCCCAACCATTCGTTCCGTTTACCGGCCGCCGACCTGCCGGTCATCATGATCGGTCCGGGTACCGGCATCGCGCCGTTCCGTGGCTTCCTGCAGGAGCGGCGCGCCGCC
>Ga0208987_1000096_pt1 | contig 19789 bp, 18 predicted proteins | sample MedBloCARef_O2_FD_187845 | JGI IMG/M metagenome (GOLD analysis project Ga0208987, IMG submission 187845) | Forest soil microbial communities from El Dorado National Forest, California, USA - Mediterranean Blodgett CA Ref_O2 (SPAdes) (version 2) | ecosystem: Environmental > Terrestrial > Soil >... | reverse complement strand
GGGCTGATGGGGAGTGGGTTGATGAACATCGGGTTGACCAGCCATCGCCCGTCGAGATCGGCGTAGGCCCGACACATCAACTCGATCTGGTTGCGGTTGATCACCAGGCGCAGTGCTGTTGCATCCCCGATGAATGTGGCATCTCCATCAGAGTCGCCGGCTCCGAACACCTGACGCTGTTGCTCGGGCAACTGATCGAACGCCCCCGGCCCCTGTACGCCGAACACCTGCTCGTTGACCCGGCAACGCTTGCCCTCGTTGTACGGCACGGACGGCTCCCCGCCGCACAGGGCCAGCCGCGTCGTCAAGACGTCACCGTCGTGTTCGGTGCGGGTGCCCATCGCGCGATCGGCGGAGATCCCCACGTCGGCGGCCCAGACCCGCACCACCGGCTCCGGCGAGGCCGAGACAATCCGTACGTCAAATCCGTTGTCCTGCAGCGTGGCAACGAGGTCGCGCATCTGTGCGTAGTAGCGCACCCACCCAGCTCGGCGGGTGGTGCCGACCTGCTGCTCGGTTCCTTCGGGTGCCGCCAGGCTCTCATTGCGGGCCGCTTCAACGAATCCGGTCACCTCGGCGTCGGTCCAACCGGCGAGCAGTTGCGCCGCCCAGGCGGCAGCAGGATCGAAGCGGCGATGGTTATAGCCAACGAATGCTGGTGTGCCCGTTCGTGTTTGACGATCAGCGTAAACCGACATTAGCTCGTCGGCGCAGCCGGGCGCCGACCCAGTGGGCAACGGCTGGCCCGGAGGCGCAAGCCCACCGCACGAAGCTGCCAGTGCTGCGATCGCTGGCGGTGTGAGGTAACCGCTGCTGGTACTCCAATCGCCGCCGGCCGGTTGACGCACCTTGGAGTTGCGCAGCATCCAGAACAGCGTCGTGTCGCTGATCGCGTTTTTCACCATGGTGTTGTCCCAGTCGAACAACGCCAGGGGTGCGCCATCTGTCGTCGATCCCAATTTGCCGCAGCTGCCCAGCTTGCTGGCCATCGCGTTGATCCGGTCGCGGTTGTCGCCGTACCATCCCGGATCGGCAGCAACGGCACGACAGTGGGTATCCAACGCATCGCCCTCGGAATAATCGCCGGAGTCACCGCAGCCGGCCAGCAGCAGCACGGCCCCGATTGTCGCCAACGCCACCAGCCGACGCGCGACGGCGGCGGCGCGGTTGGCTGCCCCCGTTGCAGCGCAGTGTTCGTCTGTCATGCGTCCCTTAGGGGTTGATGGTGTTGTCACCCAGTTGGCGGCCCCACACGTAATCGGTCACAAGCGGGGAACCGATTTCGAAGTGGTTGTACGGAGCCACGCTCACCCCAGTGTCCATGACCAGAGTGGGGGCCGGCCACAGCTGACGTGTGATCGATTGCCAACATCCCGGCCGGCCACCTGGCCCACCCCGGGCGTTGGTCCGCGGCAGGTTCTCCGGATAGATGTATGGATTGGGGGCACCCGCGATGGCCCCCGCGGAATGGGCCCCCAGCGCGTAGCCGTTATCACCGAGGGCGTTGCGGATCTTCGGCGCGACTTCGCTGAAGTTGCGCAGGGTGCAAAAGATCTCGGGGCTGTATTCGTCGAGCAGTTGGCTGGTGGTGACGAGATCGGCGGCCCCGCGCGCCAGGTAGGGACCGCTCCGCTCAAAAACGTCTGCACCGCTGCGGCCGAGTCCAGCGGCCGCCAGCAGCGCCGCATCCAGGTCGCCGTGTTGCCGGTTGAGCGTGCGTGCTGTGGTCACTGCGTGGTCGAGCGCATCCCACAAGTCCCGGGACGCATTGGCGTAGGTGTCGCCCACGGCCGCAAGCCGCGCAACGTCCCAACGGAGTTGGGGCAGCTGCGGGTTCACGTCGTCGAGGATCGCGTTGCCGTTGATCAGTGCTGCGCCGAACTTTTCGCCCAGCCCGGTCAGTGCCTGCGCGGCCGCGCTGACCGTCAGGTTCACCTTGACCGGATCGATCTGCTCGGTGATCGAGGTCAGCGTCTCGAACAAGGTGTTGAACTCGGTCGTCACCGACGTCGCGTCGATCACGGTGGACGGCGTGATGGATTCCGAGGCGGGGCTACTCGGCGAGGTCAAGGCGACGTACTTGTTGCCGAACACTGTGGTCGCTTTGACGGCGCCCGTCACGTTGGCCGGGATCAGCTTGAGGTACTTCGGGGTGACATCGAGCACCAGCTTGGCCGCGGGCCGACCGTCGCGAGTGATCTCGGAGATGGTGGATACGCGGCCGATTTCGACACCGTTATAGGTGACCTTGGAACCGGGATCCATCACCAATCCCGCCCGGGCGGCCACCATGGTCAACTTGGTTCTCGGTGTTAAGTCTCCCCGGAACTGCAGGTACAAGACCAACCCGACAAGCCCCATGACCACGATCGTTCCCAGGCCGATGGTCTTGTACGGTGGCCGCGCCCCCAAGCGACGAGGCTCCATGACTCTGAGACCCTAAGGTATGGCCGCCCGCCAGAGAGCCGATCCGGCCAAGACGCGCCAGGTCGTGGTGGCCCTCGCGGACTGGTTGCACGACGAAACCCGTCCGGCGCCGGACCGGGACGCACTGGCGAGCGCGGTTCGGCTCACCGCACGCACCCTGGCCGACGTGGCGCCCGGCGCCAGCGTCGAGGTCCGCGTCCCGCCGTTTGTGGCGGTGCAATGCGTTTCCGGGCCGAAGCACACCCGGGGCACACCACCGAATGTCGTCGAGACCGATCCGCGGACCTGGTTGCTGCTGGCTACCGGGCTGGTGCGGCTCGCTGACGCGCAAGCCACCGGCGCGCTGAGGTTGTCGGGCGCACGTGCGGGTGAAATTGACCACTGGCTGCCCCTGTTCGATGTCAGCTGAAACTAACTCTGAACTGCAGGTTTAGGGTATTTGGACAGCAATCGCTCGCTCAACACGCCCGTAGGATTGGGCGGTGGGCCCGCCGTGGCCGTAGACTTCTGCTCGTCACCACTCGTTCCCCTGGGAGCCGCCGAACCGTGACCGTACAAGATTCCGAAGACCTCAATTCACCGCGCGAAGAATGCGGCGTATTCGGGGTCTGGGCCCCGGGCGAGGACGTCGCCAAACTCACCTATTACGGCCTGTACGCGTTGCAGCATCGCGGCCAGGAAGCCGCCGGTATCGCCGTCGCCGATGGCTCTCAGGTGTTGGTCTTCAAAGACCTCGGCCTGGTCAGCCAAGTGTTCGACGAGCAGACGCTGGCAGCAATGCCAGGCCATGTCGCCATCGGGCACTGCCGCTACTCCACCACGGGTGACACCACCTGGGAGAACGCCCAGCCAGTGTTCCGCAACACCGCGGCCGGTACCGGGGTTGCCTTGGGACACAACGGAAATCTGGTCAACACTGCAGAACTTGCCGCGCGCGCCCGCGGTGAGGGGTTGATGGCCAAGCGCTTCCCCGCTCCGGCGACAACGGACTCTGACATTTTGGGCGCGCTGCTGGCCCACGGTGCCGCCGATTCCACCCTGGAACAGGCGGCGCTGGAATTGCTGCCGACCGTGCGCGGCGCCTTCTGCTTGACGTTCATGGACGAGAACACGCTGTATGCCTGCCGCGACCCGCACGGGGTGCGGCCACTGTCGCTCGGACGGCTGGATCGCGGCTGGGTGGTGGCCTCCGAGACGGCCGCGCTGGATATCGTCGGCGCTTCGTTCGTCCGAGACATTGAACCCGGCGAATTGCTGGCCATCGACGCCGACGGCGTGCGGTCCACACGTTTTGCCAACCCCACCCCCAAGGGCTGTGTTTTCGAATACGTGTACCTGGCCCGGCCGGACAGCACCATCGGCGGTCGGTCCGTGCACGCCGCCCGGGTGGATATCGGTCGCCGGCTGGCCCGCGAGTGCCCGGTGGACGCTGACCTGGTGATCGGCGTGCCGGAATCGGGCACGCCCGCAGCGGTCGGATACGCCCAAGAGTCCGGTGTGCCGTACGGACAGGGCCTGATGAAGAACGCCTACGTGGGGCGCACCTTCATCCAGCCGTCGCAAACCATCCGCCAGCTCGGCATCCGGTTGAAGCTGAACCCGCTCAAAGAGGTGATCCGTGGCAAGCGGCTCATCGTCGTCGACGACTCGATCGTGCGAGGCAACACTCAGCGCGCGCTGCTGCGGATGCTGCGCGAGGCCGGTGCGCTCGAAGTGCACGTGCGCATTGCCTCCCCGCCGGTGAAATGGCCTTGCTTCTATGGCATTGACTTTCCGTCGCCGGCCGAACTGATTGCCAACGCCGTCGAGGATGAAGAAGAGATGCTGGAGGCGGTACGGCACGCGATCGGCGCGGACACGCTGGGCTACATCTCGTTGCGGGGCATGGTCGCAGCGTCCGAACAGCCGGGCTCGCGCCTATGCACCGCATGCTTCGACGGCAACTATCCGATCGAACTTCCCAGCGAGACAGTGCTGGGCAAGAACGTCGTCGAGCACATGCTTGCGAATGCGGCGCGCGGTGCGGCCATGGGTGATCTGGTAGCCGATGAGGTTTCCGTCAACCCACTGACCGACGTCCGTCCGTAGTACTACAAGACGGCTGATACCGGCTCTGAGTGCCGCCCGGTAGCCTTTATCGCGATGACGGATCCCGGAAAGAGCGACGGACAAGACCACCCGGGCAGCGAGGGCATTACCTACGCGTCGGCTGGGGTGGACATTGAAGCCGGTGACCGCGCCGTCGCAATGTTCAAGCCGCTGGCGACGAAAGCCACCAGACCCGAGGTGCGCGGTGGATTGGGCGGATTCGCCGGGCTATTCGCGTTGCGCGGCGGCTACCGCGAGCCGGTGCTGGCGGCCTCCACCGACGGGGTAGGCACCAAGCTTGCCGTCGCCCAGGCGATGGACAAGCACGACACCGTCGGCCTCGATCTGGTCGCGATGGTCGTCGACGACCTGGTCGTGTGTGGTGCCGAACCGCTGTTCCTGCAGGACTACATCGCCGTCGGCCGGGCCGTGCCAGAACGGCTGAGCGCGATCGTCGGCGGCATCGCCGAAGGATGTATCCGCGCGGGCTGTGCGCTGCTCGGTGGCGAGACCGCCGAACACCCCGGCCTGATGGAACCGGACCACTACGACATCTCGGCCACCGGGGTCGGCGTGGTCGAGGCCGACGATGTGCTGGGACCCGAACGTGTCAGACCCGGGGACGTGATCATCGCGCTGGGTTCGTCCGGGTTGCATTCCAACGGGTATTCGCTGGCTCGCACGGTGCTGCTGGAAATCGATCGGATGAACCTGGCCGGTTATGTCGAGGAGTTCGGTCGCACCCTGGGTGAGGAGTTGCTGGAGCCCACCCTGATCTACGCGAAGGACTGTCTGGCCCTGGCCTCCGAAACTCATGTCCGCACGTTCTGCCACGTCACCGGGGGAGGATTGGCCGGCAACCTGGAGCGCGTCATCCCGAACGGGTTGGTCGCCGAGGTCGACCGTGGCACCTGGACGCCCGCTCCGGTGTTCGCCATGATCGCCCAGCGCGGCCGGGTCGAGCGCGTGGAGATGGAAAAGACGTTCAACATGGGCGTCGGCATGATCGCCGTCGTCGCGCCCGAAGACACCGACCGCGCGTTGGCCATCCTGACCGCTCGCCATCTGGACTGCTGGGTATTGGGAACGGTCTGCAAAGGTGGAAAAGAAGGCCCGCGAGCCAAACTCGTGGGTCAGCACCCGCGATTCTGAAGAATCGGTTCTAACGCAAAGCCGATGCGAAGCGCATCAGGCGCGGGGCTGCGGAATGTGCCGTGCTAGCGACGCCAGCTGTCCTCATCGTCGTCGTCCGCGCCGTCGCCGTCGACAGGCGCGGCGCCGCTGGACTCCGAGCCTGACAGCTCGGCCTGAAGCCGCTGAAAGTCAGTCTGCGGAGAGCTGTACTTGAGCTCTCGAGCAACCTTGGTCTGCTTTGCCTTCGCCCGGCCGCGGCCCATGGGGGGACCCCCTCGCGCAATAACGGAGCGGCCTAACAAGTAGGCGGCTCCGATCTCTGGTGTCGTTTTGTCCTGTCAACAGAATACCGTGCCTCGCGTCCGGGCGTCGGCCCCCCCGCCCGCTGTGGTGGACGTAATCAGTAGTTCCCGCTCACCGACCGCGCAGCCGATCGACGGCTAAGCGCCCCGCACCAACTTCCTCGGCGGGCGGCAGGGAATCGGCGTCGATCGCAGCGGCCACGGCGGCCTGGTCGCCAGTCGCTAATTCGGTGTCGGCGGGTAGCCCGCGCTTCAGCAGCGCCAGCGCGACTGGCCCAAGGTCGACGTGGTCGACGACGGTTCCGAGGCGTCCCACGGTGCGGCCTCCCGCGAGCACCGGATCGCCTGTCGTGGGGCGGTCCGCCGAGCCGTCGAGGTGCAACAGCACCAGCATCCGGGGCGGCTTGCCCAGGTTGTGCACCCGGGCGACGGTTTCTTGCCCCCGGTAGCAACCCTTGTCGAGATGGACGGCTCCCATACCGGGACCACCGATCCAACCCACCTCGTGGGGGATGGTGCGTTCATCGGTGTCGACCCCGAGCCGCGGGCGCAGTGCCGCCACCCGGAGAGCCTCGTAGGTCCACACCCCGGCCGGCCGCACCCGCGCTTGCGCGAGACGATGCTGCCAATCGCTCGACTCGCCACGCGGTACCAGTACGTCCAATTCGATCTGGCCGGCCGGCAGGCCGGGCATGCGGCGCACAAAGCCGCCGCCGGCCATCCGAACCGCGACCAGTTCGTCGGGCAGGGCGTCCACGCCAAGCACGTCGAGCACCGCGCGGTCATCCAGCCGCGGCCCGAGCAGCGACAACACCGCCAAGTCGGCGGCCTCCGCGGTGACCTCGGACCAGAACACCATCTTGCGCAGGTAGCCCAGCAACGGCTCACCCCGCCACGGCTCGGTGTCGAGATGGGTGACGCCGCCTAGCTCGGTTTGGATCCAGTGGTCTTCCACCCGGCCCTGACCGTCGAGGCTGAGGTTTTGCGTGCTGGCGCCGTCGGCCAAGTCGCTCACGTGTTGGCTCGAGATGCTGTGCAGCCACGTCTGCCGGTCCTTGCCGGTCAGAGTGAGCACCGAGCGGTGCGAGCGGTCCACGAGCACCGCATCGGTTTCGGCGGCACGCTGCTCGCCGAGCGGATCGCCGTAGTGCCAGATCGCGCCGGCGTCGGGCCCCGGATTGGGTGCGGGAACTGCAGTCACGCCTCAACTCTACGGACCGGGGGCGAGCGTGCGGCCCGCTTCGCGTTCGCGGCTAGGCTTGGCGTCCATGTCGAGCCCGACGGGTGTGATCGTCACGCTGGACGGCGAAGTCCATCCGCCCCAGACCCCGCTGCTGCACGCCGACGATCTCGCCGCGGTGCGTGGCGACGGTGCCTTCGAGACCCTGCTGATTCGCGATGGCGCAGCCTGTCTGGTCGAGTCCCATCTGCAGCGCCTGACCCAGTCGGCCAGATACATGGACCTGCCCCAGCCCGACCTGGCGGCCTGGCGGCGCGCCATCGACTTGGCGACCCGAGAGTGGGCTGCGCGCACCGCCGAAGAAGGCGCGCTGAGATTGATCTACAGCCGGGGTCGCGAGAACGCGACCGAGCCGACTGCCTATGCGATGGTCAGCCCTGTCCCGGAAAGGGTTGCGGAGGTTCGGCGCGACGGGCTGGCCGCGGTCACCTTGGACCGGGGGTTGCCCGCCAACGGCGTCGACGCGATGCCGTGGCTGCTGGCCGGCGCGAAAACGCTGTCCTACGCGGTGAATATGGCCGCGTTGCGCCACGCCGCGCAGCAGGGCGCCGGTGACGTCATCTTCGTCAGCTCGGACGGCCTGATCCTGGAGGGGCCGCGATCCACGGTGGTGATCGCGTCGGATTCCGAAGAGGCAGGCAATTTGTGTCTGTTGACACCTCCACCGTGGTATCCGATTCTGCGGGGCACCACCCAGCAGGCCCTTTTCGAGGTGGCCCGAGGCAAGGGCTACGACTGCGATTATCGCGCGCTGCGGGTAGCGGATTTGCTTACAGCCCAAGGGATTTGGTTGGTTTCAAGCATGACCTTGGCGGCCCGCGTGCACACGCTCGATGGTCGCCGCCTGCCGCGTTCGCCGATCACAGGAGAATTCGCCGAATTGATCGACGCCGCCATTGTCTGCGATCGCTGAGCGCTGAATTCTGTTGTCGGCTCGGCCAATGGCGGGTTCAGCAAGCGTTTCCCGTGTCCGTCAAGACGACGGTTTTCGACCAGTTCTTTCCGCCGTAGACGGCGTACAGCTGGTTCTGGGCATTCTCGTCGATAAGAAATTGCCTTGTGTCTCACCACACCGGCATGAATCTGCGCAACGTGCCCTTCTGGCAGATCTCACTCGAGTAGCTGATCAACTCCCCGTCGCCGTGTGGGTCGGCGGCCTCGCCCTGTGCCGACCCGCCCGCCGGGATGCTCTGGTCGCCCGTGAACTTGAGTGTTCCCTGGCTCGTTTTCGTCACGGCATCCCACTCGCCGCTGATCGGGTGGTTGGTGTGGTTGACGACGGTCCAGTAGACCGCTGGGTCGGGTGTGGGCGTGGGCGCCGCCGAGGCGGCGGGCGTCGTCGAACCGCTCAGCGTTGCGGAGACCGCAATGACGGCTAGCGGCACCATGAGCCGGCCGCGCAGACCAACTCGCCTCATCATGTCCACTGGGTTCCCCGAAATAGAGCCTCGCGGGGGCGATGCCGGCGGCGGACGTACCGAGTTGAGCAATTCACGATCGCGCCGACACCGATGTACTCCGTGGGAAACTACTACGCTTTCGGGACACCTACGACCTGAGTGTCTAATCCTCGTGACGTCACCCCAGGAGACGGCGATCCGCCACGTTCACTCCGCTGTAGCAACTGGTTGGCCCCGAAGACAATTGGGGGCGACCGTGACTGCCCTTGGCGTGTACCCGAATTGCGCCGTGCGATTATTCGCTGGCGGCCCTTTCACGGTCAGTGGTAGCTTCGGCTGTACACAGGGAAGGAGGTGGTCTGCGAAATTGATAGCTTCATGGACATGTGAGGTGGCTACGCGCTAGCTGCATTGGCTCGGAAGAGTCGGCGATTTACGCGCGCTGGCGAATTCCCCGTAGCCACCCGGCCCCCGAGCTTCCCGGTCTGTCCAACCGGGAGCATTGCTCGGGGGCCGTTCCATGTCCCGCCGCCTTATGCCCCTACCTTCGCCGAAATCTGCTCGGCGATCTTGCCCGCCTCACCCGTCCCCGCTTCCGGGCCGCAAGTGACCACATCGATGACCACGCTCCCCGCCGCGTGCAGCACATGGTGGCAGGTTCTAGCGCCGTCTGACCGGGTTCGCTCCTGGGCGATCTTCGGCGCCGTGCCGGTGACATCCTGGAAACTCCAGTCAAAGGTGTGACCGTTGAGGGTCTCGGTCACGCTTTTTCCGGTGCACGCCTTCCACTTGTCCGCCGATGCCGCAACGAAAGCGCTGGCTTGATCGGGCGACGAGAACGACGCGACTGACTCGATAATTCGGTGCGCCTGCTCTTGCCCGTTGGTGTGGGCCACCGCGCCGCTGACCTCGGTCAAGCCGTTGGCTCCCTCGTAGGTAGTGGCGACGGCGGGCTCGTAGGTGCCTGCGCATTCCGGGCTGGACAGCGACCACTTGGGAGTGCGCGGCTGACTGAATTTCTCACCGCCCACCAGGTTTGGGTCTGCCACGATCGTGCCGATGTCGGCGGTGCCGAGCAGGTAAGACTCCAGCTTGCTCGAGGGCGTGGGATTCGGCCCCGAACTCGGAGCCGAACCCGGTCCGGAATTCATGGCTGAATTCGAATTCGGATTGGCCCTCGGTGCCGGCTTGGTCTTGCCGCCCTGCGTAGTCATTACCACCACGATCGCGATCACGGCGACGACGGCCAGCGCCGCACCGCCGATGATCAGCAACCGCTTGTTGGATCCGCCGCCCGTCGTGACACCACTAGCGACCGCGGTCGCGGCGCTGGGCGCGGTGACGCTCGTGCTGGCTTGTGTCGGAGCGGCCGCAGCGACCGTCGTCGCCGACTCCGGCTTGGTGCCTGCTGCCGGGGAACCGTCTTTGGCCTCGATTTCGGCTAGCACGTTGTCGATTTCGCTTCGGGTGCGATAGGTGACATCGTGCCGCAGCCGCAGCATGCGCAGCAGCTGGGCGATGTCGCCGCGAGCGCTAGGGTCGTCGCCGTCCTCATCGAGTCCGGATCGCAGTTCGATTAGTAGTTGAAGCTGCAGCTGTGGGCTGAGCTCTTTTTCGGCCATCTGGTTGCCCAACCGCGTGATGTAGCCGAACGGCACTGGCGGCTCGTCAGGCAGCGGGTCGGGCAACGGCACGGGCTTGCTGCGTAGTCCGTGCACCGCGGTGACCAACTGAATGCCGGCGTCAACGCTCGGTTCCCGGTAGTCGATGATGTGCAACGCGGCAAGGGGATTCACGCGCATGCTGTCGACGTCGCCGATCCGCACCGGAAGGATGGGACGGTTCAGGGCCTGGGCGTAGCGCAACTCGGCCTGACTCGGCTTGGACTGCAACCAGTTACTCGACAGCGCGACGACGAACACCTCACAGTCGCGGATTTGCTCGAGGATCTTGGCCCACCAGGAATCGCCGCCGCCAAGCTCTTGGTCGAACCAAATTTGGTTTTGCCCGCGCCGCAAAGCGGTAGTCAGGGCATCGACCGTCGTCCTATCTTGGCTCGAGTAGCTGATGAACAGTGCCATCACAGTCTCCTAGGGGCGGAGCGAACGAACTGGGCGAAAAGCCTGCATGCGTGACCCTTACGCACATGCGCCGATACCGTATCAATGTTGAGCCCCTTCACGATGCGCAAATTTTCAGCGCAATTCTGAGTGGGCCACGCCCGGAACGGTTATCCGTCACCGCCATCGCGAACCTGAGCTTTTTCTTCGGGTGGGTGGAATTCGGCATAACGGCGCGCGAACTCCTCACCCGGAACCGGCCATTGTTCACCGCTGGATCCGCGCACCACCCAGTCGCCTTCCGCGGCGGTGGCGGGGCCCTCCAGGGTGTTGATGGTTTCGCCCGGGTAGGCGGGGCGAGCTTGCACCTGTCCCTTGCGGTGCCAATGCCCTTCGCCTGCCGGCTCGTAGGTGTCGCGGAAAATATCGGCGCGCACCGACCACACCTTTCCGTCTTCCTGCACCGCCCAGTCACCGGCGTCGGCGCGCATGGGGTGCCCGGAATCCGACACCCAGGTCCATGGGGCGCTTCGTTGTTCGGCGGCGATCGTGCCCACTCGGTTGAAGGATTGCCACAGCGGGCGCGACCGAAAGCCCAGCTGTCGCAGACTCCACAGGGTGCCCGCCAAACTTCGTACCGCGGCACTGAGTAGATCCGGGTCGCTTTCGACCACCGACCAATCGACCAGCTTGTTGTGGATCTTGTGCGAATCGTCCCGGGGCGAGCCATATTTCCAGCCGTTGCGGCGGTAGTAGCGGCACCAGTCCTCGTGCTCGGCTTGGGCCATCTGCAAGGCGGAGTAGCGGTCGAAGCCCATCAGATCAAGCTGCTCCAATGGCGCCAATCCCGCCATCTCGCTGCCGGACAACTGCGCCGGCGGGCTGCCCCAGGTATTCCAGGTGTGTCCGGCGATCTGTTCCACCATCCACAACGCGTTGCGCACCTGGCGGCGGTTGGAGCCCCGGTAGAACTCGTTGAGCTCGGCCCATTCCACCGATGCGGGTCCCGGTGTCCAACTCGGGTCGATCGTGGAGACATAGCGTTCGTGGATCAGCCTTGCCGCGCGCTCCCAGGCGTCCTGGACCTGACCCTCCTGGGTGTCCAGCACCAACGAGTAGGACTGCAGACGGCCGACGACCTGAATTGAGTCGTCACTGATGCTGGTGTTGAGGTCCGAGGCGAAGATGGACATATCGGGAAAGCGGGCGGCGAGCCTGGCGGCGGTTGTCGCGGCATGGGCGTCCACGAATATCACCGCGCTGGTTGCTGGTTCGCCGTCGGCGATCAGCTTGAGCATGGTCGGGACCGTCGGCGCCTCCGCGACAGCGTCGATGGCCGGCCCTTCCGAGATGAATCCGGCCTGCTGACGGTAAAACTCGTGATCTTGCAAGTAGTCCTCGGCGTCTCTTTCGACGAGGGTGATCGCGGGCAGCGGCACTGCGTCGGGCGGAGTGTAGAAGTCGCGTTCCAGGGCACGTTGGGTCAAGTCCGCGCATAATGCCAGGGTCAATTGCGAAGTGCCGCAGACATATACGCGCTTCGTTCGTCCCGCGGCGACAATGCCGTCCAGCAGCCTGCCCGCGGTCACCTCGTATTTGCCGACAACGTCAGCCGCCCATCGGGTGTCGGATCCGCCGAACTGCTGGGCTCGCCACGCCTGGGCCAGCCATGGGTCGTCCATGCGCACGATGAGGGGCAACCGCTGCTTGTGGGCGACCTCGGAAAGCCGGCGGCTGATCAGGTCCAGCCACATCAGGTTGATCGCCGGGTCGGGAGCCATCAGGTAGAGCCGAGACAGGTGGCGCCACAACCGAAGCGACACCAGGGTGGACGGGGTGTTGAAGTCCACCAGCACCACCCGGGCGCCTTGCCTGCGGGCCCGCTGCATGCGGTCGTCGCTGGCGCCGGTGATGACGACCAGGGTGCTGCGCCGATCCAACGTCCGCGCGACCCCGCTGATCATCGATTGGGTGTCGGCGTCGACACCCACGATGGCGGTGACGGAATCGGCCGTGTTAGCCCGCAGCCGATCCACCTGGGAACGGAAGGCCCCCACCACGACGCCAGCCAGTCCGGTGAAGATCGCAGATAGCGCAGCGATCCGCGCCAGTTCCAGACCGACCGGCGTGGGGTTCGGGCACGTGTGGCCGCCCACCGAGAAGTCGCCGGTGCCGCCCTTGACCAAACTCGCTGTGGCCATCAGCGGGGTGAAGACGGCCGGATGGTTGGCGTCGTGACATCCCCAGTAGGAGCTGAGTCCCAGAACCGCCGTCAAAGGAACGAGGGCTGCGATCAGGCTGAACGAAACACCCACCACCCGGTGGCTATTGCCCGAACGGAAGGTCAGCACAGAGGCCCAGATCAGCACGGCGACAACGATCCCGAGCGTTGGCATCGATCCCGGCCGGCCGAACCACCGGAGCGCCCGCGGCAACGTGTCGATGATTGAGGGCCACAGACCCAGGACGGCCAGATAGACGATCAACAGCACGCCGGTCCCGGTTACGGCCCAACGCAAGATGGGCGACGGTGTCTTTTTGGGACGCATCCGCCGAACTCCCTTTCTGGAATATCGGCCGTTCGGACGTCGAACAGTACACGCGAAAGGTCGGCTGAAGGCAACGTAATCGGTCCGCTCCGCTGCGCGTCGCGAGTTACCGAGGCGGGTGCCCGGCGGCCGCTATCCGACGAATCGTGACAGCCGCGCCGACAGATGCGGCACCAGTCCGCCGTCGGCGTCCACGCGCTCCTCGACGTAGCCCAGGTCGCCGCCCTCGACGATGCCGTAGAGCCGTTTGGCGCCACCGACCAGCACCCCGGATCGACTGCGGGCCAGCGCGTCGGTAGCCAACTCCCACGACGACTGGTTGCGTGGACGCCCATAGAACAATTCGACGTAACCGGACGAATGAGCCAACAACAACTCGATCGTCGTGGATTCGGTCGGATCGTCGGGATCGGGGACAAACCGCCAGAAGCCGCTCTCGCGCAGGCCGGGTTCCTGATAGGCGCCCTTGTCGTCGAGGCGCCAGGAGCGGGCTTCCCAGTTCAAGTAGTCGCCGCCGTTGTGGGACACCACAATTTGTTGGCCGAACCGATAATCACCGTCCGGGCCGCGGCCCTCGCCTTCGCCGCGCCAGACTCCGACCAAAGGCAGCAGCGCCAGCAGCGCATCGTTCAGGTTGGCGCCTTCGCGCAGGTTCGCGGTATCGACGGGAAGCGGTAAGTCGTCGAACGCCGGGATATTACGGGCTGCCGTCACCTTGGCGCGCTCGGCTGCCGCGGCCACAGCACGGTCGCCAGAGTTCGCGCCGGCAGCTGCGTCAAGGCTGTCTTCGGAGCTCACGACTCGTCTGTGATGAGCCGGTACAACGTGTACAGCGCAAACCAGGAGATGACCACGACTGCCACCACCAACATGATCTCGAAGAAGAGCACCACGGAGACGAGTCTATTCGGCTTGGCCGCGCCGCCGCCTCTCGGGACATCCCGAGCTGGGGCGCGTGTCAGCCGATCTTGATATCCACCTCGTGGATACCGGCACCCGACGGCGTCACCACCGCATCCCCGTTTCCCGCCTTGGACAAGGCGCGCAGCGTCCAGGATCCCGGCGCGGCGAAAAACCGGAACTCGCCGGTGGCAGATGCGACGACCTCGGCCGTGAACTCGTCCGAGGAGTCCAGCAGGCGTACGAACGCGCCCCCCACGGCCTGACCGTCGCGGTCCACGACGCGGCCGGTGATCACCGTCTCCTTTTCGAGGTCGACGCTGGCCGGCAACGTCAGTCCTTGCTTCGGTGCAGAGCACATATCAGCTTCCCAACTCGATCGGGGCACCCACCAGGGAGCCGTATTCTGTCCAACTGCCGTCGTAGTTCTTGACGTTCTGGTGCCCGAGTAATTCCCGCAGAACAAACCAGGTGTGCGACGAACGTTCCCCGATTCGACAGTAGGCAATCGTTTCTTTAGTGCCGTCCAGACCGGCGTCGGCGTACAGCTTGGCCAGCTCCTCGTCGGACTTGAAGGTGCCGTCCTCGTTGGCGGCCTTGCTCCACGGCACGTTTATCGCTCCCGGAATGTGCCCGGGCCGCTGGCTTTGCTCCTGCGGCAGGTGCGCGGGCGCCAGGATCTTGCCCGAGAATTCGTCGGGGGAGCGCACGTCGACCAGGTTCTTGGCGTTGATGGCCGAGATGACCTCGTCCCGGAATGCGCGGATCGTGTCGTCCGGCGGCGCGGCGGAATATGAGGTCGATGGCCGGCTCACGGCGTCTTTGGGCAGCGGGCGGCCGTCGAGCTCCCACTTCTTGCGGCCGCCGTCGAGCAGCTTGACGTTTTCGTGCCCGTACAGCTTGAAGTACCAGTACGCGTAAGCGGCGAACCAGTTGTTGTTGCCGCCGTAGAGGATAACGGTGTCGTCGTTGGAGATGCCGCGGTCGCTGAGCAGTTTGGAGAACTGCTCAGCGTCGACGAAGTCGCGCTTGACCGGGTCCTGCAGATCGGTGCGCCAATCCAGCTTGACCGCGCCGGTGATGTGGCCGTCGTCGTATGCGCTGGTGTCCTCGTCAACCTCGACGAAGACGACGTTTGCGGCGTCGAGATTGCTCTCGGCCCAGTCAACGGAGACCAGGACGTCGGAGCGTGCCATGGGCGGATCCTTTCGATTGCTTGAGATGAACCGCGTTAAGCGGGGACGTGGCGGAAGCGCGCGACCAGCGGGTACAGCTGGCAGCCCAGACAGATCCCGAAAGCCGCATTCAAAAAGGCCGCTACCAGGGCGAACGCGGTCGCGATAACGCCGACCAAGGGTACGCCGGCGACAAATCCAGCCACCGCGGAGACGGCGAAGATCAAGCCGACCAGCTGGGCGAACTTCAGTGGCGGTACCGGTTCGCGCTCTTTGACCGGCCCCAGCCGGGGCGCAACCAAGGTGGCGAACACCTTCCCGTAGGGGTGTCGGCGCGGGCCGCCGACGGCGCCGATCGCGAATATCACGGCCTGTACGGCCAAGATGGCCGCGGCCGCCAGTGGGCTGATCGCCGAAACGATCAGTGCGATCAGCAGGACAGCGGTCGTTACCCAGGCAGCAAACCGTGGCCCGCGCACGTCGACGCGGTCGATCTCGGCGGGGTTGTTGCTGATTGACACGAACTACTCCTAGATATGCGCGCTGTAGGAAAGGGGAAAGAGGCAGGCCGCGGTAAGACTCCGAGGCTGCTCCGAGTGCTGAGCGAAAGGGCGCGGCTACTCAGGAGCTACAGCAACAGCAACAACAACAGCCCGCGATACGGCACAGATCGACTGCGCGACGCTTGGTGAGCTTGGGCTCCAGGCGGGCTGACACGCTGGCTAGCTTACCCAAAGACATGGTGGTCAAGCCAACAGCGGCTGTAGTGCGGAGCGCAGGTCGGCGGCCTTGGGGACACCGGATGCCCGGTAACGCTGTTGCCCGTCGACATCAAAGATCAGCGTCGTAGGCAACGACAGGACCGAAAACCGTCGGGCCGCCGCCGGATTGGTGTCGATGTCGACTTCCACGTGCGACACCTCGTCCATGTCGTCGCAGACCTGGTCGACCACCCGGCGCACCCGATCGCAGGGTCCGCACCACGGTGCGCTGAAATGCACGACGGTGGGTCCGGTGCTGGACAAGCCCAGGTCGGTGGCATCAGCGTCGGTGCTCTGGCCCGCCTCCGGACGGATCTCTCTGACGCTTCCGGAGCGCCGAGTGAGCAGCCAACCGGTAAGGGCCGCCAGCGCCAACGCGGCCACAATCGCGACGATCACGGTAGTCACGGGCGCCACCCCTCCCCATCGCTGCGCTCTGCATCGTCGCTAACGAAAGTCATGACTGTTTAAACCCATCGAGGGTGATCGTTACTCCCGTGGTGATGCCTTCGATGATGACGTCGGAGCCGCGCGCTCCCACGGTGTGCGGCGCCACCGAGAACGGAAGCCGCTGATTGGGCAGTCTGGCGCTGAACGCGCCGAGCACCGCGGCCCGCTTGTCGTCCGGAACGTTTTGGTTCGCGGTATCGGGGCCGGTGAGGATGCCGGTCGGGGTGAACACCAGCGTCGCCGGGTCGTCCGGGGCGATTGAAAGGTCTTCCGACACGCTCACCCGATGATCGAAGTTCGCCGATTTCGGCGTGCCGCTGAACACCAGCCCGTGGCTGCCCGAGATCCCGGATTCGGTGGTGCCGCCGGTGGCGTTGTTGGTTTCGGCGGGCGGCGCCTCAACCATGAGGTCAGTGATGCCCATATACCGGCCCAAATGTGTCGAGTCGATGATGATGCGGCTCTCCAGCTTGCCCACCGGCAACTTCGCGTCGGGCCTGATCAGCCAGGACGCGTCGATCAGGTCGATGGAGTGCAAGGTGGCCTCGAGGGTGGCCTTGCCGGTCGGCGCGTGGTCGACGGCGTTGGCCTTGATCTCCAGCTGGTTGTAGTGGTGGCGCATCGCCTGTGGAATGAACGGGAAAGCCAGGATGGCCACGAAGGGGTCGGATCCCAGATTCGCTGCTTCGCGCACCGTCGTCGACAGCCGGTATTCGGCATAAATGCTGGTCCCGTAGTCGACACCGACGAAACCGATGACGATTACCACCACGGTGACCACCGCCGCGATGACGCCGACCAGCACTTTGCGCATTGGCATATTGTGGCCTGTCCATCCGGCGGCCTGCGGTCGGATGCTATTTGTCAGCCCGTCGACCGCGATCAGAGCCGTTGGTCACAGTCGGCGCCGAAGCGCTCCATCACAGCGCCAAAGAGCAGGTGTCACGTTATCGTTAGATGACCTGGCTACTAACGCCATGTTGCATGACGAATTTGGGAGATGCATTCCGCACGAGCTGGAGGGGCTTGTTGGAGCTGTTACTGCTGACCTCGGAGCTGCATCCCGACCCGGTCCTGCCCTCATTGTCGCTGCTTCCGCACACCGTGCGGACAGCTCCGGCCGAGCCCGCTTCATTGCTGGAGGCCGGAACCGCGGACGCAGTCCTAGTTGACGCGCGCACCGACTTGTCGGCGGCTCGCGGACTTTGTCGTCTGCTGAGCACGGCCGGCCGGTCGGTCCCTGTCATAGCGATCGTCAGTGAAGGTGGTCTGGTTGCCATCAGCGCCGACTGGGGGTTGGACGAAATTCTGTTGCCCAGCACGGGGCCCGCCGAGATCGACGCGAGAATCCGGCTGGTGGTCGGACGCCGCGGGGGCCTGGCCGACCAGGAAAGCGCTGGCAAGGTCAGCCTCGGCGAGCTGGTGATCGACGAGGGCACCTACACCGCGCGCCTCAAAGGCCGGCCGCTGGATCTCACCTACAAGGAATTCGAGCTGCTGAAATACCTCGCCCAACATGCCGGCCGGGTATTCACCCGCGCCCAATTGCTGCACGAGGTGTGGGGCTATGACTTCTTCGGCGGTACGCGCACAGTCGACGTGCACGTGCGTCGGCTGCGGGCCAAACTCGGCCCCGAGTACGAAGCGTTGATCGGCACGGTGCGCAATGTCGGCTACAAAGCTGTTCGGCCGGCGCGCGGCCGGGCGGCGATTTCCGGGTCCGACGACACCGAAATCGTCGAGTCCGACGCCGAGAGCCTGCAAGACCCTTTAGTCGACCCGTTGCACATTCAGTGACCTCGCCTGACTGGCGTTCGGCCCTGCCCGCCGAACAACAGCAGGATGTACACGAATTAATCACGGCCGCAACAGAATTCGACGGGGTACCACCGGTCGGCGAGCAGGTGCTGCGGGAACTCGCCCATGACCGCACCGATCATCTGGTCGTGACCTCCGCCACCGAGGCCGTCATCGGCTACCTCAATCTGACGCCGTCGGGTGACCAGGAAGCGGGCATGGCCGAGCTGGTGGTGCATCCGCAGGCTCGCCGGCGCGGCATCGGCTCGGCGCTGGTACGCGCGACGCTGGCCAAAACGTCGGGGCGCAACCGGTTCTGGGCGCACGGCACGCTGGAGCCGGCTCGGGCGACCGCGTCCGCACTGGGCCTGGCCCCGGTGCGCGAGCTCGTTCAGATGAGACGGTCGCTGCGCGATGTTCCCGACGCTGCGGACCCCGGGCCTGGGGTGCAGATCCGGACTTACGCGGGTACCGATGACGACGCCGAGCTGCTGCGGGTCAACAACGCGGCGTTCGTCGAACATCCTGAACAGGGCGGATGGACCGAGGCCGATCTGGCCGAACGGCGCAGCGAGCCGTGGTTCGACCCGGCGGGCTTGTTCTTGGCGTTCGACGACCAGGCGGGCAGACTGCTGGGCTTCCACTGGACCAAGGTGCATCTTGATCAATCAGCACTCGGCGAGGTCTACATCGTGGGCGTCGACCCGTCGGCGCAGGGTCGCGGCCTCGGACAGACGTTGACGGCAGTCGGTGTCGACTCCCTGGCCCGTCGCCTGGCCACTTCGGATGCGGCGGACCCCACCGTGATGCTCTATGTGGAGTCCGACAACGTGCCCGCGGTGCGCACCTACCAGCGCCTGGGTTTCACCACCTACAGCGTCGACACTGCCTATGCGCAGGCGTCCGCGGCCGGCTGAGGGGAAAGCGCAGGCAGCAGTCGCACCGGCGGCTGATTGTTCACTGCACGTTCACCGCCTAGGCATTCTTGTAAGACTGCATCAACGCATAGTTTCGCGGTGGCCTGGCAACGTCAGTTGCAACGACGTTTTGGCGGCGGCCGCACGCGTCGAGAAATCGTCAGAAAGCGAGATCGGTGAAGCTCGGGAGGGTCTGCAGGACGCTGGCGGCGACCGTGTTCGCCACGGCGCTCTGCAGTGGCGGGTTGACGGCCTGCGGCAGCGACGACAATCGGCACGGCGCGTCGGCGGCAGCCATGTCGGGACCCGCCGGCACGGTGGCCTGCAACGGCAAGAGCCGCCTGACGTCGGAAGGGTCGACCGCTCAACAGAACGCGATGGCCGTCTTCAATCACGAGTGGGGTCAGTACTGCCCGGGTAAAAGCGTGTCCTACAACCCGACCGGGTCGGGCGCCGGCCAGGAGCAATTCATCGCCGGCCATGTCGACTTCGCCGGATCGGATTCACCGCTGACTGCCGACCAGATCGCTCCGGCTGCCCGACGTTGCGGTGGACACCCCGCGTGGGACCTACCGTTGGTGTTCGGCTC
>Ga0208987_1000095_pt1 | contig 19854 bp, 16 predicted proteins | sample MedBloCARef_O2_FD_187845 | JGI IMG/M metagenome (GOLD analysis project Ga0208987, IMG submission 187845) | Forest soil microbial communities from El Dorado National Forest, California, USA - Mediterranean Blodgett CA Ref_O2 (SPAdes) (version 2) | ecosystem: Environmental > Terrestrial > Soil >... | reverse complement strand
CGCCGACGACGGCAGCTTCGAGATCTACATCGGCGGACCCGAACGTGGACCCAACTGGCTGCCCACCACCGCGGCCTCGCGAAAACTGTTCATCCGCCAGGGGTTCGACCGCTGGGACGAACTTCCGGCGCAAATGTGGATCGAGCGGATCGACATGGCCTCCCCCAAGCCGCTGCCCGCACCCGCGACCATGGTCGAGGCGATGGGCTGGGCCGGCGAGTTCGTCACCGGCTTGATGTCGGATTGGCCGGAGTTTCCGTTCACCCACGGCGGTGTCGACGCCGAGCATCCCAACAGCTTTCCGCGCATCGGCGCGACCGACGCAGACCGCAAGCGCGGCCGCGCCGCCGCCAACATGTACTGGGAGCTTGCCTCGGACGAGGCGCTGATCGTTGAATTCGACGCCCACGACGGGCTGTGGATGTTCACCAACATGGGTGTCTTCTTCAACAGCATGGACTACCTCTACCGCCCGGTGAGCTACACGCCGAGTCGCACCACAACCGACCGGGACGGACGCATCCGACTGGTCATGGCGCATCGTGATCCGAATGTCCACAACTGGTTGGACACCCAGGGTTTCGGGCGCGGGAACCTGACCTACCGCCACATGCTCGAAGGCGAACCCGCCGTGCTGGACACCCGAGTGGTCAAGCACGACGACCTTGTCAACGCGCTGCCGCCCGACACCGCCATGGTGAACGCGGCGGAACGCGACGCCGCCTTGTGGGCCCGGTTCCACGGCATTCGGCGCCGCTACGTCCTCTAGTGTCAAAGATCGTGACCGAGATATCTGAGGACGGCCTGGCCGAATTGTCGGAGTTCTCGCTGCTGTCCGAGAATGCGGAACAGGCCGGTGTTACGGGTCCGCTGCCTGCGGTAGAGCGGGTCGAAACCGACACGGCGAACGGCAGAGTCAGCGCGCTGCGTTGGGGCGCCACTGCACCGCGGATCGTGTTTCTGCACGGCGGCGGCCAAAACGCACACACCTGGGACACCGTCATCGTTGGCCTTGGTGAGCCGGCGCTGGCCGTGGACCTGCCTGGTCACGGCCATTCGGGCTGGCGTGAGGACGGTGACTACTCGCCTCGGCACAACGCCGACGCCGTCGCGCCGGTGCTTCGCGAGCTCGCACCGGATGCCGACCTCATCGTGGGCATGTCGTTGGGCGGACTGACCGCGATCCGGATAGGCGCGATAGCACCCGACCTGGTACGCGAACTTGTGCTCGTCGACGTCACCCCGTCGGCGTTGCACCGGTACGCCGAACTGACCACCGAGCAACAGGGCACGGTGGCACTTGTCCAGGGCGAGCGGGAGTTCCCGAGTTTCCAGGCCATCCTGGACCAGACCGTCGCCGCAGCCCCGCACCGCGAAGTCAAGGCGCTGCGTCGGGGCGTATTCCACAACTCCCGGCGGCTCGACAACGGCAACTGGGCATGGCGCTACGACGCCATCCGCGTCGTCCCCGACTTCGGTGATCTGTGGAACGACGTCGACGCGCTGACCGCACCCGTCACGCTGATACGCGGCGGCACGTCACCCTTCGTCTCCGACGACGATGCCGCTGAACTCGCCAAGCGCACAACGCATTTCCGCGACACGCATGTCGTCGACAATTCGGGGCACTCGGTGCAAAGCGATCAGCCCCGCGCGCTGATTGCGCTGCTGCGAGCGGTGCTGGACGCCCGCTGAGGGCGCCGGGGCGCTGGCCTACGGTGGTGTTATGACTTCCGACTTCCCCATCCGCATCGGCGTGCAGCTGCAGCCCCAGCACGCTCCCCACTACCGCGACATCCGCGACGCGGTGCGCCGCTGCGAGGACATCGGGGTGGACGTCGCGTTCACCTGGGATCACTTCTTCCCGCTCTACGGAGATCCCGACGGGCCGCACTTCGAATGCTGGACCGTGCTGGCGGCCTGGGCCGAGCAGACCTCACGGATCGAATTCGGCGCACTGGTGACGTGCAACTCGTACCGAAACCCGGAGCTGCTGGCCGACATGGCCCGCACCGTCGACCACATCTCTGATGGCCGGCTGATCCTGGGGATCGGATCGGGCTGGAAAGAAAAGGACTACGACGAGTACGGCTACGAATTCGGCACTGCGGGCAGCCGCCTCGACGATCTGGCGGCCGCGTTCCCCCGGATCACGTCGCGGCTGGAAAAGCTCAACCCCGCACCCACCCGCGACATCCCGATACTGATCGGCGGCAAGGGTCCGCGCAAAACGCTGCGACTGGTCGCCGAATACGGCGACATCTGGCACGGCTTCACTACGGTCGAGACCTATCCGGCGGCAGCCGCCGTGCTGGACGAGCACTGCGCCGCCGTCGGGCGCGACCCGGCCACTATCGAGCGGTCGGCCGGCGTGGAGAACAACAGCGGTGTTCGTCGCGGAGAGGGCCTCGAGGGATTGATCGCCAACGCCGAAGGCCTGACCGCGCTGGGGGTGACGCTGCTGACCGTCGGCGTCAACGGTCCGGACTACGACCTGACGGCCGCGGAAGCGCTGGGCAAGTGGCGCGACGGGCGCTGAGGCGGTCAACTCGAGTTGGTCTGTACTTCATCGGTCAAACACCCGAACACAGGCGAGAAGTCATGATTAACTTCTCAGCGCGAGCTGGCCGAAGCGGTTGTTGAAAGAGACTGTAGAAAATCAGATGCCCAAGAAGTACGGGGTCAAAGAAAAAGACCTAGTTGTTTCCCACATCGTCAACCTGGTACTGACCGGGAAACTGCGCACCGGCGATCGTGTCGACCGCAATGAGATCGCGATCGGCCTGGGCGTGAGTCGCGTTCCGATTCAAGAGGCACTGGTCCAGCTCGAACACGACGGCATCGTGTCGACCCGCTATCACCGCGGCGCGTTCGTCGAACGGTTCGACGCGGCCACTGTCCTCGAGCATCACGAGCTCGACGGGATGTTCAGCGGCATCGCATCGGCGCGCGCGGCGGCCAGCCCAACGCCGCGGATCCTTGGCCAACTCGACGCGCTCATGCGCTCGCTGCGCGCCGCCAAGGAATCGCGGGTGTTCGCCGAAATCGCCGGTGAGTATCGGCGCACCGTGAACGACGAATATGCGGGACCGCGGCTGCACGCTGTGCTGCGCGCCTCGGAGAACCTCATCCCCCGCATGTTCTGGATGACCTACCAGAACAACCTCGACGACCTGTTGTTGTTCTACGAGGACGAGACCTGCGCAATCCAACGGCGCGATCCCGAGGCCGCGCGAGCCGCCTGCGTGGGCCGGTCCAGTGTGATGGCCCAGACCATGCTGACAGAACTGTTCCGGCGCAGCGTGTTCAGCGCCCCCGACGACGTTCGCCATGTCGTCAGCGCTCCTCTGCACGCACTCGCCACAGCCGACGCGGTCCGTAGCGAGCCGGCGATCGCACTCTGAACGACCGCTAAACCGGGCCGAGCAGACGGCCAGCCGATACGGTATCGGTGATGAGTTTGCCGGAGAGACCGTGCGCGAAGCTACTCGGATTGGCCGCGACGATCATGATGGTGTGCGGCCTGACAATGGCGGCACCGCTCCCGCTCGCGCGCGCCGATCGAAACCAATGCGCGCCAGGTGGGGTGGACAGCGCGACCACATTGCCTAAGGACCTGACGACGGTCGGCGGCGTCGGTCAGGACGACGACGACACCACGGCATCCGTCGAGCCGCTAAGTGCGATAGACGTCGGCGCACTGGGGCTCGGCACGCCGGGCGTGCTCACCGCCGGAACCCTGTCGGATGCCCCCCCGTCGATCTGCATTGATGCCACCGGAAAATTCAGCGGTTTCGACAATCAGTTGCTGCTTGCCATCGCGAAAAAGCTGGGCCTGCAAGTCCGCTTCGTCAGCACGGATTTCTCAGCGCTGCTCGCCCAGGTGGCGTCCCGACGCTTCGACGTCGGCTCCGCATCGGTGAAAGCCACTGCCGCGCGGCGTCGCACCGTCGGGTTCACCAACGGCTACGACTTCGGCTACTACGCCCTCCTGGTGCCGGCCGGATCCCCCATCACCAAATTCGGCGAACTGACCGACGGACAGCGAATCGGCGTCGTGCAGGGCACCGTCGAAGAGTCCTACGTCGTCGACGACCTCCACCTGCAACCGGTGAAATATCCCGGCTTCTCCACCGTGTACGCCAACCTCAAGACACGTCAGATCGACGCGTGGGTGGCACCAGCAGCGTTGGCAGCCAATCTGATGAAACCCGGAGACCCGGTAGTTGTTGTCGCCCACGCCTTCACCCCGGGTGATTTCGTCGCCTACGCGGTCGCCAACGACAACCCCCCGCTACTGGCCGCGCTGAACTCCGGGCTGGACGCCGTCATCGCCGACGGCACCTGGGCGCAGCTGTACGCGCAGTGGGTTCCGCGCCCGCTGCTCCCAAGGTGGAAACCCGGATCGAAAGCCGCCCCCGCCCCGACATTGCCGGACTTTGCCGCGATCGCGGCCGGCCACCACCACAAGTCGCCGGTCCCGTCGGCCCCGAAATCCGTACTGGCGCAACTGCGTGACCAGTTTTTCAACTGGGATCTGTATCGGCAAGCCATCCCCGCGTTGTTGACGACGGGACTGCCCAACACGTTGATTCTGACCAACAGCGCCATTGTCATCGGGCTGGTACTTGGCATGGTGCTGGCCATGGCCGGAATGGCGCGGTCTCGATGGCTTCGCTGGCCGGCTCGGGTCTACACCGATATCTTCCGGGGCCTTCCCGAAGTGGTGATCATCCTCATCGTCGGGATGGGCATCGGTCCGTTGGTAGGCGGACTGACGAACAACAACCCCTACCCGTTGGGTATCGCCGCCCTGGGGATGATGGCCGCCGCCTACATCGGTGAGATTCTGCGCTCGGGAATCCAAAGCGTGGACCCCGGTCAACTGGAAGCCTCGCGCGCACTGGGATTCAGCTATCCGACCGCGATGCGACTGGTGATAGTGCCGCAAGGCATACGGCGGGTGCTGCCGGCGCTCGTCAACCAGGCCATCGCGCTGTTGAAGGGCTCCGCCCTGGTGTACTTCCTGGGCTTGGTCGCCCAACAGCGCGAGCTGTTTCAGGTGGGCCGGGATCTCAACGCGCAGACCGGAAATTTGTCGCCACTGGTGGCGGCCGGTCTCTTCTACCTGCTATTAACTGTGCCGTTAACGCATTTGGTGAACTACATCGATGTCCGACTGCGCCGCGGTGGCTCCGCCGACAAGTCAGACGAACCCGCCGAGGTCGTTGCGTCCACCCTGGGTCAGGGGATGCTGTGAACGCGGGCACCGTCGAGCGCGAGTCAGTATCGTTGGAAGCCAAGGGAATTCATCAGACCCTTGGCGGGAACAAGGTGTTGCGCGGGGTCGACATGGCGGTCCCCGCGGGTAGCACCGCGGCCGTCATCGGACCGTCCGGCTCGGGCAAGTCGACACTGCTGCGCACCCTGAACCGCTTGCACGAGCCCGATAGCGGCGACATCTTGCTGGACGGACGGTCGGTGCTCGAAGATGATCCCGCCGAGCTGCGCCAGCGCATCGGAATGGTGTTCCAGCATTACAACCTGTTCCCGCATCTGAGCATCCTCAAGAATGTTTCGCTGGCGCCGCGCAAGTTGCTCGGACTGTCCACCGACGAGGCCCGGGACCTCGCGCTGACGCAACTGGACCGAGTTGGACTGAAACACAAGGCCAGTGCCCGCCCCGGCATGCTGTCCGGTGGCCAACAACAACGCGTTGCGATCGCGCGTGCACTGGCCATGGCTCCGCAGGTGATGTTTTTCGACGAGGCGACCTCGGCGCTCGATCCGGAAATGGTCAAGGGGGCACTGGCGCTCATCGCCGACCTCGGCGCCGGCGGCATGACGATGGTTGTTGTCACGCATGAAATGCGCTTCGCCCGGTCGGCATCGGACGCTGTCGTATTCATGGATCAAGGCAAAGTTGTGGAATGCGGTCCTCCAGAGCAGATATTCGAAGCCGCTAAAACCGATCGCCTGCAGCGATTCCTGTCCCAAGTGCTGTGACGGTTAATAACTAGTCGCCGATAGCTACCTCGTACGACACCAATATCGGGTTAGACTGCCGACTTATGGCGGACAGCGAATCCACCGCAACCGATGTGAGCGAGCTTGCGGAAGGGCTCCACCGTGCGCTGGGCAAGTTGTTTTCCATACTCCGCCGCGGCGACCCCACCAGCGGGGTGGTTGCCGGCGAATTGACCTTGGCGCAACTGTCGATCTTGATCACCCTGCTCGATCAGGGCCCGATCCGGATGACGGACCTGGCCGCACACGAACGGGTGCGGACCCCCACAACGACCGTGGCCATCCGCCGGCTGGAAAAGGTCGGTCTGGTGAAGCGCTCGCGCGATCCGTCCGACCTGCGGGCGGTGCTCGTCGACATCACCCCACGCGGGCGGGCGGTTCATAGCGAATCGCTGGCCAACCGGTACGCCGCCTTGGCCGCGATGCTCAGCCAACTGCCCGCCGCCGACCTGAACACCCTGACCGAGGCGCTAGCACCGCTGGAACGCCTGGCCTCGGGTGAACCGGCACCCGGCCCCAATGGTGCAGCGGCCGCGGCGAATTAGGCGCGAAAGTATCTAGTCTCCAACGATATTGGCCATGCTCGTAGACTGAGCTGCATGCCAACTGCACTCATCACGGGAGCCAGCGGCGGCATCGGCTCCGCGATCGCCACGGCGCTGGCCCCGACGCACACCTTGTTGTTGGCCGGTCGGCCCTCTGACCGGCTCGACGCTGTCGCGCTCCGACTCGGCGCCACGACTTTTCCGTTGGATCTGAACGATGCCGACGCGATCGAGTCCAGCTGCGAAATCGTGGACCAGCTCGATGTGCTGGTGCATAACGCGGGCCTGTCCATCCCCGGCCATGTCGAGGAGTCCCACGTCGAGGAGTGGCGTGCCACCTTCGAGGTGAATGTTTTTGGGCCGGTGGCTCTTACATTGGCGTTGCTGCCTGCGCTGCGCAGCGCCCGCGGTCGAGTGGTGTTCATCAACTCGGGAGCAGGGCGCGCGGCCTCGCCGGGCATGGCGTCGTATTCGGCCAGCAAGTTCGCCTTGCGTGCGTTCGCCGACTCGCTGCGCGACGACGAACCGGCGCTGCGGGTCACCACGATTTATCCGGGCCGCACCGACACCGAGATGCAGCGTGAACTGGTCGCGTTCGAGGGCGGTGAATACGAACCCGCCAACTTCCTGCGACCCGAAACCGTGGCGACGGCGGTCGCCAATGTGGTGGCCACACCACCCGACGGGCATATCCACGAGGTGACGCTGCGGCCGGGACGGCGCTAGCCGCTGACCGGATAGTGCTCAGACGACCAGGTTCACCAGTCGGCCGGCGACCACGATCACCTTGCGCGGCGTGGCGCCCGCCAAGAAGGCCTGGACCTTTTCGTCAGCTAGCGCCGCGGCTTTCAGCGTGTCCTGATCGGCGTCGGCGGCCACCACCACCCGCCCCCGCACCTTGCCGTTGACCTGCACCGGGTACTCGACGGTGTCGTCGACGAGGTAGGCGGGGTCGGCCTGCGGGAACGGGCCATGCGCCAATGACGTGGTGTGCCCCAGCCGCAACCACAGCTCCTCGGCCATGTGTGGGGCCAGCGGCGCCGACAGCAGTACCAGCGGCTCGACCGCGGCGCGGGGTATGGCGTCACGATGCGCTTTGGTGAGGTGATTGGTGTATTCGATCAGCTTGGCGGCCGCGGTGTTATTACGCAGTGCCGCATAGTCTTCCGCTACCCCGGCGATGGTCCGGTGCAGCACCCGCAGGGTGTCGGTGTCCAGTTCTTGTTGACCTGCTGTGTCGGCGACCCGGGTTTCGCCGGTGCTCTCGTCGACCACCAACCGCCACACCCGCTGCAGAAAGCGGTACGCACCCACGACATCCTTGGTCGCCCACGGTCGGGAGGCCTCTATCGGTCCCATCGACATTTCGTACACCCGCAAAGTGTCGGCGCCGTACTCGTCGCAGATCTCGTCGGGTGATATCGAATTCTTCAGGCTTTTACCGATTTTCCCGAATTCCTGGAAAACTTCGACCTCGCCGTCGGAACTCAGATAGACGAAGCCGTCGCCACGCTCGATCACTTTGTCGGCCGGCACGTACGATCCCCGGGCGTCGGTGTAAGCGAACGCTTGGATGTAGCCCTGGTTGACCAGCCTGCGGTAGGGCTCTCGCGACGTGACGTGGCCCAAGTCATACAGGACCTTGTGCCAGAACCGGCAATACAGCAGGTGCAGCACCGCGTGTTCGGCACCGCCGACGTACAAGTCGACGCCGCCGGGATCCTGCGGACCGTGCTCAGCGGGCCGAGGACCCATCCAGTAGGCTTCGTTTTCCTTGGCGCAGAACCGTTCTGAGTTATGCGGGTCGGTGTAGCGCAGCTCGTACCAGGAGCTGCCGGCCCACTGCGGCATCACGTTGGTGTCGCGGGTGTAGGGCTTCAGCCCGTCGCCCAGATCCAGGTCGACGTGCACCCATTCGGTTGCTTTGGCCAGCGGCGGTGACGGCTCGCTGTCCGCGTCGTCGGGGTCGAACGACACCGGTGCATAGTCCAGCACGTCGGGCAGCTCGACCGGCAGGGCGGCGGCGTCGAGGGCATGCGCACGATCGTCGCCGTCGAAGACGATCGGGAACGGCTCACCCCAGTACCGCTGGCGAGCGAAAAGCCAGTCACGCAACCGGAATTCGATGCGCGCCCGGCCGCGGCCTTCGGACTCCAGGCGGGCGGTAATCGCCTCTTTGGCCGCCGCCACGTTCAACCCGTCCAGGTATCCGGAGTTCACCAGAGTTCCGTCGCCCGCGTACGCCGCCTCCGAAATATCGCCGCCGGCAATGACTTCCACGATCGGCAGGTGAAACTCGTTGGCGAAGTCCCAGTCGCGCTGATCGTGGCCGGGTACCGCCATGATCGCGCCGGTGCCGTAGCCCGCCAGCACGTAGTCGGCGATGAAGATCGGCACCGGTTTGCCGTTGGCCGGGTTGGTCGCGTAGCTGCCCAGGAAGACGCCGGTCTTCTGCTTGTTCTCCTGGCGCTCGAGGTCGGACTTCGCGGCGATCGCGCGACGGTAGCCCGCGACCGCCTCGGCGGGCGCCGCGGCGCCATAGGTCCAGCTGGGGTCCGCACCCTCTGGCCAGGCCGCGGCAACCAACTCGTCGACCAGGTCGTGTTCCGGTGCCAGCACCAGGTAGGTGGCGCCGAACAAGGTGTCCGGGCGCGTGGTGAACACTTCGATATCGACCTGTGAGCCGGCCCGGTCGCCATTGGTAACGGTCGCCGAGAACAGCGCCTCCGCACCGGTGGAGCGCCCGATCCAGTTGCGCTGCATGGATTTGACCTTGTCCGGCCAGTCCAGCAGGTCCAGGTCGTCGAGCAGCCGGTCGGAATACGCGGTGATCCGCATCATCCACTGCCGCAACCGTTTCCGGAATACCGGAAAGTTGCCACGATCGCTACGGCCGTCTGAGGTGACCTCTTCGTTGGCTAGCACCGTGCCCAGCCCGGGACACCAGTTCACCATCGAGTCGGCTCGGTAGACCAACCGGCGGCCGTCGATCACATCGGCGCGCTCCCCCGCCGACAGCTTCGCCCAGTCGCGGCCGTCATCGAGACGGCGCACACCGGAGTCGAATTCGGCGACCAGCTCGGCGATCGGCCGCGCCTTGTTGGCCGCGGCGTCGAACCAGGCGTTATAGATCTGCAGGAAGATCCACTGCGTCCACTTGTAGAACTCGACATCGGTAGTCGAGAAGCTTCGGCGGCTGTCGTGTCCGAGACCAAGCCGGCCCAGCTGGCGCCGGAAATTGACGATGTTGGCGTCGGTCTTGGTGCGGGGATGAGTGCCGGTTTGCACCGCATATTGTTCGGCGGGCAGGCCGAACGCATCAAAGCCGAGCGCATGCAACACGTTACGGCCATTCATCCGGAAGTAGCGGGCGTATACATCGGTAGCGATGTAGCCCAGTGGGTGCCCGACGTGCAGGCCCTCCCCCGACGGATACGGAAACATGTCCTGCACGAACAACTTGTCCTCGGGGACCGCGCTGCCGTCCGCCGGGGCCAGCGAGCCGACCGGGTTGGGGACGTTGAACGTCCCGAGCCTCGCCCAGTTGTTCTGCCAGGTCTCCTCAATGCTGCCTGCCAGCTCCGCGTTGTAGCGGTACGGCGGCGCGTCGGAGTCCGTCTGAGCGGCCGCGGAGTCGGTCCGAGGCGCGGTGGTCGGGGGTTCGGTCACGTGACCAGGGTATAAGGCAACCCCAGCGAACTCGCCGGGCCACAGGTTGGTCTCGTTTGAGTTGCGCGCCGATCAGGGGTTCATTCCAGGTCGATTGCGAGCCTGTTCACCGGGTTTAACCGCTGGATACAGTCAGCCTCTAGTACGACGGGTGCTGGTCCCCCAGCCGTTCGGAAGGACCGACGGACATGATTGAAATCGCTGTTCCATGGCGTGTATTCGTAGGCGGCTTCGCCGCCGGTGCGATCGGGCTTGCCGCTTTTGGCGGTGGCACAGCCTCGGCGGATCCGATGATTCCCGCGCCGGCTCCGGTCCCCGCCGTCCCGGCGCAGGCACCGCAGAACCTGGTCGCGGTTCCAGGTGGAGTGAATAGCAATAGGTTCGTCCCCACCCCGCCGGCCGCAAACCCGTTTGCACCTCCGAGCCTTGCTGCGGCGCCCGCGGCGGCGCCCGGCGTTGCCGCCTTCGCTCCGACGCCACCGGCGGCCAATCCGTTTGCACCTCCGAGCCTTGCCGCCGCGCCGGCCGCGGCTCCCGGCGTTGCCGCCGTCGCTCCGACGCCGCCCGCCCCGATTCCGGCCGCCTCCGGGACGCTGCGGGAATACCTGCAATCCAAGGGCGTCAAATTCGAGGCGCAACGGCCGGAGGGGTTCAAGGCGCTCGACATCACGCTGCCGGTGCCCGCGCGCTGGACCCAGGTCCCCGATCCCAATGTGCCGGATGCGTTCGCGGTGATCGCCGACCGGCACGGCACTAGCGTCTACACGTCAAACGCGCAGGTCGTGGTGTACAAACTGGTCGGCAACTTCGATCCGAAGGACGCCATGACGCACGGCTACGTCGACAGTCAGAAACTGCTGGCCTGGCAACCCACCAACGCTTCGATGGCTGATTTCGCCGGCTTCCCCTCATCGGTTGTCGAGGGCACCTATCGCGAAGGGGATATGGCGCTCAACACCTCCCGGCGCCATGTCATCGCGACGTCTGGGCACGACAAGTACCTGGTGTCGTTGTCCGTGACCACCGACCGCGCAGTGGCGATCAGCGACGCCCCGGCCACCGACGCCATCGTCAAAGGATTCCGCGTCGCCGTACCCGGTGCGCCAGCAACGGCACCCGTCGCCGCACCGGTCGCGCCCCGGGCACCCGTCGCAGCCCCGGCACCCGTCCCAGCCCAGGCCCCCGCGCCGGTCGGCCTTCCCGCACAAGCCCCCGCCGCCGCGCCCGCCGCGCTTCCCGCCCAGGCGGCGGTCCCTAACCAGATGGCGGCCGCGCAACCCGCGCCGAATTTGTTCGCCCTGGTGCCGGGCCTGCCGCCGCTGCCGAACTTCACGAGCATCACCGGGCGCTGATTCTGGGCCATCCCCAGTCCCTGCGGCCGGGCGAGCGGACCCACCATCCGCCTCGTATGGTGAGGCCATGGTGATCGCAGGCGTGCTGTGCATTTGTGCGGCGGTGGCTTCCGCCGGGTTCGGGTCCTGGTCGCTTTCCCGCAACCAGGTCGTCGATACCTCTGCCCTGGCGCTGCGGGCCCTGGCGCCGACCCAGTTGGCCGCCGCGATCATGTTGGCCGCCGGTGGAGTGGTCGCACTCGCCGCATCGCCGCACACCGCATTGGTAGTGGTCATCGTCTGCATCGCCGGAGCACTGGGTACGTTGACCGCTGGCTCGTGGCAAAGCGCTCGCTTTGCGTTGCGCCAAGAAGCGACAGCCGCGGCCGGCTGCGCCGGTGGCTGCGTGATCTGCACGCAGTCTTGCCACTGAGCGGTCCCGCGTTCAAGGTCGTGTTCGGGCCGTCATGTTGAGGCGGCTCTCGACGATTTTCGACGCATTTCTGCTGGCCGTAGCCGCGACGGTGGCCCTTGCCGCGCTACTCCCCGCCCATGGCCACGCCGCCGACATGGTGTCGTTCGCCGCCAAGGCGGCGATCGCGCTGCTGTTCTTCCTCTACGGTGCCCGGCTGTCGCCGCAGCAGGCGTGGCACGGTGTGCGTCAATGGCGCCTGCACCTGCTGGTGCTGGCCACCACATTCATGATCTTTCCGTTGCTGGGGCTGGCTGCTCGAGCGTTGGTGCCTTCGGTGCTGACGATCGACCTGTACAACGGGCTGCTGTTTCTGTGCCTGGTCCCCTCGACGGTGCAGTCGTCTATCGCGTTTACCTCGATTGCGCGTGGCCACGTGTCGGCCGCCATCGTCAGCGCGTCGTTGTCCAACATCCTCGGCGTGGTGCTGACCCCACTGCTGGTGGTGCTGTTGATGAACACCAGCGGCGCGATCCACGTGGACGGCACCGCGATCCGCGACATCATGGTGCAGCTTGTGCTGCCGTTCGGGACGGGACAGTTGATGCGGCCGCTGATCGGCGGGCTAGTCGCCCGGTATGCGGCGCTGCTCAAGGTTGTCGATCGCGGATCCATCCTGCTGGTGGTGTACACGGCTTTTGCCATGGGTGTGGTGCAAGGCATTTGGGTCAGCGTCAGTGTGTGGCGGTTGATCGTGGTCTCACTGGTCGCCGCGGCGCTGCTGGCCGTGGTCCTGGTGATCACCACGGTGATCGGCCGGCTGAGTCACCTCGACCGCGGCGACGCCATCGTGCTGCTGTTCTGCGGTTCGAAAAAGAGCCTGGCGTCCGGGCTACCGATGGCGCTGGTGTTTTTCCCCGCGGCGACTGTGGGGCTGACCATGCTGCCGCTGATGATCTTTCATCAGATCCAGCTGGTGGTCTGCGCGCTGATCGCCGCCAGGCTTGCGCGACAGGCCGACGAAGCATCCACGCCGGAGGTGGGGGAGGAGCGCTAGTTGCGGCTGACGTCGATCGGGTGAGTTGCGAGCAACGACAGCGGCAGCGGCTGGCGGCGCAGCACCTGTCCCCACAGATCGCCCTTCGCACTGACGAGAACATCAGAAGGCAACGCGGACAACACAATCCAGTCGTCTCGTTCGATCTCACCTTCGAGCTGACCGATGGTCCAGCCGGAGTAACCCGCGAAGATCCGCACCCCCTCGACCAGCGGTGCAATCAGGTCGGGCTCAGCGTCTAGATCGACCATCACGATCCGGCCGTCCACATGCCGTAAACCCGGCACGCCCTCTGGATCCGCGCCGACCCGCAACGTCGCCAGACACAGGGCAGCGTCGCGCTTCACCGGCCCGCCGATGAACATCGTCTTCGGCTTGGCCGTCAGTTTTGCCCACTGCGGCAACACGTTGTAGACCGCGGTCTCGCTAGACCGGTTGAGCACCACGCCCAGCGTGCCGCCGTCGTTGTGCTCGACAATGTAGATCACGGAGCGCCGGAAGGTCGGCTCGAGAAGATCGGTGTTGGCCAACAGCAAGGTACCCGCACGCACCCGCTGCGCGGCGGGTGCGACATAGTCTTCGGGGTCTTCGGGCGGCATCACAACATCATCGCATTCCGGTCGTAGGCCCCGGGGAAAACAAGCCCGCAGCATGAATATTTGTACTGTTAGTGAAGCGCCGTCGAGCGTGATGACCTTTAGCTAGCCCAATCGTGGAAGTCGGTGCTGTGTTTCAAACCCGGTTGCAATCGCGCGCACCCGCCGAACTGTGGCAATCGGTGCGCAGCATGCCCGATTTCTGGCGACTTATGCAGCTGCGCATGGCGAGTCAATTCGGTGACGGCCTCTTCCAGGCGACGGTGGCTGGAGCGCTGCTGTTCAGCCCGGACCGGGCCGCCGACCCCGCCGCGATCGCGCGCGCATTCGCCGTGTTGTTTCTGCCCTACTCGCTACTGGGGCCGTTCGCCGGGGCGCTGATGGACCGCTGGGACCGACGCTGGGTGCTGGTCGGGGCCAACATCGCCCGGCTGGTCATCATTGTCGCGATCGGTACGATCCTGGCGATCCGGGCGGGCGAAGTCGCCCTGCTGCTCGGGGCGCTTTTGGCCAACGGGATGGCCCGGTTCGTGGCGTCCGGCCTGTCCGCGTCGCTGCCCCATGTGGTGCCGCGCGAACAGGTGGTGACGATGAACTCGGTAGCGACCGCATCCGGTGCGATCGCCGCCTTCCTGGGTGCCAACTTCATGCTGGTGCCGCGCTTTTTCGTCGGTACCGGAGATAGGGGCGCCGCGGTGATCATCTTCATCACCGCGGTGCCGGTGTCGATTGCGTTGTTGCTGTCGTTGCGGTTCGGCCCACGCGTACTCGGACCGGACGACACTCAACGGGCGATCCACGGATCCGTCGTCTACGCGGTGATCACCGGCTGGCTGCACGGCGCCCGGACGATCGTGCGCTCGCCTACGGTCGCCGCCGCCTTGTCCGCGTTGGCCGCGCACCGGATGGTGGTGGGCATCAATTCACTGCTGTTGTTGCTGCTGGCGCATCACACCAGAGACCCCGCGGTCGGCGGCTTGGGGATTGCGTTGATGTTCTTCGCCGCTTCGGGGCTGGGATCCTTCGTGGCCACCTTGCTCACCCCGCCCACCGTGCGTCGTTGGGGACGCTATGCGGCGGCCAACGCAGCGTTGACCGCGGCGGCCGTCATCCAGCTGGCCGGGGCGGGGCTGCTGTTACCAATCATGGTGGGGTGCAGCTTCTTCCTCGGCATCAGCGGCCAAATGATCAAACTGTGTGCCGACTCGGCCATGCAGCTGGACGTCGACGACGCGCTTCGCGGACACGTATTCGCGGTTCAGGACGCACTGTTCTGGGTCTCGTTCATCCTGTCGATTACCGTGGCTGCGGCGTTCATTCCGGCAGACGGCCACGCACCGATGTTCGTGGTCTTCGGCTCAGTGATCTACCTACTTGGGCTCGTCGTACACAGTATTGTCGGCCGGCGGGCTCAGCCGGTGAACGTGCGCTAGGGAGGCAAAGATGGCGGATCCCGGTCCATTCGTAGCCGAGCTGCGCGCCGAGAGCGACGAACTCGACGCGTTAGTGGCGCCACTGGCCGGGGGACGCTGGGCCGAACCCACGCCTTCGCTGGGTTGGACCGTCGCGCACCAGATCGGACATCTGTTGTGGACCGACCGGGCTGCGCTCACCGCGGTCACCGACGAGGCGGGTTTCGCCGAGATGCTGGCCGCTGCGGCGCAGGATCCTGACGGCTTCGTCGACGCTGGTGCCGAGGAACTGGCCGCGGTGCCCCCGGCCGAACTCTTGAACGACTGGCGGGTCACCCGCGGGCGACTGCACGAGGCGCTGCTCGGGGTTGTCGAGGGCCGCAAATTGCCGTGGTTCGGGCCGCCGATGAGCGCGACGTCGATGGCCACCGCGCGGCTGATGGAGACCTGGGCGCACGGACTTGACGTGGCCGATGCCCTTGGCGTCAAGCGGGCACCGACCGACCGGTTGCGCGCGATTGCTCATATCGGCGTACGCACCCGCGATTACGCGTTTGTCGTCAACAATCTGACTCCGCCGACCGAGCCGTTTCTGATCGAGCTACGAGGACCCGCTGGCGACACCTGGTCGTGGGGACCGTCCGATGCCGCCCAGCGGGTCACCGGCAGCGCCGAGGACTTCTGCTTCTTGGTCACCCAGCGGCGGCCGCTAACCGCTCTCGACGTCACGGCATCCGGTCCCGACGCGCAACGCTGGTTGGAAATCGCTCAAGCCTTCGCCGGTCCACCCGGTCCAGGTCGATAAGAGCTACTCCGAGTCGGTCCGGTCGGCTCCGACGACGACGCGAGCGCGGGTGACGTCCTTGTCGGTGGAGCCTTCTCCCTTGCCATGACCCAGCATGCCGCCCGGCGACATCGGCATGCCCGATCCGCCCATTCCCCCCGGCGAAGTCGGGCCGCGGACATCGGCGGCATTGAGCACGCCGGGTTTCAGACCGGTCGCCCGCCCGCCGGCCTCGGGCTCGAAGCTGCTGGTGGGACGGGTGTAGCTGGTCAGCGCGGCGCCTGAGCTGCCGAGGCCACCGACCCCGCCGCCCAACCCACCTGCGGCACCGCCGCCGGCACCACCAAGACCCGTCGCGCCGGCCAACACCGGCTCGGCCGCGGCACCGGCCGCGCCGGCACCGCCTGCGCCGCCGCCCGACATCATCCCGGTCATGGACTGCATCAAGCTCTGCGGCAGGCTGGTCATGCCCTGGAATGCCTGCATCGGAGCCTGGACCAGTTGCTGCAACGGCTGCATCACGCCCTGCATCATTTGCATCGGCATCTGCATCATCGAACTCATCTGGCTGCCACCCTCGGCGGGGGCGGACGCTGCCTGCCCAGCGCCTTGGGTTGCCTGACTGGATACCTGCATCGCGCCGTTCATGCCGGCCTGCGCTGCCGCGTCTGCCACCGTCGAGACCGCGGTCGCCCCGGCGGCAGGGGAGGCACCCATCGGGGCCAGGGGCGGCGGAACCGCGAGCGCCGCAACCAGTGCGGTCAGGGCAGCCGAGTAGCTCCAGCCAATGCCCGAATTTTGCGGCCAGTGCTCACCGAAGTACTCGGTGTCCCGCTCGACGATTGCGGGGGTGTTCTGCCCGATGAAGTTGGTGGCGTTCAACACCATCCACTCGTCGCGATTGGTCTGCGACACCATGGACGGAATGACCCCGGACCTCGCGGTAATGAACGCCTCGATGGCGGCCTGCGTGATACCGATCTTGTGGGCCGTCCAGCCCACCAGGCTGTGCAGTCCGACGTTGAGGCCGGTGACGGTCACCATCGAGGTCATCCCGCTCACACCCTGCCACTGTGTGGCCGTGGCCAGGCTATTGACCGTAGACAGGCCGGCGGCAATTTCCCCGTGCGCCGTCTCGGTGACCCACACCGCGTTATTAGCGAGCGTCGAAACCGGAGTCCCCGCCTCGAAGATCAGCGCGATGAACTCCGGTGGACCCGTCCACCTGGGATCAGGCATGTTGCTAGATGGAAGAAGCGATCGCGCCCAGTGCGTCGGCCGCGACCCCCGTGGTGGAGGCCAGGCCTTGGGCGCCCGCGAAGCCGGTGCGCTGTCCGGCGTGCTCGGCCGCAGTGGCCAGGTAGGCCGCACCGGCGGCGTTAAGGGCCGCCGCGAACTCCACGGAGTCGGCGTCCGGCGCCATCGGGATCACCCCGGTAAGTGCTGCGCTTCCGGCCGCGGTGGTAGCCGCCATTTCCTCGCTGATTCCACCTTCTGTCACCGACGACAGGTCGACGGCCTCTGAAGCCATATGGAATAAACCGCCCATTTTGAGCCCTCCCGTGATCCACATTGCTGGTCTCAGCTACACGGGGATACCCGTTCGCTGAACTCCCCACCCAGTTGTTTTCCGCCAAAGATGTCGCGGAATCGCCCAATTCTATGGTGGTCACGGAAAGGTGTCGAATCACCTTTCATCGAATGCGGCCGTCGCGGGCGATCAGGCTATTCCGTGGCCCCGACCAGCACACCTTCCATGGCGCCGTCGGTGGTGACCAGCAGGCCACGCCCCGGCGGCAGCTGCTGCGCGCTTACCCGGCCGAACACTTTGACCGCCGCCGGGTCGTTGTCCATGAATAGGGTGGGCGCCCGCGAACTGGTCATCTTCTGGATGAAGGGATTCGTCACCGAGACACCGGCCCAGTTCCCGGGCAGGCGCGAAGCAATGACGTGCAGGCCGATCTCCCGGCTGCGTTCCATCAATCCCCACAACGGTGCGGTCGCCGCAACCTTGCCGATCACGCCGTGCGGGCGAAGCTCCTGCTCGTCGTCGATGAGCACAAAGTGATGCGGGCCGTCCCAGGTGCTGCGCCGCATCAGCTCTTCCTGGCTCAGGCCCGAGGGTGGCAGGCGATCGCGCAAGATCGCCGCCAACCCCTCGATGACCTCGTCGATGTCGTCGGCGGTGTAGGCGTAGGCGCGCACATGCGGACCCTGGATCTTGCCGATCAGCGAAGTCTTGGGGTCGATGATGGTGATCTGCGCCTGCTCGTGGCCGAGCTGGCTGATGATCGACTGCCCGAACGCCGCCAGCGTCGTGGTCTTGCCGCACTGCTGCCGGCCCAGCACTAACATGTTGGGCACCGTTCGAGTCGGCAAAAACGTTGGCTGCAAAGCGCTTTCGCTGATCGCAAACGGAATGTTGAGTGGGTCGGTAACCGCCTCGCTTTCGCCGAACGCGGAGAGGACCTGGGTGAGCTGAATCCGCTCGGGCAGTCGCGCCAGCCTCTCTAGCCTGCCCGCACCGGTCACGTTGGCGATGACCGCACCGATCCCACGCGTCGAGATGCGCTCCCCGGTGGTCGCGGTGATCTCGGGCACCCCGATCAACAACTCGTGCCCTTCGCGAGTGACGCCGAACCCGGGCCTGTCCAGCGTGTTGCGGGCGGCCTTTCGGCGTTCGAATCCCTCGCCCATCTGGGTTTCGTCGGGATTGCTCAACCGCAGTTGGATGCGGGCGTTGGATACGTTGACCAGCTGTTGCTTTTGCCCCACCAGCCAGGCCGTGGCGCTGGTGATCACATGCACCCCGTAGGAGAGGCCTTGGCGGGCGATCGTCACCAGCCGGTCGCCGGTGGGCGCGTCCTTGTCGTACAGGTCGCTGAAGTTGTCGACAACGAGGAAGACGTCGCCGAATTTGTCGTTGGGATCGGTGACGCCTTCGTGTTCGGTGCCGAATCGGCGCTCCCGGAATTCGGAGATGTCGATTTGGTACTGCTTGAACGACGCCTCGCGGGCCAGGATCAGCCCTTCGATCGACGCGACGGTTCGCGACACTCCCTCGGCATCGGTTTGGCTGACCACCGACGCCACGTGCGGCAGCTCTTCGACCGGATACAGCGACGCGCCGATGCAGAAGAAGGTGACCCGCTCCGGCCGGTACATCAACGCCGCCGAGGTCATCAGGGACATCATGGTCGTTGACTTGCCGCGCTGCGCGGTGGCGACCACCATGATGTTGTCCATCTCGGCGTCCATCGCGTGCACCCGCTGGATGTGCTCTTCGGGGATGTCCACCACTCCCACCGGGAACACCAACCCCGGGTTCTGCCCGTAGTCGACATGCCACGGCTTGCCCCGCCAGGCGCCCACCAGCGCGTCCATCGGCTGACTGATTTCCAAAGGCGGGAGCCAGATTTGGTGCGGCGGTCGGGCCGGATTGGCCAGTAATGCTTCCCGAATGACGTCGACGAGCTTCTTCTTGCGGAATCCGTCGTCATGGTAGAGAAACTCGTCGGGCTCATCCGGTTCATCGGCGACGGCTAAGGCCGCACTGTCGGCTTCGGTGAGTGGCTGGTACGCCCAGGTGAACGTGCGCGGTTGCGAAAAACTCACGTCCACAGTCTTGTTCACGTTGACTACGCGCTTGGGCACCACGAAGGGTGCCGACACGTAGAAGCAGCGGAACTGGTCGAGGTCACGCGGCCCGACCTTGAGCAGTGCGTAGCCGTTCTCCTTCGAGGGCAGATGCAGTGCGGCGTCACTGCCGATCACATCACGGGAGTCCTCCGCGGTCTCTGCGCGCAGCGCCACTCGAAAAGCGATGTTGCTCTTGGCTTTACTGAGCGATGACAGATCCAACCGCTGACCACCAAGAGTGAAGAAGACGTTACAGCCGCGGCCCTCTTGCCCGATGTGAATGACCAGGTCGATCCATTCCGGATGATGGATGAAGAGCTCCAGGTATTCGTCGATGATGACCAGCAGAATCGGTACCGGTTCCAGATCCCGTCCGGCGAGC
>Ga0208987_1000094_pt1 | contig 20039 bp, 12 predicted proteins | sample MedBloCARef_O2_FD_187845 | JGI IMG/M metagenome (GOLD analysis project Ga0208987, IMG submission 187845) | Forest soil microbial communities from El Dorado National Forest, California, USA - Mediterranean Blodgett CA Ref_O2 (SPAdes) (version 2) | ecosystem: Environmental > Terrestrial > Soil >... | reverse complement strand
CAGCACTGCGGCGATCGCCGTCGTCAACGGCACCGACAACGCCAGGCCGATACCGCCCACCGCCGAACGCACCACCTCGATGGCCACGCTCTCACCCGTCAACACATCACCCAGCGAGCGGTTGGCGACGCTGAACAGCAACAGCAGCGGCAGCGAACTGCCGGCGTAGGCCAACACCAGCGTGTAGACCGTGCTGGCGATGTGGTCGCGTCCCACCCGGATCGCGCTGACGAAGACGGCCCGCCGCGTCGTATCGCCGCCGAGATTTGCCAGCTCGAAGACCGTCGACGCCTGGGTCACCGTCACGTCGTTGAGCACCCCCAGCGATCCGATGATGAACCCGGCCAGCAGCAGACCGCTGATCGACACGCTGCCCAGATACGCGCTGACGGTCGAGTTCTGCTCATCCGACAGCCCGGTCAGATGAGTCAATTCGATTGCTGCCCAGGATAATCCGGCTGCCAGCAGCAGCGCACACAAAGTTCCCAGCAGGGCCGCGCTGGTCCGCAGGCTGACGCCGTGCGCGAGATAGATCACCGCATACAGAATCGCCGCTGAGGCGACCAGCGCCACCGGAACCGCGGGCGCTCCGTCCCGCAACGCCGGCAGCAAGAACACCACCAGCACCCCGAACGCCACCACGATGCCCACCAGCGCCAGCAACCCGCGCCAGCGCGCCACCGCGACGATCACCACCGCGAACAGGATCGCCAGTCCAGCCAGCGGCCAGCCGCGTTCGAAGTCGTAAAACGCGTAACTTGTGGCGCCCGCCGCACCGACCTGCCGCACCACCCGGATGTGATCACCCGCCGCGAACTGAGGTTGGCCGGGACCGGGGGAGAACTCGAGCAGGGTGTTCGCGCCGGCGTTGGGTCCGGAATCGATTCCAACCAGCGTCTGTACACAGCGCCCCGAGCCCGGCGTGCCTGGTTGCGGCGCGGTGGTGAGCACCTGACTGGCCGACGGGCTGCCGCAGTCGCCCAGCCCGGTGGACACCACATGCCCGCGCTGGGTACTTACCGCCCCGCCGGCCGCGTTTTGAAACGGCATCGGGATGTCGACGTGCTCGCGGCTCGGCCAGAGCAGCGCCGCGCCGGCCACCACGACCACGCCGATCGCGACCAACAGCCCGACGACGATCTTGGCGGGCAGCGGCCCCAACGGGGACCGGCCAGACGACAAGTTGTGCGAGTGCGAGTGGGTCACCCGCTCCACCGTAGAGGCGGCGAAAACCCGGTTACTGCCGGTAGCTGGTCAGGAAGTTGCCCAACCGCTCGATGGCGGCCGCCAGATCGCGGGCCCAGGGCAGTGTCACGATGCGCAGGTGATCCGGCGCCGGCCAGTTGAACCCGGTGCCCTGGGTGACCAGGATCTTCTCCTGCAGCAGCAGGTCGAGGACGAGCTGCTCGTCGTCGTCGATGTCGTAGACCTCGGGATCGAGCCGCGGAAAGGTGTAGAGCGCGCCGTCGGGCTTGACGCAGGAAACCCCCGGAATCTCGTTGAGCTTGGTCCAGGCCACGTCGCGCTGCTCTAGCAGCCGGCCTCCAGGAAGCACCAGGTCGTCGATGCTCTGGTAACCGCCCAGGGCGACCTGGATCGCGTGCTGCGCCGGGACATTCGGGCACAGCCGCATATTGGCCAGCAGGTTGATCCCCTCGATGAAGCTGAGGGCGTGGTCCTTGGGTCCGGTGATCGCAAGCCAGCCGGCGCGGTAGCCGGCGACGCGGTAGGCCTTCGACAGGCCGTTGAAGGTCAGGCACAACATGTCGGGAGCCAGGGTGGCCAGGCTGATGTGCTTGGCCTCGCCGTAGAGAATCTTGTCGTAGATCTCGTCGGCGAGCAGCAGCAGCTGATGCTTGCGCGCCAAATCGACCATCTGGGTGAGGATTTCGCGGCTGTAGACGGCACCGGTGGGGTTGTTCGGATTGATCACGACCAGCGCCTTGGTGCGCTCGGTGATCTTCGATTCCATGTCGGCGAGATCCGGCTGCCAGCCCTGGGTCTCGTCGCACAGGTAATGCACCGGCGTGCCGCCCGCCAGGGAGGTCGACGCCGTCCACAGCGGATAGTCCGGCGAGGGAATCAGCACCTGATCGCCGTTGTCCAACAGGGCCTGCAGCGTCATCGTGATCAGCTCGGAGACCCCGTTGCCCAGGTAGACGTCGTCGACGTCGAATCGTGGGAAGCCCTCGACCAGTTCGTAACGGGTGACCACCGCACGCCGGGCCGGCAGGATGCCCTGCGAGTCCGAGTAGCCCTGTGCGTACGGCAACGCCTGGATCATGTCGCGCATGATCACGTCGGGTGCTTCGAAGCCGAACGGCGCCGGGTTACCGATGTTGAGCTTGAGGATCCGATGCCCTTCGGCCTCTAATCGTGCCGCGTGCGCGTGCACCGGGCCGCGGATTTCGTACAGGACGTCCTGGAGCTTGGACGACTGCGTGAAGGCGCGCTGCCGGTGATGACCGGCGATGTGCGCGGGCAGCTGGTGAGTACTCACGTCACCTATGGTGCCACCATTGTCCACCGAAATTTGCTGACAGATCCCAATCTGTGATCAACGCTTGCCCGGTGGGCGGGCGCCGCGGGCAATTCCCAGACCCTTAACGGGTGCTGGCGGCGGTGCCCCGTTGCCGTCGGATTGCTCAGCCGGTTCGGGTGTCGGCTCGGATTCCGGCTCTGCTTCCGGTTGCTGCTCGGCCGGAGCGGCCGGAGCCTTCGCTGCCGGGGCCGCGGGGGCTGCCGGGGCGGCCTTCTTGGCGCCGGGTCGCTTGGCGCCTGCAGCGAGACCCAATCCTTTGACCGGCGCCGCGGGTGCGGCGGGGGCCTCGGCCTCCGGAGCCGCCGTGGCCTCGGGTTCCTCGGTCGCGGGTGCTTCGGCGGCCTTGGCTGCTGGCGCCGCGGGGGCGGCTTTCTTGGCGCCGGGTCGCTTGGCACCAGCAGCGAGACCCAATCCCTTGACCGGCGCCGCTGGAGCCTCGGCCGCCGGCGCCTCGGCTTCTTCGGCGGTCGGTGCCTCGGCGGCCTTCGCCGCGGGTGCGGGCGCGGCCTTCTTGGCACCGGGCCGTTTGGCTCCGCCGGCGATACCGAGTCCCTTGACGGGCGCTTCGGGGGCCTTGGCTTCAGCGGTGTCTGCGGTTGCTTTGGCTTCGGTGGCGGGTTCGGCTTTCTTGGTGCCGGGTCTCTTGGCGCCGCCAGCGATACCCAGTCCCTTGACGGGCGCGGCAGCTGCCGGCGCCGCCGTGGGCTCCTCCTCGGGCGCCTCGGCGGGTGCTTCAGCAGGTGCGATTGCGGCGACGACCTTGGGCTCGGCCTCTTCGGCCTCCTCCGCTTCGGCGGTCCGCTCGTCGACCCTTTCGGAGGCCTCTTTTGCGGCCGTGCCCTTCTCCGGCAGCGTCGCCTTGTCGTAATCGAGGGACGCCAGCAGCACCTGAGCCACGTCGAGCACCTGGACGTCGCTGCGGCCGGCCTCTTCTTGCCGGTCGTTGACGCCGTCGGTCACCATCACCCGGCAGAACGGGCACGCGGTCGCGATCGTCTCGGCGCCGGTGGCCAGCGCCTCGTCGACGCGTTCGTGGTTGATCCGCTTGCCGATGTGCTCTTCCATCCACATCCGCGCGCCGCCGGCACCGCAGCAGAAGCTGCGTTCAGCGTGCCGCGGCATCTCGGTGAACTTCGCGCCCGACGCCCCGATCAGCTCGCGCGGTGCCTCGTACACCTTGTTGTGCCGGCCCAGATAGCACGGGTCGTGGTAGGTGATCTCCTGCGAAACCGACGTCACCGGGACCAGCTTCTTGTCGCGCACCAGCCGGTTGAGCAGCTGGGTGTGGTGCAGCACCGAGTAGTTGGCGCCCAGCTGCCGGTACTCCTTGCCCAGCGTGTTGAAGCAGTGCGGGCAGGTGACGACGATCTTGCGGTCGACGTTCTCCACGCCCTCGAAAACCCCGTCCAGTGTTTCGACCGCCTGCTGGGCCAGCTGCTGGAACAGGAACTCGTTGCCCGAGCGGCGCGCTGAGTCGCCGTTGCAGGATTCGCCGGTGCCCAGCACCAGGTACTTGACCCCGGCGACGGCGAGCAGTTCGGCGACGGCCTTGGTGGTCTTCTTGGCCTTGTCGTCGTAGGCGCCCGCGCAGCCCACCCAGAACAGGTACTCGAAGCCGTCGAAGCTGTCGACGTCTTCGCCGTAGACCGGGACGTCGAAGTCGACCTCGCTGATCCAGTTGGTCCGGTCGGAAGCGTTCTGCCCCCACGGGTTGCCCTTGGTTTCCAGGTTTTTGAACAGCGTGGACAGCTCGGAGGGGAACTCCGACTCCATCATCACCTGGTAGCGGCGCATATCGATGATGTGGTCGATGTGCTCGATGTCCACCGGGCATTGCTCGACGCAGGCGCCGCAACTCACGCAGGACCACAACACGTCCGGGTCGATCACGCCGCCCTGTTCGGCGGTGCCCACCAGTGGGCGCGCCGCCTGCTCGGGGCCGTGCCCGGGCACCCGCCCGAAGCCGGACTCCGGCACGTGGTGGCCCTCTTCGTGGACCGTCTCGAGGTCGAGGCCCTCGAGCGGCTCTGCGGTCTTTTCGCCAAGTATGTACGGCGCCTTGGCCATCCAGTGGTCGCGCAGGTCCATGATGACGAGCTTGGGCGACAGCGGCTTGCCGGTGTTCCAGGCCGGGCATTGCGACTGGCAGCGCCCGCACTCGGTACAGGTAGCGAAGTCGAGCATGCCCTTCCAGGTGAAGTCTTCGATTTTGCCGCGGCCGAAAACGGCGTCTTCGGCAGGATCTTCGAAGTCGATCGGCTTGCCATCGGACTCGAGGGGCAGTAGCGGGCCCAAGCCGTCGGGCAGTCGCTTGAACGTGACGTTGACCGGCGCCAGGAAGATGTGCAGGTGCTTGGAGTGCAGCACGATCAGCAGGAAGATAAGCGCCACAGCGATATGGGCCAGCAGAGAGAACGTCTCGATCCACTCGTTGGCGGTTAGACCCAGCGGGCGCATGAGCGCACCCATGGCGTGGGAGAAGAAAGCGCCTCTGCCGTAGGGGAAGTTGCCGGTGTTCACTGCGGCACCGCGGTAGATCGAGTAGCTGAAGATGACCAGGAAGATCATGAACAGGATCAGCCAGGCGCCACCGGTGTGTGAGCCGTAGAAGCGGGACTGGCGGCCGTATTCCTTTGGCTCACTTCGCAATCGGATGATCGAGAAGGTGATGATGCCGGCTAACACGGCAAGGGCGATGAAGTCCTGCAGGAAGCCCAGCGCGTCCCATCGGCCGACGATCGGGATGTGGAAATTGGGCTGGAACAGCGTGCCGTAGGCCTCGAGGTAGACCGTGGCGAGGATGAAGAAGCCCCACATGGTGAAGAAGTGCGCCAGCCCGGGAATGGACCATTTCAGCAGCTTGCGCTGGCCGAATACCTCGGAGATCTGCGTCCACACCCGCGTGCCGATCTCGTCGGTACGACCTGTCACCGGCTGCCCGGACGTGATCAGCTTGAACAGCCACAGGACGCGGCGCGCCGCTAACAGCGCCACTATTGCTGTCCCGCCTAATCCCAGCGCCAATCTGATGATCGTCTGCGTGGTCACAGAAGGTCACTCCAATGCCTCGTCAACCAACGAATATCCGTTCGATAGCCCCGCTCATACTGACATCTGCGGGGCTTTGGGCGCGAGAAAGGCTGCCCTAACCTGCGGTTCAGCCCTGCGGATTCAGCATGGCGCGCAGCATGGACAACATCTCCGAACGAGAGCCGGCGCCGAGGCGGCGGCGGATGCGGGCGACGTGGTGCTCGACCGTCTTTGCCGAGATGAACAGTTGCGTGCCGATGTCGCGGTAGGGCATGCCGAGCAGCAGCAACTCGGCGACTTCGCGTTCGCGTTCGGATAATGGCGATCCCGTGGGTGGCTGATGCGGCTGCCCGGGTGCCGTGGCTGCGTCGTCGGCGTGGGTCATATCACTTGTCATCTCGGACACGTCGGTGGAGCTGGCGCCCAATTTGAGATCCCGGGCCAGCTGCAGCATCGCGCCGGACACCCGACCGTCGGATGTCTGCAGCGCCGCCTGGCCGGCTAGCCGGGTCGCGTCTGAGGTCAGCCCGACCTGTGCCAAAGATCGGGCTACCGCGGTCACCTCGTCGGCGTCGACCTGGTTGCCCAGCACCCGTAGCCACGTCCGGCCGGCCGCCGAGAGTGCCCGCGCCAGCGTGCTGCCGCCCGCCGCGGCAGCCAGCGCCTGGCCGTGCGGCGCGACCGACTCCGGTGAGTTGGCCAGAATGCCTGCGTGCACCCCGGACCAGTGCAGCGGTATCGACCACAAAGTTGGGTTGCCCAGCGATTCCAGCAGGCCGAAAGCCTGATCCAAGGTGTGTCGCAACTGGTCGACGCGTCGCATCCGGGCGGCGGCCACCCACAGTTCGCCGAGCGGTAGTAGCGCAAACAGATCGACGGAGTACTCCGCGAGCACTTCCATGGCGGCGTACCAATGCTTTTGCAGCGCGCCCGTATCGCCGTTGCGGCGCGCGATCGCGGTCTGTAATGCCGCCGCCCACAAGGCGTCGCGCGGGTGCAGCTCGCCGCTGCCCAGGTCGGCACCGAGCGAGGTCAATTGCCCGTCCTGCATCTTGATCCAGCCGGACAACAGCGCATGCCGGCGCTCGAACAGCGCTGCGCCGCCGTCGCGCATGGCACGGCCGATCAGGGTGCGGGCCCGGACCGGGTCGCCGCCGTGTATGGCCGCCAGGGTGATCAGCGCGGCCGGGCTCTCGGGCATGACTTCGCTCATGGATCGCTCGGTAGCGACGGCCTGGCCGAGCTTTGCCATCGCCGTCAGATACGGCTGATCCATGGTGAGCAGCAGCCCTTCGGCGAGGCTGCGCGAAGTACGCGCCGCCATCGTCGGCGGACCGGCGTTGGTGGGACCCAGGGCATCGCGCGCGGCAGCCAGATCGCCGGTGGCCGCGAACGCGATGGCTGCGGCCGCGCCGACGACCGCGTCCGGGTGCGGACCCAGCCAGCTGAACAACTCCGCCGCCTGATTCGCGTGGCCGTCGTGAGCGGCGACGCTGGCCGCGATGCGAACCGCCGCCGCGCGTTCGGCGGGATCCGCGGAACTGAGCAGACCGTCGGCCAATGCCGCCGCGGCCGCGCAGTCTCCGGTGCGGGCCAAACAGTCGGCGACCTGCGCAGTCAGTCCCTCGGCTCCGGCGTTGACCGCGGCCTGATACAGCCGTACGGCGCGTGCGGCGTCGCCGCGTGCGGCTGCGGCTTGTTCGGTGAGGATGCCGGCCAGCCGGTGGTCGCGCAGGCCGTGTTCGCCGAGTCGGACCGCAAGCTCGGGCGACAGAGCCGACATGTCGAGTTGTGAACGCAGGAGCGCGGTTTCGACCTCATGGTGGTGGGCATTGCCGACGATCTGGGCAACCGCGCTATGCAGCAGCCGCAGGAATTCCGGGTTGTGCGACGGCTCGGTGAGGCCGCTGGCGTGGACCCGATCGACCAGTTGGCGCGCCTGCGTCGCCGAAACCTGCAGGGCCGCGGCCACATCGGCTGCCCCCAACTCGTGGGTCAGCGACATGATCAGCAGGGTGTCCAGTGCGGGTTCGTCAAGCCGGCGCAAGCGCTCGATCAGTGCGAACTTCGCCGCCTGCGCCGGGGATTTCGTACCGTCGGTGACTGCACGCACCAGGAATGGCAGGCCCGCGGTGCAGGCCAGCAGGTGCTCAGCGACGGGTAGCGGCCCCAGGGAGATGCGTGGTCGGTCACGTTCGACGGCGACGGTCAGCTCCTGCAGCTGCTCCTGGGGTTCGGCTGCGACGACGACAGTCGCGCCGGGGTCGGCGACGCGCTCGGTGAGATCCCGGAGCTCGGGCTCGCTCAGCAAGTGCGCATCGTCGACGACCAATGCCGCGTCAGGAGGGTCGCCGGCCCGCGGCGGTCGGGTCAGTACCGTGAGCCCGGCACGTCGCAGTGTGTCGCGCGCGGTCGCCGCGACGGTGCTCTTACCGCGGCCGATACCCCCGCTGATCAGGAGCTTTACCGGGCTCGCCGCCGCATTGGCGAGGAGGCGGATGGCCTCGCGCGCGATGGGCGGGATCTGCGGTTCAGGTACCAGCGCAGCGCCGGACGTGGGGCTATCGGTGAGCCCCTCATGTCGCCTCTGGTCAGCCATCCCCGTAAGCCCACCTTTCCCCTAATGCGGCATCCCCTAATAGTGCCGCGAATTGGGTGGGTTTTGCCCGATCACACGCGTGGTCGTAGCCGATAACATCGTGATTAGTTGAGATGGGCTCGTCGGTGGGCCCCGGGCGATACGGCAAGGGTGCGGCGAGGAGGTGTGCGGTGGCAAACTCATTGCTTGACTTCGTGATCTCGCTCGTGCGCGATCCCGACGCCGCGGCGCGCTATGCCGCCAACCCCGTGCAGTCGATCGCTGACGCTCACCTCACCGATGTGACCAGTGCTGACGTCAACAACTTGATACCTATGGTGTCGGATTCGCTATCGATGACCACACCGGCCGGCACTGGGGCGGCAGCGCCGGTCGCCGATCACAGCAATGTTTGGGCAAGCGGCGCGGCGGCGGCCGCGCTCGATTCATTCACGCCACACCTGCCCGCCTCGCCGGTGGGGGTGGCCGACCAGCACGGTCCGGCAAGCAGCGTGATCAGCCAGCCGGCACTTCAGCCGCCGGCCGAGCCGCGTCCGCTGACCATTGACTCGCATCAGCCATCGGTGCTGTTCACGGGCACAGAGGTGGCCGATCCTCCGGCCGATCACGGCGGACTTCCAGCAGACGATCTGGGCCTCTGGGATCATTCGATTCCGCACCCGCATCCCGTGGATGCCGATCACCACGACTTCGGTATCCACGGCTGAGGCCGGTTCACTAATTGCGCTCTGACGTGCTCAAATGCCGTTTGCTCCGGCTGGCTTCAGGCTGCTGTTGGGGGGTACCGAAAATCCCCTAATCCCCTAATGGGGCGCCTCAGCCGATCCCGGGGGGTGCTCGATGAGGTGGGGGTTCAGGCCCCGATTCCGGGAGGTCGCCAGATCCATAGCGTGTATGTCAGGACGCCGGCCAGAACGGCGCAAGACATTCGGCGAATTTCGGAGGGAACCGATCATGAACGAACTGATCCAATACATCCTGGACCTGTTTACCAATCCGGGCGCCGCGCAAGCGTTCGTCTCCGGCCCCGGGCAGGCCATGACCGACGCCGGCCTGGTGAACGTGTCGCCTGACGTGTTCTCGTCAGCGGTGGCCAGTGCGATGCCGGGCGTGGACCTCGGTCAGGGCGACCCGATCGGTGGTCTGCAGCAGGTTCTGGCCGACCAGTACGGCTACGACCCCGGCTATGGGGGCTACGACGCGGGTTACGGCGGGTATGACGCCGGCTATGGGGGTTACGACCAGGGCTACGGAGGCTATGCGCCCAATCCTGTCGCTGCGGTGGCGGAAGACGGCGCCGCCTTGGTGGCCGACGGGGCAGGCGCTGTCCTCGGGGCGGTTGACGCCGGGCTTTACGGCGCTGTCGGCGGTGGATTCCCGGGATACGGCTGGCAGCCGGGTTGGGGGGCATTCGGGCCAGGCACCGGTGAGTGGGGACCCGGTTGGGACGGGCACCGGCCGGGTTGGGACGGATACCGGCCCGGTTGGGGCGATCATCGGCCTGGCTGGGAGGACCATCGGCCTGGCTGGGAGGACCATCGGCCGGGTTGGGGGGACTTCAGCCCCGGTTGTGGCCCCGGTACCGGTGAGTGCGGCCCGGGTTGGGGTGAACCCCGGCCGGGCTTCGAGCCTCGCGGGGGTGAGTTCGGCGCCGGCTTCGGCGGCGGAGGCCACGTCGGCCTGGGCGCCGAGGTCAACGCCGGCTTAGGTCTTGGGGTTGGCCTTCGCGGGGGTACTGGCCTGGGTGCCCAGACTGGTTTCGGCCTTCGTAGCGAGGCCGGACTTGGTCTAGGGGGAGACGCCCGTCTGGGCGCCCAGACCGGTTTCGGTCTTGTCGATCGCGCCGGTGTTGGCGTGGGTAGCGAAGCCGGGCTGCGCGGTGAAGCCGGCCTTGGCGAGCGCGTCGGCTTTGACGGCGGTGCGGATCTGCGTGGTGAGGGCGGTATCGGTGGCGCCGCGGACATTGGCGGCAGGGCCGGCGCCGGACTCGGGTTCGGTGCAGGTGCCGGTGGCCGGGTCGGCGGCGCTGCCCGAGCCGGAGTGGGTGAGCAAGCCGGGGTTGATGCCGGGTTCGGTGGCGGGGCTGCCCTGAATGGCGGAGTCGGCGTTGCCGGTGTCAGCCAGGCCGGTTTCGCCAACCAAGCCGGTTTCGCCAGCCAAGGCGGTTTCGGCGGCCAGGCCGGTGGCGGCCTTGGTGGCCAGGCCGCGGCGGGATTCGGTGGCCAGGCCGCGGGCGGCTTTGGTGGTCAGGCGGTCGGGGGGCTCGGTGCCGGCGGCCAAGCAAGTTTGGGCAGCCAAGCCGGTTTGGGTGCGGGAGCCGCGCTGGCCGGCCAAGGCGGATTCGGTGCCGGCGGCGGACTTGCCGGTGCCGGTGTGGGCACCAATGCAGCATTCGGTGTGGGCGCGACCGGTCAAGCGGGGTTGATCGCTAGCGAAGGCGCCGCGCTGAATGGTGCTGCCACTCCGCACGTGGCCGGCCCGCTCGGTGGCGTCGGGGTCGGCGGTCAAGCTGCCGGCGGTGCCGGACTGGGCATCGGCGGCGATCGCGGCGCTGCCAACTTGAGCGGCGGCACCGCGTTCGGCGGACACGCGACGGCGCAGTCTGCGACTCCGGCTATTGCGGGCGGCTCCGGTTTGGGCGGCCACGCTGGCGGCGGCGTCGGGCTGGGTGGCCAGGCCGGCGGTCCAGGTGCCGGTGGCGCCGTGGGCGCCAACGCTGGTGGCGGAGTTCACGGCGGCATCCTGGGTCAGGAAGGTGCCACGCTCGGCGGTGGCGGCACTGCCGCCGGCGGCGGCGGCATCGCGGCCGGCCACGGACCGGCTGCTCCGGGTGGACAAGGCCCGGTCATTCAAGGCGGTACCGGTGCTGGGGCCACGGTCGGTGGCCACGCGGGCCCGCCGTCGAGCCCGGGACCCGTCGACCATGGCGGCGCGGGCACACCGGTGATCCAGCAGCCGCAGTCCCACTCGCCTGCGCCGGTCGAGCACTCGCCCGCGCCGGTGCAGCAGCCGGTGCAGCACGCGCCCGCGCCCATTCAGCACGCCCCCGCTCCGGTGCAGCACGCGCCGGCTCCGGTCGAGCACGCACCGGCGCAGCACAGCCCGTCGGTGTTCGAGGGCACGCCGCACGCACCTGCGCCGGTGCACGCCCCGGCACCCGCTCCCCATCCCGCGCCGGTACACGCCGGCCCGCACGGGTGAGATGGGCTGACGGAACGCCTACCGTGAACACATCGCTGCGAGAAAGTGGAGTAGCACGGTGACTCAACCCAGCGACCCGCGACGGGTCAGCGTGATCGTCGAGTTGATCGATCACACCGTCGCCATCGCCGAACTCAACGACCGCACCGACCTTGCGCAGCGATTGGTGCGGGCCCGTGAGCGCATCACCGATCCGCAGATCCGGGTGGTGATCGCCGGCCAGCTCAAACAGGGCAAGAGCCAACTGCTCAACTCCCTGCTGAATCTTCCGGTGGCCCGGGTGGGCGACGACGAGGCCACGGTGGTCATCACCATCGTCGGCTACGGCGACCCGCCGTCGGCGCGGCTGATTGTCGCGGCAGGGCCAAACGGGGAGCCCGCAGCCGTCGACATCCCGATCGATGACGTCAGCACCGACCTGCGTCGGGCGCCTCAGGCGGGCGGGCGCGAAGTACTGCGCGCCGAGATCGCTGCGCCCAGCCCGCTTTTGCAGGGCGGGCTGGCATTCGTCGATACCCCCGGCGTGGGTGGTCACGGGCAGCCGCACTTGTCCGCAACGCTTGGACTGCTACCCGACGCGGACGCCCTGATCATGGTCAGCGACACCAGCCAGGAGCTGACCGAACCCGAGATGTGGTTCCTCCGGCAGGCACATCGGATCTGTCCCGTCGCGGTGCTGGCCGCCACTAAGACCGACCTATATCCGCGCTGGCGCGACATCGTCAACACCAACACCGCCCACCTGCAACGCGCCGGGGTGCCGATTCCTATCGTGGCGGTCTCGTCGCTGTTGCGTAGCCACGCCGTCACGCGCAACGACCAAGAACTCAACGAGGAATCCAATTTCCCGTCGATCGTCAAATTCCTCAGCGAAAAGGTGCTCACCCGCGAGACCGACCGGGTGCGAGATGTTGTGCTGGCCGAAATACGTTCAGCAGCACAGCAATTGACCATGTCGGCGGGTTCGGAGCTGGCGGTCGTCAACGACCCGGCCCTGCGGGACCGGCTGGCCGACGGTCTGGAGCGACGCAAGCGCGAAGCGCTGGATGCGCTGGAGCAGACCGCGTTGTGGCAACAGGTGCTCAACGACGGGTTCACCGATCTGAGCACCGACGTCGACCACGACATGCGGGCCCGATTCCGCGCTCTTACCGAAAACATCGAGCGCCAGATCGATACGTGTGACCCGACACAGCATTGGGCAGAGATCGGCGGCGACGTGGAAGAGGCGGTCGCCACTGCCGTCGGGGACAACTTCGTGTGGGCTTACCAACGTGCCGAGGCGCTGGCCGACGAGGTCGGCCGTTCGTTCGCCGACGCGGGTCTGGATTCGGTGATACTTCCCGAGCTGAGCCCGCACGAGATGGGCGGCGATTTCGGCGGACTCAACTCGCTGGCCCAGCTGGACGCCAAACCGGCCGGCAAGGGGCAGAAGGTCGTCACCGGATTGCGGGGCTCCTATGGCGGTGTGGTGATGATCGGCATGCTGTCGTCGGTGGCCGGGCTGGGCTTGTTCAACCCGCTGTCGGTGGGGGCCGGGCTGGTCCTTGGTCGGATGGCGTACAAGGAAGACAAGGAGAATCGTCTACTGCGGGCGCGCGCCGAGGCGAAAACCAATGTGCGACGTTTCGTCGACGACGTTTCCTTCGTGGTCGGCAAGGAATCTCGCGACCGGCTCAAGATCATCCACCGCACCCTGCGCGACCACTACCGCGACATCGCCAACGAAATCACCCGTTCGCTCAACGAATCGCTGCAGTCCACCCTCACCGCGGCGCACATCGAAGGAGCTGAGCGCGACGACACGGTCCGCGAATTAGAGCGGCAGTTGAATATCCTGAATCAGGTCACCGAGAATGTGGACAAACTGACGCCGAAGGTGACCGTAGGACGGGTGTGAGCACAAGCGATCGGGTCCGCGCGATCCTGGGCGGCACCATCGAGGCCTATCGTGGCGAGCCGGCGTACCGGCAGCGGCCCGAGGTCTTCTACGAATTGGACCGCATCGGCGCGCGCCTGGCCGAACCGATCCGTATCGCGCTGGCCGGCACACTCAAGGCCGGAAAGTCGACCCTGGTCAACGCATTGGTAGGCCAGGACATCGCCCCGACGGATGCCACCGAGGCCACCCGAATCGTGACCTGGTTCCGCCACGGGCCGACCCCGAAGGTCACCGCAAACCATTGGGGGGGAAGGCATTCCAACGTCCCGATCAGCCACGGTGCCGGACCGGAAGGCGGGCTGTCCTTCGACTTTCGGACGCTCAACCCGGCCGACGTGGCCGATCTGGACGTGGAGTGGCCCGCCCAAGAGCTTGCCGACACCACGATTATCGACACCCCCGGGACGTCGTCGTTGACGCGCGAAGCATCCGAGCGCACCTTGCGACTATTGGTTCCCCCCGACGGGGTGCCGCGAGTGGACGCGGTGGTATTCCTGTTACGCACCCTCAACGCCGCCGACGTCGCGCTGCTCAAACAGATCGGCCAACTCGTCGGCGGCTCGACGGGTGCGCTGGGCATCATCGGGGTGGCTTCACGCGCCGACGAGATCGGCGCCGGCCGCATCGACGCGATGCTCTCGGCGGCCGACGTGGCAAAGCGCTTCACCAGCGAGATGAACCAGACCGGCATCTGCCAGGCGGTGGTGCCGGTGTCGGGGCTGCTGGCGTTGACCGCGCGCACGCTGCGCCAAAGCGAGTTCATGGCGCTGCAGAAACTCGCGGGCTCCGACCCCGCCGAACTCAGCAAGGCCATGCTCAGCGTCGACCGGTTCGTGCGAACCAACAACCAGTTGCCGGTGGACGCGGCGACCCGGGCCGAATTACTGGAGCGATTCGGCATGTTCGGCATCCGGATTTCGATCGCTGTGCTGGCCGCGGGTGTCAGCGATGCGCCGGGGCTGGCCGACGAGCTGCTGGAGCGCAGCGGGCTGGTGGCGCTGCGCGAGGTCATTGACCAGCAATTCGCGCAGCGCTCCGACATGCTCAAGGCGCACACCGCGCTGGTGTCGTTGCGCAGGTTCGTCGAGGCGTTTCCCATCGTCGCGACGCCGTACATCATCGCCGATATCGAGCCGCTGCTGGCCGACACCCACGCATTCGAGGAACTCCGGTTACTCGGTCAATTACATTCGCGGACAACGACATTGAACGACGAAGAGATCGTCTCACTGCGTCGCATCATCGGGGGATCGGGCACCGTTGCGGCCAGCCGACTGGGCCTGAACCCCGCGGATTTCAACGCCGATCCGCACGAGGGTCCGCGCGCCGCGTTCGCTGCCGCGCAGCGCTGGCGTCGCCGGGCCGATCACCCGCTCAACGACCCGTTCACCACCAGGGCCTGCCGCGCCGCGGTGCGCAGTGCCGAGGCGATGGTCGCCGACTTCGCCGCACACGGGTACGACATGTCCAACCTCGAACCGCGCTAGCGCCAGCGCGGGAACAGCCGCGGTCGTTCCCGTGTCGGCGGCGGCAACTCGGTGGTGGTGATCGGCGGGACCGTCGTGGTCGTGGTGACCGGTGCCTGCGTCGTCGTCACCGGCGCCTCCGTGGTGGTTGTCGTGATGGGCGCCTCGGTCGTGGTCGTCGACGGGGGTGGCGGCACTGGGATCACCGTCTGGGTGGTGCTGTTGTTCGGCTCGGTCACCGTCACGGTTTGCTCCGTCGGCGCGACTGTCGACGGACTAGACGGTCTCGGCGGGGTGACCGGGTTGTTCTCCTCGTGGCCCAGGCTCAGCGCCAACACCACGCCCAACAACAGCAGAGCCAGGCCCGCAGCGACCAGGCTCAACACCAGTACGGTGCGCTTGTACCATGGCAGCCCGCCTGGTTCGGCGCCGTAACCCTCACCCTCCGCATAGTCGAAACTCATTGCCTCCCGGGCATATTCACCGCTGTGCTCGGGGCCGGTATAGGGGACCGGATCCTCCTCTTCGGCGTCCTCCGACCAGGCCAACGGGCGGTCTTCCTCGCCCCGGGCGCCGGGCATCATTTGGGTCATGTCGGCGGGAACGGCACTCGCCAACTGGGTCGGGTTCTCCAGGACGGGACTTTTCGCCGCGTCTACCGGAGGTAGCAGCTCACCGAGCACCGCGGCGCCGACGGCGGCGCTGAACGTGGGCGCGGGCGTGCGGTGGATCGCCGCGCCCAGGCGCTCAGAAAGGCGAGCGCCGAGCAGCGGAATGCTCGCGCCGCCACCGACGGTGGCGACCGCGGCCAAGTCCACAGTGGGAATTTCGTTGCGCTGCAGTATCTCTTCGACCGCGCTGAGGAATCGATCCACGGTCGAAGAGATGAGTTCGTCGAATTCGTCGCGGGACAGCTCGAAATCCTCGCCGGAGCCGACCGAGATGGTGGCCACCGCGGTGGTCGACAGCTGCTCTTTGGCATGCCGGCATTGGTCGAGCTGGCGGGTCAGCGAGCCCATCCGGGTGGTGCTGGCCAGGCCACCGGTGGTGTCGGTGTTCGGTGCGCTTTCCCGCACCCGATTGAGGATGAGCTGATCAATCGCATCGCCGGACAAATCGGTGTACCGAACCGAATGTCCGATCTCGGCAGAGTCGGCTCCGGCATCGACCAGCGTCACCGTGGTTCCGCTGGCCCCGAAGTCGCACAATGCGACGATGCCGGCGGTGGGAAACCCGGGCTCAGCACGCAGCGCCCCGAACGCCGCCGTGGCGTCAGAGATTAACGTCGGGGCCACACCGTTGGACGTCAGCCCGGGCTGGGCGAAGAACTCTTCGCGCAACGCCGCGGACTGCTCCTCCGACCAGTACGCGGGGACAGCGATGGTGATCGGCGTGCCGTAGCCGACAGAGCGGGCCATCACCTCGAGCGCTTCGACGGTCAAAGCGTCGCCGAGGTACTTCGTTCCGTCAGATGCCACCAACGGAGTTCGGTCTCCGACCCGCTCGACGAAGCCCCGCATCACCAGTCCGGGTTCGGCCGGGTTCGGATTTGCTTCCGGCAGACCGACTTCGGATGGCCGCTGGTCGAACAGCGTCAACACGGATTTGCGAGTCACCGGGTCGCTGCCCGCCCGCGCTGCGACCAGGTTGGCCACCCCGATGGACAACCCGAGCGACTCGCTCATCTCTGGCATACCCCTGTAGGTGATTGGTGGATTTCCGTGAGTCTAGGTGCGCGACGGATTCACAGGCCGGGGGGCAATGTGATTTCGGTCGGCAGCCCCGGCAGTGCCGGCAACGTGATCACCGACGGCAGTGGCGGCAGCGGGAAGGCTCCGGGTGACGGGCTGGTGCTCATTGTCGGTGTATCCGGGTTCGCGCTGGACGAGGTCGGGATCTCCGTGGTGATTGTCGGGGCCGATTCTTGGTACGTCTGCTGCGGGGTGGGCGGGACGACCGGCGCGACACTCGACGGCGGCGGCGTGGTCGCGGTGGGGGCGATGGTGATGGCCGGCTCCTGCGGCGGGGCGCCCCGGGCGAGTTGGATAATGCCCCAGACGATCAACGCGATCAGGATCGCGATCAGGGTGCCCCAGCCGGCCAACGCAATTGGTGTGCGCCAGCCGGGAATCGGCTCGTCAAGCTCGGGCTCGTGACCGTTCACGGTCGGGTCATAGCGGACAAGTTCTGACGACGCACGCCCGGCCATGGTCGCTGACAGTATCGGCGAAGTTCACGTGGATATGGATGCCACACCCGCGGCCACCGACCAGCAGTCAAACGTTGATCTGATCGCAACCAACTTGTTAGGACCACCCGGGCGGCAGCTGCGTCGGCAGCCACGTCGGCCAGTGATGCCGATGCGTTGGCTGCTGCTGCTGCGTGTGTGTGGGCTGCTGCGGCGGCGGCGCGACCTCACTGGTGGTGGTCGGGGTCGTGGTCGTGGTTGGCGACGACGTTGCGGTCGTTGTTGTGGTGGTGGTCGGCATCGTTGTGGTGGTCGTTTTGGTGCTCGGGAGGTTACTGGTGCCTGGTTCCTGGGTCAGCTGAATGATGCCGTAGACGATCAGCGCGATCAGGATCAGAACAACCAGGGCCCAGACGATAAGCACCACCGGTCTGCGGTACCACTCGGTGGGTTCGGTCTCCTCGCCGAAAGCGTCGAGCGACGGCTCGGGCTCTTCGGCAGGCAGCGGCGCTTCAGGGCGCCCATCGATGTTGGCGTGCCGGGTCGGCTGATTGTTGAAGTCGTCCGGTGGGCCGTTGGGTGGCACGGCACTGATGGTACTGAACGTGCCTAGAAGGTGTTGACCTTCTCGACGCTGACGAACATGCCGTGCCCGGTGTGGTCGTTGGAGAACCGGGTGCCGGCCTCGCTGGCGCTGATCGTCCAACCCTGCGCGCCGTAGGTCTTGTACTCGATGGTGACGGTCGGGATGGCGCCCAGGTTGCCCAGTACCCACTGCACCGACCCGCCTGACGTGATGCTGACGCCGTTGGCGTGTTCACCGTCCTGCAGTGGGGAGTGGGTGAACGGCGCCTCGCACCCGACGGTGTCCTTGTTGATCTGGCAGCGGGTGACCCCGGACTTGGTTTCGATGAACACGTATCCGTTCTGATCCGGTGACAGCGGGATGGCGCCGGCCGGCGCTGTCGGGCTCGTCGGGGCCGGTGTCGGGCTAATGCCGGTCGTCGGCGGCGACAACGTGGGACTTTGCCTCGGCGTGGGAAAGCTGGGCTCGGTGGGCCCGGCCCCCGGCGCGGCGACCGGCTTGCCCTCGATGCTCGAACCGCAGCCTGAAACCAACGCAGAGCCAGCCAGCAAGCCCGCGAGCACCAGCGAACCACCGGCCAGACCCCGTCGTGCATTTAGTAATAACCGCACGCGCTGCTCCCCGAAAATCTCTTTAATGTCAGAGGTCAGGGTACGCATTGCGGGGCGCAAGTTGCTGGGGCGACGCGGTTTTGAGATACCGCTGATAACAAAGTGTTACCGGGCTTGCGTGTGCGCGATCGTTAGCAAGCTACACGCCCAGCAGCTGTTCGGCATTGCGGTGACTGATAGCGGCTCGCTCATCGTCGGACAACGGCAGTTTGTCGAGGAAGTCGCGGGCGGCACGCATCGAGCCGAACGGGTAATCGGCCGAGAACGCCACTCGCCCAATGCCAACCTGTGCGACCAGGTTCGCGTAAGTGGCTTCGTCGTTGAAATTGGCGAAGGTGTAGTGCAGGTTCTGCCGCAGGTAGGTGCTGACGGGGTGCGCGAGGCCGGTCAGTTCCGGCTTCAGCGTGGCGTCGAATCGCGGCAGCATGAACGACGTCGCTTCGCCCATGTGCCCGATGATGAATTGCAATCTTGGGTGACGGTCGAACACGCCGCCGAGAATCAACCGCAGCACGTGGGTGGCGGTGTTGATGTGCCAACCCCAGCCCACGGTCGCCAGCGCGAAGGTGACCTCGTCGGAGAATCCCGCATAACTGGACTCGATAACGCCTTTCGGCGGGATCGTCGGGTGCAGGTAGATCGGGACGTTGAGCGCCTCGGCGCGTTCCAGCACCGGCGCGAAGAACCGATCGTCCAAGTAACGACCTTGACTGTGCCCGTTGATAACCGCACCGGGAAACCCCAACGTGCGGACCGCACGCTCCAATTCGTCAGCCGCGGCATCGGGCGCGCTGACCGGCACAGTCGCAAACCCGGCCAGCCGGTCGGGATAGCGCGCGACCGCCGCCGCGAGTTCATCGTTGCATTCCCGTGCCAGCCCAACGGCTTCCGCGCCGTCCAGCTGCTCGACGCCGGGGGCGGCCAGCGACAGCACCGCGAGGTCTACGCCCCCGTCGTCCATCGCCGCGATGCGGTCATCACCGAGATCGGAGATCGGCTCGATGATGCCCACCCGGGAGGCGAGCCAGCTCCCCGGTCCGCGCAGGAATGCCGCTGTGGCGTAATGCTCTTCGAGTGCGATAGTGCGCATGCGGTGTTATCCCTCCAGCGCCCTGGCCGCGCCGGCCCAGTACGACAACTCATCGCGCCTGGCGGGTAGCCGAATCGTCTTGCTATACCCGTATTCCGCCAGTGTCTCCTGGGCGTGCTCGCGGCCGTATCCACTGTGGCCGACCCCGCCGAACCCGGTGCCGATCGATATCCGGTGATAGTTGTTGACGAACACGGCGCCGGCCCGAATCTGCCGGCTCACCCGCAGCGCGCGATCGCTGTCCTGAGTGAACACCGATGCGACGAGTCCGAACGGTGTGCTGTTGGCGATCCGCACCGCCTCGTCCTCGTCGGCGAACCGGATCACACTGACCACCGGGCCGAAGATCTCTTCCCGGGCGACCCGCATGCGGGGCACCACATCGGTCAATACCGTTGGTGCGACGTAGAATCCGGCCGCCAGCCGTGGATCATCGGGCAGCGGTGCCTGGGCGGCGATGCGGGCACCTTCGTCCACACCAATCTTGAGATAGTTCAAGACCTGTTGCTGCTGCGCCCTGGTGACCAGCGGCCCGACGTCGGTGGCGGGATCGGCGCCGTCGCCCACCCGCAGCCGGACCACCGCCGCGCACAGCTGTTCGGTGAACTCATCATAGATGCTGTCCTGCACCAAAATTCGCGATGATGCGGTGCAGGCCTCACCTTGGTTGAAGAAGCCGCCGTCGACGGCGGCCAACAATGCCTCGGGCAGTTTCGCGTCATCGAAAACCAGCAGCGGGTTCTTTCCGCCCAGCTCCATCAGCGTCGGGGTGAGGCTGTTCGCC
>Ga0208987_1000093_pt1 | contig 20091 bp, 18 predicted proteins | sample MedBloCARef_O2_FD_187845 | JGI IMG/M metagenome (GOLD analysis project Ga0208987, IMG submission 187845) | Forest soil microbial communities from El Dorado National Forest, California, USA - Mediterranean Blodgett CA Ref_O2 (SPAdes) (version 2) | ecosystem: Environmental > Terrestrial > Soil >... | reverse complement strand
TCAGCGCTGAGCCGCCCGCCATGTTCGGCCAGGTAGTGCTCGAGGTCGCGGCCCTCGATGAGCCGCATGTCGACATAGAGTCGGCCATCGATTTCGCCGTAGCTGTGAATTGGCACGATGTGCGGGTCGTTGAGGCTCGCGGCAATGCGGGCCTCGCGGCGGAAGCGTTGCTGAAACTCGTTGTCCTCGGCCATATGCGGCGGTAATACCTTGAGGGCCACGATCCGGTCGGTGGCGGCGTCATAGGCACGAAAGACTTGCCCCATACCGCCGCGGCCCAACGACTCCCGCAGTTCGTAATGTCCGAATGAGTCTGTCCCCACGCAGAAACCATAAGGTGTCGACGCTGCGGGACAACAAGAACCCGCCCATGCGGGCGGCTCGTGTTGTTGTGCCGCCGCGTCCTTAGTCGAGCAGTATCGACTTGACCAGGACTTCGCTGGCCGGTGCCCCGTCTTCGCCGCCGCCGGCTACGCCGGCCTTGGCGATCTTGTCCAGAACGGCCAGCCCGTCGGCTTGAATCGTGCCGAAGACGGTGTACTGCGGCGGTAGCTCAGAGTCCTTGTAGACCAAGAAGAACTGGCTGCCGTTGGTGCCCGGGCCGGCATTGGCCATGGCCAGGGTGCCGCGCGGATAGACGACCGGCTCCTGCGCCTTGGGGTCATTCGGCGGGTACTGGTCGGTCGGGTACTCATTGCCGAATTGGTAGCCCGGTCCGCCGGTGCCATCGCCCTTCGGGTCGCCGCATTGCAAGACGCCCAGCGACGACGACGTGGTCAGCCGGTGACATTTCGTGTTATCGAAGTACTTCTGGCCGATCAGGCTGGCGAAGCTGTTCACCGTGCAAGGCGATTCGTTGTTTGCCAGCATCAGGCCCAGGTTGCCTTGGCTGGTCGCCATGCTCGCGCTGACGGTGGCCGGATCGGTCGGCACTTTGCCGGTCCGCGGCGGCTTGGTCGGTTTGGCGGCCGGTTCCTGCGGTGTCGCCTGGTACTGGCAGTTAGCGCCGACGCTGGCTGAGGGCTTGAACGGCGGCAGCGGCGCGGCCGGCGGGACCGGTTCGCTCGACGACGCCGAGCTGGCGGCCGAGGTCGAGTTGCTGGCGCTGCTCGGTGCAGCGGTGTTGTTCTTGTGCTTGTTATTGGTGTTGATGACGGTGATCACCACCGCGGCGATGACGGCGACGGCCGCGAGCACGCCACCGGCGATGAGCAGGATCCGGCGCGTCCGGGCTTGTTTTGCGCGGCGCTCCAGCTGGCGCTCGAGTTTGCGCTTGGCTGTCGCTCGTCGCTGTTCGTTGGTCGGCACGGCCGGTATGCCTCCAGGTCGTAGTCGGCGCCTTGATTAAGTCCGCGGGTAGCTTGGCCCAGGCTAATGTGAGCGCCGCCAGCGATGTCAAGGGGCCCCGCGCTCGGCCGTTTCGCCGCGTCGCGCGGGCCGCATCGTCGCCGAAGGTCCGGGATGGGAAACTGGGAACCGTGTTGATCACCGGATTTCCCGCCGGAGTGTTGCAGTGCAACTGCTACGTGCTGGCCGAGCGGCCCGGAACTGACGCTGTCATCGTCGACCCGGGCCAGCGAGTGATGGGCCCGCTGCGGCGCATCCTGGACCAGAATCGGCTGACTCCGGCCGCGGTGCTGCTCACGCACGGCCACATCGACCACATGTGGTCCGCTCAGAAGGTTTCGGACACCTACGGCTGCCCCACCTACATTCATCCCGAGGATCGGTTCATGTTGAAGGACCCGATCTACGGTTTGGGCCCGCGGCTGGCGCAGGTGATGACGGGTGCTTTCTTCCGTGAACCCAAGCAGGTGATCGAGCTGGACCGCGACGGCGACAAAATCGATCTGGGCAGTGTGACCGTCAATGTCGACTACACGCCGGGCCACACCCGCGGATCGGTGGTCTTCCGGGTGGCTCATGCGACCGAAACCGACGCCGACGTGGTGTTCACCGGTGACACGCTGTTCGAGCGCTCAGTGGGCCGCACCGATCTGTTCGGCGGCAGCGGGCGGGATTTGCTGACGTCGATCCTCGGCAAGCTCCTGGTGCTCGAGGACGACACGGTGGTGCTGCCCGGGCACGGCAATGCCACCACCATCGGCGCCGAGCGGCACGGCAATCCGTTTCTCGAAGGTCTGAGCCGGTGACGGAGGACTTCACCGCGTTTTCGGCGCCCAAGGGGGTGCCGGATTACGTCCCGCCGGACTCGGCGCAGTTTGTCGCGGTACGTGACGGACTGCTCACCGCCGCCCGCCGGGCCGGATACGGCGATGTCGAGCTGCCGATTTTCGAGGACACCGGGCTCTTCGCGCGCGGCGTCGGGGAATCCACCGACGTGGTGTCCAAGGAGATGTACACCTTCGCCGATCGCGGTGATCGGTCGGTGACGCTGCGGCCGGAGGGCACCGCCGGAGTCGTGCGGGCGGTGATCGAACACGGCCTGGATCGCGGCGCGCTGCCGGTGAAACTGTGTTACGCGGGCCCGTTTTTCCGCTACGAGCGTCCGCAGGCCGGCCGCTATCGCCAACTCCAGCAGGTGGGTGTGGAGGCGATCGGCGTCGACGACCCGGCGCTGGACGCGGAGGTGATCGCGGTCGCCGACGCGGGATTTCGCTCGCTGGGCCTCGACGGGTTCCGGCTGGAAATCACCTCGCTTGGCGACGAGAGCTGCCGTCCGCAATATCGGGAACTGTTGCAGGAGTTCCTGCTTGCGCTCGACCTTGACGAAGAGACCCGCAGGCGCGCGCAGCTCAACCCACTGCGGGTGCTCGACGACAAACGACCCGCGGTGCGGGCTCTGACGGCGGATGCCCCGGTGCTGCTCGATCACTTGTCCGACGTCGCCAAGCAACACTTCGACACCGTGCTGGCGCATCTGGACGCGCTGGGTGTGCCGTACGTCATCAATCCGCGGATGGTGCGCGGGCTCGACTACTACACCAAGACCACCTTCGAGTTCGTGCACGACGGTCTGGGCGCGCAATCCGGGATCGGCGGCGGTGGCCGGTACGACGGTCTGATGCGTCGGCTCGGTGGACAAGACCTGTCGGGCATCGGGTTCGGGCTCGGAGTGGACCGCACCCTGTTGGCGTTGCGGGCCGAGGGCAAGAGCGTGGGGGAGACCACCCGATGCGACGTCTTCTGCGTGTCGTTGAGCGATTCGGCCAAGCTGCGGCTGGCGGTGCTGGCCGGACAGCTGCGTGCGGCCGGGGTGCGCGTCGACTTGGCCTACGGTGACCGCGGGCTCAAGGGATCGATGCGCGCCGCCGACCGCTCCGGCGCCCGTATCGCACTCGTCGCGGGGGACCGCGATATCGAGGCCGGCTCGATCGGAATGAAGAATCTCGGTACCGGCGAACAAATATCGGTGACAACGGATTTGGTTGTCGTCGAGGTGATTTCACTGCTGGGCCGGTAACCCGGCCCAGCAGCACGCGTCAGGATGATGCTTGCTTGATGGAGATCTGGTCGACCTGCGTGAAGCCGGGCGGGTTACCGCAGGCGCCCGTGACGTAGGTGTGGGCGGAAGTACCCTGCAGGGAATTGGGATCCCACGTCGTGTGCGTGGACGTCCCGTACAGCGTGTACTCACCGGTGCCCGCGCAACTGACATTGCTCATCGTGTCCATGACCCACTGACCATCGACGAGTAGGGCCTGACTAGCCCCCAACCCGGCCTTGACCCACAGACATCCGTCGCCGCAGGAGTTGACCGTCCAACTGTTGTCAATGGTCTTGCCGTGCGGCGTTTTCGTGGTCTCGGTATAGCTGCCGCTCATCGTAGGTGTGTCAGCCCACGCCATGCTGGCTGAACCGACAGCAAAACAGCCGAAGATAGCGGTTGCGGCAAATCCCCGCGCGATGATGCCCATGCCCTTTTCCTTCCATGGAGCTCGTCAATACGTCAAGCACTGTTGAAATGGTGTATCACAGCGACGGGTTTGTCGCGATATGGCAAACATTGCTTACCTCGCCGTAACATGACCGTCTTCGCCGCGGAGGTAGCCGGCGGCTCTATTGGGAGAACTCGCACCGCTCCGGAATGGTCAATAGCATTGTGCGCCAGGCGCCCTACTCGTAGTTGGGCGACCAGGAAGCCAAGCCGGCCAGGGCCGGTGGCAGCGGGTCGTGATGCAGGACACCGAGGCGTTGGGTGGCGCGGGTGAGTGCGACGTAAAGCTCGGCCGCACCGCGCGGCCCGGCGGCGAGAATTCGCTGCGGCTCCACCACCAAGACGGCGTCGAACTCCAGGCCCTTGGTCTCCGCTGCCGGCACCGTCCCCGGCACACCCGGTGGACCGATGACGACGCTGGTGCCCACACGCCCGGCCTCGTCGTGGACGAATTCTTCAATAGCGGACGCTAATTCGTCCGCGGTCACTTGACGGGACCATGGCTGGACGCCACTCGTGCGCACCGACTCCGGCGGCCGGACGTCGGGCGCGAACTCGGCCAGCAGCGCCGCGGCCACCGTCATGATCTCCGCCGGGGTGCGGTAATTCAGCGGCAACGACCGGTAGACCCAGCGGCCGGGCACGTAGCGCTCCAGCATCGCGGCCCACGACGTCGCACCGGCCGCCGATCGGCGTTGGGCGAGATCGCCGACCACCGTGAAGGATCGGCCGGGGCAGCGCCGCATCAGCACCCGCCAGTCCATCTCGGAAAGCTCCTGAGCCTCGTCGACCACGATGTGCCGGTACGTCCAGTCGCGGTCTGCGGCAGCGCGTTCGGCCAGTTCACGGGTATCGTGCTCGAGGAATCGCTCCGCCAGGTCCTCGGCGTAGATCATGTGCTGGGCGCGCAACTGCTCCTCGTCGTCCATCGAGTCCTCGCTGCGCATTTCGAGGAGGTCCAGCACGCGGGAGGCGTACTCGGCTTCGTGATCCCGCTCGCGCTCGGCGGCCTGCTCAGCCGATTTGGCAGCCTCGTCCCGGCCGAGCAGTTCGACCAGTTCGTCGAGCAGCGGCACGTCCGATACCGTCCAGGACGCACCGTCGGGGCGCCACAGCAGCTGGTCGCCGCCGGCCGCGCGCAGCCGCTCGTGGGACTCGTAGAGCGGCGCCAACAGTGTCTCCGGCGTCAAGATCGGCCAGAGCGCGTCGAGTGCGGCGGTGAACTGATCGTTGTCGGCGAGCTCGGAGAGCAGGTTGGTCCGCAGCTGCTCCCAGGCGTTGCGGTCGTCTCGGGTCAGCCAGCCCCGCCCGATCCGGGCTATCGCCCGCTCGGTCAGCACCCACGTGACGATCTCGGTGAATTTCGTGCGCGCCTCGTTGTGCGGCAACCCGCTGGCCCGTGCCTCCTCGCGGGCCCACTGGGCGGTTTCGGCGTCGATCCGCATGGTGACATCCGCCAACTCGATCTGCAGCGGATCGTCGGGCAGCCGCTGCCGATCGGCGACCGCCGCGGCCAGCACTGCGAGCATTTGCAGTGAGCCCTTGAGCCGCTCGCATTGCGGGGCGTCTTCGGCGGTGACGTGCAGCCCGGGCACCAGATCCCCGCGCGTAACAAACACCACGCTGGATTCGCCCAGCGACGGCAAGACGCGGTCGACGTACTGCAGAAACGCCGGATTGGGACCCACCACCAGCACACCGTGACGCTCGATCCGCTCCCGCTGGGTGTAGAGCAAGTACGCGACGCGATGCAGCGCCACCACCGTCTTGCCGGTTCCCGGGCCGCCCTCGATGACCAGCACCCCCGGGTGATCCAGGCGGATGATCTCGTCCTGTTCGGCCTGGATCGTCGCCACGATGTCGCGCATTCCGTCGCCACGCGGCGCGTTGACCGCGGCGAGCAGAGCCCAATCTTCTGACCCTCCCGGCGCTTCACCGTCGGGGCGGCCGAACACCTCGTCGGTGAACTCGACCACCCGACGCCCGTTGGTGTGGAACTGGCGGCGCCGATGCAGGTCCTCCGGGCGGGCGGGGGTGGCGACGTAGAACGCGCGCGCTGCCGGTGCCCGCCAGTCGAGCAACAGTGGCTGGTACTCGTTGTGCGCATCGAACAGCCCGATGCGGCCGATGTAGAAGCGCTCGCCCGAAAGGGTGTCCAACCGCCCGAAACACAGGCCGTGGTCTGCCACGTCGAGCCGCCGCACCTCTTTGGCCAGCGCACGTACCTCGGCGTCCCGGTCCGCGAGTGTCTCGCGATCTGCCAGCAGCGCCTCGCGGTACCTGCCTTTGGCCCGCGCCCGCTCGGCGTCCAGCCGCGCGTAGAGCCCTGTCACGTAGCCCTGCTCGGCCTGCAATTCGTCTTCGTACACGTGTCCCCTCGGTGAGTTCCGGTCTCGCCCAGCGATTTTGCGCCATGCCCCGGGTCGTGCCGCAAAGCGCCCGGCGTACGCGTTAGATCGAAATGGGGAAGACCGAGCAAGACTAGCTCACCCTTGACACCGCATCGAACAAATGTTCGAATAGGGTATGCGGTGGTCCAGCCAGGCTGTTGCGGTCAACGGCGCGCCTGTCGACGACGGAGCGCTCCCGGGGCTGGCGCGGATCGGCCTCGTCCGCAGCGTACGGGCGCCGCAGTTCGACGGAATGACCTTCCACGAAGTGCTCTGTAAGTCGGCGCTCAACAAGATTCCCGATGCGGCGGCTCTGCCGTTTCGGTACACGGTCAACGGCTACCGCGGTTGCTCGCATGCCTGTCGCTACTGCTTCGCGCGTCCCACCCATGAATATCTGGACTTCGACTGCGGCAATGACTTTGACACCCAGATAGTGGTGAAAACCAATGTCGCCGAGGTGTTGCGCCGCGAGCTACGCCGGCCCTCGTGGCGGCGCGACACCGTCGCGCTGGGCACCAACACCGACCCCTATCAGCGCGCTGAGGGGCGCTATGCGCTGATGCCCGGCATCATCGCCGCGCTGTCCGAGTCCGGTACGCCGCTGTCCATCCTGACCAAGGGCACCCTGCTGCGACGTGACCTGCCGCTGATCGCCGCGGCGGCCGGGCAGGTTCCGGTATCGGTTGCGGTCTCGCTGGCGGTCGGCGACGCGGAACTGCACCGCGACGTCGAGCCGGGCACGCCCACGCCGCAGGCTCGTTTGGGGCTCATCGCCGCCATCCGCGACGCCGGCTTGGACTGTCATGTGATGGTTGCGCCGGTACTGCCGCACCTCACTGACTCGGTCGAGCACCTCGACGCGCTGCTGGGCGACATCGCGGCCGCCGGGGCCAGCAGTGTCACGGTCTTCGGCCTGCATCTGCGGCGTTCCACCCGCGGCTGGTTCATGTCCTGGCTGGCGCACTCGCATCCCGACCTGGTCGGCCGCTACCGCGAGCTGTACCGGCGCGGCGCCTATCTGCCGCCGAGCTACCGCGACATGCTGCGGGAGCGGGCCGGACCGCTGATCGCAAAGCACCGGCTCGCCGGTGATCACCGTGTGTTCGCGCAGGCGCCGACGGCGGTCGAACCGGAACCCGTTCAGGCGACGCTGTTTTGAACTAGGCAGGCTTATCGCCGCGCGGCTTGGTCAGGGTGAACTGGTCCACCGCGGTGGTGGCACCGAACAAGCCGCTCAACGCGTAATGCGTTGCCTTGATTGAGGTATTGCCCCCAGGTTGGCCTGGATCGACGTCGAAAGACACGAAGCCGTAAGGGTTGTCCCGGTCGCGAAACGCCGACCATGGGGCGTCCTCGATCACGTAGATCGGCGCTTTGCGACCGAGCGCGGGATCGAAGGCGCCGACGCCGGTGATCACCCGGCACTGAGGCGTGGGAAACAACGTCCCATTGCTCGGCGCGGAGGTGCCGCCCCCGCCGATGACCAGGTGCACCGTTCCCCGGGTGGCATCGATGAGATCGGAGCGGGTGTCCACGGGCATCGGTGTGCGGGTATCGGTGGCCAGCGTTCCGTGCACCGGATGCGACCGTTCGTAGTGGTGTTCGTGGCCGCACAGCACCAGATCGACCTGGTATTGGTCGAACAGTGGCAACCATTCCTCGCGGACGCCGAGGTCGGCGCCGTTGGCCTTGGCCGCGGTGGACACGGCCGTCTGGTGCATGCAAATGACCAGCCAGTCGATCTCGGGATCGGCGCGCGCTGCCGCGAGTTCGGCTGCGAGCCAGCGCTTTTGTTCCCCACCGGAGTAGCCGTGGACGTAGAAGTTGCCGCCGTCCTGCAACGCCACGTCGTCGTTGTTGAGGCTGATCACCCGCACCGAGCCGGCGGTGAACGAGTACCACAGCCCGTGCAGTTCTTGGCTGGATCCTGAATCGGGCACCGTGAAGTACGTCTGGTAGGCGCCGTAACCGACTGGTCCGTTGCCCAACTCGTTCTCGTGATTGCCCGCCGCGGGCATCCACGGCCGAAACCGCGCCGAGCGGGTGTTGTTTTCGAACCAGTTCGACCAGGTGCGGATGCGGTCTTGCGCGAGGTTGGCGTAGCACAGGTCGCCGTTGATCAGGTTGAACAGCGGGCCGAGGCGCTCGATCGCCAGCGTCGTATCGGCGGCGGCCGGCGATCCGATGTTGTCGGTGCCGTAGCTGCCGTCGGGTAGTCGATCCAGCGTCGGGGTGGACTGGTCACCGAAGCTGGTGAAGCGCAATGCTTTTCGGCCAAATGGGGCGGTTCGCACCGTGCCCTGTGTCGGTTCGGCGCCATCGTGGACCGCGGCGTACACGTAGTCGGTGTCCGGGGTCAGGTTGGTAAGGCGAGTGTGGTTGACGCGAACTTCGTTGCTGGACTTGGCGTCTCGGTAGGTGCGGGTCTCGGCCGCCACCGTGCGCCCGAAGCCCGATGTCGGGGTGCCCAGCATGACGCGCGGATTGCGGACGGCTTCAGTGGTATGCCAGGACACCACCACCTCGGTGCTGGCGTTCTTGCCGAATTGCAAGTGCACTCCGGCCACCGGCGGTGCACCAGTGCGATTGGGCTGATACCAGGTCGCCGGGCTGCTCGGATGCGACCAGACCAGCGCGGCCGCGCCCACCCCGACGCCTGCACCGACCACAGCCGAGGTGGCGCTGGTCGTCAGCAGTCTGCGGCGGCTGATACCGGGCGTGCTGTCCGGAGCGGCCGGGGGAGGCCCGCAGGCCTGTTCCGGATCATCGCTCATGCTTGCTTCATACCCGAGCCGGGCTACCACCGGCGTATCACACGGTGAACGCCGGAGCCGTCGGTAACGAATCCGGTAGCGTTTTCGATATGACGAACGTGCGAAAAGTGACCAGCGGGGTCTTACGGTCAGCGTGCGTGGCGACGTTTGTGGCTGCCGCGGGAGCGGCGGTCGGGCCGGTGGCAGCACATGCCGATCCGGCCGGCCACCAGGTGACTTACACCATCTCGAGCCCCAACAATCTGACCGCCACCGTGTCGTACGTGAGTTCCGATCCGCCCAGCCAGGCGGCCTACAGCGCGGACTCGTCGAAGTTCATGACCAGCGTGCAGGCCCCGCTCAGCGGTGGAGCGCCCGTCGTTTACACCGCCACCCTGGCCAACCCGAACCAATGGGCGACCATCAGCGCCAGCGGCATGCTGCATTGGCCGGATTCCGGCAACGGTCCTGCTGCGTTTCACTGCGAGATCGCCGTGGACGGCCAGGTAGTCGTGCACCAGGACGCCACCACCACCGTCACCTGCGCGACCCGGTCCGGGTAGTCAGCCCGCGAAGACGTACACCCACGCGGTCGCGCCCGAGCGCAGCGGCACCGGGATGCGGCGATAGTCGTCGACCTCGTATTCGTCGGCGGCGGCCAGCTCGACCTCGCTGATCTCGAACACCATCCCGTCGACATGGGCATCGACACGCTCGGTGGGACGCAGGATCGGATGGCGGTCGCTGCCGCTGGTCGCGACCACGTGTGGGTCGGTGATGGTCACGTAATCCAGGTCGTATCCGACAATCGCGTCGCGGCGACCGGGCACCTCGCGGCCGAATGTCGCCCGCTGCACCTCCGGCTGCTGCAACGTGCCATAGGAGAACAACAGCTCGGTCAACGACCTGGCCGCTAGAGGCTCTGCGCCGCGAAGGTGTCGCACTGGTGCGGGTCACCGCTCTGATAGCCGGTGGTGAACCACTTTTGCCGTTGCGCGGCCGAACCGTGCGTCCACGACTCGGGATTGACGCGTCCGGTTGTCTCCTTCTGAATGCGGTCATCGCCCACCGACGCCGCGGCCGAAAGGGCGTCTTGAATGTCCTGGTCGCTCAACGGTTGTAGGTAGGGCACCCCGGTGCTCTCCTGCTTCACGGTCGACGCGTAGTGCGCCCAAATGCCGGCGTAGCAGTCCGCCTGCAACTCCGTGCGCACGCCGTTACCGCCGGCGCCCTGCGCACCCTGCTGGGAGCGGCCCAGGTTCCCCTGCAGCTGTTGCACGTGATGACCGTATTCGTGGGCCACCACGTATTCCTGCGCGAATGGCCCACCGCTGGAACCGAATTTGTCGACCAGCTCCTGGAAGAAGTCGGTGTCGAAGTACGCGGTCTGGTCCACCGGGCAGTAGAACGGTCCCACCGCGGTGGTGGCCCCTCCGCAGCCGGTGTTGACCGAACCGCTGAACAGGCGCACCCGCGGGCGGGTGTAATCCTTCATCAGCTGATGCCACACCGCGTCCACCGAGTTGCCGGTGGCCACCACGCGGCACTGCACGTACTTGTTGGCGTCGGCGCCGGTCTTGCACTGGCCCAGGTCGAACCCGGGCGCCGAGACGTCGCTGGTGTTCTGCTGCTGGGGGATGACTTTGCCGGGATCGACGCCCAGGAACAGCGCCACCACCAGGATCAGTAGACCGAGACCGCCGCCCCCAAAGGCCATCCCCATGCCGCCACCGCCGCCGGATGACGACGCGGTGCTGGTGTCAATCTGCATACCCTCGTTGAAGGTCATCGCACGCTCCCGTAGCTCAGGTCGGTCGGCTCAGCCTAACGCTGCTGGGCCACGGAGAACCGGGTGTCGGTGTAGCTGCGCAGGTTACGCAGAAACCGGCGCAGGCCGAGGTTGAGCAACGGCCCGAAAACGACCATCGACACTCGGGCCGGGCCCACCGGTTTCAGCGCCATCGTCCAGGTCAGCCGGCAGCCACCCGGAATGACCTGCACCCGGTAGTCTTCGGCGAACGCCGCAGTGTAGCGAGTCGAGGATTCGTTGAACCGAAATGCCATGTGGCTGAACGGTTCCCATGCGATGAACTCTTCATCGCCGACGATGCCACGCATCTTGACGGTGCGGGTAGTGCCTACCCCGCGCGGCTCGGGACTGGTCCAGGTCACCTTGGTGATCACCGGGGCCCAGCGCGGCCAGGACTCGGCGTCGGCGAGGACCTCGAACAGCTGCTCGGGCGTGATGGCCAGCTCGACGCTGTTGCGGAACACCGTTGGCGCGTTGTCGATGAAGTCGAGGCCGACGCGCTCGCATGCGTGCATGACCATAGAGACTAGGCCACATTGCCTGGCCGGCGGCCTCGATAGTCCTCTCAGGCACGGCCCGGTTGGTGCCGGCGAAGCACGCACGCAAGCGGCACGCAAAGGGTCGCGCCGATCAGACCGGCCGCAAGAATCGCGGCGGCGACCAGCGGTTGCCCGCCGCGCGCCAGGGCAGACGAGACCAGAATTGGCGCGATCACCGAAGCGGCGGCCCAGGCCATCCCCCAGATGCCGTGATAACGCCCGCGCAGCGCCGGCGGGGCAATCCGGTGTACGACATCGGCGGCGCAGACGAACCAGGCGATCTGGCCGGGAGCACATGCCGCCGCGATCACGCTGAAATCCGCCGTGGTATTGGCGAATGCGGTGGCGCACAGGCACCCGGCCGTGTAGATCGCCGCCAGCGCAACGATGTCAAGCCGCAGCCGCACCGCAATTCGTCTACTCACCCATCGGGTGATCAGTGGAGTCACTGCGATAACAGTCAGCGCGTTGACCAGCTGCACCGCACCCCAAGCGCCGGCGCTCAGGCCGCGAGCCGACATCAGCATGGGAATGGTCACCACCAAGCCCATGAAGGCCGTCAGGACTGCCACGCTGGACGCGAACAGCACCATCAGCCGACGATCCGAAAATGCTTGACGGTAAGTGGTTTTCACAGCTGAAGCTGGCCGACCGGCGCTGGGCGGCATCCAGTACAGCGCTCCCACGGCGAAGACTGCGCAGGCGATGCCGTTGAACCAGTACAGCACCGGGATGCCGATCCAGTCTGCGCACAGACCGCCGACACCGGCAGCGACGGCGGCACCGACATTGGCCACCCATCCGCCGCGCCATGCGTCCACCTTGGCGCGCTCGGCCGGATCAAGGATCAGCTCGCTGATCGCCGCGCCGAGTACCGATCGCGGCGTGTCGAAGACGAGGCCGATCATTGCGGCCCCGCCGAGCAATGCCGGTACGCTGCGCGCACCCGACATCAGCGCCAAGACCACGGCGGCCAACAGCATCGTGATCACGATCGTGGACCGTCGCCCCAGCCGGTCAACCAGCGACCCGCACAGCAAGTGCCCCGCAACCGATCCGATGCCGAAGACGGCCAGCACCGCGCCCACCGTTCCCGCGCCGTGGCCCTGCGCGGCGACGTGGTAGGTCATGAACGGATAGGCGAATCCCGCGGCTCGCACCAGCAGGTTCCCGCCGAGCAGCAGCCGGATCTCGCGCGGGAGACCGACACGCTTCGTTGTAAGCGGCATAGGGTCGGCCGCGACATCGGCGCATGGCGCCTGTGACACAACGGCATTCATGCGCTTACCTGGGTGCTGCCCGCCGACAGTTGATCACGCAGGACGCGCTTACGGATCTTGCCGCCCGCATCCCGGGGAAGCGCCGTGGTGATGCCCAATCGGGAGGGCAGATATACGCGGCTGATACCGCGCCCGACGAGAAACGAACGCAGATCCGACAAGTTCGGTGGCAAAGCCGACGGCGCGACCACGATAACGGCACACGGACGCTCGACTCCCGACTCGTCGGTGTAGCTGACGAAGGCGGCGTCGACGATGTCCGGGTGCAGGCTGATCTCGTCCTCGATTTCTAGAGCGGGGATCATCAGTGGGAGATCGTCTCCCATGACACGGTCACTGGTGCGGCCCATGAACGTTAAGCCGCCGTCCGGGGCGGTCGTCACCAGATCGCCGGTGTCGAACCAGCCATCGTCGAATGACGGCTCCCACAACACGTCTCCGGTATCGCGGTTGAAGACAGCCAGACATACCGACGGCCCACGCACGGACAGTTGCTCGATGTCAGCGGTGTCGGTGCTGTCCGTGCGGATCTGGACTCCCGGAAGTGTGCGCCCCATACACCGCGCGGCCGCCGGCGTAACCGCGTCGACCGTAGAAGTGCCGCCCTGGGTTTCGGTCATTCCCCACAGGTTCACCACACGGCCGCCTAATTCTTGGGTAACCGTGTCGGTGATCGAGCGGGTCAAGGGCGCGGCAGTGGACACGACGAGGCGAAGCGACGCTGGATGCTGGCGTTCCGGTCGTGGCGCGGCCAGCTCGGCCAGCATGCCCGGTGTGCCGACCAGACATGTGACGCCCTGGTCCGACATCAGGCGCAGCCGGTGTTCGGGTTCCGAGGCGTCGGAAAACACGCTGACACCACGCTCGACCAGGGGCCATACCGTGCTGCAGAGGGCGCCCAGGGCTGTGCTCAATGGGGCGAAGCAGCTCAGCACATCGGTTGGGCCGATGCCCTGTCCGCCTAGGCCCCGGAAGCCGCGCGCGGCCGCGTACAGAGTGTTTTGGCTATGCACGACGCCCTTGGAGATGCCGCTGGTGCCCGAGGTGAAAAACACGACCGCGGGGGCGTTTGGATAGACACGATCGGGTAAAGAACCAGTGCTGCAAGAGGATTGGCGCTCGATAGCTTGCGTGAGGGAGGCGGGGGAATCGCCGACAACAAGCGGATGCCGTAGCGCGGGCAGCCGGGGTGCGATCTCGGCCAGGATGCTCCCATAGTCGACGCCATCCCAGAGATCGGTGACTACACATGCGGCTGCGCCAGTCGCGGCGAGCATCCGCTCCAGGTCGCGGGCACCGAACCACATGGGCACCGGCACCGCGATGGCGCCGATCCGGGTACACGCCAACGTCAACGCGCTCGTTTCCCACCAATTCGGCAGTTGGAACGCGACGGCAGTGCCCGTCGCGATCCCCATCCCCGCTAACCCGCAGGCGAGCCGGTCCACTTGAATTGCCAAGTCACCGAAGGTGATTCGGGTCAGGCGCGCTTGCCGGTGTCGCCAGCCGACGAGGGCAACCCGGTCCGGCACTTCGGCCGCGGCCCGACGCAAGTCGTCGACGAACGACTCGGTTCGCCACCACCCGGCCGCTACGTATTGCTCCGAGCGCTCCGCCGTGGGCGGGTGGAAGTGCAGAGGATTCGTCATCAACATGTCCCTGTCCTTGTCATCGCGAGGGGGCAGCCTTGCGGCGGTTCGATCAGGCCGATGCGACGACGGGCGAGTTTCTCGGCCGCCGCGACCCCCGAGGTGGTCGGCTGGTTGCCCGATGCCGCCTGCATGCGCAGGCTCGGCTGGCGGCTTCCGCCGAAGTGCGCGCAGACTCCGCCATGGGCGGCATACATGTCCTCGACGGCACTGACGAAACGGTCGTACGGGTCGCCGACCGCCGCGAGATCAGACCGTACGTCGTGCACCTGACGGAACACCGCCACCAGGCGGCGATGGTCGCGGGTGGCGAAGCCGCTGAATCCGGGCCCGACATGCGGGGGCAGCATGGTGGGCCGCACCCGGTCGACGTAGGTGGACAACGGAAATTCGGAGGTGAAGCCCATCGACGCCGCCGCCGCGTTCGCGCAAGAGCCAGCTAGTGCCAACGCCTCTACGGTGGCGGCCTCGTCCTGCTGTTGCGCCGCGCGCAACGCCAACAGCATTGCGACCGTGAGGGATTGGATCACCACGAAGTACAGCTGATGGCCCACCCGCCACCGCTCACCGGCGGCGTCGTCGGATAGCGCCAGCCCGCGGGGCCGGAGCTGCATCGGTTGCGCGATCGCCTGAGCCGGCGATGCGTAACCGAACACCCGGTGGGGGAGACCGATCAGGGCCTGCCACTGCGAGTCGGACATATCGCTCCCGCACCGATCGACGTGGTCCAGGACCCGCAAATACCCGGCTACCAGCCCGGCCAGGAAGTTTTCCCCGGCGGCACGGGCCACCCGGACCACTCCGAAATAGTCGTCGTGCTCGCGGCACTGTGCATCGGCCCGCGATCGCCGGGAATTCACCGGGCGGGTGCGCGACGATGCCCACCGGCCGAATAGCGCGTCGCCGCCAAGCTGCTGTTGTGCCCGGTGCCGGTCGGCGAGCGGTGCACCGAGAACGGCGAGGCCGACGCCGTGCGCCGACAGCGCGGGCACGGCCCGGGCAAGTTGACTGCGATCTTCCGGTAGAAGCCGCGGGTCCAGCAACACCAGCGGACCCACAGACCTGTGCATATCAATCACGGTTTTCTCCCATCGGATGAACTCAATCGCACCACATTCCATTTGTGACAGGTCGATAATGACATGACCAATAGTGACATGTCAATACTGGAGGGTTATGATGATCGGGTGAGCTTGCGACATGCTGCCCTCGGACTCCTGGCCAAAGGGCCCGCGAGTGGCTACGACCTGCTGAAAACGTTCAAATCCACGATGCATCCGGTATGGCCGGCCACGCAGAGCCAGCTCTACGGCGAGCTCAACAAGCTGGCCTCCGCGGGATTCACCACGGCGTCCGCGGTCGGCGCGCGAGGGCGCAAAGAGTATGCGATCACCGATGCCGGACGCGCCGAGCTACATCGGTGGATGACGTCACCGGACGAGGATCCGCCGCAGCGCAGCGCGGTGCTGCTGCGTGTCTTCCTCCTTGGCGAGCTGACTCCTAGCGAGGCGCGTCAGTACATAGAGTCGTTGCGGGATTGGGTTGAGCAGGAGCTGCGAAGCTACGAGGAGATCCGCGACTCCAGCGATTGGTCTGACAACGACAGCGACTTCTTCGCCCGCGTCGCCCTCGAGCATCTGTTGCGTGCCGCCCGGCGCGACGCCGACTGGACGAAGTGGGTCCTCGACGAATTGAACCGGCGCGAGCAGGCCAGTCAGCCCGCCTCGTCCACGTCTTGACCGCCGGCTAGCCCGGGCCGTCGCTGGCGGCGGCCAACAGCGGCACCAGCACATCGCTGATCGGCGTGGCCAGGCCGTGGGCGCGCGCCTTGCGAATGATCACCCCGTTGCGCAGGTCCCATTCCATCCGCCGGTGATCTTCCCGGTCGGCCAGTATCGAGGTGCCCATGTCCTCGGGAGCCTGGCGGAAAAGGCCGGCCAATTCCTCGACCGCGGTGTCCGGCAGCCGGGCACCTTCGGCCCGCGCGACGGCCAGACATTCGGCGACATAGCGGCGCGACAATTCGGCCACGTCGTCGCGGCGGAACATGCCGGAGCGCCGCCCGGACAGCGCCATGAACCCGGCCAGCGCATTGGTAAGCAGCTTGCGCCAGGCCGCGGTGAGGAAGTCGGGGTCGCAATCCACCCGGCAGCCGGCGCCGCGCAACAGCTCGGCAACCGTCTCCGCGCTGGGTCCGACGGGCAGCACGAGCGCGGCCTCGGTCCGCAGCCGGACCCACCCGTCGGGCTGGGTGACGGCCGAATACCACACGATGCCCGGGACCACCGACGACGACGGGCAATGCGGCTGGACCTGCTCGACTTGTTCGACTCCGTTCTGCAGCACCGTCACGATGGTGTGCTCGTCACACAGCCGGGCCAGCCAGCGGGCGGCGTCGTCGTTCTGGGTGGCCTTGACCGCCAGCAGCACAACGTCGACCGGTCCGGACACCTCGCTCGGGTCGGTGTGGATCGGACCGGGCACCACGATCGGATCCTGACCGTCGGGCCGCAGTTCGATGCCATCGCGAGGAGTGCGGCCGCACACCAGCACCGAATGCCCGGCCTGGTAGAGCAGCGCCGCGACCGTTGTTCCCACGGCACCGGGACCGACGAGTGCAATGTTGGTAGCGATACGAGCGAAATTACACCGCCGCTTAGACTGAGCAGTCGTTCAAAGCCAGAGGGAGTTGTTTGTGCTGCGCAGCCACGCCGCCGGTTCGCTGAGGAGTAGTGATGCCGGCCAGCAGGTGACGTTGGCGGGATGGGTGGCTCGCCGCCGCGACCACGGTGGTGTCATCTTCATCGACCTGCGGGATGCCTCGGGCGTCGCCCAGGTGGTGTTCCGCGCCCCGGACGTGTTGGCGCAGGCGCATCGGCTGCGCGCCGAGTTCTGCGTCGCGGTCACCGGCGTCGTCGAGATCCGCCCGGAAGGCAACGCCAACCCCGAGATCGCCACCGGCGACATCGAGGTCAACGTCGCGTCGCTGACCGTGCTCGGCGAAGCCGCACCGTTGCCGTTCCAACTCGACGAGCCCGCCGGCGAGGAATTGCGGTTGAAGTACCGCTACCTCGATCTGCGCCGCGACCAGCCGGCCGCAGCAATTCGGTTGCGCTCCAAGGTGAATGCGGCCGCGCGCTCGGTGCTGGCAGGCCACGACTTCGTGGAGATCGAGACCCCGACGATTACCCGATCGACGCCGGAAGGTGCGCGGGATTTCCTGGTGCCGGCCCGGCTGCACCCGGGTTCGTTCTATGCCCTGCCGCAGAGCCCGCAGCTGTTCAAGCAGTTGCTGATGGTGGCCGGGATGGAGCGCTACTACCAGATCGCCCGCTGCTATCGCGACGAAGATTTCCGCGCCGACCGCCAGCCCGAGTTCACCCAGCTCGATATGGAGATGAGCTTCATCGACACCGAGGACATCGTCGCGATCTCCGAGGAGATCCTGGGCGCGCTGTGGGCGCTGATCGGGTACCAGCTCCCGACCCCGATCCCGCGGATGAGCTATGCCGATGCGATGAGCCGGTTCGGCTCCGACAAGCCCGACCTGCGGTTCGGGCTGGAACTCGTCGAGTGCACAGAGTACTTCTCCGACACCACATTTCGAGTATTCCAGGCCGACTATGTCGGTGCGGTGGTGATGCCAGGCGGGGCTTCGCAGCCACGGCGCACGCTGGACGGCTGGCAGGAGTGGGCCAAACAGCGCGGGCACCGGGGATTGGCCTACGTGCTGGTCGGTGACGACGGCACGCTGGGTGGCCCGGTCGCCAAGAACCTGTCCGACGCCGAACGCGACGGCCTGGCCGCCCACGTCGGCGCCGGCCCCGGCGATTGCATCTTCTTCTCGGCCGGCCCGATCAAGACCTCCCGAGCGCTGCTGGGTGCCGCCCGCGGCGAGATCGCCAACCGGCTGGGCTTGATCGACCCGGCTGCGTGGGCGTTCGTCTGGATCGTCGACCCGCCGTTGTTCGAGTCCGCCGAGGACGCGACCGCCGCCGGCGACGTGGCCGTCGGCTCCGGTTCGTGGACCGCGGTGCATCACGCATTCACCTCACCCAAACCCGAATTCGAAGACGTGGTGGACAGCGATCCCGGCTCCGTGCTGGCCGACGCCTACGACATCGTCTGCAATGGCAACGAGATCGGCGGCGGCTCGATTCGTATCCACCGCCGCGACATTCAGGAACGGGTCTTCGCGGTGATGGGCCTGGACAAGGCGGAAACGCAGGAGAAGTTCGGATTCTTGTTGGAGGCGTTCACCTTTGGCGCACCACCACACGGCGGGATCGCCTTCGGCTGGGATCGGATCAACGCGCTGCTGTCCGGCGTGGACTCGATCCGTGAGGTGATCGCCTTCCCGAAGACCGGCGGCGGCGTCGACCCGCTGACCGAAGCGCCGGCGCCGATCACCGCCCAGCAGCGCAAGGAATCCGGAATAGACGCCAAACCCAAACAGGTTTGACCGCGTATGCGCGACGACGACGATGCAGAGCGCAGCGACGAGGAGGAGTGGCGCTATGGCTGAAGAAGAATTTCCGGACACCGAAACGATCAACGCGTTCAACAAGAGGATCGTCGACGAGTTCCGCGAGAACAGCGGCAAGGTCGGTGGCCCATTCGAAGGCGGCGACCTGTTGCTGCTCACCACGACGGGGGCCAAATCCGGCCAGTCCCGGCTGTCGCCGCTGGCTTACTTCCGGATCGACGGCAAGCTGATCATCATCGGGTCGTTCGCCGGTGCTCCGATCAGCCCCGCCTGGGTGCACAATCTGCGGGCCAACCCACAGGCGCACATCGAGGTCGGGACCGAGGCGTATGACGTGACGGCGCGTGAACTGGCGTCCGCCGAGCGCGACGAGCTCTTCCCGAAAGTCACCGCCGCAGCAGCGGGCTTCGCCGAATATCAGGCCAAGACCAGCCGGGTGATACCGCTTTTCGAATTGCAGCGAAACTAACTCCGTCTGGAATTGCCGCGCGCTTGCGCGCTGAGGTAAGCAAACGTCATGAGCACTTTGTTGCTTACCAAGGTGGCCGACGTCGGCCGCGCGGCCATCGAGCGGCTGCGTGGTGTGTGGTTCCCCATCGTGCAGACCGCCATCGCGTCGGGTCTGGCCTGGTACATCGCCAACGACGTGCTCGGCCATCCGCAGCCGTTCTTTGCGCCGATCGCCTCGGCGGTCTGCCTGTCGATCAGCAACGTGTTACGCGCGCAGCGCGCCGTGCAAATGATCATCGGCGTCTCCCTGGGAATCTGGATGGGCGCCCTGATGCACGGGCTGTTCGGCACCGGGGTGATTCCGATCGCGCTGACCGTGCTGCTCGCGTTGGGTGTCGCGGTGATGATCGGGCGGGGCTTCATCGGCCAGGGCATGATGTTCGTCAACCAGACGGTCGTTTCGTCGATCTTGGTGCTGGCCCTGTATCGCAATGCCGTTGCCGAACGCATCGACGACGCGCTGATCGGCGGCGGTTTGGCCATCGTGTTCGCCGTACTGCTCTTCCCGGCCAACCCCTTGACCGTGCTGCGCCGAGCCCGCGTCGCGGTATTCGACGCGCTGCACGACGTCTTGTCGCGCACCGCGGAAGTCGCCGCGGGCCGCCGGGTGGCCGCGCACGACTGGCCTCTGTCGGCCATGGATCACGTGCACGAGCAGCTGGGCGGGCTGCTGCAGTCCCGCGCCACCGCCCGTCAGGTGGTGCGGGTGTCGCCGCGCCGGTGGCGGCTGCGCGGCGCTGTGGCGGGCGCAGACCACCAGGCAGTGCATGTGG